>ERZ773044.24-NODE-24-length-117757-cov-34.5421_pt1 | contig 117757 bp, 108 predicted proteins | sample MGYA00511897_ERZ773044 | MGnify/ENA primary metagenome ERZ773044 (study PRJEB29015, sample SAMEA2738116) | human oral metagenome | biome: human oral; feature: human-associated habitat; material: saliva | place: China | collected 2170 ...
GTCAAAAGGCAAAACAAAAAGCCTTAAACGTTGATACTTTAAGGCTTCTCTAACTTTATTATTTAGTTTCTCTGTTTTCCTTTGAATACTTTGATATACACCAGTACAGGATAACACTTGTTAAATTAAGGTTTTATAAAATCTTTCTCCCTGTATCCCTCTATAATATTTTAAATAACATTGTCAAAACATTGTCAACATCTAGCACATATCAAAGGAATTAAGTAGGTTAAAATTTATAGTATACTAATAAGTTAAAAGAACCATCATTTATATTATGCTTGGTTCTTATTCTTCTGATTATTATAGCTACAATTTTAGATATCAAGTTTTTGTTGTTTATAATTTAAATGTACTTTTTTTATTATATAGGTTGGCTTTACTTTTTCATTATTCGGATAACTTGTTGTTTCTATATCTACTACTAATTTCATTCCATTAGAAAATGAAATATCACCATTTTTCACTAAGTTCGAAAATTCTTCGTCTTCTATTTCTGCTTGAATAGATCTATCGGTGTGAATAGTCCATTTAGAACTCATATCTAGAGCCGGTTTTCTCACGATAACAGTCTGCTTCTCACTTAAATTTACTATTACAGTATCATCATCTTCTAATCTCTGATTATTAATGAAATAACCTCTATTTTTATCGTTAATCACTGTCTTCACATTACTCACACTATCATATATCTCTAATTCTCTTTTTTCTGGAATATCTTCAATAAATTTTTCTACACTCTTAAAAGTTTGATTATCCATATCTTTAAAGATATTATAGGTTACCTCATTTATTATCGTTGTTTCTCCATAATAATTTGTAATACTAGTAGGAGTTATCTCTTTATACATTTTTCCTCTTAAAAAATCAATAAGAGAAAATATTTTGCTAACTAATTCAATGAATTGTCTAGTATCCTCTATTAATGGTACTATTAAACTGGTAACAAGAGTTATTTCAGGCAATATATTTATAATAAAACTCCCTTTTTCTATCACAACAACTTTAGTTTTTAACTTAATATCCTTACCTACATCTTGTTTTACCGAATATAAATACTTCGATGTGTTATCTAAAAATTTACTAAATTCCTCTATTCCTATTTCATTATCTCCAGTAAATCTAAATACTAAATATATATCTTTCTTTTTCATTAAGTAACACCTCGATTCTTTATCTATAATAATACTATATATCATTTTTAAAAACAATATATTTTCAAAAAATACTCTGTTTTTTGCATTACTGTAACTTTTTTCTTATCTTCTAGATCAAATAAATGTTAATATGCTCTAACACGCTGTATTTTACGTTCTAAGCGTTCTGATTATAGCTTCCTTTGTAATTATATCTCTAAACCTTTTACAAGGCAAATAAACGCCCCTATATTCTCTTTTTTAGGGACTCCGAAATGTCCGGATACTTTTTAGGGACTCGGAAATCTCGGGATACTTTTTTTAGGGGGTTAGAAATATTTGGTTTCTTTTTAGGGCGTCTAAAATAGCCAGATACTTTTAATTTTCTCTTTGTTCGTTCTTGGTTCAACTAAATACTTAATACTTTTTAAGGCTGCCGAAACTGCCGAATACTTTTAATTTTCTCTTTGTTCACTCTTGGTTCAACCGCTTCTAAGGATAAATAAAAAAGACACCTATTAATAGATGTCCTTTCCTCTTTTGGTTCAAAAAAATGCCCTTTTTAAATATGTCACCTTTGTCACCTTAATATCTAAAATTATTAAACTCTTCAAGATTATCATTCCATATTTCATCAAGCTCTTCAAGGGAACGAGCAAATTGTTTATTAAGTTCTTCAAAGTCAATACTTTCATCAATCTCCTTTAGAGTTTCTTCTACATTTATTTCTTTAATCATTTTTTCCAGTTCATCCATGTGTATTTTATCCTTTCTAAATTGTTTAAGTTTTATGGCTATACAGAAGCGGTATTATAGTTCAATAAAGTATAAATAGCTATTGTGAAAGATTAATATGCTGTTAAGAGGTTGATTTAATTTATTAGATATTTCTTCCCAACTCTCAAGATGTATGTATCTTCTTTTGAAAATATCTTTCGTAAGCTCATCTGTACACTGCATATTATTAATAGCTTTTAGTATGTTCTGTTTCGCTTGTTCAATCTTAGTAAGTAGTCTTTTTCTTCTTCTCTCCAACTCTTCTATTTCAGATATTATATTAAGGCTAAAATCAATACTAGCATTAGTACCTTGTACATTCTCCTTTGAATAGTCAACGGCTTTAATACTATTCTTATACTTTAGCTTTTCTTTAAGCACTTCAATTTTTACATTTATCAACCCTATATCTTCTGTAAGTCGTTTATATAGCTCTAACTTATATATTTTTACTTCTGTTTCATCTTGTTTCTTTCCTAAAACTCCATTTTCTACAAGTAAATTATACATGTTAGCTTTATGCTTTTCTATCCGTTGCCTTTGCCTTTGGCTTTTAATCTCTTTTTCAAATTTAAAATAAATACTTATCAATTCATCACTATCAGAAGTGGTCAAACTTGATAAGTATTCATCTATCAACTTAATAGCTTCTACTGGTCTGTTTTCATCGTCTATGTACCAATCTAATCGGTTACTTTCTGAAGCTGTTAACTGCATTTAGATAACCTTTCCTATATGTAGAAAGGCTTTCACATAATCATGTGGGTATTCAATTTCACAATAGTTAATGCTAATTAATATTTCATCGTCTTGTAAATTTTCTACAACGTCCGCAACTTTTATTTGTAAAGTTTCATAATGGCACTTAAAAGGCACTAATCTAGTAATTTTATACATCTTCTTTTCTCCTTATTTAATTTGGTATGGAACAAAGTATGGTTTTAAAATCCTTTCTACCGCCTTTAAAACATTGTTAAATCAACGTTTTAAAGAGTTGGTATAGATGTATGGTTTATTTTCACAAAATAATATATATATAACTCATATATGGTAGTTGTAATATATATTTATTAATACTCATTATATTTATTATATTTTTTATTAATAATAACTATACTTCTATACCAAATATTAATAAAACATAGATATATCAAGGTTTTTTATGTGGGATAGATTTTTTAAAAATTCCATACTCAACTACACCTAATCTATACTTAAACTTTTAGATCCTTATTTTTTCTTTTAAAGCCATTCACTTTTTTTCCATTCCTATCAATCTTATTTGACTTTTCCCAATTAGGTAAATTATTCATAACTCTATTTATATCTTTAGCTAGCTTTGAACCTCCTAAATTCATTTTAAATTCTTCTCCGTCTCCAACTAAATACCCTAACTCATACGAAGTAATATCCTGTATTTTGGTTTCTTGTGGGAAACTTTCATCAATTGTACTAAAATTAACAAAGTTATATATATATTTATATAAATTTATTCTAGTATTAGCATTTTTTAATAAATCTATCCAGTTATTAGGTAATAACATTTCAAGAATAGCATTTATTTTTTCTTCTAGTGGGTTATATTCTAAAGCTTCACTTGTTAATTTTCTCATGTATGACTTTGCTTGATTTGATATTAATAATGTTTCTTTGTTCTGATACCATTGATAAACTTCACTCCATAATTGCAATATATAGTCTTCTTTAACGTCAAAAATATTCATCTTTCTATTTTCTTCATCTCCATACATTATCCAGTATCTACGGTTTCCAGTCCTATCAGTTAAAATTTCTTTATCATTAGTAGTTCCGCAAATAATAAAATGTCGTTCATGAACTCTAGCTTTTTTATCGTATTTACCTCTATAAATATCACTTGTTTCACTTAACCACGCTTTAAACGTATCAATATCAGTTTTTTTCATTGTAGCTAATTCTGTAAAATCAACAACCCATGCTAACTCTATTTTTATGAGTGTTTCAAGTGATAGTTTTTCGGTTTCTGATACGTAAAAATTCAATGCTAACTTTTTAAATGTTGTACTTTTACTTAAACCCTGGTCTCCGTGTATTATTAACATTTCATCAAATTTAGTTCCAGGCTCAAATAATCTATATATGCCAGCTAATAGCCATTTTCTAGTACATTCACGATTATAAACATTGTCTTCAACTCCTAATACATCTATAAAAAAGCTTTCTGCTCTAGGTATTCCGTCCCACTTTGTACTAAGTATTTTACTTTTTATAGGGTGATATCTAAACTTATCACTAGCACTAGTTACTGCTGTATCTATATCACCGTTTTTAGCTTTAATTTTAAATCTTTTTTCTATATCCATTCTCATTAAGTTCCTTTCGCGTTCTTCATAGTTTGTTGTTTCACCTTGTTTATTTACTATCTCTATCGCATGTGTTAGTTCATTATATGAAACTGGTACAATTGATAAGATAATCTTTTCAAGGTTCTCTAGGGTCTGAATAACCTTTCCGCTCTCATTAGTTGAAATTTTCATTTTTTCTTTAGTAACTGCATTAGTTACCTGTATGCCTTGTTGAGTTTTTTCAAACTTACTTTTAAAAGTATAATCATTCTTAAAATACTCTATACTGCCATCAGCTCGGGTTATTTCTCCGTTAAGTTCTTTTAGGTTGTCTTCTTTCCATTCTTCATTGCCTAATGCTAACATCTCCATACACTCGATAGCTGTATCGTATTCTATTTCGCCAGTAACCACGCTTTTAGCTATAACCATTAAACAAGATAAGTAATTATTATTTCTCTCTAGTAGATTATTTTTCTCATTATCTATATACTTTTCCATTATAGAAATGGCTTGATCATGTGGTATTTGCTTTATAGGCTCATTAGAATACGTGGCAATAACTTTCTTTTCTTCTTTAACCGCTTCTTGTACTGGATAAGGTAAGCCGTCTAAATGTTTAATAAATATATACTCATTACCATTTACTGCAATTGGTAAACCTTGAGGTTGGGACCACTCATAACTTTTAGTATCATAATTTACACCTATTAAAGCCATAATGTGCTTTATAGTGGGTTCATATTCATCTTTGACTATTTCCCTACTAGGTTCTAATACAAGCCTTAAACGTGGGTTATTTGGTTTATGTGAAATAGTTGAGTACAAAACATATTTATAGCTTGCTAACTTTTCTTGTATGATGTCCTGTACCTCTTGAGATGTTAAACCAGTTTTCTCTATATCTATTATTATTAAATCTCTTGAATTTAAGTTACGATTATTCCTTGTATAACTTCCATTTTTATTAGGTTTTACATCTCCACTTAAAAACTGTAAAGATTTATCTGATTTATACTTTTCTAAATCTTCATTTTCACTTACAACATCAAACGGTGTATTTGCTAAGGCTTCTAAAGGTGAATTAAAACTATGTTTAATCAGTTTTAACTTGCTGGTATTTAAACCAATTTGTCTATAGATCAAATTACATCACCTCATTTTGTTCTAAACTATGAATTAAATCGTCTACATCTTCAAAGAATACTTCTTCAAGTACTGGTATCATGTCACTAATAGAGGTTACAAAGTCTTCTTTAAACTGGTCTAATAACTCAACATCATTAGGTACTTGTTCAGCATAATTCTTTAACACACTTAGGTTTATAACTACACTTCTTACTTTGATTTCAATTCCTTCTAGTTTTTTAATTTGGTCTTGCTTTTCCATTGTCTTATTATCTCCTAATCTTTATTTTAAGAAGCAGTACTATAACCGCCTTTATTAATTTCTTTGATATGTGCTAGATATCTACTTTTTAAATAATGTTTTCTCTTAAAAACTTGTTTACTTCACTTTCAAGATAAATATACTGCCTACCTACTTTAGTAGGTCTTAAACCGCGTCTATTAAGGTCTGATAAGGTTTCTAATCCAATACCTAAGTTTTCACATAATTCTGTTTGGTTGTATCGTTTATCTTGCTTTATTTCGTCCTGTAAGATGTCTTTCACTATCTCACGAACCGCCTTAATTACTTCTTGTTCAAATTCTGTACTAAACATATAATCACGCTCCTTTAATAAATGCTGTCCATTAGCATAGCTAGTATATAAATAAATGCTGTTATTAATGGTATAAATACCACTGCACAACAAAAAGTATTAATGTAAAGTTCTTTGTTCTCCATTTTGTTAAGTCCTTTCTTATGGTATAATGTAAGAAAGTATTTTTGTTAAATACTTCTTTTATACCTTTCAAAGTGTTTTAGTTGGTAGCTAGTGACTTTGAAAGGTTTTTATTTGGTTTACTTTTTTCAACTTTTATTTTAAAAAAATAAACTATCAATTGTTTCATTAGGTATATACTCTTTAAAATAATTTAATAGTTTTACTTTTTCAACATCAGTAAAAGCTGTTTCTTTACGTTCTTTCTTGCTATACATAACCACGCTAATATTTAATATTTTAGCAACTTCATGTTGTTTTAAACCTAAAGCCTTTCTATATGCCTGTACCTTATTAATTTTAACATCTTGCATTATTCTCAATTCCTTTCATCATATTTTTAAAATAAAGTTTATTTTTAGTTTACTTTTTTCAACTTTACAGATAAATAATATCATGGTTAAAAATTAAAGTCAATAGTATTTTTTTAAATTTAGTTTACTTTTTTCAACTTTACTGTTTAAAAATTAATTAAAATGATATATAATGTAATTTAGAAAAAATAAAAAAGGAAATAATAGAGCATGAAAATTATTATAGATAAGAAAGCTGTAGGTTCTCGTATAAATCAAATTAGAATAAGAAAAGGTTACACTTTAGAAGCTTTTGGCAAACTATTTAGTGTAAGTAAGAGTAATGTTTTAAAATGGGAACAAGGTCAGTCACTACCTAACAAAGAAAGATTAGTTAATATTAGTAAACTTGCTGATTTAACTGTTAATGAGTTGTTATATGGTTCTATTGATGAATTCTTAGAAAACAATTTAGAAAACTTTATATTTAACAATCCTATTATTTCAAGTGAATTACTTTGTTTTAATTTTTTTGATATTACAAAAAAATATCTTGAAAGCAAATCAAAAACGATTAATGATATATCTTACATCATTAACTTACTTGAAAAAGACTTTGACAAAATACTAGATTATGCACTAGATGACTATGTACAATCTAATTTGTTTTTACTAGATAAATATAAGCAATTAGTTTTAAATATTTTAGATGATGAAACTGCATTGAAACATGCTATTTATGATATTAGTAAAGGTGATACAAGAAAATTGCACATATATCACAATTTATTATTAGATGAAAATATACCATATACCTTTACTGAATTACCAAAAGACTTTGATTATTATAAGGTGTTATTAAGTATTTTAAAAGATGATAATATTAGCAATAAATACAGTATTTTACCTTTTTTCAGCGACTTAATAGACACTATAAAATACCGATTAAGATTAACTTACAGTAATGATAAAATGTATCAAGAAATACAGAATACTATTGAAAATGTATTAGAAAAAAATGGTGTATTTGAAATACCTTATAAAGAAGCGATATTGAATAACTTAACTACTGCAATTATAGAAAAAGTAATAGAAATGACTGAATCTAACAATTAATAGTTAGAAGTTTCCCTTATTACTTAAATAAGATATTTCTTAAAACAAAAGAAAGGAACTAACTACTATGAAAGATATAATCGGAACTGATGTTCTTATATTACATTATATTAATAAAAATAGCCGTGCTTCTGAACTTAACCAAAACTTTTGGCAAGAAAAATACTATAACGATAATGAAAAATCATTACAAAGACTTTTAGAGTGTGGATATATTGATTATAGAGAAGATTGCTTCACTTCGTTAAATAAATTAAAGGTAGACGAACTAAAAAATATACTTCAATTGGAAGATTTAAAGACTGTTGGGAAAAAAGCAGAATTAATAGAACGTATAATAAATACCGCTTCTTTAAGTAATTACCAAGAATACATAAAAAAAGAACGTGTTATCACTGCTAAAGGTTCTGAAATAGTAAATAGTACTGATTTTGTATATTTGTTACATGATTATAATATAGGTTATCCATGTGATGTATATAACTGTTACTTATCAAATAAAGAACTAAATAAGGTGGATTTAGTTATAAAATTTATTGAAAGTAAATGTACTTTTGAAAAAGAAATACACGAATATTCTAACCACTCATTTCTATATAGTCAACTAGCAGAAATACTAATAAAATATAACGCTAAAGATAAAGCTTTATATTATCTATTAAAAGCTTGTTTTGAATATCTTTCTAGTTATACATTAGATTACTCAACCGATACACTAAAGAGGTTTAAAGAATATGTGAAAAGAATAGATTTTTATACTAATAAAATGAAAATTCTATTAGAAGCTAACTTTGATTTAAAAAATAATTTAACTGCATACTACCTAGAGTTAACAAACCTATATACATTACACTATTTCACTGATGAAGAAATAGAAAGCCTTATTACTGCTTTTGCCTTAAAAAATTCTTATGGGGTTGATAGTATCATAAATAGAATTTATAAGAGGAATAAAGAACAAGGTAAAATAAAAAATACAGGTAAAGAATTAGATAGAGAAATAGAGTTATATAGACAACATAAAGAGGAAAACTTGCTATTAGAGAATGAAAACAAGATAAAGAAAAAAGGTTTCTTTAGTTCTTTAATTGGTTTTATTTTAAAAGAATAATAATTCAACAATCAACCATCTGTTTACAGTTCAAAATGGAATAATAAGCCATTTTTTCCAATATGAGTGATTATATTCAATTCAAAATGGAAAATTACACCGTTTTTTCCACTTTGCTTACTGGTTATCAACTAATAGCTACCTACCACTCAAGAAGCGGTATTTATACATCAATTATATTTTAAATACCTTGAAAAGTTAATCTAATATATTTCAAATATTATCTATTATATTTGAAATGTATTCTATTATACTTAAAATGTATTCTATTATACCTGAAATGTATTCTATTATACCTGAAATGTATTCTATTATACTTGAAATGTATTCTATTATACTTGAAATATACCTAATTAGTCTAAAAATGTAATGAAATATGTTGCAAAAAGTATTATAAAATGATAGAATAAGTCTATAGGAAGTTAGCGCTATTGACTTCTACGGAACTTTAGCGTGCATACACCGCATGTATATTCTATCTTGAGTATATATGCGGTGTTTTTGTTTTATTAGGAGGAATTTAATTGGCAAAAGATTTTAAAGTTATAGATGAGCAAGTAGAATTGCTCATAAAAAGGAATATAGTAATAACTGATAACGAAAAAGAACACGTTAAACGTTATTTACTGAATAATAATTACTACTGTGTAATTAATCAATATAGCAAATTCTTTATGAGTAAAAAAGATACAAAAGATCTATATGATAATAATGTTTCTTTTGAAAATATAAAAGCTGTACACCAGTTTGATAAAACTATTAAAAGAATTTTTCTAACATCTATTATCGAGGTAGAACATCAATTTAAGTCTATTATTTCATATAGATATACTGAACACTTTAATAATGATTTAAATTCCTATCTAAAACTAGGAAACTATGAGTATAATAATGATGATGAAGAAAAAGAAGTAAAAAAGCTAATACGTAAAATAAAAAAGATAATACAAGATAAACAAAATGATAATAACCAAAATTCAATAAAGCATTACATCAATACTAATAGCGGTGTTGTTCCCTTTTGGGTCTTATCAAATTATTTAACAATAGGTCACCTTATTTATTTTTATAAGTTTTTACCTACTGAAATAAAGAAAAAAGTAAATAAGGATTTAGCTTACTTTGTTTCTGACAATAAACAAGGAAAGTTAAGCCAGTATATAAACAATAATGCTGTTTATTTAACTATAGAGAATATAAGACAAATTAGGAATATATCTGCACATAATAATATGTTGTTAAATTATAAATGTGAATACAATACACCTTACAACGAAGATATTCACAAAATATATAATATAAAAAATAACGATACTAGACAAAATGTATTTAGTGTTTTCGTTTCTTTCCAATACTTTTTAGAAAAAACACAATTCAACAATGTTCATAATAGATTTAGAAAAGCCATAAATAAATTAAAAACAGCGATTGATGAAGAATATTTCAAAAAAGTTATGAGTTCTATAGGTTTTATAGAACTTGATAAAAGACAATAAGCTATTTTATTTTCTGTAATTGGTTAAACAGAAAAAAGCACCAGTAAAATTACCAGTGCTTTTAGGATCTAATAAAAATGAAAATTATATAAAATGATTTAATACATAGTTTCTTTATTAAAGAATATATACCTATTATACCATATAAATGCTATTATATCAGGGTTTCGTACACTTACTTAAAATTAAAAGCTATTTAAACCGCTTCTGAGCGTTCTAATTATTAAAAGGTGTAATTGTATTACCTAACCTTTAAAAGTCTTACCACGTCCATTATATGATGTGGTTTTACCTAATCATTTATTGATTTCTTTGATATGTGCTAGATAGAAAGGAAATGATAAAAATGATTAAACAATATACAAAAAAAGACGGAAAAAATTACTATACTGTACATATTTATCTTGGAAAAGATGAGATCACTGGAAAAGATAGATATACAACTAGACGCGGTTTTAAAACTAAAAAAGAAGCTCTACTATGTGAAGCTAAGATTAAAACTGAAATAGCAACTAACGGCTTATTAAATACAGAAGTTACAACATTTAAAGAAATATATGAATTATGGTACGAGGGTTACCAACATACTATTAAAGAAAGTACTTTACTAGTCAATCAACATATATTTGATTTATTGCTTGCTAAATTAGAGAATATGCAATTAAAAAAACTTACTCTACCTTACTGTCAAAAAATTATTAACAATTACAGTAAAAAGTTTTCACTTGCTGTTCTCAAAAAAATAAAGATCTATGGTAGCATGATTTTGGATTATGCTGTTAAGATGAAAGTTATCTACAGCAACCCTATGAAAGATGTATTATTACCTAAGAAAAAAGATGATATTGCTTCAGATGATAAGGATAAATATTACTCTAAAGAAGAGTTAAAACAATTTCTTGAATTAGTTGAGAGTGAACAGGATATAAAACTAACTGCAATGTTTAGGGTATTAGCATATACTGGTATTCGTAAGGGTGAATTACAGGCTCTTAACTGGGATGATATTGATTTTACAAACAATATGATTACTGTTAATAAAACACTAGCATTGAATACAGAAAAAAAGGTAGTTGTTCAAACTCCAAAAAGCAAAAGTAGTATAAGAAGTATTAGCATTGATGAGCAAACCGCTAATATTTTAAAACGTTGGAAACTCAAACAACGGGAAAGATTTTTAATGGTAGGTACAAGAATAAAGAAACATCAACCTTGTTTTTCTGATGAGGTTACAAACTCTTATTTATACCTTAATTTTATGAACGCTAATTTAAAACGTATCTGTAAGAAGAATGAATTTAAACTAATAAAAGTACATGGCTTTAGACACACACATTGTAGTTTATTATTTGAAAGTGGCTTTACTATTCAAGAAGTACAAGATAGATTAGGTCACTCTGACTTAAAAACAACAATGAGTATTTATGCTCACGTAACAGAAAAACAACGAGATAATATGGCTGATAAATTTGCTAAGTTTATGGCTTTATAATAATTACATTGTCAAAACATTGTCAAAAGGCAAAACAAAAAGCCTTAAACGTTGATACTTTAAGGCTTCTCTAACTTTATTATTTAGTTTCTCTGTGTAAAGTCACTTTTTTTAATCTTGGACAGTATTTTTTAAGTTCAATACGGTCTGGATTATTTCTTTTGTTCTTTTTAGTAATGTAGTTTCTGTCACCACATTCTGTACAAGCTAATGTTACATTTACGCGCATTAATATAACCTCCTATAAAATTTAATCTTAACAACTTTTTCATACAACAAAATATATTATAACATTACTTTATAAATATTTCTAGTATAAAGTGTGAATTTTTTTAAATTTTTTTAAGAAATAAAATTTTATATTACGTAAATCACTTCTACTGATTATTCACCAAATACTTTGTAATAATCTTGTTTGAATTTTTCAATACCGATATCAGTTAAAGGGTGTTTAACCATTTGTTTAATTACATTATATGGAACAGTAGCAATATCACATCCTAATTTTGCACATTCTGTAACATGAATTGGATTTCTGACACTTGCTGCAATAATTTGTGTATCAATATCATTATTCGCAAAAATTTCCACTATTTCTTCTATTAATAGTAATCCATTGTGAGCAATATCGTCTAATCTACCTAAAAATGGAGATACATATGTTGCTCCTGCTCTTGCTGCTAGTAAAGCTTGAGTTGGGCTAAAGATTAACGTAACATTAGTTTTAATCCCCTCTTTTTTCAGTACATTTACTGCTTTAAGACCATCTTCTGTCATAGGAATCTTAACTACCATATTAGGATGAATTTTAGCAATTTCTCTAGCTTCTTCTACCATATCTTTCCAATCAGTAGTTGTCGCTTTTACTTCTCCACTTATTGGTCCATCTACGATTGATGCAATCTCCTTAATAACTTCCTTGAAATCGCGTCCTTCTTTAGCGATTAAAGATGGATTAGTTGTAACTCCACAAACTACCCCTAATTCATTAGCATTTTTAATATCTTCTACATTGGCTGTATCAATAAAAAATTTCATTATTATTGTTCCCCTCTCATTTGTTAATACATTAATAATAGCATATTTAAAAAGCGGTTTCAAATTTATAGATTTCATTGCATATATTTGTTTATTGTTTTTTAATTCAATATATGATAGAATAACACTATAATTAGGAGGCAGATTAGATGAAGAAATTTTTAGAAAAAGTACCATATTTAATTTTTTCTTTCTTTTTATTTATAATACTCCCTCTGTGTTCTTATTTTATATCTAATAGATCAGGTATGATAATATTACTATTGATTATCCTATACCCTGTTATTAGTTTTCTAATCTCGTTTCTATATGCATATAATAAAGAAGACTTTAGCTATATTTTCTCATTTATTATAGGAATTTTTTACATTATATCTTGTTTAATTATTTTAAACTTCGATATTCTTATATACGGTTTAGGATATATATTCTTCAGCCTTTGTGGTCAAGGGACTGGATTTTTAATTGGAAAGCTGCGCAGAAGTAAAAAAAGAGCTAAACAGAGTTAGTTAAATTCAATAAAAAAAAGGAGAGGTGTTTTACACAGAGTAATCACTTTTCCTTTTTTATTATTTTATTTAAATATATATGTTCTATATTTCATATCCTAAAAGCATTCCGCCTTCTTCTCCATAGAAACTACAAATCCCAGAAGTAGGTACAGCTATAAATTCAATATCAGAGAATTTTTCTTTTAATTTTTCTTCTATTTTTTTACATATATTTTCGTTATTTCTATGAGTTATTACAGCTCTTCCACCTTTATACCCAGCTTTAATCATCTCATCAACTACTGTTGAAATAGCTTTTTTCTCACCACGAACTTTATGTAGTAAGTGTAAAGTTCCTTCATTACTCGCCTCTCCTACCATACGCATATTTAATAATCCCACAACAGCTGCAGCAAGCTTAGATAGTCGTCCATTTTTTACTAAATTATCTACTTTCTCTAGAGAAAAAATAAGTTTTGTATTTTTTTGATACTCATTCATTTTTGCGACTACTTCATCGAAAGATAATCCTTCTTTAATTAGTTCATTTATCTTAAGAAGAAATAAGTCGTTTTGCCCTCCTGCTGAAAGAGTGTTTACAATATGAATATTGACATTCTCATCTTCTTCTTTTAACATTTTTTCGCCAATTACTGCACTATTATAACTTCCTGACATTCCGCCAGTTAAAGTTAAAACTATTACATTTTCTGCACCTCTATATGCTGATAGATATGCCTCTGGACTTGGGCAAGCTGATCTTGCTGCTTCTGAACTAGCATACATTTCTCTCATCATTTCATCAATATCTAGATCTAAAGTATCTACATATACCTTATCCTCTATTTGCAATGAAAATGGTACTCTCTCATAAGTAACATTCTCAGCTTTATTAGGAATTTCTCTAAAATCGCACGCAGTATCAACTACAATCTTCCACTCCATCATTTACCTCCAAGTGTATTTATTTTAATTTTTCAACTAAGTCATGTGTTTTTTTATATAATCTTACAGTATCACAAGCTGCAACTATTACATCAGCTAATCCATCTCTCTTTTCTCCATTCATGCACATAACAAAGTTATCGTACATTTCTTCAGAATTTCCTTCTGAAGTCAGGCTATTTATTGTCTTACTAATTTCTTGAATTGAAAATACATTTTTTAAGCATGTGATAACTATTAATCTTGCTAATTGTTTTCGATTATACTTTTTCTTAATCGGTTTATCCAGATGACCGTTTTTAACATAATTATTTATCATTGCGGCTGTTAACCCTTTATCATCATCTACAATTGAAGAGCTATCTAATTGATTTACGTATAATAACACTTGATCTAAATACAAGTCAAGATTTGGTAATTCAGACCATTTCGGATATACTTTGTTCAAATTTTTACCTCCATTTTATCTAGTTTTGATAATCACATTATATAGTTTTTAAAAATTTTAGTCAAGTGATTATACAAGTGAAAATAAAAAAGATTTTGTAGTATTTACATTTACTACAAAATCTTTTTATTATTTGGCTAATTTAATTTTTTTATTAATTCCTCTTCTCATATATAGATAATAGAATAATATACCTAAGGCATAAACAGCTAGTCCAATTATCCATCCTATCCACAGCCCTTCTATACCAATCTCTTGTTTAAATACAAAATAGTATGCTGTAGGAATTCCTACTAAATAATACCCAATAAACATTACAACACAAATTGGCACTACTTTTTTATATCCACGTAGGACTCCTGCTAATGCTGAGGCAAACGAATCACAAGTAGCAAAACCAATTGCAAATAATAATAACTCTGCTGTTAATGTGATTACTCCACTATCATTAGTATATAGATATGGAATTTTCGTATCAAATAACAAGACGATTAATCCTGCTATACTTGAAAGTATCATTCCCATTATTACTGTTAATTTTGTATACTCTGTTGCCAATTTATAATCTTTAGCTCCGACATGGAATGCTATTATAATTGTTGCAGTATTTGCAACACTAACTGGTAAAGTATATAAAAATCCAGAGAAATTTAACGCAGCCTGATGAGAAGCGATGATTGTCGTATCAAAACGTGAAACCATTAAAGATAACGTTGAAAAGACAACGGTCTCAAGTGCTGTAGCTAACGCTATAGGAATTCCTAGTTTAAAGATTTCTCCCCATTTTTCAAATTTTACTTTTTCTTTTTCAAATATTTTATACTTATTAATTTTAGGATTCGTTAATACTATAAATAACGCTATGAAAAATAGTACTGTATACGTCACTGAAACTGCTACTGCATTTCCCGCACCACCAAGTTCAGGCATACCAAATTTTCCAAAAATGAAACTATAAGCAAAGAATACATTTATAGGTACAGATACTATCATCATTATCATCGATAATCTTGTTAACCCTAAACTATCTATAAACGAACGTAAAACTACATATAAGAAGATAGATAGTACTCCAAAACTTTCATAAAACAGATAGTTCTTAGTTATCTCTGCAATATTACTATCCATACCTAATTGATCTACTATTGGTGTTGCTAAAGTATTCAGTCCAATAATTAAGACAATACTAATTATTACAGCTATGTACAGAAATTGTCTAACTACTGTAGGAATCTCTTCTTCTTTATTTTTTCCAATTAGTTGTGAAACTATCGGGATTAATGCTAAGACAATTGCATTTAAAGTATACATAATTGGATTCCAAATATTAACACCCATACTTACACCAGCTAAATCTGTAGGACTATAATGTCCCGCCATAAACGTTCCAATCATACCTGATGAATATGAAATTACTTGATAAACTAAAACTGGTAATAGCAATTTAATAAAAATACTTGCACGTTCATAAAAGTTTTTCCCTTGATACATAACCCCTCCTATAATTTACATAATATTATTTTTTCAAAACACAAAAAAAAATCCAAAAGTGAATTTACTTTTAGATATCATCGATTTATACTATATGCAACCGAGACTTGAATAGATTAAAAAACCGTTAGTTTAATCGACAACTCAACCTCGACAAAAACTCACACCCACAATAGACTTACTTAATGCTGCTTCCTTCCGGACCTGACATGGTTCATAAGTATTGCGTCGTAAGGTGCCTTAGTCTCAACATTACGTGTTAAACTCGACATTCCCTATTCTACCCGCATCTCGGTATTCGGTCTTGCTAAAGCGGATTGCAAGTACAGGGCACCGCTAACTCCCCACCTAGCATTTTTTAATTATATCAAATTTAAAAATAAAAAGCAAGAACTAAATTATATTTTAAATCAAAATAAACTCCAGATCAGAAAAGTATTGAGCTGCCCAAAAGTCCTAAAAATTAACAAAATTCATATAAGAACTCTTAGACGCAGTGGTTTATTGATATCTAAATTCGCTTTATAAAAGCTTTTTAAATATGTAATAAACTGTGCGGCGGTGACTCGACAAAATCGTTTTCTACGAAATCACGATTTTTGAGTCACTCTCTACTTCCCTAATTTGGAGTTTACTGTTATATTATTTTTTAAATTTATCTAATTCATTAAGTTCTAAGATACATTCAGTTTCATTAACAACTAAACAAGGAATACCGATTTTCATATTACCTCTTACTCCTTCGAACTGTGAATATGTATCTCTAACATATAGAAATTCTTTAAAATTTCTTAATGAAGTCATTACTTCAACTTCTCTATATGTAATCCCTAATTCTGATAATTTTTCTTTAAATGGTGCTGTATCCGGACAGCTTTCTGCAAAATATAAAATATATTCCATTGTCTACTAATCTCCTTTGTAATTGAGTAACTCTATTATATCACTTTTATCGTTTTCTTTGTATTTTTACCCTCTGAATAGAAGATGAAAATACTGATGCAAGTAATATCCCCATAGCAATTGCTCCAGCTTGAAGTATTGTCTCTATACCTACCTTAGATGCCACTCCATAATTCTTAGTTACAATATTTTGCATAGTATTATACATACCATAACCAGGAACTAAAGGTACTATACCTGTATAAATAAATATAGTTGCTGGTAATTTTAAAATCTTAGAGGCATTCGTAGAAAGAACACCTACACAGACTGCTCCAAGAAAACTACTTACTACAACATCTGCTAATAGCAAATTAGTCACTACATGGACCAACCAACCGATGGCACCAATTAACCCACAAGTAAATATGGACTTCTTAGGTGCATTAAAGAAAATACCAAAAGATGCACTAACCACAAAACCAGCTATAAATTGTATAAAAATATTATTCTCCATAGTTTCTCCTTACACCAATTTTAATCCCATAACAACACCAAGCGCAATAGCTGTAGATACAAAGATTGCTGCTTGTATTCCTATCATTCCAGACAGATAATCCCCAGCCATAAAATCACGAACAGCATTTGTGACCTGAACTCCAGGAACAAGAGGCATCAGGCTCATAATAATAATACTAAATGGATTATGTATTAAGAAAATTTTATTTAATAACAATACTAATACTGTTGCAATAAATGCCCCCAAGAAATTACTTACAAATAGTGTCAGCTTATATTTCGAAGTAAATGTTATAAATGCAGCCTGTATAGCCATTATTACAAATGCAACCAGACTATCCTTAAAAGTTCCTCCAAACATTATTGCAAAAAATGGAGCAGATAAGGTTAGAGCAACTATAACCGAAGTAGTTGAATATCTTTTTTTCGCCTTTACCTCTTTCATTTTTTTAAATGCATAGTCTAGCGTACATCCACCCATTACCATCTTTCTAGATATATCGTTTAGAAGTGCAATCTTCTCTAAGTCACGATCTCCCAAAACAACCCTTCTCATTGTCGTATAAGTATTGTCGTTGTATGTAAAAGATACAATAATAAAGTTATACGTAACTAAAATATTCGCCGCTTTAATATTATCAAATGACTTATAGATTCTATTTACTGTATCTTCAACTCTATATACTTCTGCTCCATATGACAACATACTCTTAGCGATTTTTACACTAAAGTTCAGTAGCTTTTTAGCTTCTCTTTCATCATTTATAGATTGCAACATACCTTTCCCTCCTTATTATAAAAGAATTTTAAGAAATAATTTCTAGTATTTTTTTGTATTTATTTTTAAATTCAGCAACTTTATTTTCTTGAACTTCATTTGCTTTTTCTAATTGATTTAAAATATATTCAATTTTTGAAAGTTCTTGTTTTTGTTTTTTTACAAATAATTCATTTTTTTCTGCTAATAAATACTTACCAAAATTAATCTCATCTTCAGATAACTTCATAACACCGGGTTTTGCAACTATAATCTCATATATATGACCATCTTCTTCAATAATATTTTCTGCTGTTATCTCATAACCTAATTCTTGTAGTTTTTCCCTAACAAAATTTTCTCCAACATTTGGCTGAAGTACTAAATTTGGTTTATTCGCTAATTTTTCTCTTCCTTTTTCTAGTATATCCGCTATTAGCTTTCCACCCATACCACAAATTGTTATTACTTCAATATTATCACTTAACTCAATAGCATCCAAACCTGCAGCTTTACGACAATCGATAGTTCCAACTAAGCCTTCTTCTCTAACATTTTTTATAGAAACTTTATGCGGTCCTTCAACAATTTCTCCTGCTACAGCATAATCAATTTTATTATTCTTAGCTAAATAAATTGGTAAATATGCATGATCACTTCCAATATCAGCTAATCTTCTGTTTTCTACATATTCAGCTACTAATTGTAATCTCTTATTAATTGCTAACATTCTATCTCCTCTATTAATCTAAAAAATCTTTACTAAAACTTGTCGTTATAATTGACTTATCTTTTTTATCAACATTTTCAAAATCAGTTATTATTGTATCACCGAATTCTGCTTTTAGTTTTTTAGAAAGTTTTCTAAGTTTCTCTTCTTCTTTATAATCTTTTTTATCAAAAATATCAAGCTGAACCTTTAATTCTTTTACTTTTTTTATTTCATTTAACGAAACTCCAAGTAATCTTACACCTCGTGTAAAATCATAGTGCTCAAGTAATAATTCCCATGCATAATTAAAAATATCATTAGCATCACAAATAAATTCCGGAATCTTTTTAGATCTAGTAATCGTCTTAAAATCACTAAACCTCACCATTATCGAAATATTATTTCCTACATAGCTACGCGATTTTACTCTTGAACTAACCTTCTCGCTTAATTTTTTAATTTCTTTTAAAATATCATCTTCATCTATTAAATCATTGGTAAATGTTTTTGAATTCCCAATAGATTTTCTATCAACAGTATATTTCAGTTCCGAATTACCTTCACCATTAGCCTTATTCTTAAGCCTCAATCCTTGAACACCTAGAAGACTATGTAAAATTACCTCATTTGCTACAGCTATATCACCTATTGTATTAATTCCAATTTTTTTTAGCTTCTTTGTAGAAGCACTTCCACAGCCATGCATCTCCCCTATATCCAGATTCCATAGTATATCTTTATAGTTTTTCTTATTGATAATCGAAAACCCTAAAGGTTTTTTTAAATTTGATCCCATCTTTGCGAAAAATTTATTGAAAGAAACACCCACTGATGAAGGCATACCTAATTGTTTATAAATTCTTCTTTGAATTGTAGCTATAACTTTTATAGGTTCTGAAAAATCGCTTAAGTCAATATATGCTTCATCAACAGAAACTATCTCTATTTTGTCTGTATATTCACGCACTAAATCAAAAATCAACTTAGATTCTTGTTGATATTTAGGCATATCCGGACGAAGAATTTTTATGTTGGGGTATATCTTCCTAGCATCTCCAACTCGCATTGTTGTCTTAATACCTAACTTTCTAGCCTCATAGTTAGAGGTTACTATTATTCCATGTCTAGTTTTTACTTCACCTGCAATTGCTAATGGTTTACCTTTTAATTCAGGATTATATTTTTCTTCTACACTTGCATAAAAGCAATTCATATCGATATGAGCAATAACTTTTGACATTTTTTCACCCCTTTTAAATAGACTAAAAACGGGAACAATAAGGAGCAATTCAAAATCAACTTTAAATAAAAGTCTTTTGAGTTGTTCCCTATTCCGATTTCCCGTTATATTTCATTACTAAATTAATGAAAAGTTAATTATTATTATTGGTTTTCTCTTAGTATTATCGTATAGTAAGCTTGAAAGCATACTTCTTATTTCCGCTTTAACAGCTGCACATTCTCTAATACTCTTAATTGGATTATTCTCTAAATATTCAATTACTCTTTCTTCCGCTTCTTTGATTAACTCCATACTCTTCTTAACATAAACGAATCCTTTTGTTTGAATTACTGGTCTTCCAACTAAAGTTTTCTCTTTTCTGCTAATAGCATAAGAAGCTACAAAGATACCATCATTTGATAAAAGTTTTCTATCTTTTAATACACTATCCTCAACGTCACCGATACCACGTCCATCGACTAACACATTACCTACTGGAACATTGTTTTGTAGTGTCTTAGATTTATTTCCACTTAATTCTAAAGTTGTTCCTTTAGATAAAATATGTATGTTTTCAGCAACAACACCAGTTTCACTTGCAATTTCAGCATGTTTACGAAGATTTCTAAATTCTCCTTGAACTGGAATAAAGTGTTTTGGCATAAGCATGTTTAACATCATTTTCAACTCTTCTTTTGTTGCATGACTAGCTGCGTGAAGACGTTTAGAAGCTGTTACTACGTTTGCCCCGAGTTTAACTAATAAGTTTAGAGTCTGGAATAACATTACTTCCATATTTGGTGAAGGAGTAGCAGCGATCATGATTGTATCACCAGATTCAATTTGAATTCCATCAATTTTCTTCTCAGCAATATTCTTCATAGCCTCTATTGGTTCCCCTTGATCACCTGAAGAAAGAATACATACCTCATTTTGAGGATAATCTTTTAGTTCATCAACTGAAATTAAATTACTATCTTCGATTTGTAAATAATTCATATTTCTAGCAGTATTGATAGACGCTTCAATAGCTTGTCCTAGAAGTAAAATTTTTCTATTTTGAGCTAATGCTGCTCTTACAATATGAGAAATTGTTAAGAAGTTAGAAGCATAACAAGTTACAATAATACGCTTGTTTGCTTGGTAAAATGCATTATCAATTTGTTCTGCTGCTTCATTCTCAGGAACATTATAACCTTTAACATTAGCATTGCTTGAATCACTTAATAAAGCTAGAACACCTTTTTGACCTAAAGTACTAATCTTCACAATATCAGATTTATATTCTTTACTTACTGATTGGTCAAATTTAAACTCACCAGTATAAACAATATTTCCTTGACTTGTTTCAATACAAATACCTAAAGAATCCGGCATTGAATATGTAGTCTTAAAGAATGTAATACTAGCATTATTAAAATCATACTTATTATTATCTTTTACATAATAAAACTTGATTCTTCTTTTAATACCTAGTTGTTTAAGATGATTCTTTAATAAATCTATTGTTAATTTAGAACCATAAACTGGGCATTTTAATTTATCTATAATATATGGTACAGCCCCCATAGAACTTACGTGTCCATTAGATAAGAAAATCCCTTTAATCTTTTGTTTATTACGTACTAAATAACTTATATCAGGTATTACCGCATCAATACCAATCATTTCTGTTTCAGGGAACATTAACCCTGCATCAAGAACAAAGATCTCATCTCCGATCTCAACCATGTACATATTTTTAGCTACTTCTTCAACTCCTCCTAATGGAGTAATACGAATTTTTGCTAATTTTTTAGATTTATTTGCTTGAGATTTATTCTTGTTCACATTATTAATCTTCTTAACGACTTGTTTTGAACTATTAGTTTGTTCTTTTGCTACTATTTTATTATTAGAGCGACTATTGTTTTTCTTCTTTATTTGAGTATTATTTTTTTTACTGTTATTATTCTTTTGTATATTTTTTGAAATACTAATACCACTATTATTGCTCATGTTTTCCTCCTTGTATCATCGATTTTATAGGTTCAAAGTCTCTTCTATGGATTGGTGTTATCCCATGTTCTTTTAAACCTTCTAAATGTTTTTTTGTTCCATATCCTGCATTGTTTTCAAAATCATAATGTGGATATTTCTTTGCATATTCTTTCATTAAATTATCACGATATACTTTTGCTATTACTGAAGCAGCTGCTATAGACACACTCTTCTCATCACCCTTAACCATACTAAAATTAGGAATCGGATAATTTTCAAATGGCATAGCATCTATAAGTAAGAAATCTGGCTTTACATCCAATTTCTCTACCGCTCTTTGCATAGCAATACGTGCTGCATTATAAATGTTATATTTTTCTATCTCAATATTATCTACTTCACAAATTGCATATGCCACAGCTTCTTCTTTTATCTGTTCATATAAATCTTCACGTTTTTTCTCTGATAATTTTTTTGAGTCGTTTAATCCTTCGAAATAGCTATCTTGTTTTAAAATTACCGCTGCAGCAACTACTGGTCCAGCAAGCGGTCCTCTTCCTACTTCATCTATTCCGCAAATATACTTACATCCATTATTATAACATTTATTTTCGTAAAATGATTTTTTTTCATACTCTTTTTTATAAAAAAGTTTTTTTTCTTGCTTTTTAGCATAGCTTATAAGTAATTTCTGAACTCCACTTCTCTCATCTTTTTTTAACTCATTTAGTATTTCTTCAGAAATACTATCTTGATTTAAGAGTTCTTTTACCTCACTAATTTTCATTTTTTCCCTCATTTTCTAATAAATCACTATAATTATCTAATGTAATAAGTCCAAATTTTTGTGTTCTAAAATCTTGAATTAATAGCTTTATAGTTGAATCATAATCATAATCTCCACCGATTTTTTTAAATCTCTTTTCCGCTACTTTTTCCATAATAAACACATTTTCATCTTCACTTGTCACGTTTACTTTATAAAGATTATTTAAATTCTCTAAATAATTATTTTTTAATAACTCTATTAAATATAAACTTACATCATCAAGTGGCGTAATATCATCCTTTATAGAACCAATCAAACTTAATTTTTTACCAATTTCTTGATTATCAAACTTAGGCATAAGTATACCTGGTGTATCTAATAATTCTATATCTTTATTTAATTTTAACCACTGTTGTTTTTTCGTAACACCAGGTTTATTGGCTGTATTAGCGACATTTTTCTTAATAAGTTTATTGATAAATGTCGATTTCCCAACGTTTGGAACACCTATTACCATAGATCTAATTGCTCTTGGTTTAATCCCTTTAGCTACTTGACGTGCAATTTTTTCTGCAAGTTCTTCTTTAGCTTTATCTATTACTTTATTCAAGTTATTACTATTTTTCGCATCAGTATAGACTACTGTATATCCTTTATTTTCAAAATAACTTTTCCACTTTGCTGTCTCAGCTCTATCACATAAATCAATTTTATTAAAAATAATTATTTTCTTCTTATCTTTAACAACTTCATCTAAGTACATATTATGTGAAGAAAGCGGGCAACGTGCATCTACTAATTCGAAAACTATATCAACTAGTTTTAGCTTTTCTTTAACTTCTCTTGTTGCCTTGGCCATGTGACCTGGAAACCATTGAATAACCATAAATTTAACTCCTTATCTTTTTATTTTATAAATTTCTTGTTTTAAACAGTCTTTATTATTTTACCACATTTTGAAGTTTTTTTAACCTATTTTGGTGTCAATTATTCGTAAAACATTAATATTTTATAATTTCCATACATAATAATTTATAAAATCGTTCATTATTTGTTTATAACTGTTTTTTAATTATAAAAAAACAAGATAGCTATGCTACCTTGTTCTTCATATTTATCTTTTATCAACTTTCTTAACAATTGTATCACCAAGAATTTGCACAGCAAATACGATAATTAAGATTAATACTGTTGCCACAAATGTTAATGTACTGTTGTTACGCTGGAATCCGTCTAAGTACGCCAAGTTACCTAAACCTCCAGCTCCGATAACACCTGCCATAGCTGTTGATCCAACTAAAGCAATTGCTGTAACAGTTAATCCTGAAATTATTGCCGGTAAACTCTCTGGAATTAAAACTTTTAAGATAATAGTTGAGTTTTTAGCACCCATTGCACGAGCTGCTTCGATTACACCTTTATCTACTTCACGAAGACCAATTTCTACTAGACGAGCGTAAAATGGTGCTGCTGAAATAATAAGTGCAGGAATCGCTGCTTGAACACCAATAATTGTACCAATTAAAAACTTAGTAAACGGAATTAATAATACAATTAAGATAATAAATGGAATAGCACGGAAAATATTAACTATTGCAGTAACAACAGCATAAAATCCACGTCCAAATGCACTCTTACTATTAGATGTTAAATATAATAATAACCCTAAAAATAAACCAACTATAAACACTGCAATAAGTGACTCAAAAGTCATAATAAGTGTTTCTATTGTTTTATCTTGTACTTTATCCCAATTAACTCTTGAAAAATCAAACATTATAGCACCTCCGTTAAAATACCCAGTTCATTTAATCTAGATATTGCCTTATCTGTATTTTCTTTAGTACCAATTAATTGAACAAACAGTGTACCAATATTAGCATCTGCAGTTTTATCAATATGTCCATTAATTATTGTAAAGTCAAAATCGATTTCTCGTACTAAAGTACTAAGAATTGGTTTTTTCGAAGTATTATTATCAAAAGTAAATTTAATAATAACCCCTTCAGTGAATATTTTTTTCCACTCTTCAATATTTGCTCTCTCCTCAAACTCTGAAGCAAATGAAGTTTGAGCTAAGAATTTCTTAGTAACTTCTTGAGTTGGGTGATAGAATACTTCTGAAACTAATCCATCTTCTGCAATTGTTCCACCGTCTATAACAGCAACCTTTGTACAAATTGTTTTAATTACATTCATTTCATGAGTAATAAGAACAACTGTAATATTAGTTTTACTGTGAATTTCTTTAATTAAGTTTAATACCTCTGCAGTTGTTTCTGGGTCAAGAGCACTTGTAGCCTCATCACAAAGTAAGATTGAAGGATTTCCTGCTAGCGCACGTGCAATACCTACCCTTTGTTTTTGACCACCTGAAAGTTGAGATGGATAAGCATTTAATCTGTCCTCTAAACCTACTAATTTAGCTAATTCTTCCACTCTTTCTTTAATTTCAGTTTTTGATTTCCCTAAAATTTCTAATGGGAATGCAATATTTTCTGCAACAGTTCTACTCCATAATAAGTTAAAATGTTGGAAAATCATACCTATTCTTTGTCTTTTTAAACGACGTTGCTCTTCAGTTATTTTGTTGAAGTCATCACCATCGATAATAACCTCACCATCTGTTGCTACTTCAAGTCCGTTTAACAGCCTTACTAACGTACTTTTACCAGCTCCAGAATAACCGATTATTCCATAAATATCACCTTTTTCAACTTTTAAATTAATATCTTTTAGAGCATGAACTTTATTATTATATATCTTATTAACTTTTTTTAATTCAATCATGTCTATCTCCTTTCTCTTTTTGATAATAAAAAACGCCCTTACTCTGAACTTCAGAATAAGGGCGTTATACGCGGTACCACCTTATATTTTACTTATTACAACTACTAACATAGTCTATCCTATAACGTGGATCGCCGAACAAAGTTTACATTTTATGTTTACCTTATTAACCACTCGAACCATTTTCATAGATTTTATAATATACCTTCTCAGCTAACGGTACTCTCTTAAAATATTCCACCTATTACTTATACGAGTATTGGTTACTATTAATTTCTAATAAGTATATCACTATACCATTAGACTTGTCAAGAAAAATTATTAAAAATATTTTAGAAAAAATTCTGAAAATATAATATTAATTTTCTATTTTGATATTATTTTCTCTAAGATATTCTGACACTACTCGAGCCATATCATCTAGTAAATCATCTAATTCTTCCCAGTTTTTCACCGTTGCTCCACTCGCTAACGGATGACCCCCACCTGCATATTTTTCAGCAAGAGTATTAATTACAGGGCCTTTAGAACGTATACGTACACGCACCTTGTTACCTTCATCAATAGCAAAGCACCATGCATATAAATTTTTTAGACTTCTAAGTAAATTGACACCTGTTGAGACTTCACCAGGATCTACTCCATATTTGTCCATATCCTCTTTTGTAATTTTTAGATATGCAACACCATCTTGATAGACATCATAATTTTCAAAAATAAATGCTCTAAAACGCATAATGTTTTCACTAATTATCTCCATCTTATCTAATAGCGCACTCATATTAAAGTCATATTTTATTAATTCTGAAGCAACTCTTAATGTGTCGTTAGAAGTATTCGGGAATAAAAATCTTCCAGTATCTCCAACTATACCAAGGTATAATAATTTAGCAGCTTCATCATTTAATTTAATACCATAATTTTTATTTAAATACTCATAAAAATTATAGATTAACTCACTACAAGATGATACATCAGTATTAACTAAATTAATTCCTCCATAATTATCTAAAGGTGGGTGATGATCGATTTTTATAAGAAAGTTGTTTTTAGTAAATAGTTTTCCATCTATTCTAGGGAAGTTTGCTGTATCAGTTACTATCACCAAAGCATCTTTATAATCTTCTTCAGTTACTTCTGAATTTTTAAACAGAAATTCTAGTGATGGTGAATCCTTACCTACTGTTATAACTGTTTTTTCCGGGAAATTTTCTTTAATAAGTTGATACATTGCCCCTTGTGAACCATAAGCATCTGGATCGGGTCTTTCATGTCTATGAATAATTATCTTATCATTTTCTTTTATTTTTTGGAAAATTTCCTCATATAAATTTCCGTATATATCCATTTAATTTCTTCTTTCTTTAATTTCTTTGGAATACTTGACATGTTACCATAGCTTTGGCAACTAATTCTGTTTTATCATAAACTTCTACATCAAATTTAGCAGTTTTTCTACCAATATCCAAGATATTTACTTTCGTAGTTATAGTTCTATCTAATGGCACTGATTTCAAGAAGTAAAGTGTTGTGTTCTGCATTAAAACTTCACTTCTATTATAGTTATAGCTTGTGATATGAATAGATTCATCTATAATACTTAATAAAGCCGAACTTGAAAATGTACCAAACTGATCAAGCATTTGAGGAATAACTTTAACCTGAAGTCCATCCGCTCTCGGAACTATACCTTTACGCATTATTTCATCAAATGTATCATTATTATTGCCGTCTTGGAATCTATTATTAGTTAATAAAGAATTTATAACAATTTTTCTAGTTACAACCCCTAGTAAAGTATTCTTAGAATCAATTACAGGAATAAGTTCATAACCTTCAGATAACATAGTATTAGCTACTGAAGATATAGGAGTCTCTAAAGTAGTAGTTTCAACTTTTCTCTCCATAACTTCTTTAATTAATGCATCTTTATCTTGTAAAAATACATCACGTGCTGTAACTATACCAACTAGTTTACCATATTCGTTTACAACCGGATATCTAGTATGTCCCGCTTTTAATTGAAGATTATACCAATCTTGGACAGTATCATTTAAATTAATAGTATATAGTTTTTCAACTTTTATATAAATACTTTCAACTGTTATTATATCTCGTTTTATTATTTGGTCGTTAGTTACTCTATTAATTAAGTGAGTAACAGAGAAAGTATCATGAGGTGTAATTATCAGTGGTAGATTCTTACTGTCTGCTAATGCTCTAATTGAGTCATTTGGAACATATCCTCCTGTCACTAGAATAGCACATCCTTTTTCAAGTGACATTTCTATAATTTTCGGACGATTCCCAATTATTAATAATGTACCTTTTCTAATATGCTGACCAACTTGCTCAGAGTCCATAGCACCAATTGCAAAATCTTGTACTATTTCATGCACTCCTCCACGTCCGGCAATTAATTGTCCACTTACAATGTTTACAATCTCAGAATAAGATAATTTTTCTACATTATCTCGTTCTTTCTTCTGAATTCTTACCGTACCAACACGTTCAATAGAAGAAACAAAACCACGATTTTCCGATTCTTTTATCGCTCGATAAGCTGTCCCTTCACTAACTTTTAGTTCTTTAGCTACTTGACGAACTGATATTTTACTTCCAATAGGAAGACTCTTAATATATTCTAATATTTTCTGGTGTTTTGATTTCATGATTTCTCCTCCTTGTGTTTTTATTATAATACAAACACTATGTTTGTAACACATTATACTCATATGTAATTATATACTTTTTAGAAAACTATTTCAAGATAAAAAAATATGAAAGATAAGTTATTTTACTCATCTTTCATCAATTCATTAAAAATATTTACTCATATTCTTATTGTTAAAACATATTGAAGTTTTCTATATCATTTAACTAATACAGTTTATTTTAGTTTTTTTTACTATAACAATCAAATAAATATTCAACAATAATATTTTACGATTTTCTACCTGCTGGCATTTTTTTAGCATAACCCATTTTATTTTCTTGTTTTACTCGAGCTATTACCAATGCATCATCTGGGGCATTTTCTGTAACTGTCGTTCCAGCTGCAACTACTGCACCATCTCCGATTTCTAATGGAGCTATTAAATTAGAATTACATCCTATAAATGCATCACTTCCAATTTTTGTTTTATATTTATTTTTACCATCGTAGTTAACCGTGATTGTCCCGCATCCAATATTTGTGTTATTTCCTACTTCTGTATCTCCAAGATAACTCAGATGTGCAGTCTTAGATCCATCTCCATATGTAGTATTTTTTAATTCTACAAAGTTTCCAATTCTAACATGCTCACCTAAGTCGCAATTATTTCTTATATGTGCATATGGACCTACACTAGTAAAATCTCCAATTTTAGAATCACTAATAGTTGAAGATAATACTTTTACTCCATTTCCTATTTTCGCATTTTCTAAATATGAGTTCGGTTTAATTTGACAATCTTCTCCAATTACCGTATTAGATTTAATAGTAACATTTGGATAAATTGTTGTATCACGACCAATAATTGCATTTGGTGCAATGTATGTATTAGTAGGATCTACTAACGTAACTCCAGCAAGCATATGTTTAGTATTGATTCTATTTCTCATAACATTTTCTGCATAAGCTAAGGCTACTCTATCGTTCACTCCAAAAGTTTCATCAAAGTCATCACATAGATATGTCTCGATTATCTCTTTTTGTTCACGAATTAAAGCAAGTACATCTGGTAAATAATATTCCCCTTGGTTATTATCATTTTTCACTTTTTCTAACATTTCAAATAACAATTTATTATCGAAACAATAGATTCCAGAGTTAATTTCTTTGATTTTTTTCTCTTGTTCTGTTGCATCTTTTTCTTCAACAATCTTTACTAACTTCCCATTAACATCACGAATTATACGACCATACGCAAATGGATCGTCGGCTATTGCTGTTAATACAGTTGCTTTAGCATTTGTATTCTCATGGTGATCTAGCATACTATTGATAGTTTCAGGGCGAATTAGTGGAGTATCTCCATACATTACTATAGTCGTACCTTCTTTATCTTTAAGTTCATCTTTAGCAACTTTAACAGCATGGGCTGTTCCTAATTGTTCTGCTTGTAAAACAAACTTAGTTCTATCCCCTAAGACTTCTTTAACTCTCTCTGCTCCATGACCAACTACAGTGATTACTTCTTGCATTTCTAAATCACTAAGGCTATCTAAAACTAATTCAACCATAGTTCTGTCACAAACTTTGTGTAATACCTTATATAACTTCGACTGCATTCTAGTTCCTTTTCCAGCCGCTAATATAACTGCATATCTATTATTACTCATTTTCAATATCCTCTTTTTCTACTTGGCGTAATTTTTCTATAACATTCCCTAGTTTAACATCAAATGTTCCATTAAATTCATCGATATTTTCAATTTTTGATAAGTATAAATAATCATCTTCATGTTCTCTTGGCGAATCAAAACATTGCGTGATTATTACTTTCCCAACAACATCAACATCAAATTCACTCATTAGACTCTCCATACCTGTTAGGACTCCTCCTCCACGCATGAAATCATCCACTAATAGTACTTTTGATCCTGTATTTAAACTTCGCTTAGATAAAATCATCGTTTCTATTTTCTTAGTTGAACCTGAAACATAATTTATTGCAACAGTAGTTCCTTCCGTAACTTTATTATCTCTCCTAATAATAATTACAGGTTTATTCAGTATTGAAGCTATAGCATAAGCAACAGGAATCCCTTTTGTTGCTACTGTAACTACAGCATCTACTTCTTTATTCTTATAAACTGTAGCAACCACACGTCCTAGCTTGTTCATTAAACTAGGATTTCCTATTATGTCAGACATAAAAATATATCCACCAGCTAATAAACGATTTCCATCATTAATTTTATCAAGAAAACCATTAAGAATTTCTCTAGCATCTTCTTCTACTAGCGTCGGTGTAAATAAAACACCTCCACTTACTCCTGCTAAAGTTTTAACTTCTCCAATATTTTCTTCTTTAAAACCATTTTTTATTATGTGGATATCTTCACTAATAGAAGACTTAGCTTGATTGAATTTTGAAACGAAATATGTTAATGGAATTAATTTATTAGGATTATTTAATAAATATTCCGTCATAACTACTATTCTTTCACTTCTCTTTAACTTCATCTTATACTCCTTACATGTACATATAATGATTCACAATCATTATACAAAACATTCAATATATTTTATTCGTATATTATATGTATATAATACCACCATTGTTCGGAATAGTAAAGATATAGCAGAGATTTTTAAGTTCATTTTAACTAATTAAACAATTTGTTACCATATATATAAAAAGAAGAGATAGCATTTTCATTCTATCTCTTCTAATTTCTATTATTTTTCTTTCCAAACTTCTAAAGTTCGTATTTGATTTTCCTCTACTTTTCTAACTACAAATGTTAATTTATCTATAGAGTAAACAGCCCCGACTTTAGCTTCATATTTTTCTAAATATACATAAGCTCCAATAGTATCTACTTCTTCATGAGGTAAATGTACATGGAACAATGCATTTACATCTTGAATTGGAACCCAACCATCAACTAGATAGTGACCGTTTTTTAATTTTTTAATTAAGCTTTGTTCATCTTCATCGAACTCATCTCGAATTTCTCCAGTAATCTCTTCAACTATATCCTCAAGTGTAACTACCCCACTAGTCCCTCCATATTCATCTGTTATAACAATCATATGTTCTCTATTTTGCTTAATAGTTGCTAAAACTTGAGAAATAGGTGTATGTTCAAAGATTTTTATTGCTGGTGCGATGTATTCTTCTAAGTCTTTAGTTGTTTCTATAGGTTTATCTGTAAATAATAATTTCTTAACATTCAAAATCCCTAGAATTTTATCTTTATCTCCATCTTCTATTACCGGATATCTTGTGTATTCTTCTTGTTTTAATTGTCTCATTATAATTCCTAGAGAATCACTCATATCAATTGCTTCAACCTCTGTTCTAGGTGTCATGATTTCTTTAGCAATTTTATTATCGAATTCAAACACTCTTTCTACATAACGGTACTCTACATCATTAATTTGACCATGTAGTCTTGAAGATTTCATAATCGTTCTAAGTTCTTGTTCACTGTGAATATCATCATGTTCAGAAGCAGGTTCAAATCCAAGCATTTTCGCTATAAGGTTAGCTAATGAATTAAGTAACCACACTAGCGGTCTCATAACTTTATCGAACATATACATTGGCCAAGCCACACGCAAACATGTTTTTTCTGCAGATTGAATCGCTATTGTTTTAGGAACTAATTCTCCTAAAACGACATGTAAAAGTGTCATAAATCCAAATGAAACTACTAATGAAATAGTGTGAGTAACAGTTTCGTTTAAGTTTAACAATTCAAAAATAGGATTAAATAAAGAATGGAATGTTGATTCCCCTATCCAACCTAATCCAAGAGAAACAATTGTAATACCCAGCTGCGTTGCAGACAAGTAGTGATCTAATTGCTCTACCATCGTAACTAATATTTTTGCTGTTTTATTTCCTGATTCTACTAATTCATTCACCCTTGTTGGTCTAAGTTTAACAAGTGCAAATTCAAACATTACAAATATTGCCGAGGCAATAAGTAATAATACAATTATTAATATTTTAATTAAGATACTGAGATCCATATGGTTTTAATTTAACCTCTTTCCTTATAATTTTTTAGTCATTAATAAATAATTTTACTACATATAAACTTTTTTTTCAATTATTATAGTATCAACCTAGAATATTGAATTTTTTTGAGAATGAAATATATACTACATAATTTTTAATTCATTATATTGGAATTTTCTTTTACAGAGTGTTAGTATATAAAATATATGAAAACGCTATAAAGAGGTGCCAGATGAAAGATATTGTAGACTTTAATAATTTTTGGAATAAAAAAATAGAACTTATTGATACTATTCAACCTAAATTCATTTTAAATAAAACTTCATTTTCAAAATTTGATAATATAGAGTTCTATGATTTAACTTTCACTAGCTATGATAATTCTGTTATTTATGCAAAATATATAAAAAATATAAATTATAGAAAACTGTACCCTCATAAAAATATTCCTCTATTATTTTATTTCCACGGATATCCTGCATCAAATAGAAACTGGCTAGAAAAATCAACATTTGCTACTCTTGGATTCGATGTTGTCGCCATAGATTTTAGAAACCAAGGTGGTAAAAGTAAAGATTCAGGCAAATCTGAACCTTCAGTTTTTGGGCACCTAACAGTAGGTCTTGATGAAAATATAGAAGATATGATTTTTTATAAAAATATTCTAGACAGTCTTATTTTAGCTAAAATCGTATCATTCTTTGAAGACATTGATGAAAAAGAGCTTGTCAGTTTTGGAGCATCTCAGGGAGGAGCATTTTCCATAATATTTTCAGCATTAAACAAAAATGTAACTAAGTGTATTAGTCTCTATCCCTTCCTAGCAAATTTCAAAGATATCTACGAAAAAGACAATAGAAAAAATGCTTACGGTGAATTAACGCACCACGGACGTTGGTTTAATACAACAGGTGAAAATACTGAAAGATTCTTGAATAACCTCTTCTTTCTTGACACCATAAATTTCGCAAAAAATTTAAAATGTTCTGTTTTATTCGGTATCACTAACCTCGATAAAGACTGTCCAAAAGAGACTCAAGAAAAAATATATAATGAAATTAATAGTAGAAAAAAATCTTGCATCTACAAAAAGTACTATCACGAGAACATTCCAAACTTTAATGATGAAATAGTTAGCTTTTTATTAGAAGTTGAATAGGAGTCCAACATGAATTTAGAAAAAAATAGAAAACTAGTGTATAAAGAAAATATAATTGATATACCCCACCCATTTGTTCAATATAAAAAAATAATTTTTGAGGGAAAAGATAATTCGCAAATAGAAATAGATTTAGCTATACCTAAGTCAAACATTAAAGGAGTTATCGTCGACTTTCCTGAATTCAAAGTAAAAAACAAAGACTATCTAAGTTTAACAAAATACAGTATGCTAGACTACGCTTTAGCATCACTACATATTCGAGGTCAGGCGGGTAATAGCGAGAATAAGACACCCTGTTCTCATTTCCCATTTTTAGATAGTTCTTCTTCCACACCATATTTTAATCTAGTTTTTCAAGATGCACTAGATACTATAAGTATTATAGAAAAGCTCTTCCCGAATAAAGAAATTCTAGTGACTGGACTAGGTCAAGGGGCTACTATTAGTATTGTTTGTGCTAGTTATTACGATTCTATTAAAGAGCTGTTCATCTCAGACTGTTCACTTTGTGATATTAAAAACACATATATCAAAAATAGAAAGCATCCTTTTTTCAAAAATATTTATAAATTTGAAAATGATTTTTCTAACGAAATAGATTATCTATATTCCACACTAGATACAATAGATGTACTAAATTTCAGTAATTCTATAACTCAAAAAGTACATTATGGACTTTCATACCTAGATCCTAAAACTCCAATTGAAACTCAACTCAAACTTTTAAATACTATAAAAAATGTAGAAATTCAACATTATTTATTTTTAGACTATAAAAAAATATTCCAACATCAATTCGATGATTATATACTTGAAGTTCTTTCAAATAAATAGCAAAGGTGAATCACTAGAAATCATTCGTTCTAGTAATTCACCTTTTAAATTATAACTAGCTTAATTTGCCTTTAAGCTTCATATTTTTAACAATTTTTTTTATAGAGTTTACATAAGCTGCTTTTCTCATAGGAATAGCAAATCTTTCTTTCACTTCCCAAATATCATTAAATGCTTTTGTCATAACTCTTGCTTGTTTTTCTACAACTTCTTCTTCTGTCCAGTAGTAACCTTGTAAGTTTTGTACCCATTCAAAGTAAGATACAGTAACACCACCACTGTTTGCAAGAATATCAGGAATTACCACAACTCCTCTTTCTTGTAGGGTTTTATCTCCAGCTAAAGTTGCTGGCCCGTTAGCCCCTTCAGAAACAACAGCAGCTTTTATTAAACCAGCTTCTTTTTCATCGATGGCATTCTCTAATGCACAAGGGCATACTACATCTACATCTAAAGCCCAGAATTCATCTAAAGTTAAACGTTTTGTATTTGGTAATGTATGGAATCTAACTCTCTTATCTTTACATTCTTGCAACTCTGAATATAATAATCCTTCTTCACGATAAACAGCATATTGAACACCATCATCATCACGCTCAGTTACAGCAACTACAGTAGCACCAAATTTCACAGCTGTATCTACTGTATAACTACCTACATTACCAAAACCTTGAACAGCAAATTTTGCACCTTCTGTAGATTTACCTAATTTCTCTAGTGCTAATTTGGCAGCAAGTGCAACTCCATATCCAGTCGCTTGTGTTCTACCAAGTGAACCACCTAATTCTAATGGTTTTCCAGTTAGAGTTCCGATACCTTGTTCTCCTGTAAGAACATTATATTCATCAATCATCCAAGACATGATTTGTCCATTTGTGTTAACGTCTGGTGCAGGAACATCTTGTTTTTCACCTAAATATTTATACAAACCTCGAATATATCCGCGAGACAATCTTTCTAATTCACCTTTTGATAAATCTTTTGGATCTACGATAATACCACCTTTACCTCCACCATATGGTAGATTAGCAACAGCACATTTAAATGTCATCCAAATTGATAGTGCCTTAACTTCATCAGCTGTTACAAGTGGATGAAATCTTAATCCACCTTTTGTAGGACCAATTGCATCATTATGCTGAGAACGGAATCCTTTGAAGTATTTTACCTCACCATTATCCATTCTAACAGGAATAGAAATCTCAATAAATCTTTGTGGATCTTTTAAAGATTCATACACTTCTTCTTTATAACCTAAAACTTCACAAGCACCTTTAATTTGCTCTCTTGCGTTAACTAATGGATTGTTATTCATAACCACATCTCCTCAGAATGTTATTTTACATTTGACATGTAATATTATTTTTATTAATTATACCAAATATCAAGCCTATTTGTAAACGTTTATTTTTAAGAATTTTTTTAGATTATTATATTTTATTACGTTAACTTTTCTTCACTTTCTGCAGACATAAAAAAGGTTAATTTACAAACTGAAAATCAGTTGTAAATTAACCTTGCTATAAGTATAAATGTAACTTTTCGTATTATTTATAATATTTTTCCTAGTTATTTAAGTTTTAATATATTTAAAATTAACGGAATTATCTTTTTAGTAGACTATCTTTTTGTTGTATTTTTCTTTTTATTCGATAAAATTTTCTGATAATATTTCAGAAAGAATTTTAATATCATCTTTCGTTGTACAGCAACAGCCACCTATCATTGAACAACCTTTTTCATACCAAACTAAACTATCAGAACTGAATATATGCTCACTACCTTCGGTATTACTCCATTCTTTTGTTGAAGGATCATAAATCGCACCACCATTCGGGTAAGCAATTATTTTTTTAGAACTGTTTTTAGACAATAATTCAATCGTTCTAGTAACAAATTCCGGTTTAACACAGTTTATTCCGTAACCTATAACTTGATTATTCTCTTCAAGGAGAAGCTGTACATCTTCTAATCTATTTCCATCACTTATATGTTCCGAATCTCTTAATGAACAAGTTATCCAAGCAACAACTTCTGGATATTTAGACAAGATATTTAATAATACTTTAATTTCTTCTAAATTAGGAATAGTTTCAATAGCAAGTAGATCAACACCTTCTTTAACAAGTATATCTATTCTTTTTTCATGAAACTCTTCTAAAAATTGATTATCAACTGTATAATCTCCTCTATATTCTGAACCATCAGCTAAATATGCTCCATATGGACCTACTGATCCCGCAATCCACATATCTTTATTAGAACAAGCTTCTAATCTTGCTTCTTTCGCTAATTCTACTGATTTTTTCATAAATTTTTCCGCTTCTTCTTCTGAATATCCTAAATCTTTAAACCCTAAAATACTCGCTTGATATGTTGATGTTATAGCTACATTAGCACCAGCTTCAAAATACTCTTTATGAACTTCTTTTATTTTTTCTGGATTTTCCACCAATACCTTCGCCGTCCATAATTTATGATTTAAGTCCATACCTTTTTTCTCCAATGCCGTTGATAGAGCACCATCAATCACAACATATTTTTGATTATTCAACCATTCTCGAAACTTACTCATAAGATATCTCCTATTTTTTATTTTTAAACACTAATTGATAATATCCAAAACATAATATAACAAAAGGAATAAATATTATTAATCCTAAACGTTGATTAGGGTCAATTGCTATACCAACCATAGATACCAAACATAGTATAATTACTAAAATAGGTACTACTGGATATAAAGGTGCTTTATATTTTAAATCACTTATTAGTCCTCCATTTTTAATATACTGTTTTCTAAAATTGTAATGCGACCATCCTATTCCTAACCATACACCCACTACAGCTAATCCTGAAATAGACGTTAATACTAAATAAACTGTCTCTGCTGCATAAATACTTGAAAATAGCGATAAGAAACCTCCAAGCATTGTAAGTGCTAATCCATAAACTGGTAATCCTTTTTTATTTAATTTAGAAAATGATTTTGGTAAAGTATTTTGGTTTGATAATGACCATAACATCCTTGATGCCGCATAAAGTCCAGAATTCGCAGCTGAAAGTAGTGTCACAATTAAGATGAAATTCATTATATCTCCAATATAGGGAATACCAATATTTGTTAATATTGTTACAAACGGACTTTCATCTAATCCCGCTTTTTCTTGTGGTAATAAAGCTCCAATTACAACAATTGTTCCAATAAACAGTACAATTAGTATAACTAAGGTTTGGAATATTGCTTTTGGAACACTTTTCTCAGGATTTTTAGTTTCTCCTGCCGCTACTCCAATTATCTCAGCTCCTGAAAATGCAAAGTTAGCAGATAATATCGCAAGTGCAATAGCACCAAAACCATTAGGAAATACACCATTTTTTGTGAATTCTTTAAACATCGGTGCTTCAGAAGCCCCCTGATATTTTAAAATACCAAAAGTTGCTAATAAACCTAAAACCAATATAACAGCTAATGCTATAACTTTTATAAATGACATCCAAAACTCACTATTAGCAAATAATTTCAAATTAAAAATATTTAAACCTAAAATAAATAATGCAAAAATTAAACACCAAATCCATTGATCAACACCTGGAAACCATCGTCCCATAAATATTGCAAGTGTAATAAATTGATATCCTAAGGCAACTGTCCAAGTTAACCAATATAACCAAGCAACAACAAAACCTACACCTGGATGAATATACTTACTAGCATAAGTATGAAAAGCCCCTGTATTTGGGTCATGAACTGTAAGCTCCCCTAAACATAACATAACTAGACATACTAAAAATGCTCCAATAAGGTACGCGATTATAGTCCCTACTGCTCCTGCTTCTTGAATCAAGTATCCTGAACTAAGAAAGATACCCGTTCCAATAACTCCACCTAGTGATAAGGTAATTAAATGCTTACTTTGCATTTCTTTAACAAAACTTTGTTTTTCTTCCATAAAAACATCCTTTCATATAATAAATTAAGAGAATGATAACATCTCCTTAATGAAAATAGTTATCATTCTTCCTTGTTTATATTATATATTATTTTCGAAAAAATTAACAGAAAAACATTATGTAAATTTACATTTGATTTTATTTAAGTTAACTACTACTTTTGTTACATACTATAATTAATTTTGTAAATTCATATCGATTCTCTTACAATTACTTTGCATCATACCATGATGCTCCACTACTAGCCTCCGCTTTAAGTTGAACATCTAAATTAGCCGCTTCTTCCATAATTTTAATCATTTCTTTTGTAAACTCTTCTTCTATATCTTTATTTACATCGAAGATCAATTCATCATGTACTTGTAATAATAATTTTGCATCTACATTTGTTTTTTCTAAATATTCAAATACATTAACCATAGCTATTTTTATAATATCCGCAGCAGTTCCTTGAATTGGTGAATTCATCGCAATACGTGCATTTAGATTAGCCACAATCTTATTCTTCGCATTAATATCTGGTAAAGCTCTTCTTCTGTTGAATAAAGTTTCTACATAACCATGTTCCTTCGCAAACTCTACTATATCAGTCATATACTTATCAACACCTTTGAATGTTTCTAAATATTTGTCAATAAATTCTTTCGCACGTTTTCTAGTGATTCCAAGGTTGTTAGATAGACCAAAATCAGAAATTCCATAAACAATACCAAAGTTGACAGCTTTAGCTTCTCGACGCATTGCAGAAGTCACCTCTTCAAGACTAACTCCGTTAACATCACTAGCTGTTTTAGTATGAATATCTACATCGTGTTTAAACGCATCTATCATTCCTGCGTCCTGTGCGATATGAGCTAATACTCGAAGCTCTATTTGAGAATAGTCAATAGATAAGATTACTCTATCATCAGAGGCTGGAACAAATGCTTTTCTGATTTTTTTCCCTTCTTCAATTCTCGTTGGAATATTTTGAAGATTTGGATTCACTGACGATAAACGTCCTGTTTGAGCTAATGTCTGCTCATAACGCGTATGAATTTTTCCTTCACGAGTAATATCTTTTACTAATCCTTTTGCATAAGTTGAGTTTAATTTTGTGATAGTTCTATACTCCATAATTAACGGAATAATTTCATGACTATGTTGTAGTTGTTCTAGTACCTCTACTGCTGTAGAATAACCAGTTTTTGTTTTCTTAATTGGTGGCAGCCCTAGATCCTCAAATAATACTACTCCTAGCTGCTTAGGTGAAGCTATATTGAATTCAGAACCAGCTAATGTATATATGCTAGCTTCTAAAGTTTTAATTCTTTCATCAAATTCTGCACTCATTTCTTCTAGAGCTTTTTTACTAACATGTATTCCTTCAAATTCCATATTAGCTAGTACTTTAGCCACTTTAATCTCTATATCTTTATACAAGTCCGTCATATTCTCTTCAGCAAGTTTTTCTTCCATCAATGGTTTCATAAGCGAAATACTCTCTGCAATTTCAGCTATATACGGATTAATAACTTCTTGAGCTGGTAAAGTTCGTTTTGCCCCTTTACCATATATTTCTTCGTCACTACTTATTATTTTTCCAAGATAGTTAAAGATGATTTTATCAATTTCAGTTTTTGCATTAACATCTATTAAATAAGACACTATTTTAACATCAAAAACTTCACCATTAATATATACGCCATTTCTCTTCGCTATAAATAAAATCTTTTTAAAATCATAAACAGTTTTAGAAATTTCACTTTGAAGATAATCTACTACAAACTCATTAGTGAAAAATTGTTCTTCACTAAAAATATAAGCAATTCCTTCTTTATAGACTACTATTCCAACTACATCTGAGTTATGATAATCTTCTGTATAACACTCAACATGTAAAGTACTATCGGTAAAGTCTATTTTCGTATTTTTATCTGCTAAAACAATTCTAATTTCTTTTTTAGGAGCAACAGCCTCTTCAGCAGTTACACCTACCTCTTCAGTAGAAGCTTCTTGAGATAATTTTTTTAAAAATGAAACAAATTCAAGTTTTTCAAATAACTCTCTTTTTAGTTCTACATTCTCACTATATATTAAATCTTCTAACTTATTATCAACTGGAACTTCAGTATAAATAGTTGCTAGTTTTTTACTTAATAGAGCATCTTCTCGACCTTCTGTTAGTCGCTCTTTTAGTTTTTTACCACTAATATTATCAATATTTTCTAGTACATTTTCTACAGTTTTATATTCAGTCAATAATTTTATCGCCGTTTTTTCACCAACTCCAGCAATTCCTGGGATATTATCACTCTTGTCTCCCATAAGACCTTTCATGTCAACAATTTGTTCTGGCGTTAAGCCATATTTTTCAGCAATAAACTCTGGCGTATAATAATCTATATCTGTAACACCACGCTTAGTGTAGTAAATTGTTATATTTTCACTAGCTAGTTGAGTTAAGTCTTTATCTCCGGTCACTATTATTACTTCTAAACCTTCTTTTTCAGCGATTTTAGCATAACTTCCAATAATATCGTCCGCTTCATAATCAAAATGTTCTTCATACTTTATCCCATATGAATCAAGAAGTTCTCTAACATACCCGAATTGTTCTACTAACTCACTAGGAGTTTTATCCCTAGTACCTTTGTATGCTTCATAACTTTGATGTCTAAACGTTTGTTTACCTTTATCAAAAGCAACTAACGCATACTTTGGATTAGTATCTGCTAATATTTTTTCTAGCATCAATGTAAAACCATATACACTATTTGTATATAATCCTTTTTTATTTTTTAAAGCTGGCATAGCGTAAAAAGCACGATAACTCAAACTATTACCATCTATTAATATTATCTTATCCATTTTCTTCTCCTAATAATTCTTAAAAAAACTGTAAATGGGAGCAACTCAAAAATCTTATTTTTACAAAGCGATTTTTTCTAGTCACTCCCGTACAATTTATTTAATATTAAAGCTCAACCGTAAAGCTTATTAATAATCTATTAAAACTTTACATCTACATATTTTAAATTGATGAATTTATAATCTTTTGTTTAATCCATCGTTAGCAAATAATTACCAAGTATTATTTTACAATAATTTGTAAATAATTTCTATTTTTCTCTTCCAAGAGTGGTGTTCAATTTCTTCTAGTAACTCAGCAGGAATTTCACGTTGCTCTCTTGTTCTTTCTATCATAAGTTCTAAAGCACCCACTATTCTATTTACAAATGCTGGTTTTTCTTCTTCAACAGCCTTATCAGTATCATATATAGTTGGCATTGCTATGTATTCTATTATCTCCGAATTATTTATTTTGTCTCCAAGAAATTCTATAAGCCCTTCTATCTCAGTAGCAACTACTCTTAGTCCACTTCCTAAAGCTTCAACCGCAATAAGACCTAACCCTTCAAAATAAGATGGTAGTATAAAAATATCTTTATGCCTCATTATTTCCCCTAAATGTGCTTGATCTACAGCATTATATATTTTTATTTTATTAGAATCACCAACTAAAGCTTCAACCCTAGGTCTATCCTCTTCTTTCAAGTTCCCTATCAATTCTAATTCTACATTAGCATCTTTTTTCTCTAATAATCTAAACGCCTTTATCAACTCATAAAAACCTTTTGATTCATCAAATTTTCCTGCATATAAAATTTTCACATTATCCTGTTTTTCATGTTTCTCAACAGGATAAAAAATCTTTTCATTATATCCAGCGCCAATATTTACAATCTTATCCTCAGGGTAATTATAAATATTAGAAATTCCTTCTATTACACCACTGCTTAGTGCTAGTATCTTATCTAATTTACCAAGATTTTTGACATACTTATCTTTCATTGCTGGATTCTTTTCAGCTTGTCTTATATCCGTATTATGACAAACTCCAATTACTTTTTCACCTTCAAATACATCACAAACTATAGAACTCAAAATCCATAAGTGATGTGTGATTACAACATCTGGCTTAAATTCTTTTTTAGCTTTTTCTAATTTTTTACGGAATTCTTCTTGCCAAGTTTCCAGCATCTCAGCAGTCATATTTTTATACAGAGTATTTTCATAAGGCATAATGTCACTCATACCTACGATAGGAAAACTAATATCCTTACCTTGAAACTCAACTTCAAATTTCTCATCTAAGAAATTAAAATCATATTCCGGTGTTGTTGCATAAACCGCAGCTTGTTCAACTTCAAACTGTTTAAGCCCTTCAATAACATTAGTAAAATATACACCACTTCCTGTCTTAATAGGTAATTGTGCTAATACATGTAAAATTTTCATAATTATCTTCCTCTATTTCATATTTTCCTTCACTTATATTATAACCTAATTTAACATTTTTTTATAGCAAACGTATTAATTCTTTATGTTAGTTATATAAAAAAGAAACTCACCTAGAACAATTCTCCGCTCTATGTGAATTTCTTATAATTATATCACTATATCTGTATTCTATAATTTCATAAATAAAAATTATAGGTATTTTTATTGAAACTTTACTAAAACGATAACCTATCGTTTATTTTAATTTTTACGCTCAACCACAAGATGATGCTTCTTGATCAGCTTGTGTTTCTATATAATCATTTTTATTATAGAATGCATTTCTATATTTAGCAGTATTGAATGGTTCAATTAAATTAAAAATTGTGTAACCAGCTAAACCAAGTTTTTTACATACTTCTTTACTTTCTTCAGGTTTATCACTATAAACAAAAATTTCTGAATCTTTATTTAACTTATCTAAAATACTATCTATTTCATTAGGTGAAACTTTGATTTCTTCATCACTTAAAATTTCACTACCTAAGTTTAAAAACTGCTTATTTTTACTTACTGAGATACGGTATTTGAATTCAGATAATAATGCATTGCTGTATATTGCTTTACCATAATCGTATTGCTTAACTCCATCTCCAATATGAAGTTTCGTGAATCCACGCTCTCTTAATAATTTTTCAGTATTACGAGATGTTACATCAACTACGCAATATAGAATTATATCTTTATTCTTATATTCATCTAGCACATCACTATTATTTTTGAAAAGTTTAATCGGTAAGTTTACCGCATTAATTGCATGCCCTCTTGCATATTCTTTTCTCCAACGAACATCTACAACAAGTGCTTCTTCAAAAGTTTTTTTCTCTACTTCAGCTCCAGCGATCCTCCCTGGCTTACCTTTTAACAATTTAAGCCAAAATGCATAAAGTCCCAGTAGAATAATTAATATTATTATACCAATAACTAATAATATTTTCATTCTGTTTACCCCTTTCTTAATATAATTATATTATATCATACATTTTGTATTTTTAATAATAAATAACATCTTAAATTTGTTTTGATTTTTTTTCTATTTAAGAGTAAAATTATGATATAGATATTTTTTAGAAAGGAGATTTAAATGAAAATTTCCAAAATCAATAAAATAGAAAATAAAAATTTTAAAATTGAAACATCATTACTTTTTGATGGAATTTTGGTTGGATTATTTGCCGGAATTGTTGGAGCTAGTTATCGATTACTGATAGGTTATAGTGAAAAACTTGTTCATTATACTGCAGAATTCATTAAAACTGGTTTTATATATAAAGTTATGCTATTGGCTATCTTGATAATACTAGCCTTATTTTCTGGTTTCTTACTTAAACGAGAACCAATGGCTAGTGGAAGTGGAATTCCTCAAGTATCAGCTGAAATTACAGGTCGATTAAATCCTAATCCATTACGCGTACTTATTTATAAAATTACAGGTGGATTAACAGCAAGCTTAGGTGGTTTATCTTTAGGTCGCGAAGGTCCTTCTATTCAACTTGGTGCTATGAGTGGAAAACTCGTATCGAGAATTTTAAAAAAGGATAATATTAAAGAAAAGTACCTTATTACTTGCGGGGCTAGCGCTGGACTATCAATTGCTTTTGGGGCACCTTTAGCTGGTGTTCTATTCTCAATAGAAGAAGTTCACAAGCAAATCACAAAAAAAATAATTATTTGTTGTTTTAGTGCTGCTGTCGTGGCAAATATAGTTGGGCAATACGTATTTGGACTTACAGCTATTTTTAAATTCCCTGATATTCCATATGTAGAAGTTAGTATTTATCCTTGGATTGCCTTACTAGGAATCTTATTGGGAATATTTGGAACATTTTATAATGTTACTATAAAAATACTATTTAAAATTTATGAATTTTTAAAACTAAATATAGTTTTTAGACCTCAGGTAGCTTTTCTCATTTCATTTGTGCTTTTTATTTTTTATCCTATAGTACTTGGAAGTGGGCATAGTTTAGTTGAATTTTTAATTGAGAATAAATTCAGTTTTATGTTTTTATTAACATTATATTTTATAAAAACTTTATTCTCACTTATATCATTTACTTCAGGAGTTGCAGGTGGTATATTCCTACCTATTTTGATTCAAGGTGCAATACTTGGAACATTATTTAGCAACTTCTTTGATGCAAAATATACAGCCCTATTCGTAATATTATCAATGTCTGGATATCTAACAGCAATTGTCAGAAGTCCTATTACTTCAATAATATTATTATTTGAAATGACACAAAAACTTAACTATTTCCTTCCTATCGCACTATGTTGTCTATTCGCCTACATGACGGCAAATATACTAGGGACAAAACCTGTTTATGAATATTTATTAGATCGCATACTAACTAGTAATAAACTAGAAGATAGTGAAGTTGAAATGGAGGTAGAAATTCTTACAACGGTCTCAAACGATAGTTTCTTGGTTGGAAAATCTATTAGAGAAATAGAGTGGACAAAAAACACACTCATCTCTCAGATTGAACGCTCTGGACGTGAAATAGTACCTAAAGGAACAACAGTTTTAGAAGCTAATGATAAACTTACTGTTATAATGCCTAAAGAAAGTGTTGATACATTCTTAGAAAAATTTAGTAAATAAAGACTAGAAGATTTATTAAAACTCTTCTAGTCTTCGTTTTTATATTACATTAAAATGTTTTAACGCATTTGTTATCCCGTCATCATCTACACTTGTTGTGATATAATCTGCAATCTCTTTAACATTCTCTCCAGCATTCCCCATTGCTACACCTATTCCAGCATGTTTAAGCATATCTATATCATTTCCACCATCACCAAATGCCATAGTTTCCTCTAATTTAATACCAAAGTGTGCGATAACCGCATCAATCCCAGTATTTTTTCCACCATCTTTTGGAATGACATCAGTAAAATGAGAAGTCCATCTTGCTGCTTTTGAATTAGGCATATATGCTAAAAAGCCCGCTTCTTCCTCTTCTGATACAAAGACATTAAGCTGATAGATTTTTTCACTAATTGCTTTATCATATGCTAATGGGTCTTCTTTAAAACGCTCTGGATCTCCAAGCTCATCTTCCAACCATTTCACCCTTGAATTTTTCAAATTCATAAATGCTCCATCTAATAAAGCAAAGTCACACGCAATCTTATTCTCTTTAAAATATGGAAGCACATTTTTTATATCTTCTTGAGATAATATCTTATCATTTAAAACTTCACCATTTTCTAAATAGCAATATTGCCCGTTTATCGTAATATAACCGTCAAATTTAAAATCTAATAAATCATTTAAAAATGTAGTATGAAATGGTGCTCTTCCAGTAGCTATAAATATCTTAATCCCTTGTTCTTTTAATTTTTTTAAAGTATTTGCTGTATTTTCAGGAATTGTTTTTGTTTTAAAACTTCTTATCGTTCCATCAATATCAAAAAAAATTGCTTTTATTTTAGTCATTTTTATTCTCCATCTTGTTTAAATCAACTACACTCTCTCTTGTTTTTAATTCATAACCAATTAATCGTTTCATAGCTGTTTCTTCTTTTTTTATTATATTTAATAACATTTCTACCGTCTGCTTAGCCGCGTCTTTTAAATCAAATTTTATCGTTGTTAATGGTGATTTTAATAATGAAGATGAAGTATAATCTCCAAATGCTGCTACAGAGTAATCTTCACCTACATTCAATCCCTCTTCTTCAAGAGCCTTTATTGCCCCGTAAGCCAAATTATCAGTTGCACAAATTAAACAACTATCTTCTTTTAACTTTTCTATATTCTCTCTTACTATTTCATATCCTTCTTCCATTCCGAAATTAGTAATTAATATATTCTCCGGTTCTAGATTGTACTTTTCTAATGCTCTTATAACCCCTAATTTTCTGTAGTATCCTACTGCAACATCGTCCTCACTAACACCTAAATAAGCTACTTTTTTATGACCGCTTGCTAATATATAATTTGTTAAATCTCTAGCAGCATTGAAATCATTGTACTCAACACTATATGTATACTCACCTTCTTGTCCTAACATAACAACAGGGACATCTATAGATTTAATAGTACTTTCATAAGCTTTACTCATTGTAGTAGGTAACAAAATAATCCCATCTACATTCATTCTCGCTAATTTTTTTATATATTCCAATTGCTTATTTTCATCAAAATTGGTATTCATTATTAATGTCTCATAATTATTTTCTTTTAATTCTTTATCAAGATATTTTAAAGTATTTCCACTGATATAAGAGTGCAAACATGGAACTATCACTCCAATAATCTTACTATCCGTACTTTTTAACGCTTTAGCAAAAGTATTTGGCGTATAGTTATACTTATCTACTATTTCTTTAATTCTTTCTCTTGTTTCTTTTTTTAAATTCCCACCATTAAAGTATCTAGAGACAGTAGTAGTACCTACTCCGGCCATTTTCGCTATATCTACTATTGTCAATTTTTTCATAGATTACCTCCTTAGACCATAACTATAATTATAAACGATTCAACAAAATAAATAAAGAATTATATAAGAACATTTTTAGAAAATATAAACACTAATTTTTTATTAAATACATTAAATTTTCATTCTGTAATACAAAGTAAATAATCTAGTTTTGATTTTTATTCTAATACAATTCATTTCATGTCTTTTAAATAAAAACTATATAAATCGCTATGATAATAGTAATATTTACTATTTTCGTTCTATTTTTAAAACTATCTTCAATCCACATCAACAAACTGTATCAGTACAAATTGTAAAATTTCACACAACAGATGTCTAAACCACTATCAAACATGCATAGAACAATATGAACAAATAATTTTAAAAAATTAAATAAAACCCTTGAAATCCTTTTCTGAAAGTGGTATAGTTTAGCTTGGAGGTATATTATGATAGTTCAATTAAAAAACGTATCAAAACAATATAAAGATGCTAACTTCAAATTAGAAAATATATCATTTGATATCAATAAGAAAGAAGTTATTGGAATTATCGGAAGAAATGGTACAGGTAAAAGTACTATTCTTAAAATGATCAACGGGATTGTTTCATATGATAGCGGAGATATACTTTACAAAAACTCTTCTATAAAATCTATGGATGCAAGTACCCTTAGAAAAACTAGAAAAAACCTAGCATACATATTCCAACACTCTAATCTTATTGATAATAAAAGTGTATATTATCATTTAAGTTTAGTATACAAACTAAATAAGGTTTCTGTTGATAAAAAGAAAATAGATGATATTCTTGAATTCATGAATATTACAAGACTAAAAAATAGTCTTTGTGGTAGCTTAAGTGGTGGTGAACAACAAAAAGTCGCAATTGCTATGGCACTACTACAAGAACCTGAAGTTCTACTTTGTGATGAAATCAGTTCTGCTTTAGACACTAATAGTGAGAAAGAGATTTTCGCTCTTTTAAATAAACTACGAACTACAACTGATATTTCAATTGTTATGATTTCACACAGTCTTTCATTACTGAAGAACTTCTGTGACAGAGTAGTAGTTATCGATGATTCTACTATAAAAGATATTGTCGTACCTAATAAAAATGCAAAAGACGATTACGACAGTAATTACTATAACTACGTAAAGGAGTTTTTATTAAATGATTGATTTATTTAAAGCCAATTACGATGGTATTATGAAAGCATTTTGGGAAACAAACTATATGATGATTTACTCTATGTTAACAGTATTTTTAATTTCCCTACCATTAGGTATTATGCTTTTTGCTTTCAGTCGTGATTATTTATTAAAGAATAGAGCAGTTTATGAAGGACTTAGCATTTCTCTTAATGCCCTACGTAGTGTTCCGTTTCTAATTTTTGTATTCATATTAATCCCTGTAAATAGATTTCTATTTAAAACATCTTTTGGGAATATTGCAGCACTCTTGCCTCTTACACTAGTTGGTGTAAGTATCTATGCACGATTTGTTGAACAAGCCCTTATTAATGTTCCTAAAAAGATTGTAGATAGAGCTATAAGTATGGGAGCTACTAAAATTCAAATTATTAGATACTTCTTATTACCTGCTACAATGGATAACTTAATCTTATCATTCACCTATACTACAATTAGTTTACTAGCGTATACTACTGTAATGGGAGTAATCGGAGCAGGTGGTCTTGGTGAATTTGCATTTAGATATGGATATCAAGAATACAATTATGATCTAATGTATTTAATAGTAATAATATTTATTATATATGTATTTATTATTCAATCTATAGGTTATGGATTAGCTAAACGTTTCACAAATAAGAAGGAGAAATAGATTAATGAAAAAAGTATTATCTATTGTTGCTAGTCTTTTAGCTCTTGTGCTTGTATTAACAGCATGTTCTAGTAAAACTAGCGATAAAAAAGAAGAAAAAAAAGAAGACAAAACTATTAAAGTTGCTGCTCATGTCCCACCATTTACTGACATGTTAGAATTAGTTAAAGAAGACTTACAAAAAGAAGGATATACTCTTGAAATTGTAAAAGTATCAGATAATGTTCAAGCTAACGTTGCTTTAGCAAACAAAGAGATCGATGCTAACTTCTTCCAACATGAACCATTCATGAAACAGTACAACGAAAAAAATAAAACAAACTTAGTAGCTGTTGCAAAAGTTTATAACTCAATTCCAGCATTTTACTCAAAAGATATCAAAAACATTAAAGATCTTAAAGATGGTGCTGATGTAGCAATTCCGTCTGATGCTTCAAATATGGCTCGTGCGTTAAGATTATTAGCTCACGGTGGATTAATCACATTAAACGATCCTAACAGTTATAACGTTACTGTAAAAGACATTAAAGATAATCCAAAACATCTTAAATTTACAGAAGTTGGTCTTTTAAACTTAAGTGATGCATATGCAGAAAAAGATTTAGTTTTCAACTACCCAACTTACATTGCTAAATTAAACCTTACACCAATGAAAGATGGACTTTTAATGGAAGACAAAGCTGACTTTACTTACGCTGGTGTACTTGCAGCTCGTGAAGATAACAAAGACGACGCTAAAGTTCAAGCAGTGAAAAAAGCTTTAACTAGCCAAAAAGTTAAAGATTTCTTACAAAAGAACTTCGAAGGTAAAGCTACTGCAGCCTTCTAATAAATATATATTATTACTAATCCAAAATCTATAATATACAATCAACAACCTTACCTCTAAATAAAAAATATACTTAATAGGAGAAAATATAATGAAGAAAATAATTTCATTTATAGCTAGCTTAGCTGCATTATTATTAGTTTTAACAGCATGTTCAAGCAAAACTGAAGCACCTAAAAAAGAAGAGAAGAAAGAACCAGTTACTGTAAAAGTAGCTTCTCACACTTCTCCAATGACAGACATGTTAGAAATGATCAAAGAAGATCTTAAAAAAGACGGTTACAACTTAGAAATCGTTAAAGTTTCTGATAACGTTCAAGCTAACGTTGCATTAAACAATAAAGAAGTTGATGCTAACTTCTTCCAACACAAACCATTCATGGAACAATTTAACCAAAAAAATAATGCTCATCTTGTAGCAATTCAACCTATTTACAACGCTACAGTAGCATTCTACTCAAAAAATCTTAAAGATATTAAAGATCTTAAAGATGGTGCAGATGTAGCTATCCCTTCAGATCCAACAAACTTAGCTCGTGCTTTACGTTTATTAGATCACGCTAAAGTTATTACTCTTAAAGATCCAAATAGCTTTACAGTAACAGAAGCGGATATCAAAGAAAATCCAAAACACCTTAAATTTACTAAAGTAAGCTTACTTAACCTAAACGAAGCATACAATGAAAAAGATTTAGTGTTTAACTACCCAACTTACATTGCTAAATTAGGATTAACTCCAGATAAAAATGGTCTAGCTCTTGAAAAAGAAGGAGACTTAACATTCGCTATCTCACTAGTAGCTCGCGAAGATAACAAAGACGATGCTAAAGTTCAAGCTGTTAAAAAAGCATTAGCAAGCGAAAAAATTAAAGATTACATCAACAAAGAACTTAAACCAAAAGGACACGCTACTCCAGCGTTCTAATATAAATAAAAGTAAAGATCATCTATAACATTAGATGGTCTTTATTTTATATCTATCCCTCTGATAATTATACATTTATTAAAATACTCCCTACTCTTCTTTACTTTCCCTATTTTTCTCTAAATACTATATGACATCTACATGATCACTTTTAATGCGATAACCTATCATCCTTTCTTAATTTTTAGTTTGAAGGACTCTTATTTTATATTTCAATTGTATATCTCTTATAACGTATACATAGCAGTTATTCTTTTCCTTCGGAGACCTCACCTTTTCAGCCGACATACCTCATTAATAAAGCAATCCTCCAACTTATAATGATCAACCGATGGATAATGGAAAGATTTACAATAATATGATATAATAACGCTATATTAATGAGTAAAAAGTGAGAAGGATATGCAAATGAATTTTCCTGAAGAAATAAAAAAAATTAGACAACGTTCATTCCTTACACAGCAGGACTTTGCAAAGAAAATCGGTGTGGCATTTTCCTCTGTGAACCGTTGGGAAACTGGACGCGCCAAACCAAACTTAAAAGCGATGAAAAAAATTAATACATTTTGCTTAAATAATAATATTCCTTATGAAACTATTGAGGAAGCTTGGCTTAATTACAAAATAGAGAAATAAAGGAGCAATATTTCCATGACAGATAAAGAATTGAAAGATTTAAAAGACACCCTATGGCACTCCGCAGATGTTCTTCGCGCAAGTGCACATTTAGCTGCAAATAAATACGGTCAACCTATTCTTGGGCTTATCTTCCTTAGATATGCTGATATTTTATATAAACAACACAAAGAAGATATTGAAGATGAATACAATCGTTTAAAAGGTGGACGTATGGAAAAATCCATGAAAGAAATTTCTATCGAAAAGTGTGGATTCTATCTACCTGAATGTGCTTATTACGACTTCATCAATGATGCACCTGACGATGCAAACAAAGCTACCCTTGTAAAGAAAGCTATGGAAGCCATTGAGGATGAAAATCCCAAAATGAACGGTGTGCTTCCAAAAGAAGTATATGCTCAACTTGTCCCAGAGGAAGAACCCGAACTTCTTTCTAATATTGTACGTATTTTTAAAGATATTCCTGAAAATAGCACCATTGATATTTTCGGTGAAATTTATGAATATTTCTTAGGTAACTTTGCACTTGCAGAAGGTAAAGATGGAGGAACATTCTATACTCCTGCAACTGTTGTAAGATATATGGTAGAAGTATTAAATCCTCAACCAGGCGAAAAGAAATTCTTAGATCCAGCATGCGGATCTGGAGGGATGTTTGTCCAGGCTGCAAGATACATGCATAATCACAATGCCAGCGAAAGTGAACAGATGAAGTTCCGTTGCTATGGTGTTGAAAAGGAACCTGATACAGTAAAACTGGCGAAGATGAATCTTCTTCTTAATAATATTCGTGGTGACATTACACAAGCTAACTCATTCTATTCTGATCCATACAATGCATTTGGACAGTTTGACTATGTAATGGCAAATCCGCCGTTTAATGTTGACGAGGTTGTGGTTGAGAAAGTTTCTGATGATGCACGTTTCAATACATACGGAGTCCCAAGAAATAAGAGTAAATCAACAAAGAAAAAATCTGATAAGAAAGAAACCGTACCAAACGCTAACTACTTATGGATTGGTTACTTTGCCGCTGCATTAAATGAGAATGGTAAAGCAGCGCTTGTTATGGCTAATTCTGCTTCGGACGCTTCAGGTTCAGAATATGAAATTAGAAAAAAAATGATTGAAGAAGGTATTATCTCACAGATGGTGACTCTTCCTTCTAATATGTTTTCATCAGTTACACTTCCAGCAACTCTTTGGTTCTTTGATAAGCAAAAACCAAATACAGAGAAGAAAAATGAAATCTTATTTATTGATGCTAGAAATATATTTACTCAGATTGACCGTGCTCATAGAAAATTCTCTGAGGAGCAGATTAAAAATCTTGGTGTCATAACAAAATTATATCACGGTGATACACAAGCATTTAATGATTTAATTAATGAATATAAAACAGAGCTTACAAACTCCACAGAATCTTCTGATAACAAAGAAGTTCTAACTAAAGATTACTGGCAATCTCAGATTGACTGGTTAACTGAAAGATTCCCAGATGGCGTATATACCGATGTTATTGGACTTTGCAAGGCAGTACCATTAGATGGTGAAGATGGCATCATTGATCAAGACTATTCCCTTAATGCAGGACGTTATGTAGGTGTAGTTATAGAAGATGATGGCTTAACCGAGGAAGAGTTTAAAAAAGAGATGCTTTCCCTTAATTCTGAATTTATTTCTTTAACTGCCGAGGCAAGAAATCTTGAAGAACTCATCGCAAATAATCTGAAAGAATTGTTGGGTGCGTGATATGGAGTATGTAAAACTTAAGGATATAACAACGAAAATAACAAAGGGGACAACACCATCTAATATAGGCGCCACCTTTACAGATAAAGGAATAAATTATTTTCGCTCTGAAATGTTAGGAAAATCTAAGTATTTAGATAAGTCTAGTGGAATGATGTTCATTTCAGAGAGCACACATAATAAACTGAAAAGATCTCAAATTGAGACGAATGATATTTTATTTTCGATGGCAGGTATTTATCTTGGTAAACTTGCAATTGTAAAAGATGAAGATATTCCAGCTAATACCAATCAAGCAGTAGCACTTATTCGATTTAACAAAGGTGTAAATATTGACTATCTTTATTACTTTATGGTTCAAAAAAGTTTCAATGCCTATGTGAATTGTATGAGTGCTCAAGCAGCACAGCCCAATATTAACCTTAAGCAAATTGGGAATTTACAAATAGCACTTTCCTCAGATGAACACCAGAAAAGAATAGCCGATATCCTCTCTAACTACGACAACCTTATCGAAAACAACAAAAAGCGAATCAAACTCCTAGAGCAAATGGCAGAGAATCTTTATAAAGAATGGTTTGTAAGATTCCGTTTTCCAGGATATGAGGATACGGAGTTTGAAGATGGAATGCCTAGAGGTTGGGTAAGAGAAAAAATTGGTCTTCATTACAATACCTGCTCCGGTGGAACTCCAAGTAGAAAACACGAGGAATATTATACAGAGGGAACTATTCCTTGGGTGAAGACTGGAGAAATAAAAGATGGAATAATAATTCATACTGACGAATGTATAACAGAAGCAGGAATAAAAGGGTCATCCGCAAAGTTGTTACCACAAGGCGCTGTTGTTATGGCAATGTACGGAGTAAACATTGGAATGTTAGCATATTTGGATTCTGAAATGACTTGCAATCAGGCTTGCTGTGTCTTTAACGATAAAAATGAAATTAACTCTAGGCACTATTTGTTTCATTATCTTTATTCGATTCGTGATTATTTGTTGCTCATTGGATTTGGAGCTGCACAACAGAATCTAAGTCAGGATTTAATAAAAAAAGTAAAAATAGTTATTCCGCCAGCCGAGTTAATAAAAGAATTTGATAAGCAAAAAGAACCCTTATATCAAACAATCCGAGCATTGATGATGCAAAATGATAAACTTATCAAACAAAGAGACGCGCTATTACCACGCTTAATGAGCGGAAAACTTGAAGTGTAAGGAGGTGTTCCTATGCGTAACTTTATATCTGAAGACAATATAGAACAGGCGATACTTGAAAAATTAAAAGCTGATCCCTTTAACTATGATATCCTCATTTGTAATGCTGATCCTAGCAAACGTGACGATTTGAATGATGGTACAGGAAGGTCTTCTAAGAGAGAATGCGTTCTTCCTGATGTTATGCTACATTCTCTCAAACGTATCAACCCTACTATCCCCGAAGATAAAATTAAGGAAATAGTAAAGTCCTTGAAACAGGACTACACAGGTACAGATATTGTTGATACCAACTATAAAATATACAGACAAATTCGAAATAATATAAAAATCACAGTTCAAAAGAATGGAAAAGAAGACTTTGATTTTGTAAAACTAATCGACTTTGAGAATCCAGAAAACAACACTTTTACAGTTGTTTCTCAGATGTGGATTCAAGGAAAGGTCTATTATCGCAGACCAGATATTCTTATCTTCGTAAATGGAATGCCTCTTGTATTTATAGAACTAAAGAATAGCATTGTTAAGATTGAAGAAGCATATAACAAAAATTTAAAAGATTATATACGAGACATTCCAAATCTATTTGCATTCAATCAGATTTGCGTTCTATCAAACGGACTAGAAACTAAACTAGGTGCCTTCAATGCAACTTATGACTACTTCTTTGAATGGCTTAAAGTTGATAGCGAAAAGGAAATACTCGATCGAAATGCTATTTACTCCTCAGAAACTATAAAAAATAGTTCTGTAAGATATTTTGTGGATGGTCTACTAAACAAGGATAGATTGATTGACTACATAGAAAATTTTATACTGTTTGAAAATCAACGAATAAAAATTATCGCTAAAAACCACCAGTACTTAGGGGTAAATAATCTGATGGAATCAGTGGAAAACAGAAAAGAATTGAATGGTAAACTGGGTGTCTTCTGGCATACACAAGGCTCTGGTAAGTCCTACTCTATGGTTATGTTTGCCCGTAAGGTTAAACGTAAAGTCGCTGGTAATTTTTCATTCCTTATTATCACAGACCGTGAAGACTTGGATACTCAAATCCATAAGAACTTTATGCGTACAGAAGTTATCGGTTCTAAAGAGGAGTGCCAACCAAAGGACAGCAAGCAACTACGAGAATTTTTAACTACCAACAAATCATTTATCTTCACACTGATTCATAAGTTCAGGTACGATAAGACAAAAAAATATCCTGTCCTTTCTACTCGTGATGATATTATCGTTCTTGTAGATGAGGCGCATAGAACACAGTATAAAGATTTAGCTGAGAACATGAGAACTGCACTTCCTAATGCAAATTTTATTGCATTTACAGGAACACCCCTTCTTGGTACAAAAAGGCTTACTAATCAATGGTTTGGTGATTATGTATCAGAGTATAACTTTGCCCAGTCAGTTGAAGATGGTTCTACTGTTCCACTGTTCTATTCTAGACGAGTTCCTGAAGTGGGTCTAGAAAATAATTTTCTTGATGATGATGTTGTGAATATTATCGAAGAAGAAAATCTTAATGAAGATGAAACACGGCTATTGGAAAATGCGTCCTCTCGAATTTTAGAGGTTATCAAGCGTGAAGACAGACTTGATAAAGTGGCACAGGATATTGCATATCACTTCCCAAGACGAGGATTTCTCGGAAAAGGAATGGTTGTATCAGTGGATAAATATACAGCTGTTAAAATGTATGATAAAGTTCAACATTATTGGACTATTGAAAAACAAAATATTATGAAACAGAGAAATAACGCCTCTACAGAAGAAGAGCGTGATCAGCTTACTCAAATTCTTTCTTATATGAATAAGGTAGAAATGGCTGTTATCATTTCCGAAGAAAACGATGAAGAAACCAAGTTTGCTAAACAAGGATTGAAAATTTCAGATCATCGTAAAAAAATGAAAGAAATAACACCAGATGGCAGAGATATTGAGGACAGATTCAAAGACCCTGATGATTCTCTACAACTAGTATTTGTGTGCGCAATGTGGTTAACAGGATTTGACGTGAAGAACCTTTCTACACTATATCTTGATAAACCGATGAAAGGTCATACACTGATGCAAGCCATAGCTCGTGCTAACAGAGTATATCCTGGAAAACCCGCAGGAATAATTGTTGATTATGTAAATGTCTTTAAATACATGAAAAAAGCATTAACAGAATATGCAACTGGTAATGATGGAACAGAATTCCCCGCAAAAGATATTGATCAGCTAATCGGATATATTGATGGAACAATCTCTGAAGCAGATTCTTTCCTATTATCATTAGACATTGATCTAAATAAAATAATCGAAGATTCAAATACACTGGATAAATTAGATGCATTAAGAAGCGCTTATGATACTATTATTGCTAAAGATGATGATAAAGAAAAATTCAAGGTTATTCTTAACACGTTAACAAATCTATATGAAGCATCAAAACCTGAAATTTTCGAAAAAAACTGGAGTAATGATAAATTTGCACCACTTACATATTTGCACGGACTGCTGTATCACATTATCGATGATGAAAAAGTAGCTCGCGCCAGACAAAAAATGAATCAAATTTTAGATGGTAGTGTTACCGCAAATAAAAATTTTGTTAATTATGTTCGAGAAGAATCTGCTTCGTTCAGAATTAAAGAAACAAAGACTATCGATCTATCCAAGGTAGACGTTGAACAACTAAGAAAAGAAATAAAGACCGCTAAGTATAAGTCTATTCAAATCAATGACTTGAAGGAATACATAGAAAAAGCGCTAAAACAAATGCTTAATAGAAACCGTACTAGAACAAAATTCTCTGAACGTTTCAAACGCATTATTGATTCATATAATGCCGGTGGAACTGAAAACGAAGATTATTACGAACAACTTGTAAAACTCCTTGAAGACCTACGTCAAGAGGATAATCGTGCCAACAAAGAAGGTCTTGCTGAAGCTGAACTAGAAATTTATGATTTGCTGATTGCTGGTAAGAAATTAACACAGGCTGATGAGCAAAAAGTAAAACTTTCTGCGAAAAATCTTTATAAAAAATTGAAAGATAATCGTAGCAACCTTCTTGTAGTAGATTGGTACAAGGATGAGCAACCTCGTGCCAAACTGAAGCATGAAGTAGAGCTATCTTTAAACGACGATTTACCTGAAAGCTATGATAAAGCTGCATTTGATTCCAAAGTATCCTTGCTCATGAATCACTTTGTTGATATGGCGGTTCAAGGATATGGTTGGATTGGTATCAGATAACAAAGACGATGCGAAAGTTCAAGTTGTTAAAAAAGCATTATCAAGTGAAAAAATTAAAGATTATATTAACTAAGAACTTAAACCAAAAGGACACGCTACTCCAGCGTTCTAATATAAATAAAAATACTTGGTAGACATTGTTTACCAAGTATTTTTTATCTTAATACCTTTATAACTAACCCTAATCACTCTGATTAACAATGTACTATTAATTATATTTTTATTGCCCTCAAATCCCTATAGATATTCTGCTGAATGCGCAAAAAACAATATTTAATAATGTACTAAAATCTATATGTATATCCATTCATAACAAAAAAGAAACTGACTTTTACGTCAATTTCTTTTTTATTTATATTCTTTATTTGTGTAATTCTTTTTCGAAAGCTTCTCTAACTTGTCCTACTGAGAATCCGATGATTACTTGGATAGCTTTACCGTTACGGGCAACTCCAAGAGCTCCAGAACGTTTTAAGAATTCATCATCTTTAACTAGGCTTTCATCTTTAACATTTACACGTAGTCTTGTTACACAGTTAGTAACATCTACGATGTTGTCTTTACCACCTAAACCTTCTAAAATGATAAGAGCTTGATCATCGTGAGTAGCTGCATCATCTTTAACTTCTGGTTTAGCTGCTTCTTTACCTTTTTCACGGTACTCTTGTTTAGAGTATAGTTTTGTTTCAGCATCATCTGCTTCACGTCCAGGTGTATTTAATTGGAATTTAAGAATCATAAATCTAAATACGAAGAAGTAGATTACTGAGAATACTAATCCAATTGCGATTTGAACGAATACTTGAGATGAGTGGTTTTTGAACATTGGTAACCAGTTAAGAGCTAAGAAGTCGATTAATCCACTTCCGAAGTTACCTACAACTCCAAATTGATACATAGTTGCTGACATTAACGCACCTAATACTGCGTGAGTAGCGAATAACATTGGTGCTGCGAATAAGAATGTGAACTCGATTGGTTCAGTGATTCCTGTTAAGAAACCAGTAAGTGCTGCTGGGATTAATAACCCTGCTACAACTTTTTTCTTACTGTCTTTAGCTGTTACATACATAGCTAAAGCTGCTGCTGGTAATCCAAATACTTTTGAGTTACCGTGTAATGAGAATCCACCTTGAGGGAATAACTCTTTTAATGGAGTTGAGCTTTGAGAGAACTCTTGAATGTGTTGTACCCAGTAAGCTGTGATTCCATTTTCTACTACCGCTGGTCCAAACATGAATGGTCCATAGATGAAGTGATGTAATCCTGTTGGGATTAAAATTCTTTCTAGGAATGTATAAGTGAATACTCCCGCAACTCCAGATACTTTTAAGAATCCTTGTAATGCAGCAATTCCTAATTGAACTTTTGGCCATAATAGAGCTGTTAAGAAAGCAGCTGGAATCATGATAAGGAATCCTACTAAGATTACAAATGTTGATCCTTGGAAAATCCCTAATAATTCAGGTAATTTTTTGTCAAAGTATTTGTTGTGAATCCATACTGAGATAGATGCAATAACGATAGAACCGATGATTGAAGTATCTAATGTGATTGCTCCAGCGATTCTTGTAATACCTGTAGGTAATTTAAGAGCTGGTGTTACATCTACTCCAAAGAATTTGAATTGAGTTAAGAATCCGTTGATGAAGTAGTTATAAACCATGTAGATTAAGAACGCTTCTAATGCAGCACGACCATTTGCTTTTTTAGCAAGACCGATTGGAATACCAAGTGCGAATACTACTGGCATTTGATTGAAGATTGTCCATCCCCCTTGTTCTACTACGAACCAGAAATTGTACCAAAGAGTACCCTCTGTCGCGATGCTCCCTACTAAGTTAGGGTTTTTAAAGATTGAAGTTAATCCTACTACTAATCCGAAGAATGCGAATATAATAGAAGGCATTAACATAGCGCCACCAAAGCGCTGAATTTTTTGTAACATAACATTTTCCTCCTTTTTTTATTTTTCTGCTAATGTTACTTCTAAGCCATTATGATCAGAAATTATTGGATAATTATCATCATTAAATATAACAAAACTTTCTTTTACATCCAATTTTCTATTAATAAAAACATAATCCAATTTTTTCTGACACATAGAATCTTCCCAACCACTTATATTTTTATATACGGTAACTCCTCCGTCTTTTTTCTCGGCTAATTCATATGTATCATATAATCCTTTATCAAGTATTCTTTTGTAATCATCTACTTGATGGAAATAATCTGTATTGAAATCTCCCATGAAAATTTTAAGATTTTTGTTATCAGTATAATTAATTAGGTTGCTAAGATTTTGATCTATGTCTTCCCCTTTACAAGTTGGCAAATTCATATGACAACTGTAAAATTCTATGATCTCATTATTTACTTTAAGATCTACTTTTAATATTTTTCTTGATTCGATAGAAGTCACAGTTTGTTGTGCCGTACAGTAAAAGTCCTCTACGGCAACAACTTCACCTTTAGCTAATATCGCTAATCCTTCTTCGAATTTATCAAATCCAATATGAGAGTAAGTCCAGTAATAACTGTAACCTTCTTCTCCATATTCTCTAATTTTATCTAACAATAATTTCCCGAAGTTATCTGTTTTTATCCCTTGTTGAACATCTTCACTATTAATCAATTGATTTACTTCTTGCATGGCAACCACGTCATAATTCTTTTCTACAATTACCTTTGCTAAAATATTTAATTTTTCTAGTTGATTTTCTTCTAACCAACTATGAACATTAATCGTTAATAGTTTCATCCTATGTTCCCCTTTATTTTTATTTATTCCAAATATCTTCATTATATTGAGTAATTGTACGGTCAGATGAGAAGAATCCTGCTTTCGCAATGTTCGCGATAACTTTCTTCATCCATAATTCACGGTTTTCGTAATCTGCTAACATTTCTTCTTTCTTAGCGTAATATTCCTCAAAGTCAATTAGTGTCATGAACCAGTCTTTGTTAAGAAGTTCGTTGTATAATCTTTCTAGTCTTTCTTTGTTTCCAAGTTTAACTAAATCGTCAGATACGATAAAGTCAACAACCTCTTTAACACCGTCTTTTTCATAGTATTCTTTAGATACATATCCAGCAGTTTCGTAAAGTTTAATGATTTCATCACTTTCTTTACCGAAGATGTAGATATTTTCACGACCAACTAGTTCGTCAATTTCCACGTTAGCTCCATCTAGAGTTCCTAGAGTTAGAGCTCCGTTTAACATGAATTTCATATTACCAGTTCCACTTGCTTCTTTAGAAGCTAATGAGATTTGTTCTGAAATATCAGTTGCTGGTATTAATTTTTCAGCTACACTTACGTTATAGTTTTCAACTAAGTATACATTTAAGTATTTGCTTACTTCTGGATCATTGTTAATTAATTCTGATAGACATAGAATTAAGTGAATGATATCTTGAGCTATAATATAAGCTGGTGCCGCTTTACCACCAAAGAATACAGTGATTTTTCTTTCTGGTAATTTTCCATTTTTAATATCTAAGTATTTTTTGATTACATATAAAGCGTTCATTTGTTGACGTTTATATTCGTGGAATCTCTTGATTTGTGTATCAATAATACTGTTTTCATCTAATTCAATACCTTGAGTTTCTTTTAGGTATTCTTTAAGAACTAGTTTATTCTCGTGTTTAATTTCTTCTAATTTAGCTGCTACTTCCTTACTATCTACAAATGCTAATAGTTTTTCTAATTTAGTTGCATCTGTTAAGTACTCATCACCAATTAGATCTTTTAAGTATGTCGCTAACGGTCTGTTAGAGAACTCTAACCAACGTCTGAATGTAATACCGTTAGTTTTATTGTTGAATTTCTCTGGGTATAATTCATAGAAGTGTTTTAACTCAGAGTTTTTTAGAATTTCAGTGTGCAGGTAAGCAACCCCATTTACACTGTTAGAGAAGTGAATATCCATGTTTGCCATGTGTACTCTATCATCTTTATCGATGATTTGAATATCTTCACCTTCATATTTTTCTCTAATAACAGCATCTAATTGTTTGATGATTGTTACTAAGTGTGGTACCACTTCTTCTAAGTACGCTAATGGCCATTTTTCCAATGCCTCAGCTAAGATAGTGTGGTTTGTATAACCAGTCATTTTTTGAACGATTGTATATGCTTCTTCAAATTCAATTCCGTGTTTTTCAGTTAGTAAACGAATTAATTCAGGAATTACCATACTTGGGTGAGTATCGTTAATTTGAACATATGCATATTCGTATAGGTCGTGAACATTACTTCCTTTAGCAATTGCTTCATCTAAAATTAGTTGAGCTGCATTTGATACCATGAAGTATTGTTGGTAAATACGTAGTAATTCACCATTTTTATCACTATCATCTGGATATAAGAATAATGTTAAGTTTTTCTCAATTTCAGTTTTATCGAAACTAATACCATTTTCAATGATACTACTATCTACTGATTCAATATCGAATAAGTTTAGGTAGTTTTTAGTGTCTTTTTTGTATCCTAATACGTCAATTCTTTTTAGAGTTGAAGTTAGGTTGAAGTTTTTGAATGGTACTGTGTATTTAACATCAGTATCTCTTAGCCATGAAGAATCTTCAATCCAGAAGTTTGGCTCTGCGTGTTGTTCATTTTTAACAAATACTTGTCTGAATAATCCACAGTGGTAGTTTAATCCAACTCCATCACCATTGATTCCTAATGATGAGATAGAATCGATGAAACAAGATGCTAAACGCCCAAGACCACCGTTACCTAGTGATGGTTCTAATTCTGCTTCTTCAACATCGCTAAGACGTTTGTTAGCTGCATTTAATTCTTTTTCGATTTCTTCATAAATCCCTAAGTTAATTAGGTTGTTTGATAAAAGTTTACCAATTAAAAATTCTGCTGAAATGTAGTAAACTTTCTTTTTATCAGAATTTAAAGCTTTTTTATCAGCTTGTTCTTTTACATAATTTAATAGTTGTATATATATTTCTTTGTTCTCTAAAGTACTTAGTTCTTTATTTGTATTATCTAATACATATTTACTAAATGACATTTTATACCCTCTTTCTTGAATATCTTACTGTAATGTTTCTTAAAAATTCTTTTCTCTCTTCTGTTAGATCTTCTGCAAGCATTCTCCATTCCCAGTTTCCTCCAACTGTTGATGGAACGTTCATTCTGCTTGTTGCATCTTTATCTAATAAATCTTGCATTGTTACGATTGCATAATCACTTACTGAAGAGTAGATTCCTCTAATCATTGCTTCAGTGATTGTTTCATCATCACGACGATTCAAGTATTCAGAAACTAGTTTTCTTTCTGATTCGCTTAGTTTTTCATACCATCCATTAACTACATCATTATCGTGTGTTCCTGTGTAAGCAACACTGTTTTGTGTATAATGATGTGGACGATCTAAGTTATCTTCTCCAGGGAAAGCAAATTGAAGAATTTTCATTCCTGGATATCCAGAATCATCTAATAATTTTTCTGCTTTAGCATCGATAAATCCTAGATTTTCTGCAACGATTGGTAAATCACCTAACTGTTCTTTGATTTTTTGGAATAATTCAATTCCTGGACCAGCTTCCCAAGTACCATTTACTGCATTTTCAGCATCTTTATCTATTTGCCAGAAATCAGAGAATCCTTTAAAGTGATCTATACGAAGTACATCATAGATTTTGAAACTTTCTTGCACTCGGTAAATCCACCATGAAAATCCTTGTTCTTTGTGTTTTTCCCAATCATAGATTGGATTACCCCAAAGTTGTCCAGTAGGACTGAAGTCATCTGCAGGACAACCAGCTACATAAAGTGGTTCATTGTTTGCATCAACTTTAAATAGTTCCGGCATAGTCCACATTTCAACACTATCAGCACTTACATAAATTGGCATGTCTCCAATAATCTTAATTCCTTTTTCATTAGCATATTCTTTTAATGCTAACCATTGTTTAAAGAAGAAATATTGTGTAACTGTATAGTATCTTATGCTATCTTGAAGTTCTGTACGATATTTTTCACGTGCTGTTTCTTCACCTTTTTTAATATCTTCATCCCAGTGAATAAAGCTCTTATATCCAAAACTTTCTTTTATAGCCATATATTCAGCATAATCAGCTAACCAACTTGAATTCTCAGCTTCAAATTTTTCAATTTCAGCTAATACTTCACTATTTTTACTAGTGTTAGCGACTGCTTTTTCTAAAATTGGTCTTCTTGCTTCAAATAATAATGCATAATCAACTTTTTCAGGATTTTCTCCAAAGTTAACATTTACATAATCACTTTCTTCAAGTAATCCATCTTCTTTTAATAATGAAAAATCAATTAAATTTAAGTTCCCTGCCACTGCCGAGAAACTTTGGTATGGTGAATCACCATAACTAGTAGTTGTAAGTGGTAAAATTTGCCAATATGTTTGTTTTGTTTCTTCTAAGAAGTCTACAAATTCATAAGCACTTTTACCAAATGTTCCTATTCCAAATTGACCTGGTAATGATGTAATATGCATTAAAACACCACTTGAACGTTTTGACATTATTAGTTTCCTCCGTTATTTTTTAACTTGTATTTACAAAATAAGTTCTTATAACTTAACATTTATTATTATAATAAAACACTTTCATTTTGTCAACACATTTATGTAATTCTTTTTATATCATTATATAACCTATACGTAAATGTTGAAAACACTGTGAAACTTTTACATATTTCTTGATTTTTGATCTCAGTACATTTATAATAATATAGATAAACTTTGAGAGGTTAATAGTAAATGAGTAAATACAAACAAGTCTACAGAGACTTAAAAGAAAAAATTGACACTCGAGTATATAAACGTAATACTGAATTACCGAGTGAAAATGAGCTAGTTAAGGAATATGGCTATTCTAAAGATACAATAAGAAAAGCCCTGTCTCTATTAGAAATTAATGGTTACATTCAAAAAATCAAAGGTAAGAACTCTTTAATTCTTGGGCATGGTAGGATTAAAAATAACTATCTAGGAAATATTAAAACTTCTTCTGAATTAAATATTGATGGAAAATATGAAATCAAAACTTCTTTAGAATCCCTTTATATCATTCAAGGTGATAAAAAGATAATGGATATTTTCGGATCAAATGAAGACAATGATTTTTACAGAGTTAGTCGTAGTAGATTAATAAACGGTGAACGTCTAGAATACGAGGTGTCTTATTTTGATCGTAAGCTTGTTCCATTTATTAATAAAGAAATAGCTGAATCTTCTATTTATAAATATCTAGAAAAGGAATTAGGATTAAACATCACACACTCAAGACGTGAGATCTCATTTAGATACGCCACTGAAGAAGAAAAACAACATATGGACTTAGGAGAGTATAATATGGTCGCTGTTGTTGAAAGTATTACCTATTTATCAAATGGGAATATACTACAATACGGAATCCTGACATACAGACCAGATAAGTTCACATTTGTAACTATGGCAAAAAGATAAAAACGACTCGTAAATTACGATTTTATTAAAATCTAATTTATAGAGTCGTTCTTTTAAAAAAAAAATTTTACTATTCAAATATTTTAAGTATGGTGACGGACGGTTCCATCTAACTTTAATTGTCATTTAGACAATCAAAGTGGATATTCCACCTTGAAATTAAGCTTAAAAATCTTAATTTCACCGATGGAACTTTTCAAGTTCCATTTTCACCATTACAAAATATTTGAGTAAAATTAATAATACTAGTGAAAAATTAGTCAATTCATTTATTAATCAAATTTATATTTTTCTTACTGTTTTGTAGTAGCTGAAGTGAAACACTTTTGTGTTTCACTTCGAGAAAATGAGACTACAGGCTCATTTTCTCACCGGAATATCCTTTTGAGATAACAAAAGATATGGAGGTGTCGCAAGCTACACTTAAAATAGGAAAAAGAAAAATATAAATTTTATGAGATATAGTATCCAATCATAAATTCACAAAAAACTGATAAAGGAACATTATTCCTCTATCAGTTTTTATTTTATTCTAGATTATTTTAATCTTTCTTCTAATTCCGCTTTTAAGTCTTCAAATCCTGGTTTTCCTAGAAGAGCAAACATATTTTTCTTATACGCTTCTACTCCTGGTTGGTCAAATGGATTTAGACCTTGCATGTATCCAGAAATACCTACAGCTTTTTCGAAGAAGTATACTAAGTATCCGAATGTAAACTCACTCATATCTGGAAGTTCTACTACAAAGTTAGGTACTCCTCCATCAGTGTGAGCAAGAAGAGTTCCTTCAAATGCTTTAGTATTTACAAAGTCCATAGTTTTTCCAGCTAGGTAGTTAAGTCCATCTAAGTTATTTTCAGCTTCTTTAAGCTCAATATCTTTATTTGGAGATTTAACTTTTAAGATAGTTTCGATTAGAATACGACGCCCTTCTTGAACATATTGTCCCATAGAGTGAAGATCTGTTGAGAAGCAAACACTTGATGGGTATAATGCTTTTCCATCTTTACCTTCAGACTCACCGTAAAGTTGTTTCCACCATTCGTTGAAGTAAACCATTGATGGTTCATAAGAAACAAGAATTTCGATTAATTTACCTTTTTGTTGTAATATGTTACGCATAACAGCATATTGGTAAGCAATGTTAGTACTTAAATCTGGTGAAGAAAGTTCATCTTGAGCTAATTTAGCTCCAGCCATCATTTTATCAATATCAATTCCACTTACAGCAATTGGAAGTAACCCTACCGCAGTAAGAACTGTGAAACGTCCACCGATATCATCAGGTACTACAAATGTTTCATATCCTTCATCATCAGCTAATGATTTTAATGCTCCGCGAGCTTTATCAGTAGTAGCGAAGATTCTTTCTTTTGCTCCCTCTTTTCCATATTTCTCTTCAAGTAATTCTTTGAAGATACGGAATGCAATCGCAGGCTCAGTAGTTGTTCCAGATTTAGAAATTACGTTTACAGAGAAATCTTTTCCTGTAGTTTTTAAGTAATTAACTAATTCTTGAGTGTAACTTGAAGAAATAGTGTGACCTACAAAGAAGATTTGAGGAGTTTTTCTATCTTTTTCATAGAAGTTATAGAAACTATCGTTAAGCATTTCAATTGCTGCACGAGCTCCTAAGTAAGATCCACCAATTCCGATAACAACAAGTACATCAGAGTTACCTTGAATTTTTTTACTAGCTTCTTTAATTCTAGCGAATTCTTCTTTGTCATAGTTAGTTGGTAAATCAACCCATCCTAAGAAGTCACTCCCAATTCCAGTTTTATTGTGTAATTGATCATGAGCAACTTTCACATAACCTTCCATATTTTTCACTTCTTGTTCGTTAAAGAAGTTTAGTGCTTTCGAATAATCAAATTTTAAGTGCATTTTGGGTTCTCCTTATTTATTTTCTCACCTTTTATTATAAATCATTGTTGGCTTATCGTCTATAATATAATCGTAAATTAATTCAGAAACTTTGTCTGCATTGTGTCTAATCGTGTTATTATCAACGATTCCTACATCATTATTTTTTATTAATTTTATTCCCAACTCTTCAATTTTCTCTTGATCGATTTTGACCGGTTCTTGTTTTTCTTTGTGATATTTCGATAAAATACTATCATCAAACTCACGCGAATTAGCAATTACTAAGTCAAAAATATTCTCTTCTACATGTTTATTTATCGCAACTATATGGTCTGAAACTGTGTAATTATCAGTTTCTCCATGTTGAGTCATAACATTACAAACATATATCTTCTTAGCTTTGCTTTCTCTAATCTTTTCCGATACATTAGAGATTACTAAATTAGGAATTATAGAAGTATATAGACTTCCAGGTCCCATAATAATATAATCTGCCTCTTCTATTGCTTTAAGTACATCTTCATTAGGTTTAACTCTTGATGGCGTAATATAAACATGATCTATAACTCCGCCTGCTTTTGTAATTGAAGATTCTCCACGAATAATCTCTCCATCTGATAATACAGCATTTAATGTCGCTATATCATTAGTAGTCGGCAATACAGTTCCACGTACATTTAAAATTCTACTCATAACTTTTACCGCAGTAGAAAAATCTCCATGAATATCCGTCATAGCAGCTATCATTAAATTACCAACTGGATGCCCCTTTACTTCACCGCTATCAAATCGATATTGGAACATTTTTTCCAAATATGGTTCAACATCCGATAATGCAGCGATAACATTTCTTATATCACCTGGAGAAGGAATATTCATATCACTTCTTATTTTTCCAGAACTTCCTCCATCATCTGCTACCGTTACTACAGCAGTTATCTCAAGAGGATACTTTTTCAATCCCCTCAAAAGAACTGATAATCCAGTTCCTCCACCAATAGTAACTACTTTTATTTTAGTACTCATTTTTCTACCTACCCTTATTAATATCGCGATGCTCTAAATACACCCTATATCCTAATTTTGAAATATCTTCATGTAATCTTCTTGCTACGCTAACAGAACGGTGTTTACCACCTGTACATCCAACTGCTATAGCAACCTTATCACGACCTTCATATTGATACTTATCTATCATAAACGTCATAAGTTCTAAATACTTATCATAAAATTCCTGAGTAACTTCATCCTCAAAAACATAATCATACACTTCGCTATCTTGACCAGTTTTTTCTCTTAATTCGTTTATATAAAACGGATTTCTCAAGAAACGAACATCGACAATATTATCTGCATCAATAGGAACCCCATATTTGTAACCAAAACTTGAGATTGTAATATGATAACTATCTTTTTTCTCAATTCCGAAGTCTTCCAATATTTTTTTCTTCAAATCTTTTACAGAAGTATTTGTAGTATCATAAATATAATTTGCAATCCCTTTGATATCATTCATATCTTTTCTCTCTTGAGCAATACCTTCAAGTAAGCTAAACTCAGTAGATAAAGGATGATTTTTTCTAGTTTCTTTATATCTATTGACCAATACTTGATCATCACTATCTAAAAATAAGATTTTAACATCAAAGTACTCACTTTGTTGTAGTCTTTTTAATAATTCCTTTAAATCAACAAAAATGTGTTTACTTCTTATATCAATACTTATCGCTGTTTTATCAATATCTTTTTCTTCTATTATTCTCAAGAAATCTTCAACAACTAATCCAGGTAAATTATCTGTACAAAAATACCCTTGGTTTTCAAAGACTTGTAATGCTGTATTTTTCCCTGCTCCACTTATTCCTGTAATTATAACTAATTTTTTCTTCATAGCTTCACATCCATCTTTATAATAATATAATGTTTTATGGAATAATATATTCAGTTTAACAAAGAATAAATAAACTGCTCCATTTCTATATTGTACACCATTTCTAAATTTTTGTGTAGTATTTTAAAACCACAATAAAAAGAAAACTACTGTAAGAAATTCATCTTACAGTAGTTTAGATACTAATTATCTCGTATTCCTATTTGTATTGTTATTAACACCATTATTTACTCCATTATTGTTTCTTGTACCTGGAGTTGTAGCAGTATTGTTATTATTGTTTCCTCTTGATGATTGATTGTTGTTATTGTCATTTGACCTATCATTTTGGTTATTATTTGAATTGTCATCATCAGAGTTATTATTACGATTATTGTTATTATTATCGTTACTATTCTCACGATTTCTTTCTTCTTGTTCACGTCTATTTTGTTCTTCTATTTGACGACGTTCACTATCAGAAATAACTTTAACCCCTCCGTTTATAGATCCAACGTTTCCTGGAACAGAGAATCCTTTTGGCGGATGTATTCTAACAATATTTTGCATATTAATTCGATACAATGCTTGCGTCTTCTGAGTATCGTCTTGAGTCATATACTTCGTAGGACCATCTATTGCATCAAATCCTTGCCACACAGCCATTGTATAGTTACTTGTATACCCTATCGTCCATGAATCTTTCGAATAGTTATTTATATCGAAACCGAATTTCTGAGCTTCACCTTCACCAAAAGTAGTTGTACCAGTTTTAACTGCCATATCCGCTCCACTAATTCGTGCATTTGCAGCAGTACCATTAACTACATTTCTCAGCATAGATGTCATGATATAGGCTGTAGAATCTTTAATAACTCGTTTTCTATCATCAGTGCTGAAACTTTTCACTTCAGTTCCTTCACTATCGTAAACTTTCTTAATAGCTTTAGGTGTTGCATAATATCCACCGTTACTAAATGGAACATATGCTCCTGCCATTTGTAATGGTGAGAATCCGTCACTACTTCCTCCAATTGGAGTTGTAATTGAATCATCTGTAATATTCATTCCGACATTAGCTGCGTATTGTTTTACTCTATTGAATCCTACCTCTTGATAAGTCTTAATAGCAGGTATATTATACGACCATACCAATGCATTATTAATAGTTATATTACCGTGGAATTGTCTATCCCAGTTCTGGATTTCTGAACCTTGGATCTTAGTATCATTAACAGTATGATCAGATCCCCAATTTAAGTACTCAATTGCAGGTCCATATGCAAGTATTGGTTTAATTGATGAACCAGGTTGCAGTTTAGCTTGAGTAGCAATATTAAATCCATGGAATGTTTGTTTTTTACCACCATATAATGCTGCAATACCACTATTTTCATTATTTAAAACAACCATCGCTACATTACTTGCTTGTTTTATTCCAGCATAGTTTGCATTAACACTTTCTGTTAAAGTATCTTGAATTTTAGAATCAAAGTTTGTATAAATTTTCAGTCCTAAGTTTAAGACGTCACCTTCATAGTCCTTGTATTCTTTACTATTCTTCAATTCATTAACAATTTGGTTCATGTAAGAAGTATATTTAGAATCAAACTCACTTGATAATAATACACGTTCACTTTCATCACGCTGTATAATTCCTGATAATACATCAGTTTTTTGTGCAGCTTGTGAATCAGCTTCTGATATTTTACCATGATATTGCATTAAGTAAAGTACCGTATCACGACGTGCTTTAGCCGCTTCTGGATTATCATAAGGATTATATGTATTAGGGTGCTGTGGCATTCCTGCTAAAAGAGCCATTTGTGGAAGAGTAAGTTGATTTAATTCTTTTCCATAATAATATTTAGCTGCTGTTTTTAGCCCATACACACCATCAGAATAGTATATTCTATTTACATACATTGTAAATATTGATTCTTTGTCGTAGTTTTGTTCAAGTTTGTATGCAAGATATGCTTCTTGAACTTTACGTTTTACACTCTTATTATCATCAAGGAATGTTCTCTTAATTAACTGCTGAGAAATAGTTGATGCCCCTTGTGATCCAAAACCACTAGTTAAGTTTGACACAACAGCTCCTACTAAACGTCTAAAGTCTACCGCACCATGCTCAAAGAACCTATTGTCCTCTGTTGCCAAGATAGCATCTTGCATTTTTTGCGGTATGTCCGCAGTTTCTAAGTTCTCACCAATTTGGTTACCTAATTTAGCCACCTCATTGTTGTTTGTATCATAAACAATTGTTCTTGAATTATTATCTAATATCTTAGAATCAAATGCTGGTGCTTGGTATATCCAAAACACACATAATAAGAAAATTGATATAATAGCAACACTTGCTACATATAAACCATATCTAATAATCTTCATCCATAATGCTTTATTACTCTTTTTAGAATTTGGATTACTTATTCTATTTGGACCTATCGGTCTTCTCGGACCTCCTGGGCCTCCTGTTCTATTACCTCTAGCTGATTGCTGAGGGTTTCTTGGTTGCACTGGTGGTACACCTTGTCTTTGATTTGTACCTTGAGACCCTTGTGGTTGAATAGGACGACTTTGTCCTTGTCCACCTCTTCTCATTATTTCTTCATTAGTTAACGGCCTTCTTTGTTGACCGTTATTCATTGGATTAGTATTTCCTCTAGATATATATCCACCTGGCATAACACTCTTTCTTTCTTGAGAGTGTCTATCTCTTCTCGATAACCGATTGTTATTATTTTCTGCCATAGTATATCCTCTCTTTTTATATATTTAAACTTTCACTTTATTCATATTAATTTTTCATAATAAAATGTCACAATATACTACATTAATTTTAATGTATATTGAAAAAAAAATCAATTTACTTTGCATATATTAACTATTATTTAACAATATTGTAACATAAACCAAGCTCTTTCAATTATAAGCTTACTAATTAATATCAAATTTAAATTATTTACTATTATACTCTAAAGCTCATTGTAATACAAAAATAAAGAAGCTATCTTGTTTTGATAGCTTCTTAACAAATATATTATTTATTTACTGCTGCTTCAGCATTTTTTATGGCTGCTTTAGCTGCCGCAATTCTGGCAATAATTACCCTATATGGTGAGCATGATACATATCCTAATCCTATTTTAGAACATAATAATATCGATCTCTCATCTCCACCATGTTCTCCACAAATTCCAAGTTTAATACCTGGTTTCGTAGTTTTTGCTTTTTCAACTGCAAGTTTCATAAGTTCTAGTACTCCACTATCATCAAGGTGAACAAATGGATCTGACTCTAAGATATTTTTTTTCTTATAAATATCAATGAATTTTTCAGCGTCATCTCTAGAGTAACCAAATGTTAATTGAGTTAAGTCATTAGTACCGAAACTGAAGAAATCTGCATGTTCTGCAATCTTATCAGCAATTAGACAAGCTCGCGGAATTTCAATCATCGTTCCTACTTTGTATTTGAAATCTGCATTGTATAATTGAATTTCTTTTTCCACAAGTTCAACGATTTGTTCGCGTAACACAGCAAGTTCTTTTTCTAATCCTACTAAAGGAATCATAATTTCAACATTTACTTCAATACCTTCTTTACGAGCTCTAATCGCTGCTGAACTAATAGCTTTCGCCTGCATTAAGTAAATTTCTGGATATGTAATACCTAGTCGACAGCCTCGATGTCCCATCATAGGGTTAAATTCTGCAATGCTAGCTATTTTCGCTTCTAATTGATTAACACTTACCCCTATTTCCTCGGCAATAAGCTTAACAGTATTTTCATCTCTTGGTAAGAATTCATGAAGCGGTGGATCTAATAATCTTATATTAACAGATTTACCTTGTGCTTCTTTAAAAATCTTGTAGAAATCTTCACTTTGAATTGGTTGTAATCTATCTAAGAATCTAACTCTCTCATTAGTATCACTTGCTAAAATCATTTTTCTAACTAGACTAATTCTATCTTCTTCAAAGAACATATGCTCTGTTCTACAAAGTCCTATTCCTTCAGCTCCAAACTCAAAAGCAACTTTAGCATCAGTTTCATTATCTGCATTTGCTAGTACTTTAAGTTCTTTAATTCCATCAGCCCATCCTAAAAGTTTATTGAATCTATCGCTAAATTTGGCATCAACTTTATCTACTTCACCAAGATACACTTTACCACTGCTTCCATCAACTGAGATTGTATCGCCTTCATGTAATGTTACCCCTGCAATTTTTAGCGTTTTTTCAGCATAATTTATAATCATGTTTTGGCAGCCGCAGACACAACATTTCCCCATTCCTCTTGCTACTACAGCAGCATGTGATGTCATACCTCCACGTAAAGTTACAATAGCCTCCGAGCTAATCATACCTTCAATATCTTCTGGAGAAGTTTCTTCTCTTACTAAAATAACAGGTTTTGTTTTCGCCGCTTCCACAGCCTCTTGCGCTGTGAAATAAATACCACCGACTGCTGCTCCAGGTGATGCTGCTAAACCTTGAGTTAATTGTTTAGCTTCTTTTAATGATTTTTCCTCAAATGTAGCATGAAGAAGTTTATTAATTTCCTCTGTTCCCACTCTTAGAATAGCCTCTTCTTTAGAAATTACACCTTCTTCTGCCAATGATACCGCAACTTCAACTACTGCATTCGGTGTTCTTTTTGCATTTCTAGTTTGAAGAATATACAATTTTCCATCCTCAATAGTAAACTCGATATCTTGCATATCTTTATAGTGTTTCTCTAATTTTTTAGAAATCTCAACAAATTCTTTATATAAGTGTGGCATATCATCTTTTAGGATACTAATATTTTTAGGAGTTCTTATACCTGCTACAACATCTTCCCCTTGTGCATTAATTAGATATTCACCGAAAAGCTCATCCTCTCCAGTAACAGGGTTTCTACTAAATGAAACTCCAGTACCACAATTATCTCCCATATTACCAAACACCATAGCTTGAATATTTACAGCAGTACCAAGTTTATCACTAATATTGTGTAGTCTTCTATATACTTTGGCACGATTATTATTCCATGATTTAAAAACAGCTTCAATAGCTAGCATAAGCTGCTCTTTTACACTCATAGGAAACTCTCGACCTACTTCTTTTTTATAAATCGCCTTAAACTCTTCAACAATATTGAATAAATCTTTCTCATTTAATTCACTATCTTGCTCATAACCATTAGCATTTTTAACTCTAGTTAAAACTTCCTCAAATTTATATTTTTCAACATCCATTACGACATCTGAGAACATTTGAATGAATCTTCTATAACTATCATAAGCAAAACGATAGTTATTATTTTTCTTAGCCAATGCTATAGTAGTTTCATCGTTTAATCCAAGATTTAAAATAGTATCCATCATTCCTGGCATAGAAAATACTGCACCACTACGAACAGATACTAATAAAGGATTATCTATACTTCCTAATTTCTTCCCAATATTTTCTTCTAAAATTTCAAGTTGTTCGTTAATCTGTTTTAAAATCTCAGGTTTAATTCTTTCCCCATTTTCATAATAACTATTACAACTTTCTGTAGTAATAGTAAAACCAGGAGGAACACTAATCCCTAAACCTTTTATCTCCGCAAGGTTTGCTCCTTTTCCTCCTAATAAAGATTTCATATCTTTATTACCTTCGCTGAAATTATAAACATATTTTTTTGACATTGTAAAATTCCCCCATAAACAAATTATTGTTTTATATAATTACTTCTTTTTATTATTTTGTTTAAACCTCTAGGCCTCTTTCTCTCATAATCCCAATTATTAATTCAGCTGTCTCCTCTACAGCTTTATTTTGAACGTCTATTATCGGACATCCTAGTTTTCCCATAATCTCTAGAGCATATTCTAACTCTTCGAAAATTTGTATTTCATCAGTATAATCCGAATTCCCTAATACTCCTAGAGTCTTCAGTCTTTCTTCCCTCAATTTATTAAGTTGTTCTACTGAATTTGTTAAACCAATTACTTTTCTTTTTACTTCATATAGCTGTTCTGGAAGTATCAAGTCTTGAATAATAGGAACATTCATAACTTTTATATTTCTATTTGCTAAATATAAGCTTAATGGTGTTTTAGAAGTTCTCGATACCCCTAAGATTATAACATCTGCTTCTTTTAGACCATTTATATCTTTCCCATCATCATACTTCACAGCAAATTCTAAAGCATCTATTCTCTTAAAATACTCCGCTCCCATCTTTCTATTTAAACCAGGATTCCCTTCGGCTTTTACTCCTAATTTTTCTTCAAAAGTACTAAGCATTTCACTTAATAGATCTATAACTTTTATATTTTTTTCTAACCCTTTTTCTTTTACATAGCTTGCTAAAGCACCATCAACTAATGTCTGAACAATTACATCTCCCTCATTTATATTGGATATAATACAATCTATTTTTTCTTTTGTACAAACATTCGAGTTTTTAAGTACCTTATACTTCTTATTCTCATAAGAAAACTGCACAAGTGCTGCATCAACCACATCTTTTGCAGTATTTCCTATTGAATCTGAAATTATATGTACAGTTAACATATTATCCCTCCAGTATTTCCAATAATAACTTAATTAATGTAGTTTTTGATATTTTCCCGACGATTACCTTACCATCCTTTTCGTCCCTTACAACAGGTAAGCAATCAATCTCATGTAAAATTAATTTTCTTAATGCATCAGTAACTAACTCATCTTCATATATGTATATAACATTCGGCACACGGGTCATCGCTAATACTATAGGAAGATTTTGTCCATCAGCATTTCTTGATAATTTCAGCATATCCTTTCTAGATGTTACACCAGCAAGGTGATTATTCTCATCGACTATAAAAATAGTTCCTACATCATAAATAAATAATTTCGATAATACCTCAGAATAATTTGCTGTACTCTTAGCAGTTATAGCTATTCCCATTACATCTTTAACTAATTTACTTTTTATTTCTTCACGTTGTTCTCCCGGTGAAAAATTATAATTATAATAGTAACCTACATTAGGTTTTGCTTCCAAAATCTCTAACATCCCTAAGACCGCAAGGTCATTTCTTAAAGTAGATTTCCCCAAAGAAAGCTTTTCTGCAATTTCATCACTTGTTATCGGTTCAAAATTCTTTACTATTTCAATTATAGCTTTATGTCTCTCAGTAAGTTTCATTGCTCCTCCTTCTTGTATTATGACTTTTATTATACAATATGTTACACATTAATTCAAGCGTTATCATAGATTAATGTGTAATAATATTTTTAATATAGTCTATTATTTACTTTTAAAATAGATATATTATGTGATACTAATAATATTTATTACCAAATTATTAAAATAGGGTTACTCGATATCTATTTTATTTAAATTTAAATATTTATATGTTATAATTAACTTAATAAAATATTGAGGGGAAAAATTGTATGTCAAAATTATCAAAACTATTCGCAATCGGTGCAGGAATAGCTGTTGCTAACTATTATTCAAAAAATCCAAATAAAGTTGAAGATCACACTGAATACGTTAAGAAAAAATCTAAAGATTACTATGGTTACACACGTTGTATGATTCGCTACACTAAGAAAAACGGTGTTGAAGAAGCGGCAATCTACCTATACAATGACCTAATAAAAAATCTTAAAAAAGCTAAAAACGCTATAGAGAACAAATACAACAATGCTGTTGATTACGGAAAAGAATTATCTAGTAATGTAACAGATATTAAAGGACATGTATCTAACGTAAAAGAATACACTGCAGAAGTTAAAGAAAATTTAGGAGACGCAAAAAAAATCGTTGAAGAATTCAAACCTTCTGTAGAAGCTTATAAAGAAAAAGCACTTTCTTCTTTTGAAAAAATTAAAGATCAAGTTTCTAATATAAAGAAAGACGTTGACGAATCAAATGTTCAAGAAAAAGTTGAAGATTTCGCTAACAAATCATCTGAAACGTTAGACTCTGTTAAAGGTCGTGTTGAAACTGAAGTTTTAAATAAAACTCCTGAACAAAAAGAAGAAAAATAATATAACGAGGATTTAAGATGAATCTACAATCACTAAATACTCTTCCTAATACAGGTGAAGCAGTTAAAAATTATGGTGTATATATAGGTATTATCATAATAATCGCCGTAATTTTCTTCCTAATCTGGAGGAAAAAGAATAATAAAGATGATTAAAAACTCTAAGCTAGATTAAAACTAGCTTAGAGTTTTTTACATAAATTAAGATAGTGATTTAAAAATCGTATTGACTTTCAAATCACTATCTTCTATTCTATACTATCTTAAATTATCTAATGCAGCTATTCTTTCTTTAACACTATCATATTGTTCTTGATATGTTGCTTGTTTTTCTTTTTCTTTAGCTACAACCGCTTCTGGAGCAGAACCTACAAATTTTTCATTAGAAAGTTTTTTATTTACTCTATCTAATTCTTGTTGTAATTTTTCTAATTCTTTTCCTAGACGTTCTTTTTCTTTGTCTACATCGATTAAATCACTTAATGAAACATAGATTTCAGCACCTGGTAAAATACGACTAATATCAGTTTCACTTGCTTCTACTTCGCGCTCAATAATAAGTTCGCTAGGACGAGCAAATTTCTCTAAATACGCACTACCACTTAATAGTACTTCTTTTACGCTATCTTGTGAGTATTTAATCTTAATAGGAATCTCACGAGACATTGGAGCATTCACTTCACTACGAATATTACGTACTGCAGTAATTACATCTTGGATGAATTGCATATCTTCAGTTTCTTTTTCAAACACTAGACTTGCATCAACTTTAGCAAATTCACTAGTTACAATACTATCTCCTGTGTGAGGAATGTGTTGCCAGATTTCTTCAGTTACAAATGGCATAAACGGATGTAACATTTTTAGAGAAGCATCAAGTACATATACTAAAATAGATTTAGTAGTTTTCTTCGCAGCTTCATCTTCACCATTTAATGAAATCTTAGCAATTTCAATATACCATGAACAGAATTCTTCCCATACGAAGTTGTATAGAATACGGCTTGCTTCACCAAATTCATATTTTTCGAATAATCTTTCGAAGTCTTCAATAGTTTTAGCAAGTTTTGTTAAAATATATTTATCAGCTAATGTTTTTTCTCCAGTTAAATCGATATCGTTGTATTCGAAACCTTCAAGGTTCATAATTACGAAACGAGAAGCGTTCCAAATTTTGTTGATATAGTTCCAACTTGCTTCGATTTTCTCAGTTGAATAACGTAAGTCTTGACCCGGTGTTGAGTTAGTAGCTAAGAAGTAGCGTAAGCTATCAGCTCCGTATTGTTCGATTACTTCCATTGGATCTACACCATTACCAAGTGATTTACTCATCTTACGACCTTGTTCATCACGTACTAAACCATGGATTAAACAATCTTCAAATGGACGAGTTCCTGTAAATTCTAATCCTTGGAATACCATACGAGCAACCCAGAAGAAAATGATGTCATATCCAGTCACTAGACAGCTATTTGGATAGTAACGTTTGAAATCTTCACTTTCTAAATCTGGCCATCCTAATGTAGAGAATGGGAATAATGCTGAAGAATACCAAGTATCAAGAACGTCTTCATCTTGAACATAGTTTTCAATATCTTTTGGTGGATTTACATCAACATAAACTTCACCAGTTTCTTTGTGGTACCATGCTGGAATACGGTGTCCCCACCATAATTGACGTGAAATACACCAGTCTTGGATATTTTCCATCCAAGTATTTAACGTATTTTCAAAACGAGGTGGATAGAAGTTGACTTTTCTATCTGCATCTTTTTGATTTTCTAGTACTTTATCAGCAAGAGGCTTCATGTCAACGAACCATTGTTTAGAAAGATATGGCTCAACAACAGCACCACTACGCTCAGAGTGTCCTACTGAGTGAAGGTGTTTTTCAATCTTGAAGCATACTCCACTTTCTTGTAAATCAGCGATAAGAGCTTTACGACATTCGAAACGATCCATACCGTTATACTTATCAGCGTGTTCATTCATAACAGCACCTTCATCCATAACGATAATACGTTCTAAGTTATGACGTTCACCTACTTCAAAGTCATTAGGATCGTGTGCAGGAGTTATTTTAACTACTCCACTTCCGAAATCTTTTTCTACATATTCATCTGCAATAACAGGAATTTCTTTATTTGTTACCGGTAAAAGAACTGTTTTACCAATATATTTTTGATATCTTTCATCATCAGGATGAACAGCAACCGCAGTATCACCGAATAGAGTTTCAGGACGAGTAGTTGCTACTTCTAGATAGTCTCCACTTCCATCAGCTAAGAAATATTTAAGGTGATAGAATGCACCTTCTACGTCTTTGTGAATTACTTCGATGTTAGATAATGCAGTTCTTTGAACTGGATCCCAGTTGATAATTTTCTCACCACGATAGATTGTACCATTGTTGTAGTGATCTACGAAAATTTTCGTTACTGCTTTGTTTAACCCTTCATCTAATGTAAATCTTTCTCTTGAATAGTCTAAACCTAATCCAAGTTTAGCCCACTGTGCACGAATATATCCAGCATATTCCTCTTTCCATTCCCATGCACGCTCTAAGAATTTTTCACGACCTAAGTCATAACGACTTAATCCTTCTTCACGCATTTTAGCTTCTACTTTAGCTTGTGTAGAAATACCAGCATGGTCCATTCCTGGAAGATAAAGTACGTCAAATCCTTTAAGACGTTTGTAACGTGTTAACATATCTTGTAGAGTTGTATCCCAAGCATGCCCAATGTGTAATTTACCAGTTACGTTTGGTGGTGGAATTACGATTGTATATGGATTCTTTTTACTTTTATTATCAGCTTTAAAAACTTCTTTTTCCAACCACCAGTTGTAGCGATTATTTTCTACTTCGGTCGGATTATATTTTGTAGACATTTCAGTCATGACTGTTCCTCCTAAATTTTTATTTTATTATTAATTATTTTTACTTTTTCTAATTGTATTGGTGATAATTTTTCTAGACAAAAAAAATAACCTCCATCCTTACATAAGGACGAAAGTTTCCGTGGTACCACCTTTATTCTAATTATATAAATTAGCACTTAATAAGATTAACGCTCTAACCACGTTTAAAGCTACTTACTTTCACTCTAAATGCTCACCGTCTACTTCAAAGTCCTGCCTAGGAGAAATCTCTCAACCACTGATTTCTTTTCTGTATCCTACGGTACGCAAGAACTTCTACTTATCGGCTCATCGCATATATTTTATAATTAAAATATGTTTAATATAATAACACACTTTTTTTCATATTGCAAGTGAAATTAAAACTTTGTGAATATAGTATGTGAATATGTCCCCCTCTACCTCTTATATTTTTGACACCCTAAAGAAATAATAGTATAATATCTTTAGATTAGAGGAGGTGCTAATATGCCAAACATTAAATCAAGTACAGATTTACGTAATAATTACAATGAAATCTCTTCATTTTGTCATGAAACAGGTGAACCGATTTTTATTACCAAAAATGGTCGTGGAGATCTTGCTGTTATGAGCATTGATTTATTCAATAAGTTCATGGGGAGATATGAACTATATCAACTTTTAGAACAAAGCGAATCTGATTTTGTAAACGGTCGTACCCTTACTTTTGATGATTCTATGAAAAGTTTGAGAGAGGAACTAAAAAATGGAACATTATAAAATAGTTGTTTCTGAAACCTATCACAAAGACCTAAAAGATATAATCCATTATATTTATCACAATTTAGATGCACCACATACTGCATCTACCCTACTTGACGAGATAGAGGCTACCGTTTCCAATCTTTCTAGCATGCCTCTTCGCTATGGATTAGTTGATGATGCCTATCTACGCCGTAAAGAATTTAGAAAATGTCTTGTTAAGAATTATATCATTTTCTATAAAGTGAACAAAGAAAATAAAACTGTAATGATTCACCGAATTCTTCACGCAAGACAAAAATGGATTGATATCCTATAAAAAATATTCCATATAAATAAAAAGTACTTCAATGATTAGAAATCTAATTCCATCATCGAAGTACTTTTTTAAATATTAATCTTCTTTTTTATTTTTCCATGCTGTGGCATTATTGATTTTAATTGGTAAGTTATCTAGATAGAACTCAGGATCTTTTCCTTGTTTGTGTTGTTTCACGTAGTCTTTTAATACTACATAAACTACACCAGATAGACCGATAATCGCAATTAAGTTAAGCAAAGCCATAATTCCCATTGTTATATCAGCTAGTCCCCAAACTAAGTTTAAGTCTAAAACACTTCCTACGTATACGAAGATACATACAATAACACGATAAACATTAACAGCCCATTTTTTAGGAAGTAAGTACTGAATGTTTGTTTCTCCGTAGTAGTAGTTACCAATTACAGAACTGTATCCGAATAAGAAAATAGCTACGATTAGGAAAATTGTTCCGATGGTTCCTACTTGTGAAGTTAAGGCAGCTTGTGTAAGTTGGATACCTTGTAGCTTACCAGCTCCATATTCAACACCAGGATATAGTAAGATTAAGAATGCTGTTGCTGTACAAACTAAACATGTATCGAAGTAAACTCCTAAAGTTTGGATAAATCCTTGTTTAGCTGGGTGAGTACTATCAGCTGTGGCCGCTGCGTTAGGAGTTGATCCTAAACCAGCTTCGTTAGTGAACATACCACGTTTAATTCCTAAAAGAATAGATGTCCCCATACCTATTACTCCACCACCTACTTGTTCAAGACCAAATGCTGATTTCACGATTTGAGCAAGAACACCAGGTAACTTGTCAATGTTAATAACCATAATAACTAATACGATAAATAAGTACGCTACCGCCATTACTGGTACTAACCATTGAGTAATTTTAACAACTTTTGTCACTCCACCAAAAATTACGAAAATTGTAAGAATTAATAAAGCAATCCCCGCAATATGACTATCTACATTATAAACTTGTAACGCTTGAGCTATAGTGTTTGTTTGAACTGAGTTAAATGCTATACCATAAGTTACTGAGATAACAATAGCGAACAGTACACCCATCCATTTTTGTCCAAGACCTTTTTCCATATAGTAAGCAGGTCCCCCACGATAAACACCTTTTCTATCACGAACTTTATATACTTGGGCTAATGTTGATTCGGCAAAAGATGAAGCTCCACCAAAAAGCGCCATTACCCACATCCAAAATACTGATCCAGGACCACCCATTGCAATCGCAATAGCAACCCCTGCAATTGTACCAGTACCTACTCGTGACGCAGCTGAGATTGTAAATGCTTGGAAAGCTGAAACCCCTTTTTGTTCTCCGTCCTTACCTACTTTTGGCTTTTCAGTAATAAGTCTAAACATTTCTTTGATGTAAGTAAATTGAATAAACTTAGTACTAAATGTAAAATAAATACCAGTTACCATTACTAACCCTATTAGGAAATAAGTCCACATAAAGTCATTAACGGTAGTTAATAATTCTAAAAATCTATCCATTAAGAGTCAACTCCTCATTAAATTTGTTTTATTACGTTTTCTATTATACTTTAAAAAATACTACAATTGTAAATATACGTTAGAAAATCTGACATGCCGGTATCATAAGTTAACAATACTTTAAATACTTTACTAGGAGATTATAGAAAAACATAAAAATCTTACATAAAAAACCCAGGAGATTTAACACAATATTAAAATCACCTGGATTCCTTTCTTTAAATATATTCAATTCTATTTACTTCTTCATTATTATTCTTTAGATAATCACTGAAACTATTATTCATGTTAGGAACTACTAATCTTCTACCTCGAGCTTTTAAAATAGAATTTATTTCATAACTGTTTAAAATCCTATAATCTAACTTCTCCTGAAGTACATATTCTCCACTTCTAATTCTAGCTCTAATGTCTGTTGCAGCAACAAAGTAGACAACCATAAAGACAATAGAGAATATTAGTTGTGATAGTGAAAAAATACTACTTAATGTACTATTACTAGCTCCTTGGAAAATAAAGCCACTAAATGAAGATAAAATTGTAAGCCCTACTTGGATATACAATACCACTCTTCTACCTTTTGTATCAAAGATTGGTAAATACATTATAAATAACATAATAAAGTTAAATATATATGCAATTAATCCACTAACCACTAATAACGCAATTCCAGTAAATAATATACCAGCATACTGTCCTGAAAAAGCATCAGTAGTAAATCCTAAATTTATCAGTAATAACAATAAAGCTCCTATTGCAACTGAAGGAAGTGTGAAAGTTAATAAATACGCAACTCCCCAATTCCTCTTCCAAACACGCCCTTTATACTCTTTATAAATTCTATAAGTATTATAGAAAGGTATAAATGCAAGTCCTGATCTAACCCCAAGTATATCAAACATAATTTTTGAGAAAATAGCTGTAATAATATACCCGACAATAAAAAATATAAGGAATACTATTCCAACTATAGCTAACATTTGATGTAGCATGTACTCATCTAAATTAAACATAAATAATTCCTCCTTATTCACTATCATAAAATTCATCTAACACATAAGTTGTTACAGGTTTAACATACAATTCATATTTAGCTACTAAATCAGCAATGATATCTCCATCAATCAGAGTAATGGCTCTAGTTCCCAAACGAGATGCTTCTATAGCAGCTTTTGAAAATTTTGATGTTATGATAAATATTCCAAACTCAGCATTATATTTATCCATTGCCCCTCTAAACTTATCTATTTCTGGTGAAGGTACATTACCTTCCCATCTTTTAGCCTGAATAGCAACTCTAGCAGTTCGAAAATCATCATTTGTTATATATCCAAACCCATCTAATCCACCATCATTAGAAACTTGAATCCCTATCTTTTCATCCATTTCAACATTCATCTTAGAGACAAGTTTTCTTGCGAACATCTCAAATTTTGCTGGACTGAATTTTTTTAATTTTCTAATTAGCTCATCTCTCCACTGATCTTCTACAATTTCTTTTTCATCAACCGTAATTACCTCTTCAATATCAACGATTTCTTTTTTCTGTTTAATTTCTTTATTAATCTTTTTGTAAATAGCAGAAAAATCTAAAACTTCAAGGTTAGCCTCACGTCCTTTATCCGTAAGAGTGTATATTTTATTTTCTTTTTTTAAAAATTCCGCTCTTTCTAAATAATTCAAACTAAAATTAATAAAAAACTCAAAAGGTGAGTATTCTTTATTACTCTTCTCAGAAATACGACGAAAATCAATATATTCTTCAGTTATAACTTCTGAATTTTTTCTAAAATACTCTACTATCGCTCTTTTTGTATCACTTCCCCCTTTTTTTCTAAGTGCAATAATTATTTCTTTAGAAATAACACTATCTTTCTGACTAGTTGTCATTTTAAATATATTCACAAATTCTCCCTCCTTTATTTCCTTCACCTTTATTATACTAAAAATCTTTATAAATTAATAGTAAAAAAAGAATGAAATTGCCTGAAAAGACAACCTCACTCTTTAAAATTATTTATGATAACTTGCGCCTGTTATTATACGATAAGCTCTATACACTTGTTCAAGTAAAACAACACGCATCATTTGATGTGGAAACGTCATTTTACTAAACGATAACGCAAAATCACTACGCTTTTTCACACTATCAGAAAGACCATAACTTCCACCAATTACCAATGCAACATCACTCTTACCTGTAAGCATTAAATTATCAATTTTTGATGCAAATTCTTCACTTGATAAATTTTTACCTAAAATTTCCAAAGTAATAACATATTGATTATCTTTAATTTTTGATAATATGTTATTTCCCTCTTTCTCCATCGCAAGAGCTATTTCTGAATCATTCTCTACCTTTACTTTTTCATCTGAAATTTCAATAGTATTTAACTTAATATATGCTCCAAGACGTTTTTCATATTCTTTTATAGCATCTCTATAAAATTTTTCCTTAACTTTACCTACACAAATCAAAGTTACTTTCATCAGAACCTCTTTCTATCTACACATCTTTACCAAGAACAAATTTTTCAATAGCATAAGCGAAACCATCTTCATCATTTGACTTAGAAATAAAATTTGCCGCTTCTTTTAAAGTAGGATTAGCATTATCAACCGCAACTCCCATACCAGCGAACTCAATCATACTTAAATCATTAAGCCCATCACCTAATGCCATTACATTCTCATTTGTTAAACCAAGTTTTTTACATAATGAATCTAATGATACTCCTTTAGAAATACCCTTATCGTTAATCTCAATAAAGAATGGTTTAGACATAGCAACCTCATACTCATCACCTAATTCAAGCGCTAGTTTATCTTTCACCGCAACAGCTTCATCAGGATGTTTAAGAATTATTACCTTAGCCGCACCTTCTTTAATATCATCTTTCATATTTTCACTAATTACTAATTCTGCACTTACTAAACCAGACTCAATTCGTGCATATTCATTATCACGATTCGTAAGAACTTTCCCATCTTGATAAGTAAGAATATCACAATCATTCTCCAAAGCAACATCTATTAAGAACTTAATTCTTTCAGGAGATAAAAACTTCTCATAGATTACTTCATTTGTTTTAAGATTAGCGATTCTAGCCCCATTAAATGAAAGTAAGTAGTTATCATAACTATCAAGTTGTAAATCTTCTACTATACTCATCATTCCAAAATCAGGTCTACCCGATGCTAAAATAACTTTAATATCTTGTTTCTTACACTCTTCAATTACTTCTCTATTTTTCTTAGAAATCTCACGATCACTATTCAATAGCGTATCATCAATATCTGTAACAACTAATTTTATCATACAAAAGCTCCTTTAGTAGATTTCAATAATCCTATAATTTTATCAATTTATATTTTCACTTCTATACATTATATCAGATATCACTACTCTCTCATAGTGAAAAAGGAAAAATCATATCAGATTGATATGACTTCTTCGTTTTCCTCATTAAATCATCCTAATGTTAATTTTTTTCTAAAATTAACATTAAAAATAAGACTCAAAGCATTTCTACTCTGAGACTTATATTTACTTACAGTAAATCTAATTTACTTCCTTTTATGGCAGCTTTTTCCATATTTTTCAACAATACTATTCCTAATATTAAAAATACGAAAGCTAACACTAACTCTCCTCTAATTAGATGTATGTTGCTTATTACACTCTCACCACCTATTAATTTTTGAGCTAAAAGTATAGATCGTGTTAGTGGTAAAGTATAGCAAAATTGCTCTACTAAATATGGAAAATTACTAACTGGAAAATTCGCTCCTGTAAATATTAAAAGTACTTTGTCTATAGTATTCGTTACTAGGTGAATTTCTGTCGTTAATAGTATTAAACATGAGATGAAAAATCCAAAACATGTCGCTACAAATATTGCTAATATTAAAATAAAAACAAACTCCAATATTTTTTGCCCATTCCAAGCTAGTCCTAATAATAAACTAAGTACGCTAACTCCAAAAACTACTGATACAAAACTTAATAACATAGTAGAGATTGCACTTGAAATTAATATTTCTGAAATACTCGTTTTAGTCGCTAACATTAGCGACAATGTTCCGTTTGCTCTCTCCCTCGCTAACTGGAGCCCAACTCTATAAATTGCCGTAAATGCACTAGTCACTATCGCATTACTTATAACCCATTTTTCAATATTTTCTGCACCATAAACATAGTATCCTACTAGTGAATAACACATCATTTGCATTAGTGGAATTAACAAATCTATAGTAAAAAAAGTACGCCAATCATTTAATACCGAAGACATTTTATATGAAAAACTAACTCTTCTAAAAAATCTATAAACATTTTCCATATTAAAACACCTCCAAAGTTCCATTAATAACACAAAGTTTTTTAATTTTTCTAAATGAAAATATACTGATAATAAAATAAATAATTATAATAACCACCAATATAAACGCTACTCTCAATAATTCTTCATTACTGCCACCCTGAACAGCTAATTTATAGCCTTCCATCGCCCATGTTGGACTTAATAAATATGAAATATATTGAATAAATTTCGGAAAAATAGATATAGGAAAGACCATTCCAGTTAGCATTATTATCGGATAATCAATAACATTCATAAGAATACTTATTTTTCTAGATAAAGTAAATAATCCTGCCATCATAAAACCGACAGCTATCATAGACACTATCATTAAAATTGTTATTAATGTAAAATAACTAAAACTTGCAAATTGGATAGATTTATTAAATAAAATTTTTACCGTCAGCATATTAAGTCCAAAACTAAAAATTCCCCAAAATGTGTTTCCTAAAATTTTTCCAAAAATGATATTTTCGAAACCTATCGGTGAGGTGAAAATCATTGGCATAGTTCCTAACCATTTTTCTCTATCCATATCACTAGCTGATGAAAAACAAATACTTCCCCAAAAAGTAGTAATTCCCGCTCCTATAAAAGCATATAACATAAAATCTTCCACACTACGATTTTGATAAATCATCCCGAGTAAAATTCCACTTAATATTGGGCTAATAAAAATACAAAATCTAAACATTGGGCGTGCTATTGATTGTTTCATCTGAACTTTAGCACTCATTAATATTGCTCTCAACATATTATGCATCCCCCAATAGCTCTATATAAATATCTTCTAATGTTATTTCTAAATTCTTTTTATTTTTTTCTTCTTGTTCGCGTTCTTTCTTTGCTTTTATTTCTTCTTTTCTTTCATTAGAAACTAAATTTTGAAGACCTACTACATCATCTATAGCTAGTAACTTACCTTTTTTTATTATCGCAATTCTATCACAAAGTTCTTCTGCTTCTGGCATATAATGAGTTGTTAGTAAAATAGTTACTCCTTCTTTAGACATTTTTTTTATTAATTCTCTTAATTCTTTTGCTCCTACTGGGTCTAATCCAATACTCGGTTCATCTAAAAATATTACTTTTGGATTATTTAATAATGCTCTTGCAATTTGAAGTCTTTGTTTCATACCTTTGGAGAAAGTTTCTACCTTTTTATCTATAAACTCACTTAACCCCACTTGTGCTATTAATTTTTCAATTAACTCTTTTTGGTCTTTACTAGGAATTTTGTATAGATCTGCAAAATATGCCAAATTATCTCTTGCGCTAAGTCGCCAATAAAGGCTCCTCTCACCACCAAAAACAAAATTAATATATTCTCTAACTTTTTTGGCTTCCGAAAAAGTATCAAACCCAAATACTTTTGCTTCTCCTTCACTTGGAGCAAGCATCGTAGTCAAAATTTTTATCGTTGTTGTTTTACCCGCACCATTTGGTCCAAGTAAACCAAAAATTTCTCCTTCTTTTACTGAAAAATCTATTCCTTTTATAGCTTCAAATTCACAATTTTTCGAAGTCTTAAAACTTCTTTTTAGACCTTTTACATCTATTATATTATCCATCACTTTCTCCATTTCCTAAAATAATTCCAACCTAGACTTTTCAACAACTAATTATTTTCAAATCCCTTAATAGAGAGACTTCAATAAGGTTTATTTGTATTCTACTTTACGTTGTTATTTCTATAACAACTAATTTTTTCATACAAAAGCTCCTTTAGTGTATTTCATTAAATCTATAATCTTATCAATTTATATATTTCACTTTTATACATTATATCAAATATCACTACTCTCTCATAGTGAAAAAAGGAAAATCATATCCGATTGATATGACTTTCCCTTTTTTAAAATAAGTTTCTATTCTTTTTCTAAATCTTTTACATCATATATCGTGATTCTTATTCTAATATCATATTTATCCCTCGTTCTATTTCTTCTTTTAAATGCTTATGATATATTTTTTCCTTTTAACGTTTTTCAAATTTCAATAAAACAAATATTCCCAAGCCAAACATAATTGTTAATATGTTCAAAGATACTCCAAGAACTCTTATATTGACATAAACGAAAGGTATTAATAAAAACAAGACACCAAATACTGAATAAAAACTAGTTATAATAGTGTGAATAGCTCCAAAATCTTCTCCTTCATAATCATCATAAAGCATTTTTTCGAAGAAGTTTCCAGAAATTCCTATTACAACGAAGGTGATAAAGAAAAACAATAATTTTAGATAACTATTATCTATTATAAATACTAATAAAAAGCTAGTTCCTGATATCAAATAATCCATATAAAAGAAATTTTTGGGAGGAACTTTTACAAAAGGTGCAACCATTGCTCCTACTAAGTCCGCACCACGCCATACAGAAAGAACTAAAGCTAACCATTTTACATCAATATTTATGCTAATAAGATAAAGCGGAAGCAGTTTTAAAAGCAAGTCAGTAGCACCACTAAGAAATGCTTCGATAACAATTATCTTTGACGCTGCATTTCGTGAAAACAATGTCTTTATATTGCCGACTATACTAGCTTCAACCACCTCTTCTGTTTCCTCAGTTTCTTCGGTAGTTTGAATACTTTTATTTAGGTTTAACTTTGTAAAAAAATATACACCTGCTAAAAAGATTGGAATACTAAGTTGCATAAGTGATAAATAAGTGATAAAACCAAGTAACAGCGATGCAACAAAATTACTAAGTATATCTAACGAGTTTGAAGTGAAGTATTGAATATCAACTGATTTTTTAATCAAATTATTATCATTATCAAGAACTTCTGGTGTCACTTTTACATTTAACGAAGTAAGAACACAATTTACTAAGTTAAATAAAAAGTTATAAATAAATATAAAAGCAATATGAGCTTTATTAACTAATGCAATTATTAAAAGACTGACTAAGATAATATGCATAATTTGGAAACATAGAATCCAAAATTTTGTATTTTTTATCTTATTAAAGAAATAACTATATGAAAATGCGACTAGCGATGGGATCATTCCTATTAAAGCAAATGACGTTAAAGTACTCGCTTCTATATTATATACTTCTACCAAAGCAATCGTTACCGCAACCATATAAAAGCTATCCGCTATATTCAATACCGAACGGCCTAAGATTAGATTAATAAAATTCTTAGGAAATATTTTTAATAATTTCAAAATTATGCACCTCCCATGTGAGTAAGTAGATTTGAATTACGTCTTTTATATTTCCAAAACCTGCAAGTTCTGAAAATACTTTATATGCCATCATTCTAGAATCCATAAATAAAATATAAATCTATATTAGCACTCATACATTATATAGTCAATACTATTTTCAGAAAATAAGGTATTTTATTCTGATAAAAAGGAAGAAAAATAAAAAAATAAAAAATGTATTAATACCTGATAATATAAATAAATAACTTGAAAATTATGAATTTTAATGTTATATAAAACTAATAAAGTTTTTTTAAATACAAGAATATTATATCTAATTATATATACTAATCCCTCTTTATTTTTGGGTTTCTAATCATCTCCCACAAAACATACGTTTTATTGTCTTTTATTGACTTTAACACAAAAACACGTTACAATGAAAGCGTTAATAATAGAAATACGATTTGGTCTAGATGTAATTCCAAACATATATTATGCTTTATATTGATAAAAGGAGGTATATTTCATAAATAAAAATTTTAAATTTATACATATTATTCTTACTACTAGTCTTTTAGTCCCCCCTATATCTTATATATAAGTTAACTCTACAATTCAAAAGCATAATAAATCTAAAAAATATCTATTTGGATGATAATAGGCGCTAAATTATATAATGAAGTTATTTTTTCTTTATCTTAGGTAGATATTATCCATCTCAAAAAAAAATAATAAAGTGTATGGGAGATAAAAAAATGAATACTGAAAAATATATAGAAATAGCAATATTCGCTGTAATAACAGGCCTGTTATCAGGAACAGGTTCATATTTCGTCAATAAAAAAATAGAAAAATTAAAAGAAAAAAGAAAAAAGAAAAAGATAAATAATTAACTTAACCAATATTGAGAGCAATTTTAAAAAATTAATTTCAATGAAATCATAATTTTTAAGTCACATTGATATATACCTAAATAAAAATGGAGATAAAAATGACGCAAAACGTATTAACTTGTTTTAAATTTATTATAATTATTAATATAATAAATTATGTAATAATAAAGAACACATTCATAATGAATTATTTACTTATATGTACACTTTCCGGAATATTCTACATAATAATAGATTCAAATAAAAATAAATTAAATATATTGACTGATAAAATCAATATAATTTCATTACTGATTCTTACAAGTATAATGAATACACTTTACATAATCAATATAAAAATAACAAATTTAAAATATATTATTTTTATATCGCTATCTTATATAATCATTAAATATATAAATAAGAAAAAGATTAGTTAACTATAGTAATGGCCTCTAAAATTCATCTGAATTTTAGAGGCTATTGCTGATTCTTAATTGATTTATTTTATTAATTGACTAATAAATAATTCTTTTATGATAGTTACACCTAATTTAGACTGTATAAAAAAAGAGCCTTTCTTTTTAGAGTCGCTACTCCTACGACTACATCAACTTGAGAGTATTTTCTTTTTAGATTCGGTATTACTCTCCGACTTCTTCTACACTTATTATATGGAAAAAATTAATCTATGTCAAATTTATATATAGTAATGACATAGTAATATTGTTACGGAAAAAATAAATTTCTTTTAAAAATTAGATAAGTATTGCTTCCTCTTTTTATTTTTTGAATTATTTAACTTTGTTTCGCAGATTTTTTCTTCTCATTGCGATAATCTATTATATATATAATAATCTCAACTACTAAATAAATTATTACTATCTTTATAACCTTTGGAAAGAATATACAAAATACAATAATTGGTATTAATCCTACCAGTAATTGTTGTTTGTTCTTTTTAAATATAGGTTGAGAATTTCTTCTAAACATAAAATATAAAAAAGCAATAGTTATAGTTGCGACTACAGATCCTAATATACTGTCCATTAGTAATAACCTCCTCTTATGTATGTGGAAAATTTCATATTCTGTATAATTTTATTTTTATAGTGTTATTAAACTTTACACCTTTATTGTAATATGAAAATACAATGGTATCAATACGAAAACCTTAATAATAGATTTTCTAATTTTTCTTTCTCCACAAATAATAAAAATCATATACGCTGTCTATAAATATTTATCTTCCATTTTCTATACTTTAATCGTATCTACTAACACTGTTTCTACACTATTTTTCATCTTATCACACACTAAATAAAACAAAATAAATTATATTAATATTTTCATCTTTTATTATATTTTAAACTATAATTTTCTTTATTTACAATTGACTTTAACATAATAATTCTTTTAAATAATATTATTATATTTAAAAATATTTACGTGATACCCCTTTCATTTTATGGATGTGTATGATAATATATGTGTAAGGAGGGCTATAAATGAAAAAATATCTATTCTGTATTTATACTCTAATATTAATCGTATTTTTAACTGGATGTTCTGCAAATGATACTGATGGTTTCTTTTATAATACTTTCACCAAAAATATGGATATGTTTTTATCAAATATTAATGTCTATGTTAAAAGTTGGGGTCTTTCTATAATTATTATTACACTTATAGTAAAAGGTATTATTCTTCCTTTTATGTTGAAAAATTATAAAAAACAACGTACATCATCAATCAATATGGAAAAAGCAAAACCTGAATTAGATCTTGTACAAAATAAAATTAAAAAGCTTAGTGAAGATCAAAAGAGAGCTCTTAATAATGATGAACGAATGAAAATAAGAATTGAACAAACTGAACTTCAAAAAGAACTCTTTAAAATATATAAAAAGTATGATTGTTCACCAGCAATTTTCGGTAATCTAATACCTATTCTAATTCAAGCACCGTTTATTTCTGGTTTATACTTTACTCTACAGAATCCAATCTATTCAAAAGATATTCTTGATTCAAGCTTTTTATCCATTTCACTTGGAGAAAAATCTTACATACTATTAATTCTTGTTTTTGTAATATATATGATTGTTGGTAAAATTTCTCAAAGTATGATGCAAAGCAATCCTATGTCACAAAACACACCAGAGGCTGAACGTATACAAAATGTTTCTAAAAATATGGTTTGGATTACTCCTATAATGTTAACATTTTTAACATATACGAGTATCGCTGCTATAGGAATTTACTTTGTAGTCAGTGGTATCCTTGTAGCATTCCAAATATTATTAGGACGTAAACTTTATCCACCTTATGTACCTAAGCCTGTGAAAATATCAAATAAACAAAAAACAAAATTAGTAAAAAGATAAAACAAATGTACACTTAGTCATCTCTATAACAACTAAGTGTACATTCTTTTATTTTTTATCTCTCATCACCTAATAATTCCGATCTTATTATCACGTTTATTGCTAAAACAAACATTATTAGGCTTAAGAATATTGTAACATAAGTATTTATATCAAGATCCATATCAAAAATTACAGTTCTCATACTCGTTAATTGGTAAGTTAATGGATTAAGTTTTGATACATAATATAGCACCTTAGAATTATCCAAACTATAAAAAGTTGGTGCAGCAAAAATTATCGGTAGTAATAGTGTTCCTAAGATAAGATCTCTAGTTCTATATGATACAGTTCCTAATGAGATAATAACTCCAAGAGAAAACCAAAATACTAGGCTAATAATTACAATAATTAATACTTTTAAGAAAGGAATTATCTGTATTTTTATTCCTAAAAAGAACGATAAGAAATAAATTAGTAATACCTGTACTATTGTAATTCCTAACGGAAATACTAATTTCCCTAAAAAATACGAAATAGCTGATGTTCCTTTTATTCTTTTATATGCTAGAAGTCCCCATTTTTTGTCTAAATTCACCCTATAAACCGATTGATTCATCTGAGAATTTAATATTACTCCTATAATTCCAACGAAAATATATTCTATATAGCTAACATTTTCACCTTTAAAAGCTAAACTTGAAAAAGAATTCCCTATTCCAAATCCAAAGAATACAAAATATAATATTGGAACCATAAGCTGAGTATATATAATCTGCTTATTATTTTCAATCGCCTTATATTCTATATACGATGTTGCCCAAAAATTCTTCATTACATTTTTCATATAATTACTCCTCCAATTCCAATATTCTCTTCAAGGTAATTTCTTCTTTCTGTAGGCTTCCTATTGTAATGTTTTCTGCCAATAATAATTTTAATACATTTGAAATTTCCTCTTCTTTTTCCAAGAAAATTTTTAAATTTTTATCATCAACGATTGTAATAGTATCTTCATTTTTCTCTACTATATCTTTACTTAATTCACCATTGTAAGTAATGTTATATACTATTTCTTTATTATATTCTCTTAAGAACATACTCATTTCTCCGAAGTATAAACATTCCCCGTCGTTTATATAAATTATCTTATTACAATACTTTTCTATAAGATCTAAGTCATGAGAAGATATAAAAACAGCATGTTCTTTATTGTTATTTTTTATGTATTCTAATATATTTTTTGATAATACTACATCCAATCCTGTAGTAGGTTCATCTAAAAATAATATTTTTGAATTAGACACTAGACTTCTTGCTATTTGTACTCTTTGCAGTTGTCCTCCAGATAATTCTGTTAGATCAGATTTCTCCTTATCTTTTAAGCCTAGAACAGCAATAATCTCATCTACACTTTTCTTACTAATAGTATTTTGAGAGTATAATGCCCCCATATAAATATTGTCGTATACATTTAAGTACCAGTCTACTGATTGATTTTGCATACAGTAGTCTACATCTCGAACAGACACTCCTTCACCGAAAGATATCTCACCTTCGATATTAGAAAACAATCCTAATGTAGAATTAATTATCGTAGTTTTCCCTGAACCACTTTTACCTATAAGTGCAATCATATCTCCTTTTTCCGCAGAAAAAGAAATATTTTTAATCGCATAATCACTAGAATTTTTATATTTATATGCTAAATCTTTTACTGTTAAAAGTTTTACCATTTAACTCCCTCCTCCCGAAATTACATTTTATTTCTATTTACTTTCTAGAAAAGGTTGATTTGCAAATACAAATCAACCTTCAACTCTTTAATATGTAGTTTACATGTAGCTTACACAATAAAGTGCTTCTTCTTGAATGAGTGACTTATTAATCAAGTGTCTACTCTAACAATCATTATCGTTTGATAAAATAGCTGATTCTTCTCCTCTATTCAAGTTATTATGAGAAACAAAAATTTTTAAGATCATTAGAAACTCAAAAATTAATGATGATTCTCTTTATTATTTACATTTAAACTATAAAATTCCAATATCTAATACCATTTTTTTGTCCTCCTTATTTTATGAGGTTATAAAGCTTTATAGTTTTATTGTAATATAAAAACGATGTGAAAGCAATATGAAAAGAAAAAAAAAAAAAAAACGCTTTCAAAAATTATTACCTGTTATTTTTAGTTAATGAATACTAGTTTTCATAGCCGTATAATATAGAATTACTTCTCAAATTGAAGCAAAAAATGCACACCCAGCTTTCTCAAAAATCAACTAAGTGTACATTATTTTATTAATTTTTCATTTTTAAAATTTTTTCTAAGAACTTTTCCTTAATCTAATAAAGTATGCTCTCTATTCTTTAAATTTACATACAATACATGAATAGCCGAAATTGCATTTATTAACAAAATATAATAAGCAATGTTTTCCACGTATAGTCCTACAAAGCTCAAAACAATAGTAAATAACGGCGCACTTATTCGAAAAATTTGAACTATACTTTTTCTATAGTCTTTATCATTAATTTTTATGAAATTAGTCCTTAATTTTATACTGATTGACACACCTAGTGCCACTATTAAAGATAATAGGATCACTTGTAATGGTAAAAATACCTTACATATAACCAATATGAAGAATACTATATCCAAAATTATGTAAGACATAAGTATTTTATTTAGATTCACATCATATTTCTTAGTAATCATTAAAAATAAAACTACCGTTAGACCTGGTATAAAGAATACAATACTAGAATATTGTATTAAATTCCTAGCCGCTAATTGTTTTATAAACAACGGTATAAAAAACACTGCTGCTCCTGACAATAACGCTGTATTGATAATAATATATTTTCTTTTCAATTTATTAAAAACTAATCTTTCAGAATTTTTCTCAGTTTCATTTTTAAAATTATTTATTTTGAAACTTGAAAATAAAACAAACATAATTATAAATACTATTAAATATTCATCAATATTCACCTTATAAATATAACTACCTAAAGAAAATCCAAGTAATTTTGACAAGTTGCTATATATGGATATATCTGTCACTCCTGCTTTGATAGACTTACTTTCCTCTATTACAAATAAATTGTAATTAAGCAGAACTATTGATATTAATAAGTAATAAACAAAATAAAATGTTAATATGTAGTATAAATCTATATTATTTTTAAGAATAAACACTACTGCTGAAAAAACTATTAATATATAATAAAAATACTTTGTTTTTATACCAGTTAAAATCCTGAAATAACTAGTGTCTAAAAAAATAAATATTTCTATCAAAGTCGTTATTAACAAAATAAAATATATAGGAAAATTATGTACAGATATAAATTTCACCGTTATATAAGAATATAAAACACTCAAAATTAAATTCAAACATAAATATAAACTTCTCGCTAATTTAACATTAAATTCTATAAAGAACACCTCCTATGTGATTCACTTTGATCTTATTTCTTATAACTCTCTAACCTTTTTTACTATTATGATCCTGTACTTTGATATTTTTTCAATCCAAAATTCCATATTGTTTTATAGATTAATATAAGTAGAAATGGTCCAAATAATATTAAAATCCATGTTTCTAAATTAAAACTATCATGGAAATTTATTAAATTTACCACTGGGAAATATCCCACAAATGCGAATGGAATAATTATTAGTACTACTTTAATGAAAAACGGATAAATATTAACTGGATAATTTGCCAGTTGATACAATTGCCATAAGACTGATTTTATACCGTCATTTGTTATTGAAAAGAAACTAACTGATACTAGTGCTAAGTATATAGCCTCTCTTACTAAAACCGCAGATATTGTAAATAAAATGAATTTTATTATAAATAAATAATTTACATCAATATCTAAGTTATATAATGAAAAAATCACAATTACTATACCTGTAATTAACTCAAATAAAGCTTCCTCATCTAATTGAAAAATAATAAATTGGTAAAGTATATTAAGCGGCCTTAACAAAAATAAATCGAGTTCTCCGGTTTGAATTAAATACGGAACTTCTAAAGTTGTCACGAAGAAAAATTCCCATAACGCCGATGTTAATGTTAGAAAACCATATAAAAACAATAATTGATATAAAGAAAAGCCACCTATTAATTCTGTATAATTAAGCGTAATAAGTAAGACAAATAATGTTGTAAGAGTATCTAGTAAATAACCCAAATTTCCTATAATAAAATCTAGTTTATAGCTCAATATCCTTTTTACATCCATCTTAAAAAACTCTGCATATAAATATAAATGTTTCTTCATATTAACCTCCCATTATATCAAACTTGTTAAATACATATTGTGATAACCTTTTTGAAATTATCAATAATATGATTAACCACAATATCTGTATACCAAGAATAAATAAAATTTTCCCTAAATCATTATCATGTACAATAATAGAAATAGGTGCATACATTACAGCGTAAAATGGAGTTATCTCTGATATTCTTAATAATAATTTCGGATATAAATCTAAAGGCAACAATCCCCCACCAAAAATAATAAGTAGAGCATTAACTAATTCAGATACACCGTTTATTCTTATAAATACTGTTGATAATAATGCAATAATATAACCTAGTAAAAACGCAATAATATAGCTCAAAATATACACGAATATAAAAAGTACAAATCTCTTAAAAGATATAGTTCTAAATATTAAATTATAAAACAGTAAAATATAAATAACTAAAATCGGCAGTACTTGAAATTTTAATTTATAGAGAAAATTACCTAAAGTAGTGAAGAACGTTATAACTATTAATCTATTAGGCTTATTCAAATAATTAATAATAGTACCTTTTAAAATCTTCTCAGATACAAAATTGGTAGTTATTTTTATAGGTAAAACTATTTGTAAAATAATAGCAAACAGTACATAAGTTATTATTTCATCAATATTTTTAGAATTATATTTTTCAACATATATCCAGATACTATACTGTATTAATACCATAGATAACGATGCAATTATCTGCATTATCGTATTAAATTTGTATTGTAATAAACTTTTGTATTGATATAAAGTATAAGCAAAAAATCTATTCATATTTATCACCCGTCTTATCCTTCACAAGCAATACTTCTTGTAGGTTTAAGTCCAATACTTCAGTTTGTGTAATGATACTTTCATTCGGTAGTAGTTTTATTATATCTAACACATTAAATTTAGTTTCATCAAAAACAAATTCTTTAGAATCGATATTTGTACGTAAAGGTAATATTCCTTCTTCATTTAAATCTACTATATTCTCTCCGTACATTTTTAATTTTTTATATTTATTAAAAATTTGCTTAAAGCTTTTCACTTCGCCATCATAATTGATTTCCCCATCACTTATCAAAATCATTCTCTTACATACTTTTTCAATATCCGAAATCTCATGAGTTGTTAATATGATAGTAGTATTATACTTATCATTTATTTTTAGTATTAATTCCATAATCTTTTTCTTTGTTTCTATATCTAAACCGATGGTCGGTTCATCTAAGAACACTAATTGAGGTTTATGAATAATACTAGCTATAAACTCCCCACGCATTCTTTGTCCTAAAGATAGTTGCCTTACTGGTTGATATAAGTACTCTGTTACATTTAATTCTGTTATCAAATAGTCTAACCATTCTTTATTATCTACTTCATAGATTTTTGATAAATACTCAAAAGAATCAATTAGTGGTAAATCCCACCATAAATGTGATTTTTGTCCAAATAGCGCACCTATATTTTTAGCATTTTTTTGCCTATTTACAAATGGATCTTTACCGAATACTTTTATCGAACCTTTTGTAGTAGTTAGTATTCCTAACAGTAATTTTATTGTTGTAGATTTCCCAGCTCCATTATTTCCTATGTATCCTACAATTTCTCCTTCTTTAATACTAAAATTTATGTCCTTCAATGCTTGTTTAACTGTCTTTTCCGTATTAAAAAAGCTAACTCTATTTTTTATTATGTAATCTTTACTAAGACTCTCAACACTAATTATCTCTTTCATAATATTTCCTCTTATTTCAAATTTATTATCCAATTTACGATGATTTTCTTCATCAAATTTTACTATTTTCTAGAACCTATTCTTCTATTTTTAACTATATTAACGTGTTTTTCTCTTAAAGTCAATATTTTCTGAATATTTTCTTTATTTTTCTTTCAATTTGTATCTTGCTAGTAAATTTGGTAATTCTTGAAACAATAAAAAACAACCTCATCTCACTAAATCAGGAGATGAGGTTGATACTTAGTAATTTATTACTATTGTTTTTTAACTCTTTTTCATAATATTTCCTCTTATTTTCCTAATTTATTATACCAATCAAAATTTAACCCCATCTCTTTTTTTATAAATTCATAAGACCTTTCTGGTAATGATGAACGTAGTTTCTCCAACTCCACTTTAATTTTGTCCTTAAATATTGTCAATTCATCAGCTTCTTGAAATATAGATATAGAAAACATTAATGAATATATACTCTTCCTTACACTAGATAGTTTTTTCCCTCTTGTTTTATTAATATGATGGTTTGTTCCAGCTAGTCTCTTGACATCTTCTGAATACGGCAATTTATCTATGAATTTCATAAAATTATCATCTATTGGAATCAAGGTACTAGTGCAATAAAATCTCTCATTAACGGCTGAAACCTCATACTTTCTAGACATAATATACTTCATGATATTTAATATTAATAAACGTTAATTTAACAGCAATTTAAGTATATTTTGCTGTAATTTAATTATAATAGAAAATAGTAGATTTTATAGAGTATCAAGATGCTTTCCCCCTTTTTTCCCCTCATATAAAATTGATATAATCTATCTTCATCACTTCTAAAATCCACTTGAAATACTAATTTCTCATTTTTATCTAATTAATTTATTTGCGACTTTTAAAGTCATATTTTCTATTTTACTTGTATCATTCCTGTACTTTTGAATAACACTTAATGTTATTCCTGTATCTTTTGAAATTCTATAATCAGTTAAGTCACTGTTGAATAATTCTTCTATTTGTTTAATCGCTTTATCTATCATTGTAAAACCTCCTAAATAAGTTTTAAGATAATTGAAATTATCACGGCAAATATACCTAATACTATAATCATAGTTTGTATTTTTTCTTTTTTCATGATATAATGTGAGTAAACATTTAGGTACTAGGAGCTTTTATAAGCTCCGTTCCCTAATGGTCTATTTGTAGACTTTCTCAAAGATTTCAAGAATTGTGTTTGCTATTTCTAGGATAGCTAACACTGTTGCTAGTACCAACATCTTGTCTTTGTGAGAGTCTGTTTTTTTTATTTCTTCTGTTACTCACTACCTCACCTCCTTTACATTTATCGCTATACCTTACACAAGGTATAGCGTCAAGAGTTTTTTTAAACTTTTTTATTTTAACGGAAATTTTTAAAAATCTCTATTATAAGCGGAAATAAAAAAGACCTACCTTAATTGGTAAGTCATAAATATAAAGATTGAATTAATTTTTTTGTTCTTCTAATTTCATTAATAATAGCTTTAGATTATTTTCAGATGTATAATCCTTTATCTCTGAAAAACCAAAAGACTTATAAAAATCTAAAAGTTTAGGGGTATCAGCACATTCTAACCAAACGTATTTTGCATTAACTATCATTTTTGCTTGCAATAATGTATCATACGCTAAGGTTAGAATCATGTTTCCTGTTATACTTCTTGTTTGTAATGCTTCTTTTGAATAGTTCTTACCAATTTGTCCTATGAGATAACTGTTTAAAACATAACCGCCACTTTCTGTTTTTCTTCCTCCCTGACATAATTTTCTTTTTTGAGAAGATGATAAGTTACTATAATTTCTTTTCGACATAGTCAGAGGTTTATTTGCTACTGAAAAATATCCTACTAATACGTCATTTCCTTTGTGTTCGCTAAATATCAAATGAGTGGTAGAAATTGCCATTTTTTCAAATTGAATAGCTTTAGAATGTAAAAAGTATTCCACATCATTAACTTTTCCAGTTTCTGTATTAGGAATACTTTCGAATTTATTTAGTATTTCTTGGACAGTTTCTTTATCCAGTGCTTTTAGTAATGATTGCAACCCTATAATTTTTAAAGACATTCTTTTTCCTTTCTAGAAGAAAACATCTTTTTAATTAAACTTAAATCTTTTATTGTTTCTACATTAGAAACCTCAACAGTTTTTGCTTTTTTTGTAGACTCTAAAGCTTTTATTAAACTATCAGCATTTTTTCTATTAAATTTAATATCCGCTGTAAAACTTTTTGTAGCCATAAATATCATTCCCTCTTTATTTATAATCATACACTTTTATACACTAAATATACCATTTCCTCAGCTAAAAATCAAGATAAATTAATTCTTTTATAGAAAAAAACAACATGGAAATTTTCCAAAATTGCTATTCTAATAGGCATAAAAAAAGGGAGTGACTCAAAAATCGTAATTTCGGAGAAATCGATTTATTGAGTCACTCCTTTGGAGGAATAAAATACACCAAATGTCTAATTTGATTATACAATCTCTCCTTTTATTGTTTTTTAACTCTTTTCTTTGCTTCTTCTATTCTTATTTTTATTAAAAAGAAACACAAGAATCATTATAAAATATCCTACATACATAATATTGTTTAAAATATACAATATATAATTGTTTATTAAATATCTATTAATAATATCTATTACTATAATAATCGGAAATATATAAATTAATAATTTTTCAAAAAAATCTTTCTTTAGTTTCATAATTTCTAATCATCCTTTTTCATAATTAACAACATATGTACTAATTTTAAATTATTAAATCTATTCTTCCTCACTTTATTCTCCCATTAATTTCAAAAAACAGACTCTTGATTTAGTAATAACTTAATCTGATACTATAATTTATTCATCTTTTAACAAAAAACAACAATTAATATAACTGTCTACTATTTCTCCAATTTTATTATCATCTGTCAAATTTGAAATTTTTTCTTTAGTTTTTTCTATTAATAAATTTCTATCTAATAAATGTATATCCTCGGCTGCTATTTCATTAGTAATGTCTGAATAGAACATAAGCAAATCTTCAGTTTGCTCTATATTTAACCCATTTTTAAAACAAGCAAATGTAAATGACGGTTCTTCACCGTACTTAACCCTTAAATAATCTACTAGTTCAACAATAATTTTAAAATTTAGTAAATTATCATTAAACATTTTTTCAATCATAGGATCCATAATTATTTTCCCCTTTCTGTTGTACTTATTTACAGATATAATTATATCATTTTCTCATAACAAAAATAAATATCTTTAATTCACTCCGAAAAAATATATTTTGATTTATAGCAGATAAATCTACGATATTTTTTTAAGACTCATTAGTGATATTGCTATAATAATAATTAAAGAATATAAATTTATATATGAAAAATATTCTTTTCCTAATTTTTCTATCAGAAACGCTATAATTATGCCTCCTAGAGAATACAAGATACTTCCTAAAACTAGGATTAATGATAATACTTGCCCCATTATTTTTCTAGAAATTTTTCTTTGGAAGAATGTTGCTTTATAAATTAGTACTGGGGCTGAAGCGACTCCAGCTATAATAAGTATAATTACTGAAAGAATAATATTCGTACTAAAATAAAACAGTATCAATAATAAACAATGCACTATAATACCTAAGCAAATTAATTTTTCTATTTTAATTTTTGATATAAATTGCAAACCTATTATAAGCGAAGCCAGTATAATACCAACAGATTGTAAAGAATTTAATATTCCATACGCTACACTATCATTATTTAAATTTTGTTCTACATATATTGGTAATAAAACGATAAAACTTCCCCAAGTGAACATATTCCACAATGTCGTATTAATTGTCATAAGGAATATCTCACTATTTTTTACAATATACTTCATAGAACTAAATATTGTATATTTTTCCTGTTTGGCTTCAGTGTTACTAAATATCTCGTCACTTTTTATTGTACTTATTATTATCGCTGAAATGAAAAATAATACAGCACCTATTATGAAAGCTATTCTATTATTACCCAGCACTCCCATTATCGCAACAGAAATCGAACCAAAGATATAAGAGATGTCGAAAAATATTATCATCAATGCATTAGCTGTTACTAATTGTTCATCATTACATACCTCTTTTATTATTATATCTCCTCCTGCTGATAAAGGAATTCCTATAACGCTATTCAAACCTATCAATAATCCTATAATGCTTAAAGATATCTTATCATTAAACGGTAATAAGAATATAATCAGAAAAATACCAGCTCTTAGTAGTAAAAATAAGAACATTGCTTTTCCAATATTAAACCTGTCTAACACTTTTGATATTAATGGTCCAAAAACTATAGCTGGCAATTGAGTCAACACACCAAAAACAGCTATCAATAATGGGTTTTTAGTTTCTTCGTAGATCAACCAGATAATACTGATACTAACAAATGATTGCGCTAATGTTGTGAAGTTAATCGAAAAAAAATACTTTATAAAATCAACATTTTTTAAAACACTCATGTATTTATTCATAAATTAATTCCTTTCTATTCCATAGCCTCTCATATCTTATTCTAAAATATTAATAATATGTGAATTTATAACTTTTATATACACCTTAAAAATATTCCTTCCTTATTTTTCATAACATATAAAGAATTACTATATTTATTATAATATGAAAATAAGATGGTAAGAATTTGAAAATTTTAATATAAAATCATCCTCCCTCTACTTCACTTCTTCCTTTTGTCTATAATATTCTTTTGCAAAATCTACACAACTTTTTAAATCAATGCAAAGAACGGAAGTTTTCTGTATTTCTTTTATTTGATACCTACCCTTACAATTCTCCAAGAATTCTTTCTGGACTGCTAAAAAATCATCATATATATCTAATTCGATATTAGAGAACTCTAACCACTCTCCATCTACATTGGCACTCTCTTTTATTTTTTTCTATTTAACGAGTACTCTGCGAGATGCAACGCCGTATTAGTTTCAAAATCTGTTCCTAATAACAAAATTTTGGCATTTTGATCATACAATCTCCCTAATGGTGAATTGTATCCTAATCCATCATCTAATGGGTGCTCTTTTATTATTCCCTGTGCTTTTCCTCCTACTGCTGAAAAAGAGTATAGTGGATGAGAACTTCTAACAGAATTTTTTAGATTCATAACAAATTCGCTAAATTTTCCCATACCTCGTGTACTAGATAAATTAACATCATAAGATAAACTTTCCTGTTTTATTTTTTCTATCCACTCCTGAGGAACTTTAGGATATTCCCAGTACTCTGGAGACATATTTTCTAAAGATTGTGTTGGGACAACAAGTGTTCCACTTTCTCCTAATCTTTCCATAAGTGCTTCATAAACACATCTTGCACCGCCGATTATATAACCGAATTTGCTAAGAGAGACATGCGCAATTAAACTATCTCCTTCTTCTATCTCTAAATCTTTAAATAAATTTAAAAAATCACTTTTACCTATAGGCATTAAATTATTATCTAAAGCATCGCTCATAAACTTATAACTCATGCTTATCCTCCTTATTAAATGGGAATGACTCAAAATCTTATTTACTGAGAAATCTATTTTTGAGCCATCCCACTACTTTCATTCTTCTATATCAATCTATATTATTTTTTACTAACTTTCACTTGTATCACAATTTTATAATATTATCAAATTTTCCTCTTAGTTCATCACTTATATCATGGCTAATCATTATTATCGTTAATTCTTTATTTCCTAACAGCATTTCTACTAAACTTTTTGCTGATTCTTTGTCTAGAGCTGATGTTCCTTCGTCAATTAATAGTATATTTTTACCATTAAACAACGCTCTAGCTATAGCCAATCTTTGGCGTTGTCCTCCTGAAAGATTTTTCCCATGAACCTCTACTTCTGAATATAAGAAGTCTTTCTGTGTTAAGCCCACTTTTTCTAAATATTTAGCTACTTCACTATCCTCAGCCACTTCTCCCATAGTTATATTATCTTTGACAGTGCCTGAAAATACAAAATTTTCTTGTTGAATTATAGTAAGTTTTTCTAGTATTTGTTTAGTAGATAATTTTTTCAAATCAACACTACAATACTCTACGCTACCTTCATAATTTCTTAGTTGTCCTGTAATAATTTTAAACAATGTTGATTTACCTACTCCACTATCGCCACTTATTAAATATTTATTCCTTTCTTTTATATCAAGGTTCAAATTATTTAAGATTTCTTTATCACCATAACTGAAATATAAGTTTTTAATTTTAAATAATGTTTCTCTTAAAGAATATTCAACAGGTGAGTGAGTATCTTTATTTTTTAACATAAATTCATCATGCTTAGAGAAAATAGGTTTTGCCCCCTTAATAAATGCTATTCTATAACCTACTTGGCTCATACCATCAAATACAAGATTAGCAAACATTCCTACGGCTGCAACTGCACCGATTTCCAAATTATCTTTAACAACTAAATACCCTGTAACAAAGACTAATAACACTTGGAAAAAGACATTTAAACCAAAGTTAAGCATATAATAATTACTTTCCAATTTACTTTGTCTAACAAATACATTTTTCAAAATTCTACTTATATTAGCTATTCTTTTAGGAATTATTTGTAATTTATTAAGGGAGAAATACGTATCATAACCTAGAATTGTCTCCTCTAATGAAGCTACATAGTTCTCATTTTCTTTAGTAACTTCTGTTCCCATATTATGAAGTTTTTTATTAAAAATTTTTGGAAGATAAATTAATATTCCTGTTCCTATAATAGTAATTAAAGAAATAATCCAGTGATATTTCAATAGAGCATAAAGAGAAAATACCACACCAGAAAGACTGTATATTATAGAAAATATATTTCTCAAACCTTTTTCTTGAATCATTTGAATATCATTGTTGAACCAAGATTGATAAACACCAGATGAATTGTCTTTATACTTTTCAATATCTAATTCTATAAGGTTAGTAGACAGATTATCCTTAACATCTATTCCAATATCTTGAATAAAAATCTCCTCTCTTACCTTTACTACCCTATCAATTACTATAATAACAAACCACGTAACTGATAAGAATAAGATAATTTCAAAGAAACTATGTAGATTTTTGTTAGTAAGCACAGTTATAGCATCTGCATTTAAAAAGTTACTCTTCATAAGAAATAACTGTCTTAACAATATAAGAAAACAAATTAATAAGAATTTATATTTAAATTTTAAAATATATTTTTTCATAAGTACCTCCTTCTTTTAATTCCACCTAATTTAATAACAAACTATTAAGAGGAATTTTAAGAAATATATAAAACATCAACTTATATTTATACCTTTATTATAGTATGAAAAAACGATGATAACAATACAAACTTATAATTTTCAAAAAACTTACTCTAATTATCTTGACACGAAAAAAAAAGTCAGTATAATTAAAGTTACATAAATCTTGCAACTAAAATTTAAACAACATTTATGTAATCTATACAAAGGAGAGCAATATGATTAAAAATATTTTAGAAGTTTTAACATTGAACAAATTAAAGTTATCTATTATGTTTATTTTAACACTAATAGTATCTATAGGGACTGTTTACGTTGTATACGCTCGTGTTGATATTGTTGATTCTGTAATATACAAAACGGGATCTCTATGGACAAAAGTTGGCATTATTATTTGTATTCTAATAATAGTAGAATTGCTTAGGGCGTGGTTAAAAATTATAATTGCACAATTAGTTAAACAATGGAAAATATATCTAGGTGATAGGATTAGTAAAAATATAGAAACTATGTCTCAATCGGATTTTAATAAGGTTGATTCTGGTGAGCATATGACTAAATACACTTATCAACTTGAATTATTATCTGCATATTTATTCTCACCATTAACTGGTTTACTAAGTGCTATTGTACTATTTATCTCATCAGTAGTATTTTTATGGCTTATTAATTGGAAATTTGTTGTATTCGCCCTATTATCATCAATCGCTATGTTTTTAATAAGCGGTAAGTTTGGTAATAAAATTAGTGTAGGATATACAAATTTATCAATTTTATCAGGGAAATTTTCTGGAGTTTTAAAGGAATATTTAACTGGTTATGAAGATTTAAAAAATATTGGTAAGATAAATTTATTCTCAAAAAATGTTAAAGCTAGTCAGATTCAAAAAGAGGATCAACAGTATAGTATTTCTAAATTAATGGCATTTGGTGAGTTAACTTTACAAAGTATCGAGAAGTTACTTGAATTATTAATTTTTATCTTTGCGATTTACTTGGTTTTAAAAAATGAATTAACTATCGGAACAATAGCTTCAGTATCTACTATACTTGGAATATACCTTACTTCTATCAATCAATTGGTTGATCTGTATATTAAGGTAATTGGTACAAAAGAAATATTAAGTAGTGTTATAACTAAATCAACTGCTAAAGAAACAATTTATCCACATGTTGAAGAAAATATTGAATTTAAAAACTTTAATTATAGTTTCGGAGATAACCATGTTATTAAAAACTTCAACTTTAATATAAATAAAGGTGGAAAATACGCCGTAATCGGCAAAAGTGGTTCTGGAAAATCTACTATAATCAAGTTGCTACTAGGGAAATTAAAATCCAATCAAGATAAAGTTTTAATCGATGGTAATCCTCTTGAAATACAGGATGATATTAACTTCTCAAAAGAGATTGGATATGTAAGTCAGCAAACATCTATCTTTACCGGTTCAATTCGATATAACATAACTTTAGATGATAGCTATTCAGATAAAGAAATATGGGACATACTGGAAAAAGTTTGTTTAGCCGATAGAGTTAAAGATTTACCTGATGGCTTAGATCACAACTTATCTAATATGGGAGAAATACTTTCAGGCGGAGAAAAACAAAGATTAGTTCTTGCAAGAGTTTTAATTAGAAATTATCCAATTTTAATTCTAGATGAAGCAACTTCAGCATTAGATGAAAAAACAGCAGTACACATAGAAAACAATATCTTAGCTGACGATAAATTAACTTTAATAATGATTTCTCACCATATACAAGAAGAAATCAAAAAACAACTAACAGAATGTGTAGAATTAAGAGTACAGTAATATCACTTACACAAAAATGCCAAGCAATTAACATTACTTGGCATTTTTTATTTTTCCCTATATAATCCAGCAACAGCAGTACAACAATTATATTGAATACCTATATTCCAAATTAAAATTTCAAACTAAAAATCTCTACACTTTGAGCAGTGTTTTTCTCCAAACTTTGTTCAAAATTATAAACTTATGCAAATTTCTTATAAAAGTATAAATATCTCATTATAAATAGAAATGAAACTAACACGAATAGAAATGCAAACTTAACTAGATTATCTATAAATTGTAAATAGATAAATACTAGTAAAACTCCCGCTACTTCTACTAAGTATTCAATTACACTCGCTTTTTTCCAGTTGATTTTGTCATATAGGTCAACCACATAATATTGAGCAATACCTAATATCATAAACGCCAATGCTACTAAACTATATGCCTTAATATCTGTTTTATCTTGAGTGAAAGCTTCAGGTAAAAAGCTTGTAGTGTTAGTTAAATATTTATTCATCGCTATAAATAAGAAACCCATTACTTCAACTTGCAATACCAACAAACCTAAATCTTTAAGCTTATTCATTTTTTCTCCTCCTCCCTTTTAAAATTATTTTATTAATTAATACAATATAATTATTTATACTTACTCAATTATATTATACCACGTTTTTAAAGCGTATTCAAAGCATTTGTGATAAAATGTTACGTGTATTTTTTTAATTCATCAGAAAATAATACTATACCCAAACCTAATAAAACTATAATAACCGATATTAATATCGCTATTTTTACCGAAAAATATGTTGAAATACTTCCACCTATTGTGGCTCCTAGTGGAATAAGCCCTCTTCCAAAAATTCTCCAAATAGCAGAAACACTTCCCAATATCGATAAATCAACGTTACTTTGTCTTATTGTAGTAGCATTCACATTATATAGAGGCATCGCTGCTCCTATACACATAGTAGCAACAAATAAAGATAATATACTCTCTTCACTACTTAAATAATAAAGAGTGAAGCCCACTGCATATAAAATAAATGATAATATTATAGTTTTTCCCATTCCTATAGTATCAGATATTTTTAAAGAACTCACCGATGCAACTACAAGACCTATATTTCCTACACTCATAATCATACCAATTGTATACGGAGAAACATTTAAAACTTTACTTAAGTAATAAAACTGAATCGACTGAAAAATACCTATACCAAATACCAATACAAAGTAACTCATCGCCAATTTAAATAATATTTGATTATTAAAAACATAATTGTATGCTTCTCTTATGTGAACTATCGATTTCTTTTTTGTTTTTACTCTATCTTTCTCTATATTACATGAAAGTAATATCTGACAAAAACTTGCTAGTATAAATGTTATTCCATCTATTATAAAGATAAATGGAGCAGAAAATAAACCAAATATAATTCCTCCAACACTTGGAGCGGCAGTATCAATAACACTGTTACTTAATTCCATTTTATAATTTGCTTTCTTTAAATTTTCTTTCTCTACTATCATAGGAATCTGACTATAAAAAGATATACTCCCAAATAATAAGAATGTATTCAATAAGAAAATTAAAATGTAAAATCCCCACAGTGGTAATATTTTAAAAATAGAAAATACAAATAATATTATAGAAATAACAAAACAAATTATATTTGTAAAAATCCCTATTTTCCTTTTATCCCCCCTATCTACAATAACTCCTATTATTGTTCCAAAAAGTAAACTCGGTAAAAACGACATTACTGTAATCATAGAAGTTTCTAATACCGTAGTATCATAAATGAATATTCCTACTAATGGAAATCCAAATATAGTCAGTTTATTTCCAATTGAACTAACTATCTGTGATAACCATAATAAATTAAAATTCCTATTTAGCATATTAGACTCTCCTATATCTATATTTTAAAATATTATGAGAGTGACTCAAAAATTGTGATTTCGGAGAAAGAGATTTTATCGAGTCATCTCCGAAAAGTTTATTAGATATCTAAAAAGCTTTTATAAAGTGAATTTAAATATCAATAAATCACTACGTCTATGAGTTCTCATATAAACTTTTTTAGAATTTAGGACTTTTGATTCAGTCCCTTTTTCCCCATTACATATACCTCATCATACATTTTCAAAGTTTCTGGATAAGATCTGTGTGAAATATGAATTAAAGTCTTATCTTTCATACTTAAAAGTAATTTTTCAACTAAGATGTATGTATCTTTATCCAAGCCTGATAATGTTTCATCTAAAACTATAACCTGTTTTTCCTGTAATATAGCCCTAATTAATGCTAATCTTTGTTTTTGTCCACCAGATAAATTTGATTTTCTCTTATCATATGTAGTATTAATCAAATCAGAAGCTTCTTTAATTTTGTCATCTAATCTAGTTTCTTTTATTAAAGTCATTATTTTATCCGCTTCTATGTTTTTATAAAAAGTAAGATTATCGATAACCGTACCTACGAATATAAAACTATCTTGAGGTACATAGGTTATTATTTTCTGAATTGTGTTGTATTCATAACTATTAATATTCTTTCCGTTTAAAAAGATATTACATCCTTCAAGATTTTTTGTTAATAGTAATGCTAAGGTCGATTTTCCACTGCCACTATCTCCTTGAATTAAATACTTTTTACCTTTTTCAAAACTAGCTGAAAAATCACTAAAAATTTCTCTATTATTAAATTTATAACTTTCATTTCGAACTTCTATGTTTTCAAAATCGACAACATCATAACTATCTTGGTATTCAAATTTCTCTTTAGAATCTAATTCCCTTTTTATATCTTTTACCGATGTTATATTAGCTATAGAAGCTGTTATCAAATTAACTGGCATTACTAATTCTGCAGAAATAGTAAAAATTGATACTATATCCCCTACACTCGTATTTCCTAACAGAGCTTGACGACCTCCAATGTATAGAATAGCAATAATAGTAGCGTAGAATACTAATCCTGTTAAGACATTTACAAGTGATACTAAAGCATTTTTTCTATTAACAAGTTTATTTATTTTTTTATATTCATAAACTAATTTTTCATAAAAAATATTAACCGAATCACTATTTTTAATAACTAATAACCCTTCTAAAAAATCTTCAAGTTTATCGTTATAACTAGCCTTTTGTATAGAAATACTGTTTTGAACATTTTTCAAATATGCTTTGAATAGGTTAGGAATTACAATTGGAAATAGTGACAATCCTATAACCCAAAAAGCTGTTGTTACATCTAATTTAAACAACGCTATTGTAGCAAAAATAAAATAAACCATACCTTGATATAGAGAGAAAATCGTATTATAATATTGATCTTTTACCATTTCAATATCATTGTTTACAGTAGATAATAAATTTTTACTCTTTGTATCTAGTTTATTCACAAGTAAACTTCCCACAAGTGTTCTATGAATATTGAATCCAATTTTGTTTAGATATACAGTATCTAAAATTTGTCGTAAATATTCACATATAAGCATTAGTATTATAATTACAGATAAATAGATAATTTGATCATAGAATAACTGCTCATTTTTAGTAGTAAGGGCATCAACAACATACTTAATTTGAAAAGAAAAATAAATATTAATCCCCGAGACTACTGTAATAAGAAATAAAACTACCGCAAATAAAAATTTTCTCATATTTCCCACTCCTTAGTTGAGTCCTTCTATTTAAAAGTTCAGTTTTCATTTTATAAATAGCCTTTGAAAATCTAAATACAATAAAAAGAAATCAATTGCTAATAAAAGCTAATCAATTTCTTTCTTAATATTTGATATTATAAAATAATTCAATTTATAGATTAACTTTCCACTCAACATAAAATCTAATTAACGTTTTGTTAAATTATAGAAATTATATCAAATAGAAAATTACTAGTCAATATTTTTTCTGAAAATTCAAGATTGTTTTTAGAATTCGTTAATTCTCAAAGTGAATTCCAGTTCAAATAAAAAACTGGAATTTAACCTAAAGCTAATCTTTAAACTGGTACTAAAAGATCCATGTCTCCTCTTTTTCGTATATTAATAGTACTTCATACAAAAAAGCTAGGAAAAATTCCTAGCTTAACGTTCACATTTGAAATATAGGTAGTGAATCACCTTGCTTTATATTACTATATTTATACTAGAAAATCAATTTTTTTATATTTTGTTTTAAAAAATTATCATATTCATAAATCTATACTTATTATTTTATATAATTGAATTTCATTTTGTCTTCTTTCTATTTTTTAAGTTCAAATACTCAAACTTAATTTTATTATATACTAACATTTTCTAATTTCTAACATAAGAGTTCAATTTCTTTGAACTTTTATTCAAATCATGATATTATAGCTCTAACAGGAGGTGAAGTTTATGGCAACTTCTACTGAAAGAATAAATCAACTAATGAAAGAAAAAAGATTAAGACAAATAGATGTACTTAATTTAGCTAAACCACTTCAAGAGAAATATAATATAAAATTTTCTAAAAGTCACTTATCTCAATATGTAAATGGTAAATCAAATCCAGATAACGAAAAAATCTTCTTATTATCAAAAATATTTGGCGTTACAGAAGCGTGGTTATTAGGCTACAATGTGCCTAGATATGAAAGATTAGAAGAAACTAAAATTAATGCATCCCTAACCCCACAAAGTCTAAAAATCCCAGTATTAGGAACAGTTGCAGCAGGAATACCTATCTCAGCTGTTGAAGATATACTGGACTATGAAGAAATACCTCTTACTTGGCAAAATCAAGGAGAATTCTTCGGACTTAGAATTAAAGGTGATAGTATGAAACCAGATATAAACAATGGTGATATTGTTATAGTGAAGCAACAATCAACAGCTTACAATGGAGATGTGGTAATCGCTCTAGTAAACGGAGATGATGTAACATGCAAAAAATTTGAAAAGCTTGATAATGGAATAATGCTAATATCTAATAACTCAGAATACTCACCTATGTATTTTTCGAATGAAGAAGTAGTAACAAAACCAGTAGTAATTATAGGACGAGTTGTTGAATTAAGAAGGAAGTTCTAGAAAGGAAGGAATAATGAAATCAATATTTAAAGAAGCTCAAAGAATATTTGTAAATGTCATGGAATATCATCAGTATAAATTCAAATATCTTCCAGAATCAGTTTTATTTAAAGCTAAACAATTTTATAAAGAGGCTCAAGGGAAAAATACTAAGTTCTTTCCAAAGTTTAAACGAGGAACAATTGTGTATGTGAAATTTGGAGTTAATATTGGTTCTGAATTGAGTGGTAACCATTTTGCTATTGTATTAGATAAATACGATAAAGTTACAAAGAGTACAATCACAGTAGTTCCACTGTCTTCAAAAAGAAATAAATATTATCAAGAACTAATTCCTTATGATAATATTTATTTTAAAAATTCTAAGTATCACCTTAATAAAATCGACGAGTTAATTTCTAAGTGGGAAGTAAAATCTAAGGAATATATTTCTGAAATCAATGATTTAAGACCTGACTATCTTAATGATCTTAAAAATTATACAACAAAATTATTAATAGCAAATAACGGAATTATGACTGACGATATTCAAAAAAATATAAACAACTACTCCGAAGAATTAATAACCAAGGCACTATATAAATTAAACAAAGGAAATAAAGTATACCTAGAATCTAAAGAACAACACTTTAAAGGTATAGAAAAATATAAAAAATATAAAAATAAAGATAGTTATGCTTGTGTGAATATGATCCAAACTATAGACAAAAGAAAACTAACACCAGTTTCAGAATTTGAAAGTGCTGGAAATATTACAATTTCAGAAGAATCAATGAATCTTATAGAAAACAGAATAAGGAAGATTTACTTTAACATTTGACAAATAAATAAAATAGTGAGATACTATTAATATAAATTAGTGGTGAAACATCCACATCAATATCATTATTCGCTGTGAAACATCAGCATCAATATCATATTAAGGGTACCTCAACAAGAGGTACTCTTTTCCTTTATATATAGATTTCCTTCATATTTTATAATATACTAACATTGATACATTTAGTAGCTATCGCAAATCTTGGCTAGAGCTTAATGCTAACAACCGTTGGTAACTAGTTACTGACATTTTTTCTTTTTAACTAGTCAAATTCAATCAGTTTAGACAAAATAAAAACTCTCTACACTTCCTCCTTTTAATACTCCCCTACAACCTTGTATTTTCTCAGTATATATTTTAATTGTTCACCTGTAACATCTTCGTATTTATAATCTATATTTTCTACTACTAGATAATTCAATACTTTTCTAATGCTAACATATCCTTTTTTTGCTACTACAATATGATCTAGCATTTCAATACCAACTATTTCACCAACTTCCATTAGATTTATCGTCGTTTTAATATCTTCTATAGAAGGTGTCGCATCTCCACTCGGATGATTATGCACGCAAACGATACTCGAAGCACTATTTTTTATCGCTACTTTAAATACTTCTCTTGGATGAACTACTGACATAGATAAACTGCCTTTAAATACTTCTCTTTTTTCGATTATTTTACCTTTCGTATCAATATCTAATACTATAAAAACTTCTTGTGTTAGATTCTCTAGAGATGATTTTAGATAATTGGCTATTGACTGCGGACTATCGCACTTCACATCTAGAACATTGGTCGCGTATATTCTTCTTGCGAATTCTATGTTAGCAAGAATATGTATTGCCTTTTCTTGGCCTATCCCCTTATGTTTCATAAGTTCTGTTAAGGTTGCATCCCTTAACTTGGTAATCCCGCCCATGTCTTTTAAAATCATGTCAGAAAGCTCAATTACATTTTGATTTTTTGTACCTGTTCTTAATAATATCGCTAGAATCTCTTTATCACTAAGGGCTAGAGCACCTAATTTCTTAAACTTCTCCCTTGGGCGATCTTCCTCACTAAACTCTTTAATAGTGTATGCTACCATAATAATCCCTCCCTTATTAATATTATTGTTAAATAGCTAAGTGCTATGAATGGCACTAGTGGTAGTTTCGTTTTCCTTTTAACTTTTTTCAAAATTATTAATCCAATAGCGAAAAATCCTGCATATAAAAATGTGAAGATTAACAAATACACTCCTTCAAATAAGTTTAAATTTAAAGCTAGTACACAAAAAATTTTTATGTCACCATAACCTAAACCACCTCTTGTGAAAATATATAGTATATGAAAAATAATAATAAGATAAATAAAGTCTAAAAAATTGAATAAATAATAGTGTATATATATAGAAGAAAAATTTAAAATAATTAGAAGATAAAATAACTCATCATTAACTTCGAATGATTTTATATCTTCTATTCCTAAAAAAATGAGAATAATAAATATACTAACTTCAAGATAACTAATAAAAATAAACTGTCTTTGGAAAATAATAAATAATACTATAGTAATAAAAGTAAAAATTTCGTATAAAAATACATCTAATGGAATTTTTTGATTACAGTGACTACATCGTCCTTTTTTAAACAAATAGCTAAAGATTGGAATTAAGTCCGTTCCCCTTAATTCTTTCTGACAACTAGAACAACGACTTCGTCTAAATAGAAACTCTTTTTTATTCTCACTATCTACTAAGCACTTAATTGTACTAGCAAAAATTAGACTTAAGATAATGATAAAAATATAACTTTCCATAAGTATCTTCCCCCTACTGTGTAACCCTTCGATTATATTTTATCATAAAGATATTTACCAAACCAACTATATCCTTGTCGGTGCTTTAGCTAATAAATAATATTTTTTTATTTTTCTTTTGTAGTAAAACTACATTCTATTTTGTAAGAGTTTGTTATTTTTGAATTAATTTTGACATGAATCCATATTAATTTTCAATTTTTACTAACAAATAGCTATTATCATAGTGATATCTATTTTCAATAAAATTTACATTTTTTCATTTTTGTAGTAGAATATTATTTATAGTTTTCCGAAGGCAAGATTTCCGCCTAGAGGAAAGTAGTTCTGTAAATTTTGCTAGACTATTATTTTTAGAAAAGGTGATTAAATGATTTTTAAAAATTTTTTAAGAAAAAGTCAAGAAGAGTTAGAAGCAGCAAATCAGCTATCTCTTCAAGAAATAAATAACACCGTAGAGGTTCCAAAAGAAGGAAGCTTTTTAAAGAAGGTCCTAGCCTATAGCGGACCAGGTGCTTTGGTTGCTGTTGGCTATATGGATCCTGGTAACTGGATTACCTCTATCGCTGGTGGTGCTCAATATGCATATAGCTTACTATTCGTTATACTTATATCGAATCTTATCGCAATGTTACTTCAATCAATGTCTGTAAGATTAGGTATTGTTACTGGTATGGATCTAGCTCAAGCTACTAGAAAACATACGGGTAAAAAAATGGGGGTTGTTCTTTGGATAATTACTGAACTAGCTATTATGGCTACTGATATTGCAGAAATTATTGGCAGTGCTGTAGCTTTAAAATTATTATTCGGTATTCCTTTACTAATAGGAGTTATAATAACTATCTTTGATGTATTCTTACTACTATTATTAGCACATTTTGGATTTAGAAAAATCGAAGCTATTGTAGCTACCTTGATATTTACAATTCTAATAATATTCTTCTATGAAGTTTTATTAGCTAACCCTAATACCGGAGAATTAATTAAAGGTTTTATTCCAAATAAGGATGTAATTAATAATAAAGGTGCATTATTTATTGCCTTAGGTATCGTGGGGGCTACAGTTATGCCACACAATCTATACTTACATTCTTCTATTGTTCAAGCAAGAAGATACGATAGAAAAGATAACAAAGTTAAAAAAGAAGCTATTAGATTTTCTACTATAGATTCTAATATTCAACTTTCAATCGCATTTATTATTAACTGTTTACTATTAGTTCTAGGTGCTTCTTTGTTTTATGGTCATGGCGACAGTCTTGGACGCTTTACAGACCTTTATAACGCTTTACAAGATAGCAGCATTGTTGGAGCCATTGCTTCACCACTCCTTAGTACACTATTCGCCGTAGCTCTATTAGCCTCTGGTCAAAACTCTACTATTACTGGAACATTATCAGGGCAAATAGTTATGGAAGGTTTCATCCACATGAGGCTTCCTATGTGGGTTAGAAGAATGCTAACACGTGTAATTGCTGTAATGCCTGTTGTTATTTGTTTAATAATTTTTGGTGATAGTGAACAAGCAATTGAGAGTTTGCTAATTTATACTCAAGTATTCTTAAGTATTGCTCTACCAATATCCATTATTCCATTAACACTATATACATCAGATAAAAAACTTATGGGAGAGTTTGTTATTAAACCATGGATGAAAATTGTTGCATGGATTTGTACAGTAATATTAATAATCTTGAATTTCTGGTTAATAATATCAACATTCATTTAACATAATAGGAGTGACTCAAAAATCATGATTTCCAGAGGAATCGAGTTTATAGAGTCACTCCTTATTTTCATTTCTTAAGATTTACATCTTAATTTCACACTTACTATGCTTTATTTACAACAAAAAAGACAGCTCTTGTACCGACCCCAAAAAGTTAGACCAAAAAATCTAACTTTTTGGAGGTCGGTATTTTTATGA
>ERZ773044.26-NODE-26-length-117031-cov-38.5591_pt1 | contig 117031 bp, 94 predicted proteins | sample MGYA00511897_ERZ773044 | MGnify/ENA primary metagenome ERZ773044 (study PRJEB29015, sample SAMEA2738116) | human oral metagenome | biome: human oral; feature: human-associated habitat; material: saliva | place: China | collected 2170 ...
ATTAATAAACTCTATATATACTAAAATAATTCTTTAATATATTATTATCTATTTAAACAACATATTATAATAAATATGGTATAATAATTATATTATATATAGGAGAAATATCATGATTAAAGAACAACTTGAAAATAATGAGAATGTCAAACCTAATACTAAACTTTTAAATCTGCTTAAGGAAAATTTCCCTGATTATTTTGATAAAGATAACAATTTTATGATAGATAAATTCAAAAATGCATTAAAATCTGATGAAATTAATATTACTAAAGAGGGCTATGAACTTAACTTTTTAGGAAAGAGCTATGCAAGATTTCAAACTTCGACAGAAACAGAAACTATCATTAGCCCATTAACTGATCATAATAGCAAAGAAGAAAATAATAATTCCGAAAATCTATACATCATTGGTGATAATCTAGATGCACTAAAACATTTATTAAAATCATATAGTAGAAAAGTAAAGTGTATCTATATTGATCCGCCATACAATACTGGAAGTGATGGTTTTGTTTATCCAGACAATTTTAAATTTGATTCTGCGACTCTAAGTAATAAAATGGGTATAGATGAAGAAGAAGCTGAACGTATTATTGATATGCGTGGTAAGAGCACTCACTCTGCTTGGCTTACTTTCATGTATCCACGTCTTGTTTTAGCTCGTGAATTACTTAGTGATGACGGGGTTATTTTTATTAGTATTGATGATAACGAGCATGCAAATCTAAAATTAATTTGTGATGAAATATTTGGTGAAGAAAACTTTGTTAATAATTTTACTTGGCTAAATAATCTTACCGGTAGACAAATATCTGGGATAGGTGCAGCAAAAACAAATGAGCCAATTTTGGTATACTCTAAATCAAAAGATTCAGCTTCTACTTTCAATATAGACATTACATTTGCAAAAAAATATATGCCTGATGCATATAAAGGATTTAATTTTACAATCGAAGAAGACAATTATGGAAAATATAAAAAAGGTGATACTTTATATAATCATAATAGAAAATTTAATGAAGAAACCAGAAAAAATTTAGTGTATTCTATTTATTATGATGAAGTAAATAATTCATTTCATCCAGAAAATCCCGATTTAGATAAAACAAACCTAATAGAAATACTACCTCATAAAAACAATGATGGTATCCATAAATTTCATGCATGGAGATGGTCAAAAGAAAAAGTAATAAATGAACAATACAACCTTATTGCAGAGAAAAAATCAAATGGAGAGTATGAAATATATACAAAAAATAGGAATTATAATCAGACCACATTAAAAGACATAATTACAAATATAAGCAATGGTGATAATGAGATATCTTCACTATTTGAAACAAAGGTATTTGAATATCCTAAATCAACTCTTTTATTATCAACCCTTCTAGGATCTATGGATAATTCTCTTATTCTCGACTTCTTCTCTGGTTCGGCAACTACTGCTCATGCTGTGATGAAATTAAATGCTGAGGATGGTGGTAATAGAAAATACATTCTTGTACAATTACCTGAAGAAATCGAAGAATCTAAACCAGCTTTCAAAGCAGGATATAAGACAATTGATGAGATTGGTCGTGAAAGAATTAAACGTGCTGCTCAAAAAATTAAAGAAGAAACAAATGCTGATATTGACTATGGTTTTAAAGTAGTTAAACTTGAAAACGTTCAAGAAGATACATTAGATAGATTAGAATCATTTGATCCTAATGTACTAGTTAGTGATGATTATGTAAATGATTTTTCTAATGAAGACTCTTCTGGTCTTGAAACTATCCTTACTACTTGGTTAAATCAGGATGGTTATGGTCTTCATGCTAAATGGGATGATTTCAAACTTGTAAACTACATTGCACATCTTTACTCTAATTCACTTTACATAATAAATGATGGTATTGAAAGTTCTGATATTAGTCGACTAATTGAAATGATAGAGAATAACGAACTAAATATCAGTCGTATCGTTATCTATACATACTCTTTACCATTTACTATCATTAATGAATTAAAAACTAATATTAAAAATTTAAGAAATAACAAAACTGTAGATATTATAGAGAGGTACTAATATGAAAATCCAATTACAAATACTACCTCATCAAACGAATGCTGTTGATATAGTTAACGAAGTTTTCCATGATATTGAATTTATCTCTGGTAATATCTCTCAAAATCCAATTTTTGATGTTAGAGACTTAAGAATTAAAGAAAATATAAAAAACATTCAAAATGGTACGTTTAATCCTGAATCTCGTATTGATATAAACGATATAAAATCAGATGATGATAATATACTTGGTATTGACATTAAAATGGAAACAGGTACAGGAAAAACATATGCCTACACTCGCGTAATGTATGAACTTCATAAGAATTATGGTTTTAATAAATTCATTATTCTAGTACCTACTACTGCCATTAAAGAAGGAACTAAGAAATTCATTGAATCAGATTATGCTCGTGAACACTTTAGTGACTTATATCCTGAAGCTGAACTTAAACTTGAAGTATTAAACCCACAAAAAAATAAAAAAGGGAAAAAGATGTTTCCCTCTGCTATTTCAAACTTTTCTCGTGCTACTAGACTAGAGAATAATAAGATTAATTCATTATTAATTACAAGTAGTATGTTACTATCAAAAGCAACTATGGATACAAGTTTTGATCAGACATTATTTGGTTCAATAACCATTCCTACTGAAGCTTTAAGAGAATCAAGACCAGTGGTCATCATTGACGAACCTCATAGATTTAAAAAAGATAATAAAGCATATAAGAAATTGGTAGAAGAAATAAAACCACAAGCTATTATTCGCTTTGGTGCGACCTTCCCTAAAAACGATAAAACTAAAGTAATTGATTATAATAATCTAGTTTATAATCTAAATGCTGTTAAGTCTTTCAACGATGGTCTTGTTAAAGGGGTTGCTATACAAACACCAGAAAACAATAGTAACGAAAGTGCTAAAATAAAATTACTTAGCATCACTACTAAAAAGCCAAAGGTTGCTATTTTTAGAAATGAAGAAAATAAAAGAGAATATACTATCAATTTAGGAGAAAGCTTATCAGATGTAACGCCAGAATTTCGTGGAATTACACTTGAAAAAGTTGGTAAGCTTGAAGAATATAATATAGCTAAAGGAGTTGAGTTATCTAATGGTACTATAATTGCTGTTGATGAAAAAATTTACCCTAACATATATTCTGATAACTATCAGGACATTATGTTAAAACAAGCAATAAAAAACCATTTCAAGCAAGAAAAAGACAATTTCTATCGAGAAAGAAAAATAAAAACTTTGTCATTATTCTTTATTGATAGTGTGTACTCATATCGTGGAGATGAAAACGATGGTTATTTGAAAACAAAATTCGAGTCATTTCTTAAACTAGAATTAGAGAAAGAAATTGAAAAACTATCAGACACGTCCAAAATAAGAGAGCTTGAATATAAAAGTTTCCTAGAAGCATCTTTAAAAGATATTAAAGCAACAAACGGTGGATATTTCGCTGTAGATAACTCTACAGATGATGATAAGATTAAAGAAGAAATTGATGCTATTTTACGCGATAAAGAAAAGATGCTGTCTTTTAAACATAAAGATGGAAGTTGGAACACTCGTAGATTTATCTTTTCTAAATGGACACTACGTGAAGGTTGGGATAATCCTAACATTTTCCAAATCGCCAAACTTAGATCAAGTGGTAGTGAAATTAGTAAACTACAAGAAGTTGGGCGTGGATTACGTCTTCCTGTAGATGAATATGGTAACAGAATTTCTAATGAAGAATTTTATTTAACATATCTAATTGACTTTAGTGAACAAGACTTTGCTAATACTCTTGTTAATGAGATTAATAGTGATGTTGTTCAAAGTTCAGTCATTACCGACTCTGATTTAGAACGTGTAGCTAAATCTTTAAATACTACAGCTGACGAACTATTCGATGCACTTTACTCATCTAAATTCATAGATAGAAAGAACAATATTATAGCCGATAATAGAAATGAATTTTTCAATAAATATCCAGAATTTAATACTGGATTAAAACCTAATAAAGTTGGAAATAAAGATACATTAGATAAAAAAGGTTATGTAGGAATACGTAAAAATAATTATGAACAGCTTAAGCCACTTTGGGAAAGTATCAATAAAAAATACTATCTAAAATTAGATGATATTAGCGATGAAGAGATTCATTCAGCTATTATGAATATACTTTATGAAGGGATTTATTCTGCTAATAATATAGCGATAATAGAGAAAAAACTAGTAAACACTAATGAGAATATGTCTGTTAAAGATGGTACTACAGGAGACTATCATGAACTTAATGAAATTATTCCTTATAACAAGTTCCTGAAGACTATTAACAAACAAACTGGTTTTCCTATTACTACTCTTCACAAATGTTTTGTAGAATTTTCTAAAACAAATGAATTTGAAAAAGATTATTTCAACAAAAAATCATTAGCTAACTTTATAAATAAATATCAACTGTGGTTAGAACAAACATTTAGAAATAGATTTAGTTATACTAAAATGAATGTAAAAATTAATGAAACAGCTCTTACTACGCTAGATGGTCTTCCTAAAGAAAAAATTATTCAAGGGAAAATCGGTGTAATCAAAGATGATCAAAAAATTGTTCCAGAAAAATTCCTTTTTGACTCGTTTGTTTACGACTCTGAACTAGAAAAAGCTACTATAGAACGTAGTAAAATAGATGAAATAGTAGTCTTCGGAAAAATCCCACGTAAAAGTATTCAAGTACCACTTTACTTCGGTGGAACTACTAGTCCAGACTTTATGTATATTATCCAAAGAGAAAACGGTAAACCTGAATTAAATCTAATCATTGAAACCAAGGATGTTCAAAAAGATAGTGAATTACGTACTGAAGAACAGCTACGTATAGAAAGCGCTAAGAAATTCTTTGAAGCTCTTAAACAAGACGGCTTAAATGTAACTTTCAAAAAACAAATGAAACAAGATGAGATTATTAAGTTGATAAATGAAATTGTGGAGTAAGTGTATGGAAGATATTAAGTTTAGCCCTACTGAAAAGGTTGTTTTAAAGCTAATATATACTGATATGAAATTCATATACAATCTAATTCAAGATATACAAATAAAAGAAGCTAGTAATTTTGCAATAGCTTTACTTCCATATATGGCTCTTGTTTATAAAGAAGCATACAAATGGTGTGAAAAAAATAAAAAATTAAGAACATTATTACCAAAAATCCCTAATAAAATAGAAGCTTATTATAAATATTATAGAGAATACAACAAACTTTTAAAAGAACCTATTTCTATAATAAATGAAAAATATAGGACTAAATTTTATCATGCTAAAGATCATTTTTCTAGCAAAACAAAATTTTTAAAATATTTAGATATTTATAATATATATGGGGTAGGAACATTCAATAGCGATTTGGTTAAATTATCTCCAATATATAACACTGTTTATTTTTCAGTTATTATTCCCGAATTTTCTTGGGACAATTTTGATCAAACTGATAAAGAAGCCTATGAGTTATCCTACCATTTAGGTTATTTTTTCGGATTATTTTTAGATCCTTGTTTAGATAGATTAACAGATAGTATTGATAATAACAAAATAGAGGATTATGATTTCAGTGCACGAACTTCTCCTTACCATAAAGTATACAGTGATAAATTTCTTGTTTTTGATTTATTATGCAAGTGTAATTTTCTTCTATATGGTTTGAATAGCTATACAACTATATTTGAAACTACAAAATTACGATTTACTTACAATCTATATTTTTATATTTGTGAAAATATAGATAAAATCAATAATTATTATAATACTGATTTCACTATTAATAGTATATACAGAGATAATGAACTAAGAAGTGCATTTATGCATTATGGTATATGGAAAATTGTAAAAGATAAAGTTAATCCGTTAGATTCATTCGGTGGAATGACTAACATCAGACTAGGTATTGACTGGAATAATTTATTAATTTTTACACTTAGTGAAATAAAATCATTCTCTTTACAGTTAGATAACTATTTATCAAAAAATAATCTATCACACAACTATAGCATTTTCAATAAAGCATAACAAAGAAATAAGCAAGAACACTTGTTCCTGCTTATTTCTATTCCTATATTATTCATTTTCCCTTAATTGTTATTAAAATCCCCACATAATATTTATTGTATCTAGTAACATTTTTTGCTATACTCATAGATAGAGGGTGAAGTTAGAGATAGGAATATCTCATTAAAGATGGTGACTACAACTTTACGAAAGGGGCTGATGCTATGCTCGCATACATCAAAATCTTGAAGAAAGGAGTAGAATCTTGTCAGTATTTGAGGCGTTACAGCTACTAATTAACTTTGCTGCACTTGTTGTTGCGATCTTGACATTAGTTGTAGCAATAATAGTACTTAAAGACAAAAAATAACCATCTTTGCTTTGACACGGAAAAGATGGTTATTTTGTAATCAATTTTTTGGGGTCGCCGTCTTTAAAACGGTACCCTCTTTCATGCTTCTATTTTAACATATATAATTTTGTTTTTCAATGATTAAGTCATTAATTTCTAATTTTCTACTTTTAAATACTACATTTCAATTTAAAAGTAATTATTCTCTAAATAATTCTTCAAATGCCTCATCTACACTAACTGATTCACCATTTTCAGCTTGTTCCAGACTTAACTTCATAAAATTATTAAACTCTTCATTTGTCATATCTTCTCTAGTTTTTATTATATTCATAGACGCAATACTCTTTTTATCATCTTGTGTTTTAAAATCTTTATTTTTTATCAATCACCAACTCTAATCAAAATATTTAATATTCACAAACTTTTGTTTTTCGATACTTTAAATATTACCATTAAACTTGCACAATTTTATATACTAATAAAAAAATAACCATCTTTTGCCTAGAATTTCAAAAAAAAAATAATTTATTCAAATTTTAGAGGATAAAACTTACCTATTCTTTTTGAGAAATTCCTCTCATTTCTGAATTTACATACATACAAATTAAAATATAAGTTGAAAAATTAGAATAAAAATTTATATCAACATGTCAATATAGAATTTAATAATTTAATTAAAATGTATAACAAAAATTTTCAATTATATCCTAACCTATTAAATTATTATTCTAAAATAAATTTATTGATAAGTTATATTATAGTTAAAAAAAATAATATTTGAAATCTTTAAATACAAATTTTACAAAAATCCATTCCAAAATTAGTAATTTTAATTAATCCTTTTTTTAGTTTTATACTATGTAAATCATCATTATATTCATTTTTAAATTGGTTAATTATTGGATGATTTTCATAAGGTAAATACCTATTTTCATCAGATAAAAATACACCATAATTAATTTCAATAAGTCCTAACCTCTTTAGATTTAGGAGAGATGAAGCAACTCTCACATGAGAAATATTACCGATATTTTCTATATAAAAATGATCAAAAACTTCTTTATAGTTTTTTGAATCTTTACTTTCTAGAATAATCGAAACTATAGGATTTTGTTTATCTTTAATATCATATAAATTAATAAGATTTTTAGCATCTATTGGACTCATTTGTTTTATTATTTCTACAAATGCTGGTTGTAATACTTCATTTTTTGAATTATCCATTGAAGCTGCTATTAGTTTAGCAAATAATGAACGTAATTCTTCATCATCAATATAATACTTAGAAGCTTCCAACGCTGGTCCTAATACACTCAACTTAGGTTCTTGTATTTGGTCTATTGGTATGTTAGAAACTTCTGTAGCAATATCTTTTAAAAATAAATTATCTACCTCTTGTTTTCTTTGTCGAACTTTAATATCCATTTTGTAACCAAAATTATAATACCATAATTGACTAAACGTTTCGGCAGGACCTTTAAATACACTACTAATAGCTGCACCACCTGCAGCTGTTAATAGTGAACGTACAATTTCATCCATTGTTTATCACTCCTTTAAAACTGCTTAATTTCCGGGGAATTTTTAATTTTATTATAACATTAGAGTCGAAAAAGGTCAAAAAGGTTTAACACTATTTAAATAATAACTTCAAACTTCATATAACTATTCTATATCTTTAGTATTAGAGTCTAAATTATAATATTACTATTAAGACAAGAATTATTTCTACTATAATTCTAAAATAGCTACTATTTCATCTCCATCTTTTTCATCAGTTTCTACAAAACCAACTGATTTATAGAGTTTTCGTGCTACATCATTATCAACTTCATAAGATAACCAACAGTATTTTGCTGTTCCACAAGGGAAAGTATTAACGAATTCTAAAGCTAAATTCATTGCTTTTTTACCAAATCCCTTACCTTGGAATTTTTTATCTATCATTAGACGCCATATATTATAATTCCCTTTAGCAATCATAGGTGCACCTTCATCATCTGAATTCACATCATAACCTATCATTAGAAAACCAATAGGTGTTTCGTCTTTATAAATACCAAATGTGAATACATGATTATTCTCAGTAATTGCTACATACGCTTCTATAATACTACTATTATTTGTAGCTACAAAACTTTTCTGGCTATCTAAAACCTCTAATTTCAAAATTTCCGCTACATTGTTTCTATTAATCTTTTTCAATTTAAGCATAATCTATTCCCCATTGATTTTTTTGATTTTAATATGAAGTTTATTTTCATAATTATAGAATAATTTCTTAATGTTTATATAGTATTTCTCAGTATTCCTACCGAACTTCCTACTTAATAAACTTCGTTATTTTACCTTCTTTTTTGTATGTTTCTACTGCTTTTGCTACTCTTTCGAAGTCACGTCTTAAGCTGTATGAATAGATATCTCTGAATAATCTATATCCTAGTTTTTCATTTACTTCGAATGCTAGTGTGTATAGTTCATATGTTTCCATAGAATCGAAGTTTTCGTGTGCTTTTACTACATCTACTAATATATCGTCACAGTGTTCGACTAACGCTTTTTCTAGTCTATCATTTAGGAATTTTGATTTATCTAGAGTGTATTTATACATTTCTCTTGATGTAGTTGAGAAATCTGCTACTAAACTTTCTTTATCTAGTTTAACATACAGTTCATATCCTAACTGTTCATTTACATCTTTTGCGATTTCTACTAATCTTTCATCTGATACTGGTTCTAAACTAAATGCTGCTTTACTAACCTCAGATAATGCGTTGTAGTTTTCTTCTATCGCTTTTTTTAATAATTCTAATTTCATAAAGATCCTCTCAATACTAATTTTCTTACATTCTATTATAACATATTTACTAGTATTTCTTATATCTCTTTATAACTTTTATACTAATCTTGTATATAACCTTGAATTTAGCTTTTTCATATAAAGTTCTCTTGAAAAATTAACTATTCTACGTTAAAATTAATGTATTAACTAAGGAGAGTTTTAAAATGAGTGAATCGAAAATTGTTTTAACTATTGATGATGAATTAAAAAATGAGGCTGAGGATTTATTCGCGAGTCTTGGATTAAACTTGGAAACTGCTATTAGCATGTTCCTTACAAAAGCTATTAATGAAGGTGGAATACCTTTTGAAGTAAAACAAACAAAATTCGTTGAAAGTCCTGATTTTATCTCTAGTCACTTCACTATCAAATCAGCTGTATATGAGATTAATGAATACATAAAAGACAGATTCAACGAAGAACCATCATTTTACCTAGCATGTGAAAATAGAGGTCTTACAGACGATGAAGCTAGTAAACTATTCATTCTATTTTCTAATAATACTGAAGAAATCGATCAAGAAGAGTTCACAGAAAAAAATATTGATAACCTAGTAGAATTATCTACAATCGCCTTCCCAGCATTAAGACGATTATCAGATGAACAACTACGTGATATCGTGAATGCATATATCACAAACTACTATTTAATTAGATAACAGTAAGTGATTAATAAATTTTTTAAAATATATCCATAAATAAAAAACTCAAAATTCCACAACTGAATTTTGAGTTTTTATTTTTAATTACACTTTAGTTTAAAAATTTTAGATATTATTCTTCATCAATTAACCAGTCGACAATATATTTGATTTCTATACCATCAATATAGTCTATTCCTTCATATCGACCTGTAATTACTATTTTTTTATAGTTATCTTTTATCATTAATAAATTATCAGTTTCATGTGAATTATTTGGAATTTGATATGCTACTTGATAGTATTCAATTACCCCATCTCTTTTAGCGATAAAATCTATTTCTTTATCATCTAATCTAACTATATCAACTTTATATCCTCGTCTCAGAAGTTCTAAATATACGATATTTTCTAATCGATTCCCTAAGTTACCATCTTTATGACTAACAGCATGATTTCTAAGTCCATTATCAGCTATGAAATATTTAGAGTTTTGTTTTAAATATCCTTTACCTCTAATATCATATGGCTTAGCTTCATAAAATAGATAAGCATCTTGTAATAATTCTAGATACCTATTTACTGTATGATTAGATATTGTTAATTTCTCTTGTTTCAGCATATTTGATATTTTTGTAGGATTTATTAATTGTCCTACATTATCAGCTAAAAATGCAACTACCCTTTTTAAGACTAACGTGTCTTTAACTGAGCCTCTTATTGCTATATCGTTTAATAATATCGAATCATAAATTCCTGATAAAATAGTTGTCTTTATGGCTTCAGGTGACAATACAACTCCTGGAAATCCTCCATATTTTTCATAATCTTTATACGTAGAATTTACAACTTTAGAATTAATGTCAATGTTATTTACTTCTAAATACTCTCTAAATGAAAACGGATATATTTCTATTTCCACATATCTTCCACTAAGTAAGGTAGCTAATTCACCCGATAACAGTTTTGCATTTGATCCAGTTATTACTATATCTATATCAAAACTAACTCTTAAACCATTAATTACTTTTTGCCAACCATCAACAAATTGAACTTCATCTATTAATAAATATACTTTTTTTCCATTATTTGGTAATAATTCTTTTAGAAGCTCTGAGAATTCTTCAGAACTTTTTATATGTTGATACTCAAATGCTTCTAGATTTATATAAATTACATTTTCTTTATTTATCCCTTGTTCATATAAATAATTACTATATTGTTTTAATAAAACCGATTTCCCTGAACGTCTAACTCCAGTGATAACTTTTATAAAATCTGTATCTTTGAATGAAATTAGTTTATTTAAATAATTATCTCTTATATACATTTTTTTCTCCTTTCGTTAAATTGATTATCATATTATCATTATCATACCATATTTCTCCATCAATTGGAAGTAGACTTCCAACTTTTTCCTTTTTCACCTTAAATTGGAAGTCTGCTTCCAACTTTTACTATTTTTACCTTAGATTGGAAGTAGACTTCCAACTTTTGTTTTTTTCATCCGAATTGGAAGTAGACTTCCAACTCTGTTTGTTTTTTTTATTCATTTTCTTCAGATTTTTACTTTTACAATCACTCCATTTTCTGATAAACTATAATTGCAAATAAATAAAACACTTACATTTATGTAAATAAGAGGAGATTAAAATGGGAAAATTTAATAAAAAAGTTGTTTCAGTAGCTTCAATTGCCGCAACATTACCTGTCCTAATCGGTAGCTATGCAGGTTATCAAAAATTACGATATAAACGTAGTGCTAAAGCTGGTCTAATCGAATTATATCTTGGTAATAAATATAAGAAACTAAGAGATATCGATGAAACTAAACGATTAGAAAAACAAAAAGAAGATAAAATCGAAGAAACTGTAAATGTATATGAATTCGATACTAAATCTAAGTTCTATACTAGAATTGTCTATGATAGACAAGTTTGGCATTTAAATAGTGTAAATGCTTCTAACTCAACTATTTTCTATATTCACGGTGGTTCTTACGTTCATGAATTTGTAGATATTCAATGGGAGATGGCTGATAAAATTGCTCAAGAAACTGATGCTGAGGTTATTATTCCTGATTACGGTCTAGCTCCACTCTATACTTATAAAGATAGCTATGAACTACTAACAAAATTATATACAGACTATATAGCTGAGAATCCAGATAAAGATGTTTATATTATGGGAGATAGTGCTGGTGGTGGCTTAGCTCTAGGTTTAGTTCAAGATTTTGTTCAAAATAATATTAAACTGCCTAAAGGTCTTATTTTACTAAGTCCATGGGTTGATTTAACTATGACAAATCCTGATATTAAAAAATATATCAAAAAAGATCCTCTTCTTCACGTAGATACTTTACTGGCTGATGCTAAAGCTTGGGCTGGTGATGCAGATTTATCTGATTGGAAGGTTTCTCCATTATACGGTGAGATGAAGAATTTACCAGAAGTATTATTATTCTCAGGAACTCGTGAATTATTGTATCCTGACATAACATTATTAGCTGAAAAACTTCGAAAAGCAAATGTTAAAACAGAATTCGAAATCGGTAAAAACTTGAACCACGTATACCCCGCTTTCCCAATACCAGAAGCAACTAAAGCTATTTCTAAAATAGTAGAGTTTGTGAAGAGAAAATAATTAATATTGATTATAAAAAAGATGTACTCAAAATTGAATTAAATAATCTATTTTGGGGTACATCTTTATTTAATAATTATATAAAGTTAGTTATTTTTATTTAAAAAAATTATTTTATATCTATTTTCTCCAATATTTCCGTCAAAAATTTACATATTTCAGTAAAATCTATTATTTTGGCACAATTACTGTGCTGTTATATTTTTTATCTTTGCTTTTAGTTGCATAATATTTATCATAATAATACCTCTAAATAACTTTTTAATTTATCTTCTACTCCTAATTTCTCAGCATACATTGATAATAACGGGATATTTTTATCCTTTCTTTTTATATATGTTTTATATGCATGTGCTATTACTTGAATATCTATTCTGTTAATTGGGCGAATTATATCTATTAATGTTCTTTCAATATTATAAGCATAAACATTATATCCATTCGGAGTTTTTATTTCTTCTTTCCCTAACTCATAAAGATTTTCTTTTATAGATTTACACTTAATTCCATTCTTTTTGGGATTAGTTAAATTATAACCTTTGGGAAATGTCATGTTAAAAACACTAGGAGTTCTATCAGTTAAATCATGCAAGTACAGTGCAGTTTCTAGTGAATATATCCCCTTCTTGAATCTATTCTGAACTACAAAAAATTCATCTTCAAAAATTCCTGGTGACACATAAACACCTCGGCTCACTTTTTCCAATTTCCCTTTTTCAGTAAAGTATTTAATTAATCCTCTATATATCCCATTCTCCTCTGCTTCCTTTATTGTCAATATCCCATTATTCTTATTAAGTAAGCTTTCAATTTCTTTAAATTTCAAATCTATTCACCTCATTTCTATTTTACTTTTGCACTCCCTATTTTACACTAAAGTAGCATGAAAGTAAAATTATATAATAAACCAATAGGAAGATTTGATATTTTTCATATATACACACTATTTTCTTCGAATGTCCAGTTTCATTTCCTATCTCCGCTCTTTTATCTATTAAAATCTAATTTTTCCTACTAATTCCGCTCTATTTGAATTTAATTTAATTACCAAATACAACAAGAACTCGAAACAAGTTTTTTCCTTGCTTCGAGTTCGTTTTTTATTTTTGTTATTATCGTTTTGCGATTTCTTCTAATAACATTTTGTTGATCATTTGTGGGTTGGCTTGTCCTTTTGAGGCTTTCATGATTTGACCTACTAGGAAACCAATCGCACGGTCACGTCCGTTTTTATAGTCTTCGATAGATTTTGGATTGTTATCTAATGCTTCGTTAACCCAAGCTAATAATTGTCCACTATCTGATACTTGTACAAGACCTTTTTCTTTAACGATTTGTGCAGCATCTCCACCGTGTTCAATAAGTTCTGCGAATACTTTTTTAGCGATTTTACTTGAAATTGTTCCGTCAGTGATTAATTTAATCATTCCTGCTAAACCTTCTGGAGTTAATGCTGTATCTTTAAGTTCTTTTTGAACTTTGTTTAAGTATGCATTCACATCTACCATTAAATAGTTAGAAGCTAGTTTTGGATCTGCTCCTAAAGCTACAGTTTGTTCGAACATGTCTGACATTTCTTTAGTTAGTGTAAGAACGTGAGCATCGTATGCTGGTAATCCAAGTTCTTCTTGGTATCTTCTTTGACGAGCATCTGGAAGTTCTGGAATAGTTTTTCTTACTTCTTCCATCCATTCATCAGAGATGATCATAGGTACGATATCTGGCTCTGGGAAGTAACGGTAATCGTCTGAACCTTCTTTAACACGCATAAGTTTAGTTGTTCCTGTTGTTTCATCAAAACGACGAGTTTCTTGGTTGATTACTCCACCTGAAAGGATAACTTGTTCTTGACGTTTTTCTTCGTACTCTAATCCTTTTTTAACGAAAGTGAATGAGTTTAAGTTTTTAAGCTCAGTTTTTGTACCAAATTCATCTTGACCATAAGGACGGATAGAGATGTTCGCGTCACAACGCATTGATCCTTCTTCCATCTTAACGTCTGACACTTCGATGTATTGAATGATTGAACGTAATTTTTCTAAGTAAGCATATGCTTCTTCTGGAGTTCTGATATCTGGCTCAGATACGATCTCGATAAGTGGTGTACCTTGACGGTTAAGGTCTACTAGTGAATAACCATTTTTGTGAGTTAATTTACCAGCATCTTCTTCAAGGTGAGCACGTGTAATACCGATACGTTTAGTTTCTCCGTTTACTTCGATATCAATCCATCCATTTTCCCCGATTGGTTGATCAAATTGTGAGATTTGGTATGCTTTCGGGTTATCTGGATAGAAGTAGTTTTTTCTATCGAATTTTGACTCACGAGCTACTGTCATGTTAAGCGCCATTGCTGCTTTCATTCCCCATTCTACCGCTCTTTTGTTTACTACTGGAAGTACCCCTGGGTATCCTAAGTCGATAACGTTTGTGTTAGTGTTTGGTTCTGCACCAAAGTGAGCTGGAGATGGTGAGAATATTTTTGAATCTGTTTTTAATTCTACATGGACTTCTAGTCCAATTACTGTTTCAAAATGCATCTTGTTTCTCCTATTATAATTCTATTTTTTTATCGTGTAAGTTGTAGTGTTGTTCGAAGTTGTACGCTACATCATATAGTGTAGATTCTGCGAATGGTTTAGCAATGATTTGCATACCGATTGGACGGTTACCTTTGAATCCACATGGAATACTGATACCTGGTAATCCAGCCATGTTTACTGGGATTGTTAAGATATCGTTAGCGTAGATTTTAATTGGATCTCCAACTTCTTCTCCAATGTTGAATGCTACTGTTGGAGCAGTTGGTCCAATGATTACATCGTATTCTTCGAATACTCTATCAAAGTCTTGTTTAATTAATGTACGAACTTGTTGTGCTTTTTTGTAGTATGCATCGTAGTATCCTGAAGATAATACGTATGTTCCTAACATGATACGGCGTTTAACCTCAGCTCCAAATCCTTCTCCACGTGTTTTTTTGTAGATTTCTTCAAGGTTTGTTGCGTTTGGACTTCTGTATCCATAACGAATACCATCGAAACGAGAAAGGTTTGAACTTGCTTCAGCAGAAGCGATGATGTAGTAAGTTGAGATAGCGTAGTCTGTGTTTGGAAGACTTACTTCTTCTACAATAGCTCCTTGGCTTTCTAAGTATTTAACACCTTCAAGTACTGCTTGTTTAACTTCTTCATCAATTCCAGCACCGAAGTATTCTTTAGGAAGAGCGATTTTCTTACCTTTGATGTCTCCAGTGATGATTTTGCTAAATTCTGGTACTTCTACAGGCGCACTAGTCATATCATTAGCATCTAATCCTGAGATGATTTCTAATACACGAGCGTTATCTTTTACTGTACGAGTCATTGGCCCGATTTGGTCTAATGATGAAGCGAATGCTACTAATCCAAAACGAGATACACGTCCATAAGTTGGTTTTAATCCAACTACACCACAGTAAGAAGCTGGTTGACGTACAGAACCACCAGTATCACTTCCAAGTGTGAAGCTAACTTGTCCTGCTGCTACCGCTGTAGCTGAACCACCACTTGATCCTCCTGGTACTGCATCTAAGTCGTGTGGGTTACGAGTAAGTTTGTAGTAAGATGTTTCTGTAGAACCACCCATAGCGAACTCGTCCATGTTTAATTTTCCTAAAAGGATTGGGTTTTCTTTGTTAAGTTTGTTCATTACTGTTGCATCGTAAATTGGATTAAATCCTTCTAAGATTTTTGATGCACAAGTTGTTTGAATGTCTTTTGTAACAATGTTATCTTTGATTCCCATTGGGATACCAAATAATTTACCTTCAACGCGTCCTTCTTCTTGAGCACGGTCTAAAGCTTCAGCCTGTTTTAATGCTACTTCTTCAGTTACTGTAATGAATGAACCTACTTTTTCATCAGTAGCTTTAATTCTGTCTAGTGATTCTTTTACTAAATCACTTGGTTTAATTTCTTTATTTTTAAGTTTAAGTTCTAAACTTTCAATTGATTCATGTAATAAACTCATTAAATTATCTCCTTATTTTATTCAATAATAGTAGGTACTTTGAATTGTCCTGCTTCAGTTTCTTTAGAGTTTTTAAGAACTTCTTCTCTATCCATTCCTTTATGAGCTACGTCTTCTCTAAATACATTAACTAAGTCTAGAACGTGATAAGTTGGTTTTACATTTTCCGTTGGTGCGCTGTTGATTGTATTGAATAAATCTACAACTTTTTCTAATTTTTCGATGTACCCATCTACTTCACTTTCTTGGATTTCTAATCTAGAAAGATGAGCGATGTGAGCTACTTGTTCTTTCGTAATTGTTGTCATAAGTGCCTCCATATTTTTATCAATTTTAACTTCTAATATTAGCAAACCTCTTATAATTTGAAATAAAAAAACGCCCCATATAGTTATATAACTACATGGGACGATTACTAGTTTCGTGGTGCCACCCGAATTCATATCAGTTTCCTGATACCTTTCAATTTATATTCGGTTTTATAAAGAGTGTTGCTTATTTCAATCATTAGTATTTAATCTTTCAGCCTATGGATTAAACTCTCTTCTAAATAAAACATGAAATAAAAGTCTCTTTACTAATATTTTATATTACGGTTTACTTAGTCTATATTATACTAAACAACCGTTATTGTCAAGGATTTTATATAATTTGTGTGAATGAGATTCACACTTTTTATTTGTATAAAAACTAATTATTTCAAATAACACCTCAATATTTTTAATAATTTTTACACTATTTCTTTCTAAAAAAAGCACCCATTTCTGGATGCTCTCAATATTCCTATATGGACTCTCGCAGTGGAAACATCTAATCTTTTCCTCTCTTTGTTCTTTGAGATTAGTGTTTCTGTTGCGTACGCTATTCGTAAATATTTCTTCGTGTATTCTACACTCGAAATAATAACGACTACCGCATCCTTTTCAGTTGCTTAAATATTGAAAATAGTATAATATGTGTAGGTATGTAGATTACTAGAATACTCTAGTTAATATGTAAAATTAAAATATTTGTGAGGTATAAAATGGAAAATTGGGTTGAAATTACAATTCATACTACTAATGAAGCTAGTGAAATAGTTGAGTCTATTCTTCTTGATTATGGTTCAACTGGAGTTGCTATCGAAGATCCTACTACTCTCGAGGAGAACTTACACGATGATTTCGGTACTATCGTTGAGCTTAGTCCTGCTGATTATCCTGAAGTCGGAGTTATCGTTAAAGGATACATCAATGAGCTAAATTTTGATGAAGAAACTTTCAAGCGTTTTGAAGCTGAGCTTCTTGCTTTAGGTGAAAATATCAACATCGGAGATTTCTTCAAGATTGAAACTACTATTATTCAAGATAGTGACTGGGAAAATTCTTGGAAAGATTATTTCGATATTCTTAATATCGGTGAAAAATTCGTTATTGTACCTACATGGCGTGAATATGAAAATACTGAAGATAAATATATTATAAATATCGATCCAGGTATGGCTTTTGGTACTGGTGGTCACGAGACTACTTCATTATGTATTAAAAACCTTGAGAAATATGTTCAAAGAACTGACAATGTTATAGATGTTGGTTGTGGAAGTGGTATTTTAAGTATCGCAGCTAGTTATTTAACTGATGGTAATATTAAAGCTGTTGACTTAGATAAACTTGCTGTTGATGTTTCTTTCGAGAACTTCGCATTAAATAATCTTGAGAAAAGAATCGAAGTTGAACAAGCTAGTCTTCTTACAAAAGAGACTAAAAAATATAATATTATCGTAGCGAACATTCTTGCTCATATTATCGAGCTTATGATTGATGATGCGTATAACTTATTAGAAGATGGTGGTTACTACATCACTTCTGGTATTATCGAAGAGAAGAAAGACGAGCTTCTTAAAAAAATGTTAGAACGTGGTTTCAAACTTGTTGAAGAAACTTCTGATAACGGATGGTATTCATTCGTAGTTACAAAATAAAATAATAAAACTCTTGATTCCTTGTACAGATAAGGGATTAAGAGTTTTTATTTATTCTTTAAAATTATTAAGTTTTATTTTATAATATTTATGAAAGATATTTTTAGGAGAGTTTTATGAATAACAATAATAATTAAAATAATCGTAATTCAGATAATCAACATTATTCAAATTACGAAAATAGTAACAATCAGCAAAATTTCAATCAACAATATTCTAATAATAGTCAGCAGAACTACAATCAACAATATCAAAACTACAATAATGCTGAAAATCAAGGATATTATAATCAAAAATATAATAATCATGGATATTATCAAAATAATAATAATCATGGATATTATCAAAATAATACTCAAGGTTATAATATAAATAATATTCCACCTAAGAACCAACGTTCAAAATTAATACCAATAATTGCAAGTGTTCTTGGTATTGTCTTTCTAGCTGGTGGTGGATTCTATTTTTACAATTCTAATAGTAAAATTTCTAAAGATGATGAATTGTATTCACCTATAATAAAAAAATATAAAGAAGCAATGGATACTGGTGAAACGAAGTTTGATTACGAACTTAATAACTATGCTATTGAGCGTTATAATTTTACAGGTAAGAATAAGGATTATCTAAAATTTGCGTACTTTGATATGGATAAAGATGGACAAGACGAAATGTTAATTTTCGAAAATAGTAATTTAGTGAGTCCTACAGCTATCTACAATATTGATAAACAGAATAAACTTAACGTACTATACAAAACAAATTCAAGAAGTAGTCAACCTGTAGCGACTTTTTATAAAGATAAGACTATGGTTGTTAATGAAAATGAAAATTTTACTGATAGAATTACTACATATAAAATCAAAGATAATGGAATCAGATATGAAATAACTCATGATATTGACTTTGGAAAATATAGTGATCTTAATGGAAAATATAGAGATATCGTTACTAAAGAGGACTTCGCTTCTAAAGAGGATTTCTTTAACAAGTATCCCCTATCTAATGATAAAATAGACTTATCAAAAATCGAGCTTAAATCACTTTATAATTATAATAATAAAGTGAACACACAAAGTGAAGAGAAAAAGGATAGTGAAAAAGTCACTGAAACACCTGAATACAATAACTTACAGCTTGCTTTAATAGGACGTGCTATTATAGCTGGTGGCACTGATCCTCAAGTAGGAACTTTGAAATATGATACTAAATTCTCTATCCGTGGTGATGATGATACTATCACTTCTGATTTTGGTAGTAAGGCAACTGTTGTTATTGTAGAGAAAAAGTCTGATGGTATCGAAATAAAAATACCTGATTATTCTTCAACTAATCACAAACTGAAAGTTATAAAAAACTTAACTTACAAAGAAATCCAAGAAACATTCAAAAAAGAAGATATGGATAAAATTAATAGGATAATAGTAGAGTATAAAAAAACTAGAAACTACGAAGAACATAAATATAGAGTATAACACTCCTTCCCTAACTCCAATATTTTGGCGTTAGGGATTTTTTATAACCTTTTGAAAAAATATATAATTTAGTCTATAATATAAGCAAAGTAATATATAAGGTGAAATAAATAGAGGCGGAAATTTATGAATAAAAAATATAATCAAGAAAAAAGTCAAAACTATCCTAATCAGAATTATGATAACTATAATCAAGATAGTTTAAATAACCTGCAGAATTACAACAATCAAAATTCTGAAAACTACGAGAATCAACAAGGTTTAAATCAGCAATATCAAAACTACAATAATTATAATGAACAGCAAAATTACAATGGTAATCTTGGAAATCAACAATATACTGGACAGCCATATCAAAATTATAATAATCAACAGTACTATAATCAAAATAATCAGAATTATGCTAACACGAATCAACAAGGGTATAACCAACAGTATCAAAATTATAATAATCCTAATCAGCAATATCAAAGCTATAACAATTCGAATCAACAGTATTTAAATCAACAGTATCAAAATTATAATAATACAATTAACCAACAATACCAGAATTATAGAGATGCAAAACAGCAAGGTACTAATCCTCAGACTCAAGACTATGGTAATGTAAATCAACAAGGTACTAATCTCCAGGCTCAAAACTACAATAATACAAATCAACAAGGGTTTAATCAGCAGTATCAAAACTACAATAGTATAAATCAACAAGAGTTTAATCAACAGCAACCAAACTTCAATAATACGAACCAAAACCCTAACATGAACGCTAATACTCAAGGTGCTGATATTAATAATTTTAACCCAAATAAGAAAAAACGTTCAAAACCTGTTCCAATGATCTCAACTGTTCTTGGTCTGGTACTAATTAGTGGTGGTGGCTTGTATTATTATTCAAAATCTACGAATAAATCTATCTCTAGCATCTTCTCTTTCAGTAAAAACAAATCTGATGAAGAAGCTTACGCTCAGGTTCTTGAAAAATATAAAAAAGCAATGGATAAAGGTTATTCAGATAGTGATTCTGAAGTAAATAAATATGCTATAAAGAATTATAATGATAATGGAAAAAATAAGAATTTCCTACAATTTAATTATTATGATATCGATGGAAATGGTACAAACGAATTATTTATTACTGAAGAAAATAAACCTAATAGTCCTGTTGCAGTTTATTCATATGATTCTAACAATATTAAGGTACTTTATCAAGCTCAATCTGATAGTGATATTCCACGTGCTGTATTCTATAAAAATCAGACTATCTGGATTCACACTGAAGAAAAAGATACTGACAGATATGTCGTTTATAAGTTAAATGACAAAAAAGACAAGTATGACAAGATTCATGATGTAAACCTATCTGACAAAGAAAAGAAAGATGGGAAGTTCAAAGATACCGTATCGAATACTCAGTATGGTTCTAAAGAAGAATTCTTAAAAAATCGTCCACAGTCAAATGAAAAACTAGAAATACCTAGATCAGCGCGTAAAACTGTTTATACATACAATGAAGTTAAACAGGAAAATTCAGAAGATAAAAAAGACGACAACAATAAAAAGCCAGAATTTACTAATTCACAACTAGCATTAATCGGTCGTGCATATGTTAATCAGTCTACTGATCCTAAAGTCGAAACTTTAAAACCTGATACTTTCTTTAGTATGCAAGAGCAAAACGGTGCTTATGTTACAGACTTTGGAACTTTAGGTAGTAGTATATTAGTAAGAAGAGTAGATGACGGTATTGAAATAAAAATTATAGATTATGATAAACCTGTTGGTCAACGTGATTTTAAATTATTTAAAAAAGTAACTTACAAAGAAATCCAAGAAAAATTCAAAAAAGAAGATATGGATAGAATTAATAAAACTATAGAAGAGTATAAAAATACTGATAAGTATAAAAAAGGTACATACAAAATTAATGATTAATATCTTCTCTTAAATTTTATTATTTCGCTAAAAAAACCTTCAAAACAATTAAAGTTTTGAAGGTTTTTCTCTTTATTAGATATTACAAATTATTATACGATTTTGACAATGCGTTATTATAATAATTTTTCTAATCTACTTTCAGATTCAACTGTAAATACTGATACAGGTCTTCCAGATGTATAGTATTCAGCATCTTCACTAAGTATATTTATATTAACTAAGTGATTTAAATATTTTCTAATAGTTATTCTAGAAATATCTAACTTATCTGCGATTTGTTGAGTAGTAAATCCACTATTGTGCTGTTTTATAGCCTCTAGTACTTTTTTCAGTGTGATTCTTGATAGACCTTTAGGTAAATTATCTTCCTCTTCTTCTACCCTACCAGAATTTAAATAATCATCGATTAAATCTTGGTTGATTTTTTCTTTCGATAATAGTTTCACATAGTCTTGAACTTTATCAATCGCTTGTGCAAATCTTTCATAAGTAAATGGTTTTACTAAGTAATCTACAACTCCATTAGATAATGCAGCTTCTACTGTTTGAACATCATTCGCTGCTGTTATCATAATGATTGGATATCCTTTTAATTCTGGTAAGTATTCAATTCCTTGTCCATCTACTAAATAGTTGTCTAAAACTATTAAATCAACATTATTGTTTTCTAAATATTCTCTCGCAGCTTCTATTGATGTAACATGACTTAAATCATCAGTTAGTTCTTTCTTTTTAAAATACTCTGTGTGTATCATCGCTACCATTGGATCGTCTTCTATTATTAGTACTCTCACTTATTATTCCTCCTCGATTGGTATCTCTATTGTAAATTTTGTTTTGCCTACTTCGCTTTCCACGTCTATTAAACCATTATATTTTTTCACAATTGTGTCAACGGCATTTAATCCGTATCCTCTGTTTTCTCCTTTAGTTGAATATCCTCTTTCAAATACATTCTCCAGTATATCCTTACTAATTCCACAGCCATTATCATACACATTACATAATAGTATATTTTCATCTGTATTTAAGTTTAAGTAAACAACAATTTTTCCGTCTTCTTTTTCCCCTATAGATTCCATTGAGTTATCTATAAGTACTCCTAGAATAATTAAAAGTTCATTAAAGAGTTCATCTAAACCTTCTTGATTTAGAATCATTGAATCTGGATCAATTAATAACGATATATTTTTTTGTTTAGCTTCTCTGACTTTTGCAAGCAAAAAACCTGCTATTGCTGGTACTTTAATACTTTCAGATATATATCCAATTTTATCATGATAGTCATCTTTTAGATAAGTGATAAATTTTTCAACTTCATCATAAGACTTCATCTCAATTAAACCATGCAGTACATGCAATTTATTCATAAAGTGATGACTCTGTTCTCGAAGGCTATCATTATATTTTTCTGTACCACTTAATTCTGTAATTAATTTTTTCATTTCACTTTGGTCACGTAGTGTAACTACAGCACCATATAACCTACCATTTTGATAGATTGCATTTCTATTAACTAGAACTTCGATGTGATTTAGAACTATCACTTCATCTCTACTTTGAAGATTTTCTTCGATTATACTCTTGAAGAAAATTTCATACATCTGATCAGGAATCTTCTTACCTTTTTTAACTTTAGTATACCCTGCTTTATCCAATATTTGGTTAGCACTACTATTCTTAACGATAACTTTCTTATCTATATTTATCGCAATAATTCCTTCGGAAACATGATCGGATATAAGATTTTTTTCAATATAATTGTATGCAATTTCTTCTGGTTCATAGTTTAGCAATATACGTTTAAGTCGTCTATTATACACTACTGCTAACGTAATTGCAACTGCAATACCTATCAATAATCCAAATAATATTTTTTCTTGTGAGTGTAGTACTTGTTTTTTTACTGTTTCTTTAGTATATCCTACACACACCACACCAATATTTTCACCATTTTCATCTTTTATTGTTGTGAAAAATCTAAGTCCATCTCCTAGAACACCACTTTGCTTACTATAGTGATCTCCAGAATCGAATGTCGAACTAATGTCTGCTATATTAGAAAATTTTTCACCGACAAATTCATTTATTGGATGACTATATCTTGTAAAAGTATCATCCGTGATAACTACAAAGTCAGTTCCTGTTTCTTTCAATACTCTATTGGCATACTCTTGAATTCCTTTGGTTCTCCTATGATGTTTTACATCATCTATGACTCCTTTATCATTAGCTACTACCTTTGCAGTTGAATATATTTTTTGACGAATAATTTCGTCTTCACGTTTTTTTATATACTCCGTAACAAAAAATGAAGTTACTAATAATGAAACGACTACCAGACTTGTCATTATCAACATTAACCTAGTTAATGTTCTATGTTTTTTTCTCACCCCTTTATCACCCCTAATCATTTTTTTAAAATTATCTTTTACATCTGTTTATTATAATTCAAAACTGCTTGTATTTCAAGTGTTGTCGACCTTTATCAACTTTATATATACTTTAAAATATCAATATAATATGAATATATTTCCATAATGTAAATTTACATTTTAAATCGTTGTCAATTTTAAAATTTACTGATGTATTTGAGTAATTATTGAACACCATGATTTTATATATATTCTATAAAATAGTATTATATTCTCAAATAAAAAAATTTTAGTTTAATTTATTTTATTTTCACTTGAATAATTACGTAGTCTGTGCTAGTATTTTAGTAATGCAATTTTGCAGTTATTAGTATATTTTATATTTTAGGAGGTTCTCAATGGAGAGGGATGCAAAAAAAATATTTTGGTACACCCTAGCCTTCATGGCATTCTCAACTGTATGGGCGTTCGGGAATGTCGTTAATGGATACTCTGAATTCGGTGGATTAAAATCTATAGTTTCTTGGGTTTTAATTTTCGTAATTTACTTTATTCCGTATTCATTAATCGTTGGTGAGCTAGGATCTACTTTTAAAGATGCCGGTGGTGGTGTAAGTTCTTGGATTAGTTCTACACATGGTAAACTACTTGCTTATTATACTGGATGGACAATGTGGGTAGTTCACATGCCTTATATTTCTCAAAAACCATCTCGTATTATCGCAGCATTTAGTTGGACTGTATTCCGTGATAACCGTATTAGTAAAATGGATATCACATACTTGCAAATCGCTTCTTTAGTTATCTTCTTAGTGGCTTTATTCTTAGCTGCTCGTGGAGTTAACTTAATTAAGAAAATGGCGATGTTAGCCGGATCTTCAATGTTTGTTATGTCATTATTATTTGTAGTTATGGCTATTACAGCTCCATCTATTACTGGTGCTAAAACATTTGACATCGATTGGTCATTAGATACATTTATGCCAACATTTGATGTTAAGTATATTACATCTATTGCGATTTTAGTATTCGCGGTAGGTGGTTGTGAGAAGATTTCACCTTATGTTAATAAGATGAAAAACCCTTCAAAAGACTTTCCTCGTGGAATGATTGCTCTAGTAGTTATGGTTTGTACAACTGCGATTCTTGGGACTTTTGCCCTTGCTTTAATGTTTGATACAAACAATATTCCTAAAGACTTACTTACAAATGGAACTTACTACGCTTTCCAAACTTTAGGTAACTACTACGGTGTAGGTAACTTATTCTTAGTTATCTATGCAATTGTCGATTTAATCGGACAAGTTTCTGTTGTTATTATTTCTATCGATGCTCCACTACGTATGTTATTAAGTAGTGCTGACGAGAAATACATTCCTAAGAAATTATTAGTTAAGAACGAAAACGACGTATACGTTAACGGATTAAAACTTGTTGGGGTTATCGTTTCTATCTTACTAATTATCCCAATGTTTGGAATTAAAGAAGTTAATGATTTATTCAGATGGTTAGTTAAACTTAACGCTGTTACAATGCCATTACGTTATCTATGGGTATTCGCAGCATATATCTTCTTGAAAAAATCTGCTGAGAAATTCCAATCAGAGTACAAATTTGTTAAAAATAAATTTGTAGGTATGGGACTTGGAGCTTGGTGTTTCTTCTTAACTGCTTTTGCTTGTATCTCTGGTATGTACACTCCAGAAAGTACTTTCCAAACAGTTATGAACATTGTAACGCCAATCGTTCTACTTTCTTTAGGTTTAATAATGCCTTACTTAGCTAAAAAATACAACAACAAATAATTATTTTAAGTCATCTTAAAATTTAAAAATTTACCACTGAGTTTTATGACTCAGTGGTTTTATATATATGGCTAAATGTTTTTAGATAATAACTAAAGATAAAAAGTTTTCTACTAGAATTTTATCTTATATTATTTCTATCATATTACTACCCCAATCTTGATTTTCTTTAGAAAACTTTTTATAATATTAATTATAAGATATTAAGGAGAAATGTTTATGACAAAAGATAATAATAATTCCCCAAATAATAAGGTTAATCAAAATAACGATTATCCAAATAATTATTATAATAGTGAACAAAATACCGAAGAATTTTATCAAAATAATAATCAATATTATAATAATTATGAAGGTTATTCCGAGTATAATGTACAGAATAATACTATAAATAATTATAACAATGAAAATTACTATAATTATGACCAGGACTATAATACTAACCAGAATTACAACAATTATAATAATGAATTAAATAATAATAACTATAGTCAAGACGAGCGATACGGAAGTTATGATAATACATATTATAACAACTATAATCAAGGTCAAGATTATAGTTTTAATAACCAAAATTACAATCAAAACTATGATAACTATTCACAACATAATCAAAATTTTGGTTATGGTGAAAACAACTATAATCAAAATTATGAGAATTATACACAAGATTATTCGCAAAATAACTATAATAACGCAAACTATAATCCTCAAACTCTTCAAAATAATTATAATGAACAAAGTTTTGAGAATGGAAGGACGTTTGTCTCTCAGTCACATAATCAAGGTAATTATGAGAAACAAAATTTTAGTGATTCACACCCAAATAGTACCCATGATTTTGAAAATAACACACACTTTACTAATCAAAATAATGAACAAGTATTCATTGATGAGAGAAACAACGTTACTGTACAACCTATAAATAATAATTTAAATAACAATAAGGTTCAAGCTGAACATTATAATGGACAAAATAATGATAAAGGTATTTTTGAAACAGTTCCTCCTGTGCCACCTATTAAAAATAATAAATCAGAAGATGCCCTTTCTCCTAAGAAAGAAAAAAAATCTAAGAAAAAATTAATAGCAGCTTTATCTACTTTACTTGCAATTGTATTATTAGCTGGTGGTGGTTACTATTATTATTCTAAAAAATCAAAAACTATAATTATTGATGAAAATGAAGTTTATGGATCAATTATTCAAAAATATAAAGCGGCTATTAACAATCCAGATAGTGCTGATAAATCTATTAATGCTGAAGCTTTAAAAGCTGCTATAAAAGAGAAGAAAAATGATGATTACATAAAATATGTATTTTACGATATTGATGGTAATGGAAGAAAAGAGCTTTTAATTGCTAGAAATGATAAACCTAATAACCCTATTGATATGTACACATTTGATAAAAATAATAAGGTAATTAGATTATTTAATCCAGAAACAATCGATAGAGCTATACTAGATAAACTTGGAGTTGATGGTTCTAATAACAACTCTGGTTCTGCAGTATTCAAAGATAAAACGATTAGAATTAGAAAATTCGATAAAGATACGGGAGAATACAATTTCTTAAAATTCTCTAAAGATGGAAATAAACTTGAAAAAACCAATGTAATTACGTTCACCGGTTTAGACGTTGATAATAGTAAGTATAAAGATATAACTACTGGAAAAGAATATGATTCTAAAAATTCATTTAACAGCACTTTCCCTCTACCTGAAATACTGAAATTCGATGGTGAAAATTGGAAATCAGTGAAAAACTTCGGAGAAAAAACTGAAGGTGACAAAAATAACAACAAAAATAATGCTAATAACAACGAAAATAAAAAGCCTGAAAATTATGAAAAAGCTTATGCTAGTGTTTTAAAAGATTATCAAGATGCTATTAACAAAGGTAAATCTGATAAACAAGATATAAATCCTGTGGCTATATCAAACTATAAAGTTTTTGGAGAAAAACAAGTTGGGAAAAACTTTTTAAACTATGGTTTCTTCGATATCAATGGTGATGGAAAGGATGAACTGTTACTATTTACAGAAGCTAGTAAAGACAAACCGAATGAATATAGTCCAATGGATGTCTATACTCTTGATAAGAATAATAAAGTAGTTCGCATTACACCTGAATTTGTAAATGGTGAAAGAACTACACTAACTATTACCAAAGATAAAGCTTTTCATGTTTATGGTTCAGGTGGTGCTAAAGTTCACGGTTATACATTCTATAAGTTAATTAAAGATGGAACTGCTCTTGAAAAAACTGATGATTTCAGTTTTGATGCTGAAGTTAACCCTAAAGAATATGAGAGACACTACCCGGTTGATAAGATTGAAAATATTCCTGTAGATCAATTTAAAGAAAAAGTTATTAATAAAAATAATTATATTAAATTTGATTTTTCTAAACGCAAGAGTATATTTGATTTTAAAGGATAAAATTAAATAAAATAAGAACTGTGGATTTAACTACAATTCACAGTTCTTATTCAGAAAAAGGGAGCAACTCAAAAATCGTGATTTTTAAGAAATCGAAATTTGTTGAGTCACCCCTTTTTTTATTATTCTAAACCTTCTACAAAGCTATAAGCACTTTGTGCTGCTATAGCCCCATCAGATGCTGCTGTGATTACTTGACGAATTTCTTTTTCACGTACATCTCCAGCTGCAAAAATACCTGGTACTGATGTTTCTAATTTTTCATTAGTTGGGATATATCCAGCTTCATTAGTAATACCTAAATCTCTGAAATCTTGAGTTTGTGGTATCATACCAACATAGATGAATACTCCATCAGCTTTAATAGAACTTTCTTCACCAGTTTTTACATTTCTGATTTCAATTGAAGAAACTTTTCTTTCACCTTTAATTTCGTATGCAACACTGTCCCAAACGAATTCGATATTTTCTTTAGCGAACGCTCTATCTTGAAGAATTTTTTGGGCACGTAGTTCATCACGTCTGTGAACGATTGTTACTTTAGCAGCTAAGTTAGATAAGTATAATGCTTCTTCTACAGCTGAATCTCCTCCACCGATAACTACTACTTCTTTATTTCTAAAGAATGCACCATCACAAACTGCACAATAACTTACACCTTTTCCTGAAAACTGTTCTTCGCCAGGAACATCAAGATTTTTGTGTTCTGATCCTGTTGCAATTATGATTGATTTCGCTACATATTCTTTTTCACCTGCAACTACATATTTAAGTCCGTCTCTAACTCCAACTTCTGTTATATTTCCAAAACCAAATTCTGTACCGAATTTTTTAGAGTGTTCGAACATTTTTTCTGATAGTTCAGGTCCTGTAATCATTTCATATCCAGTATAGTTCTCAATTTCTTCAGTTGATAGCATTTGTCCACCTGGATATTTTCTTTCTAGCATCAATACTGACATATTCGCACGTGATGCATAGATTGAAGCAGTCATACCTGCTGGTCCTGCTCCTACGATAATTAGGTCATAAATTTTTTCTGTCATATTTTCCACCTTCTCTTTTATGATTCTCTATACAAAATCTTCTTATCTTTATATTTTGTATTAAGCACTATTAAGTATAACAGACTTCCTACTACAAATACTAGTGAAAGAACTTGAGACACTCTCAAGCTTCCTAGATATAGTGAATCTGTTCTCATTCCTTCAACGATAAATCTCTCTACTCCATACAAGATTAGGTATGCAGCAAAGACTTCACTTTGTGCCAGTTTATTTCTAATTAATAGAAGTATTACAAGTGCGATAAAGCACCATAAACTTTCATATAGGAATGTTGGTTGACGGTATGCTCCATCAATATACATATTTTCTATAATAAAGTTTGGAATAAATCTATCTTGCAAATATTGTTTACTAACTGCTTCACCATATGCTTCATGGTTGAAAAAGTTCCCCCAACGTCCTAACATTTGTCCAACTAGTAAACTTGGCGCTATTATATCTAATAATTTGATAATCTTTATCCCTCTTCTTCTTGCAAAGAAGTATAACACTACAAATCCACCAATTAAACCACCGTATATCGCTATTCCACCATCCCAAATGGCTATCATACTAGCGAAGTCACCTTTGTAAAATTCCCATCTGAATATTACGTAGTATGCTCGAGCAAAGATAAACGCTATAGGTAAAGCTATTAGTAATAGATCTAACATTGTATCTTTTTTTAACCCTCTTTTTGTAGCCTCTCTATCAGCAAGGTAGTATGCAAAAAATACTGTAGTCGCTATAATAATTCCATACCAATATACTGGTTTTGTAAACAAGTGAAATGCGATTGGATCTAAGTAACCTAATGTCATATTATTCCACCCCATTATTCATATTATTTCTTTTTATTTCTTCTGCTAATCGTGATGTAAAATCTTTAGCTGTGTTGACACCCATTTGATTTAACCTATAGTTCATAGCGGCAGATTCTATAATGATTGCAACATTTCGTCCAGGTCTTACTGGAATTGTTTTCTTCTCAATTTTTGAATTTAGAATTTCTTTACTTTCGTTACCTAAACCAATTCTATCGTATTGTTTTTGATCATTCCATGTTTCTAAGTGAATATTTAATTGTAATCTCTTATCGCTACGTACTGCACCTGTACCAAATAATGTCATTACATTAATAATTCCTAATCCTCGAATCTCCAATAAATGCTTGATTAAAGTAGATTCGCAACTTCCGATTAAGAATCCTTTTTCTATTTCTCTAATATCTACTCTATCATCGGCTACTAGTCGGTGACCACGTTTAATAAGTTCTAACGCTATTTCACTCTTACCAATTCCACTTTCTCCAGTTATAAGCACCCCAATACCGTAAACTTCGATAAATACTCCGTGAATTGAAGTTGTAGGTGCAAATACTCTTCGAAGGTGATTGGAAATGTTCCCCATCAATTTCGTAGTATCTTGTCTACATCTTAATACTGGTGTATCGTACTTATTTGCAGCTTCTATTAGTTCCTCTGGAACTTCTAATTCCCTAGATATGATAATACATGGCGTTATACGCGTGCATAACATACGCATTCTTGATTTTTTCTCAACATCCGGAATTAATTTAAAGAATGATAATTCGCTTGTCCCGAGAATTTGAATTCTTTTTGGTGAATAGTGAGAAAAATACCCTGCAAGTTGCAATGCTGGACGAGATAACTCGTCTGTTGTGATTTCTCTATCTAATCCTTTTTCACCACTTATTACTTCTAAATTCAATTTTTCAGCAAGCTCTTTTGTTGTAATTTTTGGCATAATTTTTTTCCTTTTTATTTCTTTTTAAATGTTTTTATTACTATCGTTCTTGGTTCAGTTTTAAATATAAAATTGAAAACTTTAATCGCTATTACTAAACCTATTGCAGTCCAAAACGATACTATCTCAAAATGTGGTGCCAATATATAAGAAACTGCATAAACTAATAAAGTCCTTACTAATAATGAAAATAGTCCTAAACTAAATATTGTTAATATTACAGTAACTATCAATAGTGGTCTAACTAATGTGAATAATATTGTAATCAGTAAAGCTCCAAGGAAACCATATATTGGATGATCAATTTTTAGTTTTCCTTGTGTTAAACCTGCAAATGCTATTACAACTAATGTGTTTACAATAATCTTCTTCAAAAAGGGCAAATATATTGCTTTAAATGTATCCATATATTTCCTTTCGATTGCTATTTTATATAAATTAGAAAGGGAGTGACTCAAAAATCGTGATTTCGGAGAAATCGATTTTGTCGAGTCACCCCCGCAAAGTTTATTAGATTTCTAAAAGTCTTTATTATACGAATTTAGTTATCAATAAACCACTACGACTATGCGTTCTCATATAAACTTTTAAAATTCAGACCTTTTGGATTAGTCTCTTTTTAAAAGTTTATTTTTAAATAATTATTTTGAAAACTCTTCAGTAATTTGAGGAACTACTTGTTTTTTACGTGATACAACACCTTCAAGTGTCATAAAGTCATTTTCTAGAGTTTTTCCAAATGCAGCTGCAACTTTATCTTGTTTTTCACCTAATACTAGTACTTCTGAATCTGAAGTTAAGATATTAGTAATTACAAATACATACGCTGCTAATCCTTTTGAAGATAATTCTGCATTGATTGCCGCTTCTAATTCTTCTTTTCTATCAGCTACTTCGTTAGCATCAACTGTGTTGATTTGTGCAACTACAAGTTTATCTGCTCCTAAAACGAACTCTTTAGCGTCTAAAGAAATTAGAGTTTCAGCTGTTTTATCAGTTGTTGATGCTCCAGCTTTAAGCATAGCAAGACCATATTCTTCTAAATTAACATCTGCAATTTTTGCTAATTCTTCAGCTGCAACTTTATCTTGTAAAGTACATGTTGGAGATTTGAATAATAATGAATCAGAAATAATAGCTGATAACATTAATCCTGCCATTTGTTTGTCGATGTTAACATTTTGCTCTTCATAGATTTTTTTTAGGATTGTTGCTGTACATCCTAATGGCTCAGCACGGTAATATAATGGTGCAGCTGTTTCAAAGTTTGCGATACGGTGGTGATCGATTACTTCACGAACAACAGCTTTTTCGATTCCATTAGCTGATTGTTGGAATTCATTGTGGTCAACTAAGATAACGTGTTGTCCTTCTGCTACTTCCTCTACTAAACGTGGTAAACTTACATTAAAGTATTCTAAAGCGTATTTAGTTTCATCATTGATTTCACCAAGTCTTACAGCTTCTGAATCCATTCCTTGAATTCTTTTTAAGTTATTGTATACGATACTTGAACAAATTGTATCAGTATCTGGATTTTTGTGTCCGAAAATTAAAATGTTTGTCATTTTCTAACTCCTTGTTTTTATTTATACTTACTTATATTTTACCTTTTTTTAGTAATTATTTCAAACTTATTTTGAAAATTACAAGCTTTTTTTCGCTAAACTTAAATCTATATGGCAATAACCCGTAGGGTTCTTCTCAAGGTATTTTTGATGATATTTTTCAGCATCGATGTAGTTGTTTACCGCTTCTACTTCAACAGCAATTTTCTTAGTATAATTTTTTTGAAGTTCTTCGATAAATTTAACTACTTCTTCCCTTGTTTCTTCATCTACATAGTAAATTCCTGTTCTGTATTGACGTCCTCTGTCTCCACCTTGTTTATTGATGCTTACTGGATCAATAATTCTGAAATAGTGACGTAATACGTCATTTAATGGTAATACTGAATTATCATATTTTAAGTAAATAACCTCTGCATGATCTGTTGATTTAATTTGTTGATAAGTAGTTTCTGCTGTTTGCCCATTACTATAACCAACTTTTGTAGTAATTACTCCATCAAGTTGAGCAAAGTAACCTTCAACACCCCAGAAACATCCTCCTGCTAGATAAATTTCTTTTTCCATAGCTTAATCCTCTCAATCTTTAATCAATTTTCTTAATTAAGTATCTACAATTATACTATAAAACACTTTCTTTTTATATAATTCTGCCTGTATTTCAACTGGACTATAATATCAAACTAACTTAGTATAAAATTCTATAAAAAAACAAGTACATATTTTTGTACTTGCTTTTAAATATATTTTACTAAATACTGTAAAGCTCTACTAAGCCAAATTTGGTAACAATATTATCCGCTATTCCTTTGTATGAGTTTCTTCAAATACTCTCTGTTCTACTTTATAATTATGGATAATTGCATTAATTTCTGCACCTATAATTAGTATATATCCAGTAATATATAGCCAAAGTATGAATGCCATAAATGCTCCGATTGTTCCATAAGTTTTTATATAACTTGAAAAATGGTCAATATAATACCCAAATAACCTACTGACTATTGTCCAAGATAATGTTGCAAACAACGCCCCTGGTAATATACTAATAGCTTTTAGTTTCAAATTTGGTCCCATAGTATATAAGAACATAAAAACAAAGAATATAAAAAGTAATGGTAATGTATAATTAATTATCGACCATAAATTATAGAATCCCTCATCTAGATTAAATTTGTGAAATAGAAGGTATGTAAGTTGTTTTCCAAATACAATTAAAGCTAACGCAAGAAACATACCAACTAAGAACAATGCTGTTAAGATTACACTAATTATTTTAGTAACAATCCATATTCTTCCATCACGAACTCTAAATGCATTATTAAATGCTATAATTATTCCATAAATACCACTAGATGCTGACCAAAGTGTGAAGACAATCCCCACTGTGATAATCGTATTATTCTTATTATTTAAGACTTCTGAAATCATATCAAAAAGATAATCACCTAGGGCTCCTGGTGCGTAGTTTTGAATCTTCTCTAATAAAAATTGTTGATCGATTTTAAAATATGGCGTCAAGGCCAAGGCTACAATTAGCATTGGGAATAAAGATAAGATAAAATAATAAGTTAAATTTGCTGAAAGCAATGATATTTCATCATACATAAGACGATAATACATTTCTTTTACAAATTTCTTAATAGTCAACTTACCTTTTGGATTATCTTCATAAAATGAATAATTCTTTTCTGGTATAAACATAACTATAAAATATATTTAGCCACTGTTTTAGCAGCTTTATAGTACATCGGTAATGAAGAAACAGAGAGTAAGTTTAAACTTCTAACAGGAAACTTAGATTTTTCTGATACAATATATCCTTTTTCTTCTAAATACTTTTTAGCTTCTTCTACTTTTGCACGTTCTTCTGAACTAAGATTTTCTTTTTTATGAAATACAGTAGCTGCTGCAAGTGCTCCAGCACCTACAAGACCTAATAATAATTTCTTACCCATTAATATCTCCTTTAAATTTAGTTTCAATTTTTGTCAATATAGTACTATTTTAAACTATTTGATAAAACAAAGCAACACTTAATATATCTTTCTGTATTTATAAGGAATATATGAACTACAAAATATTCATCTTTACTACATTCGTTTAATAATTACACAATACTTTATAATTTCATTTTTCATAGTTTTTTCTACTAAAAATCTAATTTCTTTTTAGGAAATTACAATCTAATACAACGAAAAAATTTGAAGATTTTAAACAATAAACTCATCCCAATTTTCTCTATAAAATTAGGATGAGCCTATCTATTATTTAGATTTATTATTTTCTTTAAGCTGCTGTGTTATTTGTTTATCGTAATAGTCATTTAAACTTTTTATTGTATACATTTTATTAATGTAAATCCCCATAATACTAAATATAACTGTTATCACTAACAAGGTTACAAGTAAGGATGCTACTATTGCATTTGCTTTTTTATGTTCTTTTATTATATTCATCGCATTAACTTCCCTCCTCATTGTTAGTGCTTGGTTTTATTTTTTCTATTTCTACATTATCTTTAGAGTGTATTTCTTTATCTTTCTTTGCCTTCTCTTCTTTTTCTTTCTCTTCTTGGGCTTTTTCTTTATCTGTTTTTTCATCTTTTATCTTTAGAAACATATCATGTTCGTGATTGTTTTTATCTACGATTAGTATATGTATAGTATCATCTTCAACAGATAAAGTATATCCCTTGATATGTTTTAGTAGAAGAATATATCCAGCAAAGTCATTAGAATTTTTAAACTTGTCCATGTAGATTTGATTATCATTGAAATTTATCCTTACATCTTCTGAATCATCTTTACTTTTCATTATAATATAATGTTTTTCTTGAATGACTTTTGCACTATTATTGTATGTCTGTAGTATTTTTCTATGTGCCAAGGCATATTCATAATTTGAATAGTCTAAAAATCTTTTAGAGGTGTTTATTGTAGTCTGTAGTATTAACATAAGTAGTAAGGTTAGGATTACTAATAAGAATAAAGATACTGTCAATTCTAGCAAGGTGAATCCCTGTTTAGATTTAGCTATAACTGATCTTTTCACCAGTCTCTTCATCCTCAATTCTTGCTGAATTCCCACTCACACTTATGTAATATTTTTTTCTCTTTGTAGTGAAATTTTGGTCCTTATAGTGACTACAAATTTCTTCATACAATATCTCTCTCATCTCTAATTCTTTTTCAATTTTATAAAGATTAGAATATTGCCTTACCATATTTGGAATTAAAAATACAAATAGCAATGAACATATAAACAATGCCCCTATCAATTCTACAAAAGTAAATCCTTTTTTATTGTATTTCATCTAGTGTCACATATCCTGTATCTAAATGAACTATTATTCGATATAAACTATTATCAAACTTTACATCGACGGTATTCGCTTTAGATATTAGATTTCCTCTCCAATATTCGAATTTCACTGAAGCTGCACCAAGTTTTGCTTTACCATTTTTACGTATTTTTTTCCAATACTTCTGACCATCATATAAAACTGCGTACTCATCATCACTTGAAAAGAAGGTGATATAAGATCTATCCTTACCTAAGCTCCTAGTTTGAATAGTATAAATTTCTGACACTAGCTCATTAACAGCTAATCTCTCCTGATACTTTTCATAAGTATTTATAGAGATTCTTGATAAGATTATCACAATAATACTAACTATCATTAACACGGCCATCATCTCTACCAAAGAGAATCCATTTCTATTTTTGAAGTGTTGCTTTACCATTTGCTATTACTATTTTCTTACCATTAGGTGCTGTACTAGCTTTATCTGCAGGGCCATCTAAATAATGTTTTTCAACTAGTTTTTCAAATGTAACATCTTTATCTTTTTCATTAATTTCATAAGCTGTAACTTGTGATTGTACTGTTTTTTCATACGCTTCTGAACTTTTATCTTTAGCAGTATCTATATTCTTAGTAATATTAGGGATTATAAGAATTAATAGAATTGCGATTATAAAGAGCACTATTAACATTTCTATCAACGTGAAACCGTCTTTGTTTTTATACTTTTGTATAATTTTTTTCATAATTCCCTCCTTATTTTAATGAACTTGCCATATTAAAAATTGGAAGTAGTATTACCATATACAGTCCCACAATTACTACGGCTAAGATTCCAAATAAAATAGGTTGTAATTTTTTTAAGGTTCTATCTAATGATGTTAAAAAGGTATCTAACATCAATTCACTGAAAAGTTTTAATTCTTTATCAATCAAACCATTATTTCTTCCGTGGCTTACAAATTTTCTAATTGATTTATCAAAGTATTTAATTTTTCCAATAGCATCTTCGAAACTTATACCTTTATCTAGTTCATGTAAAATTTCTTCAGCAAATTCTGTTAAATAATAATCATAGTTTTCTTCGACAATTACTTCTAAAGCAGTTTTCAAAGAGAATCCACTCATAAGGAATAAACTTAACTCCATAGAAAATCTATAAGAAAAATATATTTTAGAATAGTTCCTAATCTTAGGAATATATAATAGGGTCTTTAAAAATAGATGTGGTTTATATTTAATTGTATAAAATAAGTAACTTATACCTAAAAGGGTAAATAAAATTATAATGGAAATGAATTTTGGAATATAATAAAGTGATTTGATTAATATAATGGTTTGGAGATCCATCTTAATATTAGATGAAGTATAGATGTTCTCAAATTGAGGAATTACTAGCGCATTAAATACCATAATAAGGCATATTAATGTGAGTGTTAAAAATAGCGGATATCTTAATGTTTTTATTATCTTTTCTTGTTGTATTTTTTGTATTGATAGATAAGTTTCTACTTCGAGTAACATATCTTCAATTCTTCCATAGTCTTCAGCAAATTTTATTTTGCTTATAATTAGTTGTGAATAACCAAGATATCCCAATATATCGGATAATTTATTTCCGTTAGAGAGTTTTTCTTTTATCTTTTTAATTTCGTCACCAGCAACTTCATATTGAATTAATAGAAATTCTAAAGAATCTTCTAACATATATCCATGATTTATCAACTCATATAGACGCTTAATAAAATATATTTTATTCTCTTTATCTAGGATTTTTTTAATATCCCCATTTTTCTTTTTCATCATTAGTGATTAATCCTTTTTCACAAGCTAATTCAAACTTTTTCTCTAAAGAGTTTTTATGTATTCTATTATTATCTATATATTCATGAATATCTTCTTTTTTCAATATTTCGGTTACTAATCCTCTTTTTCCGTTTACTAAATTTACCAGTCTTTGCGAAATAATGCAAATCACGGTTTGTTTAATATCTTCTAGTGACAGATTTAAATCTTTTAATCGATTTATTACTCCAATAGAATCTTCTGCATGAATTGTACTTAAAACTAAATGTCCTGAAAATGCTGATGTAATTACTTGACCAGCGGTCTTATAGTCACGAATCTCTCCTATTACCATCGCATCTGGATCACATCGCAAGATAGATTTTAAAGCATTATCATAGTTAATTCCTGCTTTTTCATTTACTTGCATTTGTATTAAACTAGGAATCTTTTTTTCTACAGGATCTTCTACTGTAATTACCTGCTTATTCATGCTTGCAAGCTCACTTGCTAATTTATACAGTGATGTTGATTTACCACTTCCTGTAGGTCCTGAAAATAATATTAGACCATTAGCTTTTTTTGAAAGATTATTTATATACTGACTATCTTCTTCAAAAATACTGTATTCAACATCTTCTAATTCGTTAATAAATATTCTAACCACACAGCCCTCATTTAACTCACTTAATGGTAAGGTAGAAACACGTAAAAAATAATCTTTGTCATTATATTTATAGACAAAGCGACCACTTTGCGGTTCTTTATTCCTTGAAATATCTATATTAGAATTAAATTTTAAAAGCGAGATGATCGCGTCTAGCTCCCTATTAGAAAATTGTTCATATTTACTCAGATGACCATTCACCCTGAGTTGTATAAAGGAATTTCCCGACGTATGTGGGTATATATGGATATCACTGGCTCTTTTTTCTATTGCTTCATTAATAATTCGGTTCATTAATTCTTTTACATCAATAGTTATCACCCCTTTTCTCAAGAAAAGAAAAATATAGGCTAAGTATTACAACTTAGCCTATATTAAAAAACTATTAATTTAATTTACTACATTATAACTCTATAGCCTAAGTATTTGAGTATGTTATAGATTTATATTTCTCGAAAAAGAATATCCCCTAAATCTTCTCAAAACTTCTTCTACTAATTTACAATCCTCACTATCAAGTGATTTAATCATATCAATTACTTCAAAGTGAGTGTCTGCCAACTCTTCTGGTTCCCCTTTTTCAGTTTTATAACCTACCAGTTCATCAATAGAAACGTTATATAATTTAGCTATTGATACTAGTGTCGCAACGTTTGGTTCGTTACGCCCGTATTCCCAGTTAGCATAAACACCGTGAGATGATAACTCTAGTTTATCTGCTACAGTTGACATAGAGTAATTGTTCATTTTTCGAAGTTTTTTCAAGTTTTGTGCCAGTAATGTTCCTTTATTCTTCAAAGTAATCCTCCTTTCTCATCTATAACTATTATACATCGTTTTCTATAAAAAATCAAATTATATTATAAATTTTCGAACCTTTTTTTCATGCTAATATAGAATATTATTTTCAAATTATGTGTAATATTTACAGAAAAACTACCAGGAACTCTGATATGTCAACCATATTAAAAAATAAAACAACGCTTTTATTAGCGTTGTTTTCATTCATTAAACAGGTTTTTCAACAGTTAATATTTTTATATTTTTCAATAAATTAGTATAAACATAATTTGCTGCTATAAGACCAGCAGTTGATGGACAAAATGCGTTCGATGCTGGTGGAATTTTCGCTTTTCGTATATCTGAATCTTGTTTACCAATTATTTCTAGATATTCTTTGTTTGCAATTGTTGGACTTTCTGTAGAAAATACTACGGGAACTTTCCCTCTTATTTTCTCTTTTTTCAATTTAGTTCTTATTACTTTTGCTAATGGACATACTGTAGTTTTACTTATGTCTGCAATTTGGAATTTTGTTGGATCTAATTTATTTGCAGAACCCATCACACTAATCACTGGTATATTATTTGCTAAACAATGTTTTATTAAATGTATTTTAAAAGTTACCGTATCGCATGCATCGATGACAAAGTCCAGCGGTTTCTCATAGAATACTGGATATGTGTCTTCTGTGTAGAAATCTTGAATAGCAATAACTTCACATTCTGGATTAATATCCAAAATTCTTTTCTTCATTTCTTCTACTTTACTGCATCCTACTGTTTTAGTAGTAGCGTGTATTTGTCTATTAACATTTGTAATATCAATATCGTCTTTATCCATTAACACTAAAGATCCTACTCCTGAACGTGCTAATGACTCAGCAGCAAATGAACCTACTCCACCAACACCTAGTATACCTACTCTTTTACTTTTTAATATTTCTAAACCTTCTGTTCCTATAACTAATTCATTTCTCGAAAATTGATGTAACATTTCTATCTCCATATTTCTAATTTTTTCTTTTAAATTAAAAAAGACTGGATATTATTTTGAACCAGTCTAAAAAAAACCAAAACGCCGTAGATTCTTACCTGAATTGGTCCTGATATAATCAGGTGGGTACGATAGCCTTATCTTCTAAAGTCTTCTCAAGGAAGCATTTTATACTAGTAAGCGATTCTCATTCCCGTTCAAAAAGTGTTAGGCCCGAATGTATGGTAAGTCTTACAAGCGCTTTAGTTGTATATTTATATTTTACCACACTTACTTTATTAAAACAACCTCAAAATTTGTATAATCAGGTAGATGAACTTGTTTTATTTCTCTAAATCCTATTAAATAAAAGGTTTTCATAAAGTAAAATATTTTTTAAACATATTTTTAATAATCGATTCTTTTATACTTATTTTTTTTATTAAATTTTTACTATTTTAAAAGCTTTTTCAGAAATTTTCCTGTGTAACTTTCATTATTTTTAATTAATTTTTCTGGAGTACATTCTGCAAGAATTGTTCCTCCTCCTACTCCACCTTCTGGACCTAAATCTATCAGATGATCACAGCATTTTATAACATCTAAATTATGCTCAATCACAACAACAGTGTTTCCTCCATCAACTAACTTATCGATAATTTTAATTAATCTACTAATATCATCAATATGTAAACCTGTTGTTGGTTCATCTAAAATATAAAGTGTTTTACCTGTAGATTTTTTATAAAGTTCACTCGCTAGTTTAACCCTTTGAGCTTCTCCTCCTGAAAGTGTTGTTGCACTTTGACCTAGTCTTATATAATCAAGTCCTACATGTACTAATGTCTCAAGTTTATTTTTTATCTTAGGAATATTCTCGAAAAATTCATACGCTTCTTTAATAGTCATGTCTAAGACATCACTGATACTCTTACCTTTGTATTTAACTTCTAATGTTTCTCTGTTGTATCGTTTACCTTTACATACTTCACATGGAACATAAACATCCGGTAAGAAATGCATCTCTATTTTTAGAATTCCATCACCACTACAAGCTTCACAACGACCACCTTTTACGTTAAAGCTAAATCGTCCTTTTTTATATCCACGTAATTTAGCTTCATTAGTACTTGCGTATAAATCTCGTATGTCATCAAATACACCTGTATAGGTTGCTGGATTACTTCGTGGTGTTCTTCCAATTGGGCTTTGGTCTATATCGATAATTTTATCTATATTTCCTTCAATTCCCTCTACCGATTTCACTACAGTTGTATCAATTTCTTCTTTATTAAGTACATTTTTTACTGAATTAAACAAGATTTCATTAACTAGCGTTGACTTACCACTTCCTGAAACCCCTGTTACTCCTATAAATTTCCCAAGCGGTAATTTTACACTAACGTCTTTTAGATTATTTTTTCGAGCTTTTTTTATAACGATATTTTCACCATTACCTTCTCTTCTTTCAGTTGGTACTGGTATTTTTTTACGACCAGATAAGTATGCTCCAGTTATAGAATTTTCATTCGCCATAATTTCATCAGGTGTTCCAACAGCCACTACTTGTCCTCCGTGTTCACCTGCTTTAGGTCCTATATCAACGATATAGTCACAAGCCATCATCGTATCTTCATCGTGTTCAACTACTAATACTGTATTCCCTAAATCTCTCATAGAAAGCATAGTATTAATTAATTTTTCATTATCTCTTTGGTGTAAACCAATAGACGGTTCATCAAGAATATAAGTAACACCCATAAGCTTCGAACCAATTTGCGTTGCTAATCGGATACGCTGAGCTTCTCCTCCTGATAATGTTCCAGATGATCTATCTAGCGTTAAATAATCTAAACCAACATCATTTAAAAACTGTAATCTTGATTTAATTTCTTTAAGTACTAATTTAGCTATTGCATAATCTTTTTCACTTAGTTTTATATTTTTGAAAAATTCATAACTATCTTTGATAGACATCTCACAAACTTCTGCAATATTTTTTTCTGCAACATACACTGATAAGATTTCTGGTTTTAATCTTTGACCTTTACAACTGCGACATGAATCTTCTTTAATATACTTAGCCATTGCTTCTCTCGTTGCTCTAGTCATTCCTGATTTATAACGTCTAAGGATATTATTTGCTACTCCTTCAAAATATACTATACGTGAACGCATAACTCCTTCATCATTAATATATTTATGAGTAATTTCTTCATGATTATTTCCATATAAAATAATTTGTTGTTGTTCATTACTTAAGTCTTTGAATGGAGTATCCATATCAATTCCAAAGTGTTCACATGCACATTTTATTAAACTTGGATAATATGTCGAAGTCGCATTATTATAAACTAATATCGCACCTTCATTTATCGTTAAGTCTTTTTGAATAATTTTATTAACATCTACCGTTTCGTGCATCCCTAAACCGTCACACTCAGGACAAGCTCCTTGTGGATTGTTAAATGAGAAGATACGAGGCTCTAGATCACCCAATGTAAAATCACAATGTTTACAACTATACTTAGTTGAGAATAATTGTGTAGTTTCTTCCTTAACATCATCTATTTCTACTAAATCATTATTAGAAAGGTTTAGTGATGTTTCTAATGAATCAGCTAAACGTGTTTCAATTCCTTCTTTAATAACTATTCTATCAATAATCACACTAATAGAATGTTTTTTATTTTTATCTAATTCTGGAATATCTCCAACTTCGTATAATTCACCATCAATTTTGAAGCGAATATATCCATCTTTTACTAGTTTATCTATTGATTTTTTATGAGTACCTTTTTTATCTTTAACTATAGGTGCAACTATTTGGATTCTACTACGTTCTGGCATTAACATAATAGCATCTACGATTTGACTTATTGAACTACTCTCAATTTTCTCATGATGATTTGGACAATAGATTTCTCCGATTCTTGCATAAAGTAGACGTAAATAATCGTAAATTTCTGTTACTGTTGCTACTGTTGACCTAGGATTTTTTGATGTCGTTTTCTGATTTATTGATATTGCTGGGGATAATCCCTCGATAAGATCAACATCTGGCTTTTCAAGATTACCTAAGAACTGTCTAGCATATGCACTTAAACTTTCCACATAACGACGTTGTCCTTCAGCATAGATAGTATCAAATGCCAGTGAACTTTTACCACTACCACTTAGCCCAGTAATAACAACAAACTGATCACGTGGGATTTCTAAATCTATATTTTTAAGGTTATTTTCCCTTGCTCCTTGTATTACAATTTTATTTTTCTTTTGCATAAATTACCTCAAATGATTCTATACAATCAAATTCTTATTTTTCTTAGTGAAGACTTAAAATACTCATATACCTTCATATAATATCATTTCTCAAAAGTCTTTACTCAACTCTCTTATTATAACATAAATGTAAATGAATATTAAGGAAGAAAGTTTTGATGAATATACAAAAATTTTGGAATAGTCTTTTAAACTTATAAATAGATAAGTAACAAATTACTACTAATATAGATATCAAAATATATTAAATTTATAATGCAAAAGATATGAAACTCTTTTACTGATTTGTTCAATAAAAGAGTTTCATATCAAAAACGTTATTTTAATCCTTTAAAACTATCTATTTTTATTTTTTCCTTACTTATTCCAGCGGATTCTAGAAAATTTTTCATAGTCTCAACATCATCAGGTTTTCCTGATAAAAGATATATTGCTCTATTTCCATACTTATCCACTACCTTTTTAAGTTTATCTTGACTTTGTTCTATACTTCCACTAGTTTCATAAGTGAAATCTTGTCCTTTCTTAGATAACTCTGTTAACTCTTTATTAAAGACCTTTACCCCATTATCTAAATGATTTAGTATAATCGAACGTTTAGAACTCCATTCTTTAACAATTGGTCTAATTGCTGCAATACCAACATCAGATGCAAAACACACAATAGGTTCTTGACCATCTACAACATCTAAGTTTTTATCTAACCAACTAACGTTAACCTTTTCACCAATTTGTAAATCTGTTAGTTCTTGTTTAAACTTACTTCCACTATTTCGAGTTAAAAGAACAATCTCATTTTCATCTGGATTAGATGCAATAGTAAGCCAACGGCTATTTTCCTTTTTATCTTCAATATTAGGAACTGTAACTTTTATATATGAACCTGCCTTCCAACTCATATTATTTGGTTTTTCAAATCGAAACACATAAAGATTATCACTTACATTTTCTATTGATTTAATAGATAAAGTTTGACTACGTCCAAGAAATACGAATATTCCAGACATTATTACTACCAGAATCGCCGCTATAATAAAAATAATAGTTAACATTTTTCTACCTCTTTTCATTTTGTTCCTCTTTCTTTAAATTATAGTTAATATGATGCAGTATAAGATACAGTAATATTAACCAAATTTGTAACTCAATTTAAAATACAATTTTTTATAATGAATATTTTTTGAAATTCATTCATTTTTGTTTTAAAAGATAGTGACTCATATATCGTGGTTTCTGAGAAACAAGATTTTGTCGAGTCACTTTTCTCAATGGTTTAGCAGATATATAAAAGCTTTTATAATGGCAATTTAGATATCAATAACCCACTGCCTCCATGAGTTTTTATATGAACTTTATTAAATCTTAGGACTTTCGGGTATGCCCCTTAAATAATCCTTTTACAAAATAAATTGCTAGCTTTTCGGTTGTTTCACTAACATTAGGAATATCTTTTTCCGTAACGTTCATATCTATATAGTTAAAAAGAATATAGATTTTCAAAATCTCTTGAATCTTTTCTTGAGAATACCCTTCTATTTGCAATCGATTAGTAAAATTTTCAACTAAAAACTTATAGAATTGATTAGATGCCTTACCCTCTTCTGATGAATAATAATTGTGTAATTCACTAGAAATAACCGGATTGTACCACTCTGATAAAATCTTATTAGTTGATATTAAACTTCTTGATTGACCAAAAAGTTGCTCTGTAAGCTTAACTACATCACCTTCCCAATCGATATTGTTAATCATAAATTGTCGAATACGATTATTTTCTGCTATATAAACATCTAGAAATATTTTTTCTTTACTTTCATAAAAGTTATAAAAAGTACCAACTGCCACTTTTGCCTGTTTTGCTATTTCTGAAATAGACGTTGCTTTATACCCTTTTTTAGAAAATACCTCATATGCTGCTTCTTTTAAAATCTTTTTTTTATCCATTATAATCACCTCCTGTTCAATGAATGAATATTTATTTTTATTCATTCATATTTTATCAAATATCCTCTTTAAAGTCAATAGTATAATACAATGTAAAAATAAAGAATATCTTCATTCTTTATAAATATTGAACTCTTATTAAAGAATTATTTAATTTGTCCATAACAAAAAAATAGAGTTAGAGAAAAATAAATTCTCTATAACTCTATTTTTTTCTTGTTGCAAGTTTTTTTAACCTTACTTTGTTTTATGTTATGCTATGTTATCCATGTCGTACAGTTTCTTATACTTATCACTTGTTGCGCATAGTTCACTATGTGTTCCATCCATCTCTATTTCTCCATCTTTAATGAAGATTATTCTATCCATATATTCGATAGAGTTTAGATGATGGGTAATCCAAACTATTGTTTTATCTTTACTAGACTCAAAAATTGTAGTTAACAGTTCATGTTCTGTCTTTGGATCTAACCCTACAGTCGGCTCATCTAGTAGTAATAATTCATTATTTTGAATAATACTTCTAGCGAATGCTATACGTTGACGCTCTCCTCCTGAGAACCTACTTCCTGTTTCAAATACATTTGTATCTATTCCATCAGGAAGACTTTGTAATAATTTAGACAATTGAGCTTTTTCTAAACTCTCATTAATTTTATCTTCAATTTCAGCTTCTTCTGTTCCCGAATCTAAAAGTGCAAGTTTAAGATTTTCTCTAATCGTCATATCAAATAGATATGGTTTTTGGTTTAACAGTGAAATCTCTGTACCCAACATTGTTTCTGTTGGTTTTTTATCAAGAACAATAATCTCACCTTGATAATCTGTATAAGTACCTGTTAATAATTTCACCAATGTAGATTTCCCTACTCCACTTCTACCTAATATTGCTACTTTCTCACCTTTTTTAATAGAAAGTGATAAATTATTTAAAATAGTTTTGCCTTGTTCATATTCAAAAGATAAGTTTTTAACATCAATAATATTTCCTTCAGAATTTTTTGCATTAACTACTTCGACTTCTTCATCATCTTCTTGAGCATAAAATTCTTTTACTCTATTTATTGAAACTTCATATCCTGGAATATGTGCTACAGCTTCACTTGTCATCACTGCTACACTTAGAACTGATAATACCATCATACAAAATGATGCAATATAAACATTCTCAATTACGTTATTTACTGTCATACTCCAACAGCTATAAATCATTAAGAACGCTGTGGCACCTGCAAGTAAGTTAACAAAATTTTCTCTTAAGTGAACGAATGTTTTGATTTTTCTTTCACGTTTTAAAAGTTTTTGTTCTTTAGTTTGATAATCATCCATAAATTCATTTACTTTATTAGAAGAAATCCAATCGCTTAATCCAAAAATAGCACTAGTGAAATCTCGATACAGATTGTATTTAGCTTCTTTCATAATTTGGAAGTTTTTTCTAGTAATTGTAAGTGATGCAAATGGTACTACAAAAATTATAAATATTCCGAATAGTGTTGCTAGTATTGCATAATTCATATCAAATCCAAACATTACTGTAATGAAAAGTACATATAGTACTAATGAAATAATACTTGGGAATATTGTTTTTAGATAGATATTTTGCATATTTTCAATATCTTCAGAAATAATACCTAGTAAATCTCCAGATTTATATTCTTTTTTCAATTTCAATGCTTTAGGTTCTAATATTTTGTATACCCTACTACGCATTTTTTCTATTATTCCTAAGACTAAATTGTGACTCACTAATCTTTGAATATAAGCAAATGTAGATTGTGCTAATGAGAATGTTCTTGTTAACACTGTAGGTACTTGTAGCATTAGGATATTTCCTATTTGTAATGATGCTCTACTGATTAAGTAACCTGATACGTACATTAACGCTGCTCCACTAATAACAGACATTAATCCCAAAAAGACTACTCCGCTCATTACGCCTTTATTCTTTTTAAGTTCTTTTCTTATTATTGAATTATTGTTCACTATAGCTACCTCCTACTAGATTAGCTTTTAATTCTTCAAAACGTGGTGAATTTTTAAATTCGACAACTTTCTCAAAATCACTAACCTTTCCTTGTTCTAGATTTAACACATAATCTACATTATTCAGCCAGTGTAGTCTATGTGTAGCTATAATTACAGTTCTACCTTTAAATAATTCTAGTAGTTTTTCTTTAATTTCAAACTCTGTTTCTATATCTAGGTGACTTGTAGGTTCATCTAAAATAATTATTTCTCTATTACTAATTAAGGCTCTGGCAATAGCAATACGTTGCGCTTGACCACCACTTAATTCTTGACCGCCTTCTCCAATATTAGTGTCATAACCTTGTGGTAATGTAGAGATGAACTTATCTAAACCTACTAACTCACTAATTTCTTTTAAGTAATCTTCACTTATATTTTCATTAGAATAGAATAAGATATTATTACGAATTGTATCTGGAAAAATATAAGGGAATTGTGAGATATATGAAATATTGTTTGACCAGTGAACATTTTTTAAATTTGTAACTTCATCATTTATTAATATCTCACCTTCACTTTGTTCATTAAATCCAGATAAAAGTGAGATTAATGAAGTTTTTCCACTTCCACTTTGTCCTACAAGACAAATCTTTTCACCTTTGTTTATCAATAAAGTGATATTATCAAGAATTTTTTTATCATCTTTTATTAATCCAACATTTTGTAGTTTTATACTTTCTACATTTTCGATAGAAGATTTCTGAGATTTATTTTTCTCATTATCCACTATCATTCGATTAATATCTTCATAAGCCATTTGACCATCAAGCGTTGCATGATAATCTGTTGCGGCTTGTTTCATTGGAAGGAAAAACTCTGGTGCAATTAATAATACCGTAAGTGAAGGTAACAACACAGTACTTCCATCTAATAATAAGATTCCTAATCTAACTGCTAAAAGTGCAATTGCAATTGTTGTTAAGAAATCAAGTGCAAAACTGTTTAAAAATGCTACACTAAGTGTCTTCATAGTACTTTGACGATACTCTTTATTTTTCTTTTCCATAATAGGTAAGTAATTTTTACTTACACCTAAGAATTTAAGTGTTTCTACACCACGAATTGTATCGATAAAGTTATTAGATAATGCTCTATATTTTTTATACTGTCTATTCGCCATATCTCTAGCGTTAATACCTAGTAATATCATAAAAATAACGATAACTGGTATTACAGATATTATCATTAAAGCTGAAACATAATCTGTATAAAATATAAAAATAACTACTAAGGTTGGGATAATCGCTCCACGGATTTGTTTTGATACATTTAATTCGAAATACTGTTTTACTTTTCCTATTCCGTTAATTGCTAAGGTTACTAGCTTCCCTGATCCTTCTCTTGATGTGAAATCAGGTCCTAAGTCAAAGTAACTCTGAAGTAATTTTCTTCTAAGTTCTGTTTCAAACTTAATTGCATGATTTTCTGTAAAATATTGTTGTAAGTGTAAAAACACTATCCTAAAAATAAAACCTATTAAAAAAAGAACACTATCTCTTACTACATTATCAAAATTTTTATTAAAAAGTCCCACTATGGCTTTTGCTAAAAAAGCAGCTTGTATAATTATACAAGCTGCTTCGAATATTGATAATATTAATAGTGTCAATGTAAGACTTTTTTTAACAGGAAGTTTTAATTTTGCTTCCTTTTTTTTCATTGACTAATACTCCAATTCATCTTCTTTAGTTAGTCGTTTTCTAAAAATAGAATATGACCAAACTTGGTATCCTAAAACGAATGGCAATAGGAATAATGCAACTATTGTCATAAGTCTTAGAGTATATACTCCACTCGCAGCATCATAAATAAATAGTGATTGACTAACATCATTACTGTTTATTATAGCACGTGGGAACATACCTGCGAAGACACTTAGAGTTAGGAACGCTAAAGTTCCTGATGTACTTAAGAATGCACCTAAGTCACGACCTTTAAAGTTTAAAACAAATGATAATACGAAGAATGCTACCGCTACTAATGCTAATACTAAACCAACATAGTAGTTTGTTGTAAAGATATCTGTTTTAAATAATGCCCAAATAGCAAATACTAATGTTACTACTGCAGCAAATGGGAATAATAATGCAGATGTTGCGCGAGCTGCATTTCTTAATTCTCCTGTAGTTTTAAGAGCTAAGAATTGAGCTCCGTGAACTAACATTAGAAGTAACATCATTATTCCTCCAAGGATAGTAAATGGAGATAATAATCCTAAGAAACCATCAACTAAGTTTTTCTTAGCATCAAGGTTTGCTCCTGTCATGAAGTTAGCTACTGCAACTCCCCATAATACTGGAGGAAGTAAGCTACCAACAAACATTGCTATATCGTATGATTTAATCCAAGTTCTATTATCACCTAATTTACCTCTAAATTCAAATGATACGCCTCGTAAGATTAATGCTACTAACATTAATACGAATGCGATATAGTAACCGCTGAATAGTTTACCATACCAGATAGGGAAAGCTGCGAACATTGCTCCTCCACCTGTTAATAACCAAACTTCGTTTGCATCCCAGAAAGGACCGATTGTATTAAAGTAAACACGTTTATCTTCATCAGTCTTACCTAGTACTTGAGCTAGTACCCCAACTCCGAAGTCATATCCTTCTAATACGAAGAATCCTGTAAATAGTATTGTAATAAGTAAGAACCAAATATTTGGTAAAGCTACTGACCAATCCATACTATGCTACCTCCTTCACAGTTGTTTCTTTTTTATTCATTGCATATCTAAATGCGATAAATTGTGTAATACCTAAAACTGTGTATAATACACAGAATACTAATAGCGAGAATAATACTGAGGCTCCAGAGTTTGGTGAAACTCCAGATTCAGTAGCCATTACTCCAAAGATTAAGAATGGTTGACGCCCCATCTCAGCCATAATCCAACCACAAGCAGTAGCAACTTCAGCTACTAAAAGTGTCCATGGCATAAGTTGTAAGAACCAACGTTTCTTAATTTCAGTTCTCTTGAATGCAAAAATTGTTCCAAGTAATGACATTAGTATTAAGATACCAACAGAATAAGACATAACTCTGAATGAGTAATAAATTGTTGGTACATCTGGTGTGTAGTCAATGTGTTTTCCTACTACTGGATAGTATTTTTCATCCATTTCTTTTTGAAGAGATTTCATACCTTTAAGGCTTCCTTCAAACTTGTCATACGCTAAGAAACTTAACATACCAGGTACTTCAAGGTAATGTTCTGCTTTTTGTTGTTTCTGATCGATTGTAGCTAAAATTGAGAATGGTGCTGAATTTCCAGTATCTTCATATAGAGCTTCAGCAGCTGCAACTTTCATAGGATATTCTCTTACTAGGTATTGCATTTGAGAGTGACCTGTTACAAATAATCCAGTAGATCCGATTAAAGCAGCTACGATAGAAATTTTAAATGCTTTTCTGAACATTGGAACTTCTTGATTACGAACCATTTTCCAAGATGCAATACCTGCAATTGTGAATGCCCCAACTGTTAACGCCATTGTTACTACGTGAGGGAATTGGTTCCATAAGTATGGGTTTTTAATGATTGCAAAGAAGTCAATCATTTCTGCTTTTTTACCAATTACACTGTTCTCAACATATTTAACACCTACTGGATGTTGCATGAATGAGTTAGCTGATAAAATCCAGAACGCTGACATAAGTGTTCCTATACTTACTAACCAAATACACATTGCGTGTAATTTTTTGTTAATTTTCTCCCAAGAGAAAATCCAAATACCGATAAATGTAGACTCAAGATAGAATGCAAGTAATGCTTCTACCGCAAGTGATGGTCCAAACACATCCCCTACGAATGAAGAATATTCAGACCAGTTCATACCAAATTGGAACTCTTGAAGAATACCTGTAACAACCCCAACAGCAAAGTTAATTAGGAATAAGTGCCCAAAGAACTTCGTAATTCTTTTGTAATGCTCATCGCCAGTTTTAACATAAATACTTTCAAAAATTGCGATTAAGAACACCATACCTATAGTAATAGGTACAAAGAAGAAGTGGAACACTGTTGTCGCTGCGAATTGTATCCTTGCAAGTAATAGTGGATCCAACATAGATATACCTCCTTATATGTGTTAATTTATATTTAATTGTAAATATTATATTATTATTGTATAACATAGTTTTTATTATGGCAAAACAAAAATGATAAAAAGTAGTACTTTTCCTACATTTTACCATTTTTCGTTCACAATTTGTTCACATTTAGTGATGGATTGTATATTATCACATAGTTGAATATTTTATTTTTTTAATTTTTTTATATTTTAGCTGTGCGTTACTCCAAACAACAGACTAACTATTAGAATAACAAGTACTAAAATACAAATTCTTACAAATTTGTAATCTTTTTCTTCAATATAGACATACAGTAAACCTAATATACGTAGCACAGGGGTTAATATTAAAAGAAATATACCAAACATTAAGTATGAATAATAATTAAATGCTACTAAACCTCTTAGCATCTCACTGAAAGTATATCTTTCTATTGTTAATACTCCATTTGCTCCTTGTATAAAGCTAAGTATAATTCCTGTTATAATAAAGAATGAACTTACAAAAACTCCAGTTTTTATAATATTTGCAATTACTATATTTATATCTCTTTTCTCATTCATATTAAAGCACCCCCAGACCTTTCAGTAACATATTTATAATAGTAAATAGTAAGATTGGAAGGAAAATATATCGAATATACTTTGCATCTAATCTTTGCATTACTTTAGCTCCGGTTCTTGATCCAATCAGCGTCCCAATCGCTATTGGTGCTGCTACTACTGGATTAATAGTACCATTAAAGAAATATATTAATGCACTAGCTGTTGCAGTAACTCCCATCATGAAGTTACTCGTCGCTGTACTTACTTTTATTGGGAGTTTCATATAAGTATCTAACGCAACTACTTTAAAGGCTCCACTTCCAATTCCTAGTAATCCACTAGCAAACCCAGCTCCAAACATAACAAGTGATCCTTGTGGGACATTAGTAACATTGTACTCTACAGTTTCACCTGTAGCCTTGTCATAGTATGATGAATTTAATTTATATTTATCAGCGTACTTATCATTCTCTACTACCTCTTCTTCTTTTTTGGCTTTAGTTATTAATCCTGTTTTTTTCAACATCCCATAAAAAGAATTTAATAGTATTAAAGCGAAGAAAATATATAATAATTTAGATGAAAATACTCCAGCCATAAGAGCACCTACTACTCCCCCTGCTGTAGTAAATACTTCTAAAAGCATACCTACTCGCATGTTACTAACATGATCTTTTACAAATGCTATTGCTGAACCACTACTTGTTGCGATAACAGCGACAATACTTGCTCCAATAGCATATTTAATATCAAATCCAAATAATATTGTTAACGCAGGTGTGATAATAATTCCACCACCTAGCCCTACTAAAGAGCCTAGGAAACCTGCAAAAACTGCTATCAACATAAATTGTAATATTTCTACCATTGTTCCTCCTTTTAATCCTTAGAGTACATTACTAGTACATTATTACTAACTTCTAATTTAATTTCCTCATTGCTTTTAAATTCGTTACTAGTAGCATTAGGACGATTTAATGTCAGCGCTAAATTTTCAACTTCATATTTAGAATTTTTTATTGTCATTAAAGTATTTTCGTATATAGGTACTATTGAGAAATACTTATATCCTTCTATGTTCTCAAAGATAGTTAGACCTTTTTTAGCTACTGTAATAATATTATTATCATCTATTATTCTAATTTTAATGTGATGATATTTCTTATTATTAAGTAAAAGTATGTTACCAAAAAAGTGATCCAGTCTTCTTCCAGTAGCACCATAAATATCTATTTCTTCAACTTCTTCAAATAATTCTAAAATATGTTCTAAAGCAAATTCTGCATCTGTTAAATCTTCACTACTTTTCACTTTAAAGTACTTAGATTTTTCTTCAACCGCTCTTCTTTGGTCTAAAGTAATCGAATCAAAATCTCCGCAACTTAATATTGGATTAATTCCATTATTAAGTAAGTACAACGCGCCTTTATCTACTCCACACCACAAATTAGACGAAGGGACTTTCTTTGGAAATACTCCACCTAACATTATGTTTATATTTTTTTTATTCATTATTTTAACAACTCACCTAATGTTTTTTCTTTATCACTTGCTCCGAATAAGAATGAACCACAAACTAATAGGTCTGCACCTTTATCTCGACAAGCTTTTGACGTTTCTGTATTTATTCCACCATCTACTTCTATTAAGAAGTTATAATTTCTTTCTTCTCTAACTTTCGCTAGTTCTTCAATTTTCTCCAACATCTCAGGAATAAATTTTTGTCCACCGAATCCTGGATTTACAGTCATAATTAAAACATAATCCAATTTTGGCAATAGGTATTTAATACTCTCAATTGGTGTTTGAGGGTTTAGTACAATACCAGCTTTTTTACCGTTATTTTTAATTACTTGAATAACTCTATCTGCATGATTAGTAGCTTCGATGTGGAAAGATACCATATCACAACCTGCTTTGCAAAATTGTTCTACATAGTTTTCTGGATTTGCAATCATAAGATGACAATCAAAAACTTTATCAGTTTTAGGGCGAATTGATTCAATTATTGGGAATCCAAATGAAATATTTGGAACAAAGTTTCCATCCATTACATCAATGTGAAACATATCAATACCGATACTTTCTAATTCTTTAATATCTCTTTCTAAGTTAGCAAAATCTGCTGATAAAATTGACGGTAATATTTTCTTCATCTTATCTCTCCTTTATATATTTTCTCTTTTGATTTTGTTTTTCCGTAAATAATACTTTATAGTCTTCATAACGACTTTCTAGTATCTCTTTACTTTCTACCGCTTCTTTGACTCCACATTGAATCTCTTCCATGTGATTACACGGTTTAAACTTACAATCATAATCGTTAAATTCTCTAAATAAATATTGTAAATCTTCTTTTTCGATAAATGTAATGTCCAATGAAGAGAACCCTGGAGTATCCGCGATATAAAAATCATCGATTTGATAAAATTCCGTATGTCTTGTAGTATGACGTCCTCGTCCAAGATGTTTAGAGATTTCTCCTGTTTCAATATCTAAATGTTCTGCAAGCTTATTAATAAACGTTGATTTTCCAGCTCCAGATTGCCCTGAAATAGCTACATACTTCTCTGAAATTACTTCTTTTAACTTTTCAATATCCTCATCAGAGTTTGTAAATACTTGATATCCAATTTCATAGTAATAGTTCATTATTTCTTTCATTTTAATAAGTTCTTCATCACTTAATAAATCAAGCTTTGTAAAGACAATAATGATATCTACATTACTATTTTCATTTAGACAAATTGTCTTATTCAATAACTTACTAGAAAACTCAGGATCTTTTACAGATACTACAATTATACTGTAATCTATATTTGCCACCTTAGGTCGTAGTAATTCATTTTTTCTTTCTAATATTTCTACAACATATCCTGTATTATTATCACTTAATTGAATTTTTACATCATCTCCTACTAAAGGCGTGATATTTTCATTTCTGAAGTTTCCTCGTGCTCGACAAGTAATATTCTCTCCAGAACAGTCGACATAATAAAATCCACTAAGTGCTTTTAAAATTTTTCCTTCTTTAGTCATAGTCCTCCTTTACCTTTACGGTATTTTTATCAACTACTTATTTAATTTTTCTTTTATTTCTTCTTTGGTTTTTTCGGCTAATCTCAACATTTCAATTGAGTGTTCTTCTGAAAGTTTTGTCATCGTATCTCCAGATATCATTCTTGCTACCTCTGCAATCTTTTGTTCTTCAGTCAACTCTCTAATAACAGTTAATGTTCTCTTATCAATGATTTCTTTACTAATTAGTAAGTTAGTATCCGCCAAAGCTGTTGTTTGAGGTAAATGCGAGATACATAATACTTGTGAGCCTACTCCTAGTTGATACATCTTTTCAGCCATTCGTTGCGATACTCTTCCACTTACTCCAGTATCGATTTCATCAAAGATAATTGAAGTAGCTTCTATACTTCTTGAGAAGATTATTTTTAGTGCTAACATCACCCTAGAAAGTTCTCCACCTGAGGCTACTTTAGATAATGATTTTAACGGTTCTCCTAAGTTAGCACTAATCAGAATCTTAACATCGTCTTTTCCTGTTGATGAGAATTCTTTTTCTTTAAAATCAACCTTGATTGTACTTTTTTCCATATATAAGAATTTCAACTCATCTTGAATAAGTTTTTCTAATTTTAAAGCTGTGTCTTTTCTTAATGAACTTAACTCTTGTGCTAAAACTGTTAATTCTTCTTCAATCTTCTTACTATCTTCTAGATAATTTTCGAAGTTTTCTTCATAATTTTCCAACTCATCTAATTCTTCTTTTATAGTTTCCGTGAAATCTATTAACTCATTTAATGGTTTTGAATATTTTTTCTCTAAAGTTTTAATCTTATCTAATCTATATATCAATCTATCTAGTTTTTCTTCATCATATTCGATAACATCAGTATAGCTAGATACTTCATATTTCAAATCGTCTAAGATATAGTATAAATTTGTAATTTCTTCATACTTTTCTTCAAAGTTTGAGTTATATCTAGTTAACTCTCCCAGATTAGATCTGATTTCTGCTAGTTTAGAAATAACTCCGTATTCTCCATCAATTCCTTCAGTAATACTATGAGCAAGGTTATTTACCTTCTCAAAGTTCTCCAGATAGTCAATGTCTTTTTCAAGTTCTAAGTCTTCATCTTTTTTTAGTTTCATCTGGCTTAATTCTTTATATTGGAATTTTAAGAAATCTACTTTTTGAAGAACATCACTCTCTTGTTGTTTTAAGTTATCAATTTTTTCTTTTATTATCTGATATTCTTTATACTTTTCTTTGTATTTTATATACACAGGTTGTATTTTTTCACGATTAAAAGAATCTACTAAATTTAGATGATTTTTCTCTACTAATAGAACTTGGTTATCATGTTGTTCATGGATATCTAATAAATGAGCAGCTACTTTTTTTAATGTTGATAGATTAACTATAGTTCCGTTTATTCTACAAACACTCTTTCCACTGCTGTATATGTCACGACGAATTACTATTACCTCATCTTCTAAATCTAAGTCCAATTCATTAAAAATTTCCTTAACTTCCTTACTCTTAGGAAAATCAAATACTCCTTCTACACTAGCCTTATCTTCACCATATCGAATATAAGAAGTTGAGGTTCTTTGACCTGATAATTGTGAAATTGCCGCTAGAATCATTGATTTCCCGGCACCAGTTTCTCCACTTAAGACAGTTAAACCATTTTTAAGTTCTATAGTTGCTTTTTCAATTATTCCAAATTGCTTAATATTTAACTGAATTAACATTGGCTCCTCCTCTATTTAAAGTGATTATGAGCATTATTTACAATATGCTCGATATTTATATTTTTATTTTCTACTTCTTTAGTTGCATTATATTTTAATATCATTAAGAATTCGATATTTCCTTCTCCTCCTGTTATCGGAGAGTAAGATAGGTTCGTCATACTAAAACCAACACTATTGGCTAAAAGTAATACCTTTTCTACTACTTCAAGTTGAACTTTTTTATCTCGAACTATTCCGCCTTTTCCTACCTTATCTTTTCCAGCTTCGAATTGTGGTTTTACAAGAGCACAAACTTCTCCACCATCTTTTATAATTTCTGCAAGATTTGGTAGTATTAATGACAATGAAATAAATGAAACATCTATTGATGCTATATCTATATCATATATATCAAAATCTTCTTTTACTGAATGTCTGAAGTTAGTTTGTTCCATTACTTTTACACGTTCATCATTACGTAATTTCCAAACAAGTTGATTTGTGCCAACATCTAATGCATAGACAAACTTCGCTCCATTTTGTAAAGCACAGTCCGTAAATCCACCAGTTGAAGAACCAATATCAATCATTACCTTATCTTTAACATCAAAATTTAGTTCATTGATTGCTTTTTCTAATTTAAGCCCTCCACGACTTACATAAGGCATCTGTTTACCTTTAATTCTAAGTTCAGCAGTTGATTCAACCTTTTCTCCTGCTTTGTCGATTCTTATATTATCATTATAAACAATACCAGCCATTATTGCTCGTTTTGCTTTCTCACGTGATTCGAATAATCCTTGACTCACACAAAGGACATCAGCTCTCTCTTTTGCCATAATTACCTCTTTTAAATTTACTAATTGTTTTCCTTTGAAATTTTTTTATTTCTTTCAATTTCAAACAGTCTTTCCTTCTAATTTTACCATAATAATGACTTTTTATCTATGAGAACGGCGTGTTTATATACACTTTATGATTAATATTTATTTTTCACCCAGAATAAAAATAATAAAGAGCAACTTATGAAAATAAATTTTCTAAGTTGCTCTAATGAAGTTTAGTTTATTTTACTTTTTTTATATTCCAAATGTCTTTGGCATATTCTTCTACTGATCTATCTGCAGAGAAGATTCCAGCGTTAGCTGTATTTACTAAACTCATTTGTCCCCATTTTTCTTTATTTTGATATGTTTTAGCTACTTTTTCTTGAGCTGCGACATAACTTTCAAAGTCTGCTAGACACATGTAATTATCTTGAGTTAATAAATAATCTACGATAAAGTTGAAGTTCATTCCACCAACAGTCATAGTTCTAATAAAATCTAGTGTTTCTTTAATCTTCACTGAATTATTGTAGTATTCCCATGGTTTATACCCTTGAGCATTTAGTGCATCTACTTCCGGCGTTTCTAAACCGAAGATAAAGATATTTTCATCTCCTACAGCTTCATGTATCTCCACATTTGCGCCATCAAGTGTTCCTAATGTTAACGCACCGTTCAGCATTAGTTTCATATTACCTGTTCCACTTGCTTCCTTACCTGCTTGTGAAATTTGTTCACTAATGTCAGCAGCTGGAATAATTTTTTCTGCAAGAGTAACTTTATAATCTGGTAAGAATACAACTTTGATGTATTCACGAACTAATTCATCACATTCAATCATTTGAGAGATTGAGTGGATAAACTTGATGATATTTTTAGCCATTTGATATCCAGATGAAGCTTTTGCCGCGAAGATAAATGTTCTTGGCACTGGGCGCAAGCCGTTGTACTTAATTTCTCTGTATAGGTATACAATGTGTAAAGCATTAAGTAATTGACGTTTATATTCATGTAGTCTCTTAACTTGAACATCAAAAATAGAGTCTGGATTCACAGTTATACCTGTAGTATTTTGAATATATGTAGCAAGTTGTTCTTTTTTTACTTTTTTAATTTCTTGAAGTTTTGCTACAACTTTCTTATCATTTTTGTAATCATTTAATTTACTAATTTTAGATAAATCTTTAACGAAATCATCACCAATTAAATCTTTTAGATAAGATGCCAATTCAGGGTTCGCTTGACCTAACCATCTGCGGTGAGCTATACCATTCGTAACATTACCGAATTTTGTTGGATATAAATCGTTAAATGCTCTAAATGTTGATTCAACAAGAATATCACTGTGTAATTTTGATACACCATTAACGTTATGACTTCCTACGATAGATAAGTTGGCCATTCTTATTTGATTATCATATATAATTGCGGTTTCTGCTAACGTATAATGTTTACCTTGATCAATTACCCACTGACAGAAACGTTTGTTAATTTCTTCAATTATTGAGTAAATACGTGGTAGTAATGGTTTGAATAAATCTACAGACCATTTTTCTAAAGCTTCTGCCATAATTGTATGGTTTGTGTAGGCAAATGTCTTAGTTGTAATTTCCCAAGCTTTGTCCCAAGAATATCCGTATTCATCAAGTAATAATCTCATTAACTCTGGAACTCCCATAGCAGGATGCGTGTCATTAATGTGTAACGCTACATGCTCACTTAAATTTTCTAATGTACCAAATTCATTGTAGTGATTTTTTACTAGTTGTTGTAGAGATGCACTAATAAAGAAGTACTGCTGTTTTATACGTAATTCTTTACCTTCATTTGTGCTATCTGCTGGATATAGTAATTTAGAGATTGATGAGGCAATTGCTTCTGCTTCTGAAGACTTAGAATATTCTCCACGTTCAAATAATTTCATATTAAAACCAGTTTTCGCTTTTGCTTCCCAAAGACGTAATGTATTAACAGTTTTTGTTTTATATCCCGAGATTAATAAATCGTATGGTTCGGCTTGGATTGATGTATAATCTTTGTGCTCAACTTTGAATCCATCTTCTGTCATTTTTTCTTCTACATGACCGTAGAATCTTACTTCAATTTCTTCATCATTTCTGTATACAAGACCATATTTTCCTAAGTCTAACCAGTAATCTGGAAATTCTTGTTGCCAACCATTGTTGATAACTTGCTTGAAAATTCCATATTCATATAAAATTGAGAATCCAGTTACCGGATAATCACTACTAGTTAAGGCGTCTAGATAACATGAAGCAAGTCTTCCAAGACCACCATTTCCTAAACCTGGATCTGGCTCAATATCATAAATTTCATCTAGATTAAAATTGTTTTTTTCTAGATATTCTTTAGTTTCCTTTTCAATTCCAAGATTAAATAAGTTATTTCTTAAAGTTCTTCCTACAAGAAACTCCATTGACATGTAGTAAGCACGTTTTTGTTTTGTTTTTTTCAATTCTTGTTCGTAAGCAAATTTTTTCTCAGATAATTTTTCTCTTACAGTACTCATTAACGCTTCATAAACTTGTCGTTTACTTGCTGCAGTTATAGTAATCCCAAATTGTCTTTTTAAATACTTCTCTATTCTTTGTTCAAATTCTTGATTTTTCATTATTTTCTCCTATAATCTAATCTATTAGACTATTTCATTATACATATCTATATATTGTAAAGCAGATTTTTTCCAACTTACATCTTGTTTAATTGCATTAGCCATAATTTTATTCCAAATATGACGTTCTTGATAATAGCAGTATGTCGCCCTGTAAACAGCATCTAGCATATCATACGCATCAAAACTTTCAAATGTAAAGCCTGTTCCTGTTTTACCATCAAATGGTTCTACCGTATCTCTTAAGCCACCTACTCTGTGAACGATCGGCACTGTAGCATATCTCATTGAAATTAATTGAGATAAACCGCATGGTTCAGTTTTAGAAGGCATTAAGAACATATCACAAGAACTATATACTTTCGAAGACACTTCTGATGAGAACATTATTAAGCTTCTTACTTTATCGTGACGACGATATTCTAATGAACGCAATGCATCTTCATAATGTCTATCACCTGTTCCTAAAATTACCAATTGTGCTCCAGTTTTTAAAATCTCATCTGCTACATGAAGAACTAAATCTATACCTTTTTGATGAGTTAATCTTGTTACCATTCCAATCATTGGGATATTTTCATTCACTTCTAAAGCTAATTCTTCTTGGAATTTCAACTTATTTTGTACTTTATTTTTTAATGTTTTAGCATCAAAATTTTTGAAAATTAGTTTATCAGTTTTTGAATTAAATTTATCAGTATCTAATCCATTAATTATACCGTGAAGTTTTCCTTGTTCTACTCTTAAAATATCATCTAATCCGTATGAGAAGTATGGATCTAATATTTCATGAGCATATGTTTCACTTACCGTATTAATTCTATCAGCTAATTGAATAGCTCCTTTTAATAAATTTAAATCACCTTTGTAAATTAGTGCATCAAAGTACTTATTATCTAGCCCAAATAAGTTACCCATTTCATAAGGATTGAATTTACCTTGGAATTCAATATTATGAATTGAAATTACACTTTTAATATTTTGATAAAATCCTTCTCCTCTTGCTTTAAGATCATCTAAATAAATAATCGATAATGCTGCATGCCAATCATTAGCATTTACTACATCTGGTTTATAGTCAATATGCGGTAATATTTCTAATGCTGCTTTCGAGAAGAATGCGAAACGCTCTCCGTCATCTTCTTGACCATATACACTATCTCTATTGAAATATTGTTCATTATCAATGAAGTAATAAGTTACTCCGTTTACTACAGTCTCAAAGATTCCGCAGTAAACTGTTCTCCATCCTAAATTAATAAAAATATGTTGTCTGTATTTTAAATCATACTTATCTCTATCTATTGAAGAATACAATGGCAGTACAACCCTTGCTTCTACATTTTCATCTTGAAGGGCTTTTGGCAATGAACCTATAACATCACCTAGACCCCCAACTTTAACAAATGGTGCCGCTTCAGCTGCCACGAATAAAATTTTCATTATATTTCTCCTTATTCGTAATTTACTTTCATACTAAAAGGGTTAGTTTTAGATGCAGTCTATCTGTATATTATACTCTTTTTTCTTTTGAAAATCGAAAGTTTTACAAATCTCTCCCACATGTTAATCTAACCCTTTTTTATTATTCTACTATTTTACCTTTTTCAACGATAACTTGGCAGTTTTCTGTTCCTTTTAATTCAACTTTTTCTGAAACTACTGCATATTTATCTAAAATCACACAATCTAAGTATGCTGATTTTTTAATCACACAATTCGGCAGTACGATTGAGTTTTTAATTACTGCTCCCTCTTCAACTACAACATCTCTAAACAGAATACTATTTTCCACAATTCCGTTAATTTCACAACCATCACCTAGTATAGAATTCTTAACAATTGCTCCGTCCCCATATGTAGTTGGTACACTATCTGCTACTCTTGTTAGAATATCTGTTCCTGATAAGAACAATTCATTTAACTTATCTGGATTTAATAAATCTCGGTTGAAATTATAGTATTCTTGTACGCTATTAATTGTTCTATTGTAATTCTTAATTTCATATCCGTAAACATTTAAACGATGGAAGTTCTTAGTAATAAAGTCTAGTAGAAGATCTTGCCATCCTAATGTCGTACCTTTTTTAACTAATTCTTTAAACATTTGTTTAGACATTATATAGATTTTAATCTGTGTCGGGCACACTTGATCATATCCATCATAATGATATAAACTATCATAAACTCTATTCTTATCATCAAAAATTATTTGCGATTCACGTTGTTGAGGTTTTCTATATGTATAAGCTAACGTTATATCTGCATTTGTTGATTTATGGTAATTAACCATATCTTTAAAATCAATATTACCTACAATGTTTCCATCAGCTAAAATACAATATTCTTCCAACAATGTATCTGCATATTTAGAAGCGTCCCCTAATACCTCTATCTTGTTTTGAGCTACACGGTTTGAGTGATGGTTTGACATTGGTGTAATAAACTTAAGTCCACTATTTTTTCTATTTAGATCCCAGTCTTTCCCCCAACTCAGGTGATCCATTAATGATTTATAGTGATAGTTTGTTACTACTGCAATATTTGATACTTCAGCTTTTACTAAAGAAGATAACATGAAATCAATCATTCTATATCTTGACGCAACTGCTAAAGATGCTAGTGTTCTATTCCTTACTAATCCTTGCAAATCATCATTACGATAGTTATCTGCAAATAATACACAAAACGCATTTACCATATTATTTTCCCTCTACTTTCCTATTGTCATTTACAACTTCATCCCTACCGATTACTGTTATTTGTTCTTTTCCTAAAACTATTTCTCTATGACCAATTTCTACATTTTCTTTAACTACCGAACCTTCAGCAATGATCGAATTATAGACTTTAGCACCTTTTTCTATTAGAACATCTTTCATTATAATACTTCCTACAACTTCTGCACCTTCTTCGATTCTAACACCTGAAGAAATAATTGATTCAGATACCGTACCAAAAACTGCAGTACCATCAGAAATCATAGAATTTTTTACATTTGCACTGTGTCCTAAATATTGTGGCATTGCTCCTTCATGACGATAGTAAATTCTCCATAATCTATCATCAATGTTGAAGTTTTCTTTATTTTTAATAAGATCCATATTGGCTTCCCATAAACTTTCTATTGTACCTACATCTTTCCAATATCCATAAAATGGATAAGCATAGATGTTTTTACCTTCGTTCAACATCATTGGAATAATGTTTTTACCGAAGTCTTTTTCACTTTCAAGATTTTCCTCATCACGAATTAGGTATTCTCTAAGTTCTTTCCAACTGAAGATATAAATACCCATTGATGCTTTTGTAGATATTGGATTTTCTGGTTTTTCAAGAAACTCTGTAACTTTCAACTCTGTATTCGTATTTAAAATACCAAAACGGCTTGCTTCCTCAAGAGGAACATTAATATGTGCTATTGTTAAGTCAGCACCTTTTTGTTTATGGAAATCTAACATTTCTTTGTAATTCATTTTGTAAATGTGATCTCCAGATAAGATAAGTACGTATTCTGGATTGTATTGCTCTATGTATTTAATATTTTGATAAATAGCATTTGCTGTTCCCTTGTACCATTCTCCTGTTTTACCTGCAGTATAAGGCGGTAGAATTGATAATCCACCATCCATTCTATCTAAATCCCATGGTTGTCCATTACCCATGTATGAGTTAAGCTCAAGTGGCATAAACTGTGTTAATACCCCAACTGTTGAAATTCCAGAGTTCGCACAGTTTGATAATGGAAAATCGATAATTCTATATTTCCCACCAAAAGGTACGGCTGGTTTAGCCATATCTTTAGTTAATACTTGAAGCCTCGTACCTTGTCCTCCTGCTAGTAGCATAGCTACTACTTCTTTTTTTCGTGCCATAAATTTGACCCCCTTTTCTAAAACTTAATTATTTCTTTTCTATATACATCGTTGTATAAGGTGGTATGTTTATACTCAAAGTATATTTAAATTCGTTTTTCTCTTTATTTATAGTTTTTAAATTCCTATTTGAAATTGCTAACCCATCGTATTTCTTAGCATCCGAGTTCAATGCTATTTTATAACTTCCCCAAGTATTTACTCCTATTTCATAATGTTTTAATACTTGATTTGAAAAGTTAGTTACTACTAATACTTCTTTACCAGATCTGTCTTTACGTGAGAAAGCAAAAACATTATTGTTATTATCGTCTACAACATGCCATTTAAATCCGTCCCAGTCACTATCATTTTCCCATAATGCAGGTGTAGATTTATAGTACTTGTTAAGCTCTTTAACATATCTATGTGTGAATACGTGTTTCGGGTAAAGCATTAATAACCAGTCTAATTCTCTTTCCTCATCCCATTCAATAAATTGAGCAATATCAATTCCCATAAATGTCAGTTTTTTCCCAGGATGTGCATACATATATCCTAAGAATGCCTTAAAATTACTAAACTTATCTTCATATGAAACAGGACTTTTATCTAATAGTGATTTTTTTCCATGAACTACTTCATCATGTGAAATTGGTAAGATGAAATTTTCTGAAAATGCATAGTGCATTGAGAAAGTAAATTTGTTATGTACACCTTTTCTGAAGAAAGGATCTGTTTCTAAATAATCAAGACTATCATTCATCCATCCCATATTCCACTTAAAGTCAAATCCTAAACCACCATGTTCAACAGCTGCTGTTACTTTTGGATAACTTGTTGATTCTTCAGCTATCATAGAAACACCAGGGTAATTTTCTTTTATGTAAAGATTTAAATTTTTTAAGAAATCAATTGCCTCTAAATTTTCAAAACCACCATAGATATTTCTTGCAGATTTCTCCTCATCTCTGCAGTAGTTTAAAAATAACATTGAACTTACAGCATCTACCCTAATACCATCAATATGGTAATCTTCTATCCAAGAAATTGCACTTGATGTTAAAAAGGATCTCACTTCATTTCGCCCATAGTCGAAGACTCTAGTTCCCCAGCCTTCATGTTCCATTTTTCTTGTATCTGAATATTCATAACAATGTGTCCCATCAAATTCATATAATCCATGAGCATCTTTTGTGAAATGTCCAGGTACCCAGTCCAAAATTACTCCAATATTATTTTGGTGACAACAATCAACAAAATACATAAAATCTTCAGGTATTCCATATCTAGATGTTGGTGAAAAATACCCCGTTGCTTGATACCCCCATGACTTATCATAAGGATATTCAGTTATTGGTAACAATTCAATATGAGTATAGTTCATATCTTTTACATAGTCTACTAGTGTATGAGCCAATTCTCTATAACTTAATTCCCTACCATCTTCATGATGTTTCCAAGAACCTAAATGTACTTCGTAAACATTCATTGGACGATAGTAAGGAACCTCTCTATTTTTCATCCATTTGCTATCTTTCCATTCATAGTACGGTAACGAATAAACTTTTGAAGCTGTTAATGGTCTGGTTTCAGCATGTTTTGCATAAGGATCTGCTTTCCATAACTCAGTTCCACTTTTAGTAACTATTACGTATTTATATGCATCATATTGTTTAATACCACTAAGTTCAACTTCAAATATACCTTTATCATTAATTAATTTCATTTCATGAGCATGTGGATGCCAAGAACAAAACTCACCAGTTACAAATACCTTAACTGCATTTGGCGCCCATACTCGAAATGTACATTTATCCCCATCTAAAAATGATCCTAAATATTTATGGCTATGGTAATTAGTCCCTTCATGGAATAAATATTCTGCCATATTATTGTTCACTAAATAACCCCCTTTTCACTAAAAGTAAACGTTTACTTTAGTTGGTAAAATTTTTAGCATAAAGAAAAATGAATAAAAACAGTTTATTTTATCACTAATTATTTCTTTATTTTTTATAACTATAGTATAACATAATGAATCCTTTATGTAAATGTTTTCTTTAGTTGTTTTCTATAAAGAAATATACCCCTTACATTGCTTTTATATTAATTATTTTTCATTATTTTATAATTAAATTATTTACTTTTAAAAACTTTTATATTAAAATTAAACTGATTGATTTTAGAAAACAGTTTAGTAATGAAAATTTTATGTTTCGGAGATGAAAAATATGATTAAATTTAATCCTATAAAAAATAAATACCCTCAGGGGGCATTAAAAAATAATGACAATTTTTATTTTGAAGTATTCATAAAGAATGATTTTTACTTTAATGACTTTAAAATAATTATTAAAAATGAATATACAGGTGAACTTATTTCTAAGAGTTTAGAATTTAAAGAAAAAGCTAGAGAAAACTACTCTACTTATCATGTAACTTTTGAACCATTTAATATTGGTCTTTATTTTTATCATTTTGAAGTTCACTTTGACAGTTTTTATGTTTACTTAAAAAATGATAAACTTGACGGTAAGTTGGTAAATAACAAAGATGAGCTACCTGACTGGCAGTTGACAGTTTATGATAAAAACTTCACTACACCAGATTGGTATAAAGGTTCTATAATGTATCAGATTTTCCCAGATAGATTTAAACGTAGTGAGAAATTTACAGCAAAAGTCGCAAAGAATGAAAATGTGAGAATTAGACATGAAAATTGGAATAGTATTCCTCATTCATCTATTACTCATGAAAATTATGGAGCTAAAGATTTTCTAATGGGGAATCTACTAGGTATTGAAGAAGAAAAAGAATATTTCAAAAAATTAAATATCGAGAGTATCTATCTTAATCCAATAGTTGAAAGTCCGGAAAACCATCGTTATTCAACTTCAGATTATTTTAACGTTGATCCATATTTCGGCACTAATGAACAATTTGAAAAGTTTTGTAAAGATTTCAAAGATGATAATATTAGAATCATATTAGATGGTGTATTTAGTCATACCGGTTCAGATAGTATCTATTTCAATAGGTATAATAATTACGACAGTATAGGAGCTTATAATTCACAAAACTCACCATATTATTCTTGGTTTAATTTCATAAATTTCCCTAACGAATATCATTCGTGGTGGGGATTCGATAACTTACCTACGGTAATAAAAGAAAATAAAGAATACAGCGATTTTATTAATAATAAGGATAGTGGTGTTGTCAACTTTTGGCAGAAACTTGGAATTGCTGGATGGAGACTTGATGTTGCTGACGAGTTCCCTGATGAATTTCTAGATAGAATACGTGAAAGTGCGAAATACTATGACAAAGATGCTCTAATCATCGGTGAAGTTTGGGAAGATGCAACTAATAAGATTTCATACAATACGCGTCGTCGTTATTTCTTAGGTAATCAACTTGATAGTGTTATGAATTATCCTTGGAAGAACGCAATTATTAATTTCGTAAAAAATAAAAATGCAGAAGACTTTACTCTTGAAATTTTAAAATTAGTAGAAAATTATCCGCGTCCAGCTCTTGATGCTGTAATGAACTTATTAGGAAGTCATGACACAGAACGAGTAATAACTATGCTAGCATTTGATAATCCTGAAGATGTTCCTGTTCATGAAAGACCAACATATAAAATGTCTAATGAACAATATACTAAAGCAAAAGAGCTCCTTAAGTATGCTAGTTTTATTCAATTTACCCTACCTGGTGTTCCTTGTATTTATTATGGTGATGAAATTGGAATGTACGGCTTTAGAGATCCTTATAATCGTTTAGGATTTACACATAGTGATAAGGATGAAGATTTGTTAAATCATTATATTGAACTATCAAACTTTAGAAATGAAAATAAAGAGGATTTTATTACAAACTTCGAGTTTATTTATACAAACAGTAAGTGTGTAGCATATAGACGAAATAATGTTCTTTGTATTATAAATCTTGATTCTAAAGCTCATTTTATTGAAAATTACTCTGGTGAAAAACTATTTGGAAATAATAAAGTTTATTCGACACCTTTTGGAACGGTTGTTCCACCTAAGAGTTATATCGCTATAAAAATTAAATAATTTAAAACACACAATTCTAAAAAACAAGGATTGTGTGTTTATTTATTCTATTGAAATTCATATCTAATTATATTATTATTAAGCATTAAATTTATAAAGGAAAAGGGAGTGACTCAAAAATCGTGATTTCGTAGAAATCGATTTTGTCGGGTCGCCCCCGCAAAGTTTATTAGATATCTAAAAAGCTTTTATAAAGCGAATTTAGATATCAATAAACCACTGCGTCTATGAGGTATCATATCCACTTTTTTAAAATTTAGGACTTTTGGGTCAACCTCTCTTACGTTATTATCCTGAGTTTCTAAGTCCTGTAGCTACTCCGTTAATTGTTATATGAATTGTATTAATTTGTGATTCAGGTAATTTACCTTCTCTTGAACGTTTAATTAACTCTAATTGAATTAGGTTTAATGTATTAAAGTACTGTAACCTATTTTCTAAACTTCGAGTTAAGTATGTATTGTCTTCTAAGAATTCTTTATGTTCTGAAATTTCTAAAACTACTTGTTTTGTTAAATTCCATTCTCTTAAGATTTCTTCATATACCTGCTTAGTTTCTTCTTCTTTACATAGATTTGCGTATTCTTTAGCTATATCCATGTCAGATTTTGACATAACCATGTCTACGTTTGAAAGTAGAGATGTAAAGAATGGCCATTCTTTATACATTTTACGAAGTTTTTCAATATTTCCTTTATCTTTGTTTATAAAGTTTGAAAATGCTGTTCCTACTCCATACCACCCTGGAAGCATAATTCTACTTTGTGACCATGAAAATACCCATGGAATTGCTCTTAAACCACCGATATCAGTAATTTTTTTACGTGATGCTGGACGCGAACCAATGTTTAAACTTGAAATTTCTTTAATTGGTGTTGCTTCAAAGAAATAGTTGTAGAAGTTAGGATTTTCAAAGACTAGTTCTCGATATTTGTTATAACTATCTTCTACTATTTCATCCATAATAACTTGGATTTCAGGTATATCTCTGATGTCTGTATTAACTTTATCAGCATTCATTCTTTGAATTACGGCAGAGAATAAGGCTTCTAAGTTATAGTATGCAGCGTCACTGTTCCCATATTTGGCTGCGATAATTTCACCTTGTTCTGTAAGACGAATTCTATCTTGTACACTTCCTAGAGGTTGAGAAATAATCGCATCATAACTTGGTCCACCACCTCGACCAACAGTACCACCTCGACCGTGGAAGAAAGTAACTTTAATATTGTGTTTTTCTCCTAATGATGATAGCTCCTGTTGCGCTTTATAAAGTGACCATCCAGATGATAGGTATCCGCCGTCTTTATTACTATCTGAGTATCCTAACATAATCTCTTGGTACCTTCTATTATCACTTACCCATTTTTTCACGATATCTAGACTTAAGTATTTATCCATTACTTCATATGAATTCTCCAAGTCTTCAATTGTTTCAAACAATGGTACAAGTTGTAATCTTGCAAAGTCACTTCCAACTAGTCCAACTTCTTTCAGCATAATTGCAAGCTCTAATAAGTCAGAAACACTTGTTGTATGCGAAATAATGTTTTGTTTAATAACATTATCCCCTAGTTTATCTTTTAATTTTCTAGCGGTTCTAAATATCGCTAGTTCTTTTCTTAATTCTTCTGATTGTTTATTTTCATCATTTATACTTAAAGGACGTGGATCTTCTTTTAATTGTTTTAATAGAAGTTCACATTTTTCTTCTTCACTTAGTGAACTGTAGTCTTTTTCAATATTAGCACTACTTAATAATTCAGCCACTGATGCTTCATAGACACTTGAATCTTGACGCATATCAATACTTGCTAAATAGAATCCAAAGATTTTAACAACATTAAGTAATTCTTCAAATTCTCCAGTTACTAAGATTTCACCTTTATTTTCTAACAATGATTTTTCAATTATTGTTAAATCAGCGATAAACTCATCAGCTGTAAGATATTTATCTTCAACTTCTTTATCGTGTAATAAATACTCTCTAGTATTTTCAAGTTTTTCTTTAATATGTGATATCGCTTTTCTGTATAATTCTTTTTCTCTATACTCAGAAGTATCGCTTGAAAGATTTGCTAATTCTTCTAGTTCTTTACTTCCTTTAGTAACGTGAGATGACATTGAAAATGTTCTATATAAACTATTTAATTTCTCAATATAATACGTTGTAATAAGCTCACATTGCTTCATTGCTGATAGATTTAATGTTTCAGCAGTTACAAATGGATTTCCATCACGGTCTCCACCAATCCACATTCCCATTGTTATTGGAGTTTCGTTTTTTAATTCTATATTATTTTCTTCTAATAATAATTTATACTCAGTCATTAATTTTGCAATTGCTTTAATAAATGATAGGTTGTAATATTCTAGTACGTTTGTGATTTCGTTAGCTACTTTTAATTTTTTCTCACGAATAATATCACTTTGTGTTAATATTTCGATATGTTTTTGGATTGAATTTTTCCATTTTCTTTCATTTATTAAACCATTTTTCACATCACGGTGTTTTCTTAATAAACTATGAAGTTTTTCTGTTAAATCAAGAACAGTTTTACGTTGAACTTGTGTTGGGTGAGCCGTTAAAACTGGTACTACATTAATATTTTCTAAGATATTTTTATCTTTAATATTTTTAATAGACTCAGATAATTTACCTACATATGTTTCACCTATATTATTTTTATAGTTGACTTCATAAGCTAAATCAACATCTTCAGCTATATTAATTAATAATGGTAAAATTGAAAAGAAGTTTGCAACAATTTCCATTTCTTCTTGAGTTAAATCCTTAATTATAAGATTTAATTTTTCGTAATTTTTTTCATCTGCTAATGCTTTTAATTCTACAATTTTTTCAAATGTATTTTCAGAAATCATTTTTTGTGTTGCTTTTAACAACATTTCTGTTAGAATTTGAATCTCTTCTTGTATAATATTTTCATTTACATTGCTTTCTAATCTTGTGTTTTGCATTTAGTTACTCCTTGATAAGTTTTTTACTAATAAAGTATATTTATCAGTTTTAACTACATATTCCATTATAAAACTTTTTTTCTAATAAAACAATGAATTTTAAGCATTTTTTTTATATTCTTAATTATTTTACTAACTTTTTTTAGAAATCTCTTTTTATTGTTCTTATTTCACTATGTTTAATAATTTATTTTAAACCACTTATAAACCTTTATTATATTATAATTTTCACATCAAATATTATTTTGAAAATACTATTATTTAATACTTTATTTATCATAATAAAAAAGGAAACTTTATAAATAATAAAATACTACTTATAAAGTTATCCTCATTTTTTATCTAATTATTTCTATTCTTCTTCGTAGACTTCTTCTTTGGCTGCTAATGTTACAGTTGCTACTTTTTGATCATCAACTAGGTTAATAACTTTAACACCAGTCGCTGTTCTTCCCAATGTACTTATTGTAGAAACATCTATTCTAATAATAATTCCTTGATCAGTCATTATCATTAAGTCTTCATTTCCTGCGATTGACTTAACCGCTACAATCTTACCTGTTTTTTTCGTAACTTTTGCTACTTTAACACCTTTTCCTCCGCGGTTAATTACATTAAATTCCGTAGATTTAGAAATCTTACCAATACCATTTTCTGTTACTGTTAAAATCTTCTTAGATTCATCAACTACTTCCATACCTACTACGTAGTCATCTGGAGAAAGTGTAATACCTTTAACACCTCGACTTACACGTCCCATTGTACGAACTTTTTCGGCATTAATTCTAATTGCTTGTCCATTTGCTGTAACGATCATAATATCTTGATCATCTGTAATTCTTTGAACATCGATTAATGAATCGTCATCATCAAGTTTAAGGGCAATCTTACCTTTCTTAAGAATACTTGCGTAATCTCCTAATTTAGATTTCTTAATGATACCGTACTTAGTTGAGAAGATTAAATTTGTTCCTTCTTCTTGAAGATCAGAAATTGCAATAATAGAGTTTACTTTTTCTTCTTTTTCAATTTCTAATAGATTAATAATAGGTATTCCTTTAGATTGTCTACTCATTTGGTTAATCTCGTAACCTTTAAGAGTATAAACCTTACCTTTATCAGTAAAGAATAGGATATGATCGTGAGTTGAACAACTTAGCATGTAAGCCACGTTATCCTCATCATTTGTAGTCATACCATTTACTCCACGTCCACCGCGTCCTTGTGATTTATAAGTACTTGCAGCAAGACGCTTAATGTATTGGTTATGAGATAGAGTAATTATGATTTGTTCTTTTTCAATTAAATCTTCGTTCTCGATTTGATCTACTTGTCCTTCAATAATTACACTACGACGTTTGTCTCCGAATTTTTCCTTAACTTCTAATAATTCATCTTTAACGATTTGAATTACACGTTCTGGTTTAGCTAGAATATCTTCTAAGTCAGCGATAAGTTCCATAAGTTTACTATATTCTTCTTCAATTTTATCACGTTCTAAACCTGTAAGTCTTTGCAAACGCATATCTAAGATAGCTTGTGCTTGAATTTCAGTTAATCCAAATTGATCAATTAATCCAGCTTTAGCTTCTTCAGCAGTTTGAGAACCACGAATTAAGCTAATAATTCTATCGATATTATCTAAAGCAATTCGTAAACCTTCTAATATGTGGGCACGGGCTTGTGCTTTTTTAAGATCGAATTTAGTTCTTCTAACTACTACTTCTTTTTGGTGCTCTAAGTAGTAGTAAAGTACTTCTTTAAGATTTAATAACTTAGGTACTCCATTTACAAGAGCAATCATATTAACACCAAATGAACTTTGTAATGGTGTTAATTTGTATAAATTGTTTAAAATTACATTACTATTAACATCTCGACGTAATTCAATTACGATTCTAATACCTTTTAAGTTACTTTCATCACGAAGGTCCGTAACACCTTCAATTTTCTTATCACGAGCTAGTTCAGCAATTTTCTCAACTAATTTCGCTTTGTTTACTTGATAAGGAATTTCAGTAATAACGATTCTTTCCTTACCATTTTTCATTTGCTCAATTTCAGTTTTACCACGCATAATTACAGAACCACGTCCTGTTGTATATGCTTTGACTATTCCACTACGTCCTAATAAGAATGACCCTGTTGGGAAGTCAGGTCCCTTAATTTTAGACATTAATTCAGCAATTGTTATTTCAGAGTTATCAGCTAATGCAATTACCCCATCGATAACCTCACCTAAGTTATGAGGTGGAATATTAGTCGCCATACCAACGGCGATACCACTACTTCCATTAACTAATAAGTTTGGAATTCTTGCTGGTAATACTTTTGGTTCTTGTTTAGTTCCATCATAGTTATCTTGCATATCAACAGTATCTTTGTTAATATCACGTAGTAACTCAGAGGCTATTTTACTCATTCTAGCCTCAGTATAACGCATCGCAGCAGCACCATCTCCATCAATAGAACCGAAGTTCCCTTGACCATCTACTAAAGGATATCTACTGTTGAAATCTTGTGCTAAACGTACAATTGTCCCATATGTTGCAGCGTCACCATGAGGGTGATACTTCGCCATTACTTCCCCTACAACGAAGGCACTTTTTTTGTAAGGTTTATCATATGTTAACCCTAAATCATTAAAAGCATAAAGTATTCTTCTATGAACTGGTTTTAACCCGTCACGTACATCTGGTAATGCACGTGATACAATAACACTCATTGAATAATCTAAAAATGAATTTTCAATTTCAGTCGTTATGTTTCTTAAGGTAATATTATTTTTATTATCTTCCATGTTCTATCCTTTCTTTCTAAATGTCTAAGTTTATAACATTTAGCGCATTATCTTCGATAAATTTACGTCTTGGTTCTACTTTTTCGCCCATTAGCGTATCGAAAGCAGCGTCTGCTCTTTGAGCATCATCAACACTTACTTGGTACATTAAACGGTGGTCTGGATCCATTGTTGTATCCCATAGTTCTTCTGCGTTCATCTCTCCAAGACCTTTGTATCGTTGAACAGTATATTTTTTATCTCCAGCATACTCTTCAATATTTTGTTTCAGTTCTTCTTCTGTATGACAGTAGAATTCTTTCTTACCTACTTTTAATCCATATAGAGGTGGTCTAGCGATATACACATATCCTGCATCGATTAATTCTCTCATATATCTGAAGAAGAATGTTAATAATAATGTTCTAATGTGACTTCCATCGACATCGGCATCGGTCATAATAACGATTTTGTGATAACGAAGTTTATCGATGTTTAATGTTTCACCAATACCCATACCAATAGCTGTAATTAACGAACGAACTTCATCGTTAGCTAGTACTTTATCAATTCTTACTTTCTCTACGTTCAGAATTTTACCTTTAAGAGGTAAAATAGCTTGGAATTTACTATTACGTCCAAGTTTTGCACTTCCTCCCGCAGAGTCCCCTTCGACTAGGAATAATTCACATTCAGCTGCATCTTTACTTGAACAATCTGCAAGTTTTCCTGGTAAATTAGTGAATTCTAATGCATTTTTACGACGTGTAGATTCACGAGCTTTCTTCGCTGCTATTCTAGCACGTGATGCTTGAAGACCTTTTTCAACAATTATTTTCGCTGTTTTTGGATTTTCTAATAAGAATCTATCAAATTCTTCAGAGAACAGCTTGTTAGTAATAGTACTCATTTCTGAGTTACCTAATTTAGTTTTTGTTTGTCCTTCGAACTGTGGATTTGGGTGTTTAATAGAGATAATCGCAACAAGCCCTTCTCGAACATCATCACCCGTTAAAGATTCTTTATCTTTAATAAGTTTATTTTTCTTACCATAAGAGTTAATTATTCTTGTAAGTGCGGTTTTAAATCCACTTTCGTGAGTACCACCCTCATGAGTATTAATATTATTAGCATAACTTAAGACATTATTTGAATATCCTGTGTTATATTGCATTGAGATTTCTACTTCTTTACCATCCATTTCACCGTGAACATAGATAGCTTCATGTAAAGCATCTTTATTCTCATTTAACATCTCTACATATTCTAATAACCCACCTTCATAACAGAAAGTTTCTTCTTTTTCTTGTCCTGCTCTTTCATCTTTAAGAATAATTGTTATTCCTTTGTTTAAGAAAGCAAGTTCTCTAATACGTGTTCTTAAAATATCGTATTCATATACTGTTGTTTCTTGGAAGATTTCTGGATCTGCTTTAAAACGAATAGTTGTTCCTGTTCTATCAGTTTCTCCAACTACAGTAATCCCTTGAACTACATCTCCTCGTTCAAATTTCATACTGTAAATTTTTCCATCACGATGAACAGAGGCTTCTAAGTTAGTTGACAAAGCATTAACTACACTGGCACCAACTCCATGAAGACCACCAGATACTTTATATCCGCCGCCTCCAAATTTACCACCGGCATGTAGTACTGTAAGGATAACTTCAAGTGCAGGTTTACCTGTTTGTTCTTGAATATCTACAGGAATCCCACGACCGTTATCCTCTACTCTTATCCAATTTCCTTCTTCAATTGCTACTGTTATTGTATTACAATATCCAGCCAAGGCTTCATCTATTGAGTTATCTACTATTTCCCAAACAAGATGGTGTAGACCTTTACTAGATGTAGAACCGATATACATACCTGGTCTTACCCTAACAGCTTCTAATCCTTCAAGGACCTGAATCTGATCGGCATTATATTCTTGTGTTTTTTTATTTTCTACCATGATTTTTCCTTTCATTTTAGTAAATTCATAAATAAATTTTTTAGACTATTTCACTAATATTTCCATTTTCTATTTTGAAAACTTTAGCCTTTTTTAATAAATCTTCTTTAATATCTGATATTGAAGGTGTCGTAATGAATGTTTGTACATTTTCATTAATTGCATCTAATAATTTTAGTTGTCTATTTTTATCTAACTCGCTCAGCACATCATCTAATAGTAATACAGGATATGTTCCTGTTTTTTCTTTTAGGTAGTTTATTTCAGCAAGTTTAAGTGATAATACTATACTTCTTTGTTGACCTTGGGATGCATACATTTTCGCATCAAGATCATTTATATAAAATTCTAAATCATCATGCTGTGGTCCAATTTTTGTACTACCTCGCATAATATCATCAAAAGATCTCTTCATCATGACTTTCGTCAAGTTCTCTTCAGTAAAAGACTCATCGTTTATCTCTGTAATATTCAATGCATCTAAAACTGAGCTTTTATATTTAATTTTTAAAGTTTCTTGTCCATTAGATATATTTAACATATTTTTATATGTTAATTTAGAAATATCTTGAACAAATGACACTCTCTCTTTTGTAATGTATAGTGCAACTTTCGCAAGTTGGGATGTAAGGGTTTCTAGATACGCTAGAGACATTTCATCTTTAGGATTCTTTCTCATATCTTTCAAATATGAATTACGTTGTTTTAAAAGATGTTGATACATTAAGTAGTATTTATGATAAATACGTGAAAACTGATAAAATTCCCTATTCATAAATTCTCTGCGTAACGCTGGAGAACCTTTAACAATCTGCAAGTCTTCTGGGGAGAAAAGAACAACATTTAGTTCACCAACAAAATCAGTTAGCTTCGTTTTCTTTATTCCAGCAATCTTAGCACTTTTACCTTTATTATTAATTCCTAACATTATGTCTAGATCTTTATCATTTTTATTTACTATACAAGACATAGCTGTCGCTGTTTCTCCAAACATAATACACTCACTATCACTCTTTGTTCTGTAACTTTTTCCAAGTGCCAAACAAAAAATAGACTCTATAATATTAGTTTTTCCATTCGCATTGTTTCCTACTAAAACATTAAGCGAGGGATGTGCATCTATATTCGTAGATAAATAATTTCGAAAGTACAGTAATTTTAAACTTTTAATTTTCATTAATTATTATAAATTCATTTCCTTCTAATTTTATTACATCATTTGAATATAATTTTTTCCCTCGTCTATTTTCTAGTTCTCCATTAAGCTCAACTTCTACTTCTTGTAAGAAATATTTAGCTTCTCCACCAGAACCTATAAATCCTTCTAATTTTAAGAATTGAGCTAATGTAATATACTCACTATTAATAAAAACTTCTTTCATTTCACACCTCCTATGATATTTAAAAATGAAACTATGTGTATATAAATATATTTTATACATTATAATTATACCAAATTTCTTGTTTTTTTTCAACAATCACCATTTTTTTTATAATTTTCCAATTTAAAATATCTATATATACCAGGTATTTTTAAAGATTAGTATCAATTTAAGTTCACATAAATAATATAGTGTATATTTATAAATTTATTTCAAATCTAATAGAAATATATTGTGAAAAAAATAGTATTTTAATAAAAATTCAAATATTAAATTTATAGACAATGTAATCGTTTTTCTTTTAACTTTAATTAGTTTATTATATAATTATAGTGAAAAAGGATTTTATATTTCAGAAACTTAGGAGGATATTGATATGTATAATTTAGATAAATTAGAAAAAATCTTAAAAGAAAAGGTAATCTCATTAGAAGAAACTAGTTATGGAATCACAAATAAAAATTACATTATTACAACGGATAATAATAAGTATTTCTACAGAACTTCTAAAGATTCTACAAATATTGTAAATAAAAATAATGAACGAGAAGCTATTACTCTTTTAGCTAATGAAGAATACTTTCTTAAGCCAATATTCTTCAATAATGATAATCTAATCACAGAATTCCAACCTAATCCGAAAACATTCATTTCCCAAAGAAAATTATCAAGTATCATAAGAATAGGAAAACTTCTTAATAACTTTCATTCGAAAAAATTTCAAGCTGAGAATATATTTGATCCTATTAAACAATTTTATAATTATTATAACCAAATTGATGAAAAAAAGAGTATTTTTGAGCAATACTTGTACATTATAGATGATTTTAGAAAGTTCTATGAACCTGACAGATTATGCCACAATGACTTAGTTGAAGGTAATTTCTTATTTTCAAAAGATAAATTATATTTAATAGATTTTGAATACGCAGGATATAATGATTATTACTTCGATATAGCGAGTTTTATATCAGAAAATGATTTAAACTACGAGGAAACAATTACCTTCTTAAAAGCATATTTTAACAATAAGGAGTGCCATTATAAAAAACTAGATGTATTCTTACAGTTCTGTGATTTATTATGGTATACATGGGCTATTCTATTATATGAAAAAAGAAATGAAGAAGTTTACAATGAAATTGCTCAAGCAAAGCTCCATAGATTAAATAATCCTAGAAAGATTGTATATTAAAGAGTAACACACCTTAAAGAGCCTATTATGACTCTCTAAGGTGTGTTTTATTATAAAAAAAGAATACTTGCAAAATTATGCAAGTATTCAATAAATTTTCTTTAATTATTTAGCTAAAGCTGCTTTAGCTTGTTCACAAATGCTTGTGAATGCTGCTGCGTCGTGGATAGCGATTTCTGATAACATTTTTCTGTTAATATCGATTCCAGCAACTTTAAGTCCGTTCATTAGACGGCTGTAAGATAAACCATTTAATCTTGCAGCTGCATTAATACGAACGATCCATAATCTTCTGAAGTTACGTTTTGTTTGACGACGGTCTCTGAAAGCATACATTCCTGATTTCATTACTTGTTGCTTAGCAACTTTGAATAATGTATGTTTTGAACCAAAATATCCTTTAGCTAGTTTTAAAACTTTTTTACGGCGACGACGAGTCACAGTTCCACCTTTAACACGTGGCATATCTAATTCCTCCTTATGTATAACTTAAATAAGTATTTACGCTATAATTAATCTTCTTTAATATTATTTAACTAATAAAGTTCTAATACGTTTGTAATCACCACGAGATACTAATGAAGCTTTACGTAAGTGACGTTTTTGTTTAGTAGTTTTTCTTGAAAACCAGTGAGAAGTATAAGCACGGCTACGTTTTAATTTACCGCTAGCTGTTTTTTTCACACGTTTTGCTAAACCACGGTGAGATTTCATTTTTGGCATTATCAAATTCCTCCTATATTAAACCTTTATTTCTCTTTTTTTGGTGCTAGAACTAAGAACATACTGCGACCTTCCATTTTAGGTTTTTGTTCGACAGTAGCTATATCGCTAGCTTCGTTAGAAAAGTTTTCTAAAACTTTCTGTCCAATTTCTTTGTGGGTGATTGCTCTCCCTTTAAAACGAATAGAAACTTTAACTTTGTCTTCTTTTGCTAAGAATTTACGTGCATTTTTCAACTTAGTTTCAAAATCGTGTTTTTCAATTGTTGGAGATAATCTTATCTCTTTTGTTGTTACGATTTTTTGTTTCTTACGTGCTTCTTTTTCTTTCTTTTGTTGTTCAAATTTGAATTTACCGTAGTTCATAATTTTAGCAACTGGTGTTTTAGCATTTGGAGCTACTAGAACAACATCTAAGTTCATACGCTCTGCAATTTGCATCGCTTCTACCTTAGTTTTAACTCCTAATTGTTCTCCATTTTGACTAATTAAAAGAAACTCTTTCGCTTTAATACCTTCATTTACTTGTGCAGTATCTTTACTAATGATCAGCACCTCCTATTTATAAATTTTATTAAATACTAAAAGCATTAAAAAAACTGAGTGCAAAACACCCAGCATAAAATTCTACATTTCATCTACATAAACCTGAACAATCAATATTGGCAGGTGAGAAACGGGTGCTTCTACTTTTGTATTCAACATTATTTATTTTACATACTTTTTATAGATTTGTCAATAGGAATATAATATTTTTTTATATTCCTATTAACTTTTCTATGTTCTAAATTAAATAGAACCTAATTCTTCTTGTAATTCTTCTTCAATTGGTCTACTTAATTCGTTATCCATTTCTAATTCAAGCTCATTTTCAGCTTTGATATCTACGTCATTATATCTTGGCATTCCTGTTCCTGCTGGAATTAACTTACCAATAATAACGTTCTCTTTAAGTCCCATAAGTCTATCAACTTTTCCTTTAACAGCTGCGTCTGTAAGTACACGCGTTGTTTCTTGGAATGAAGCTGCAGATAAGAAACTTTCAGTTTCTAATGATGCTTTAGTGATACCTAGAATTACAGGCTTAGCTGTAGCCATGTTTCCACGTACCGCAAGGATTTTTTTGTTTTCATCTGTGAATTTGTGGATATCAACTAATGAACCTGGAAGTAAGTCAGTGTCTCCAGCATTGATTACACGCACTTTTCTTAACATTTGACGTACCATAACCTCAACGTGTTTATCACTGATTTCTACCCCTTGCATACGGTAAACTTTTTGCACCTCAGTTAATAAGTAACTTTGTACTGCTTCTAAACCAGCAATTGATAGTAATTCTTTTGGTTCAATAGAACCTTCTGTTAAAGCTTGACCACGTTTAACTTTATCGTCTTCTTTAACTAACATACGACTTGCACCGTAGTCTTGATATTCTCTTTCTTCACCGATTTCACTTAATACGTAAATTCTACGTACGTGATTATTATCGATTTCGACTTTTGTAACTGTTCCATCTACTTCTGAGATTAATGCCTTACCTTTAGGATTACGTGCTTCAAATAACTCTTGAATACGAGGTAAACCTTGAGTGATATCGGCACCGGCAACCCCACCTGTGTGGAACGTACGCATTGTAAGCTGTGTACCAGGTTCTCCGATAGATTGAGCGGCTATTGTACCAACTGCTTCACCAACTTCTACTTTTTCACCTGTAGCTAAGTTTTTACCATAACATTTCTCACAAACTCCGTGACGAGAGTTACATGTAAATGCTGATCTGATAACAACACTTTCAATTCCAGCTGCTTCAATTTCTTTAGCTGTATCTAGTGTAATTAATTGACCATCTTCAACGATAACTTTTCCTGTCTCTGGGTGAACAACAGTTTCTTTACTGTATCTACCTTCAAGACGTTCTTGTAAGCTTTCAATTTCATCTGTTCCATTTTTCAGTGCAGCAACTCTTAATCCACGAGATGTACCACAGTCGTTTTCACGAACGATAACATCTTGTGCAACGTCTACAAGACGACGAGTTAAGTAACCTGAGTCGGCTGTCTTAAGCGCAGTATCGGCAAGACCTTTACGCGCACCGTGAGAAGAGATGAAGAACTCTAATACTGTTAATCCTTCTTTAAATGATGAACGTACAGGCATTTCCATGATACGTCCTGATGGAGATGCCATCAGACCACGCATTCCGGCTAACTGTGTAAAGTTTGACGCGTTACCACGGGCTCCAGAGTCACTCATCATGTAAATTGGGTTTGTAGCTGGAAGAGAGTCCATAAGTTGATCTTGGATAATATCTTTTGCTTTTGCCCATTGAGCAATAACGTTTTGATATCTTTCTTCTTCAGTTAATAGACCACGTCTGTATAATGTTGTGATTTTATCAACATTAGATTGTGAGTCTGCTAAGATTTCATATTTATTAGGTAGGACGAATACGTCACTTACCCCTACTGTAATACCAGCTCTTGAAGAGTACTTAAATCCTAAATCTTTCATTCTGTCTAACATCATAGATGTTTCAGTAATATGGAATCTGTTAAAGATTTCAGAAATGATTTTTGATAGGAAACCTTTTTTGAATGGTGTTACAGCTTCTTGTTCAGCTATGTATGCTTTTAATCCGCCTTCTGATAAGTCAGATGGCGCTACGAAATATTTATCAGGAGTTGCTGATTCTAAATTATCTTTTGTTGGTTCGTTTAGATATGGGAATCCTTCTGGTAATATATCGTTAAAGATTACTTTACCAATTGTAGTAACAAGTAATTTTTTGTTTTGTTCTTCTGTGAACGTTGGGTTTTCAAATGATTTAGCTGCGATACCAACACGTGAGTGAAGGTGAATATATCCATTTTGGTATGCTATTCTTGCTTCATCGGCGTCTTTGAAAATCATACCTTCCCCTACTGCTCCAGGTCTTTCTAGTGTTAGGTAGTAGTTACCTAATACCATATCCTGAGATGGTGTAACTACTGGTTTACCATCTTTAGGGTTAAGGATGTTTTGAGCAGCTAGCATTAGCATACGTGCTTCTGCTTGCGCTTCTTTTGATAAAGGTACGTGAACGGCCATTTGGTCACCATCGAAGTCGGCGTTAAACGCTGTTGTAACAAGAGGGTGAAGACGAATTGCACGTCCTTCTACTAAGATTGGTTCGAATGCTTGAATACCTAGTCTGTGAAGAGTCGGGGCACGGTTAAGTAATACTGGGTGCTCACGAATAATATCTTCTAAGATATCCCATACATGATCTTCCATTCTTTCGATTTGGTTTTTAGCATTTTTAATGTTATTAGCTAACTCACGTTTAACTAATTCACGCATTACGAATGGTTTGAATAATTCAAGTGCCATTTCTTTAGGTAATCCACATTGGTACATTTTTAGGTTTGGACCAACTACGATTACTGAACGTCCAGAGTAGTCAACACGTTTACCTAATAAGTTTTGACGGAAACGACCGTGTTTACCTTTTAACATATTAGATAATGATTTTAATGTTCTGTTACCAGGACCTGTTACAGGACGACCACGACGTCCGTTATCGATTAATGCATCAACTGCTTCTTGTAACATACGTTTTTCGTTTTGTACAATTAGCCCTGGTGCTTTAAGTTCGATAAGTTTTTTAAGACGGTTATTACGGTTAATTACACGTCTGTATAAATCGTTTAAGTCACTTGTTGCGAAACGTCCACCATCTAATTGAACCATAGGTCTTAATTCAGGTGGAATAACTGGTAGTACAGTCATAATCATCCATTCTGGTTTATTTCCTGAGTGTTTAAAGGCTTCGAATACTTCAACACGTTTGATGATTTTTACAACTTTTTGACCAGATTTATAGTTACTTTCACTTAGTTCTTTAAGTTCATTTTTAAGGTCTTTAAGTTCTTTTTCAATATCTAACTCAGCTAATAGGTCGCGAATTGCTTCAGCTCCCATTTTAGCTACGAAAGAGTTTGCTCCAAATGTGCTACGCGCTTCACGTACTTCACGCTCAGAAACAATTTGTTTCTTCATGAAGTCAGTTTCACCTGGATCAATAACAATGTAAGAAGCAAAGTAAATTACTTCTTCCAATTGTCTTGGGCTAAGATCAAGTAGAAGACCCATTCTACTTGGAATACCTTTGAAATACCAAATGTGGCTGACTGGGGCAGCTAATTCTAAGTGCCCCATTCTTTCACGACGAACTTTAGCTAAAGTTACGTCAACTCCACATTTATCACATTTAATGTTTTTATATCTAACTCTTTTGTACTTTCCACAAGCACATTCCCAGTCTTTTGTTGGACCGAAAATTCTTTCACAGAATAATCCATCATTTTCTGGTTTTAAAGTTCTATAGTTAATTGTTTCAGGTTTTTTAACCTCTCCATAAGACCAACTTCTGATTTTTTCAGGAGAAGCTAAACTAATTTTCATATATGCAAAATTATTTACGTCTATCAAGGAGCATACCTCCTTTATTTTTTTGTATAAATGCCTTGAATAGTTCTTTGTGATTAATTGTAAAATTTATATTATTCTTCATCAGTATCATCTTCAACGTCTTCATACTCATCTGTATCTGACATTAAAAGACTAGCTAATGCTTGATATCCTGAAGTTTCTTCACTTGATTCTTCTTCAACTTCTTCTTCAGAATCAGATAGAATTAAATTAGCTAAACTTTGATATCCATTTTCAGTATTTTCTTTTGAAGCTTTTTCAGTTTCAGTAGCTTCTTCTTCGTTGTGGTTGTGGTGGTGTGATTCGTGGAAATCAATTGTATCTCCTAAATCTATATCACCCATATCAACTTCGTTATCTTCATTATCCATTACTCTGAAGTCCATACCTAGCGCTTGAAGTTCTTTCATAAGTACTCGGAATGATTCAGGAACTCCTGGACGTGGAATGTTTTCACCTTTAACGATAGCTTCGTATGTTTTAACACGACCATTAGTATCATCTGATTTGTACGTTAAGATTTCTTGAAGAGTATACGCAGCACCATAAGCTTCAAGTGCCCATACCTCCATCTCACCAAATCTTTGTCCACCGAATTGAGCTTTACCTCCAAGTGGTTGTTGAGTTACTAATGAGTATGGTCCAATTGAACGAGCGTGAAGTTTATCATCAACCATGTGTGCAAGTTTAATCATGTACATTACCCCTACAGATACACGGCTGTCGAATGGTTCACCTGTACGCCCATCATAAAGAACTGTCTTAGCATCTTTAGCCATTCCAGCTTCCGCAACTGTAGACCAAACATCTTCATCAGTAGCACCATCAAATACTGGTGTAGCTACGTGGATTCCTAGTTGTTTAGCAGCCATACCTAAGTGTAGCTCTAATACTTGTCCAATGTTCATACGAGATGGAACCCCAAGTGGGTTTAACATTACGTCAACTGGTGTACCATCTGGTAGATAAGGCATATCTTCTTCTGGTAAGATATTTGAGATAACCCCTTTGTTACCATGACGACCGGCCATTTTATCCCCTACACGGATTTTACGTTTTTGGACGATAAATACACGTACAAGTTCATTTACACCGTTAGGTAATTCAGCACCATCTTCACGTTTAAAGATTTTAACATCGGCAACTACTCCATCCGCACCATGAGGTACACGTAATGAAGTATCACGTACTTCTTTAGATTTAGCTCCAAAGATAGCATATAATAATTTTTCTTCTGGAGTTTGTTCAGTTAATCCTTTCGGTGTAACTTTACCTACTAAGATATCTCCATCTTTAACTTCAGCCCCAATACGGATAATTCCACGTGCATCTAGGTTTCTAAGTGCATTTTCACCTACGTTTGGAATTTCACGAGTAATCTCTTCTGGCCCAAGTTTGGTATCACGAGCATCTGTTTCATATTCTTCTACGTGAATAGAAGTATAAACATCATCTTTTACAAGACGTTCACTCATGATAACAGCATCCTCATAGTTATATCCATCCCAGTTTACGAATGCTACTACAAGGTTTTTACCTAAAGCTAATTCTCCTTTATCCATAGATGGTCCATCTGCAAGGATATCTTTAGGCTCTACTCTATCACCAACTTTAACGATTGGTTTTTGGTTGTATGCTGTAGAGTGGTTAGAACGTACGAATTTGTGAATTACGTAAGTATCTAAGTCACCTTTAATTTCTTTACCTTCTAGAGTTTCAATACGACGTACTTTTATTTTCGCTCCATCTACGTATTCAACGATACCTGGGTATTTAGCGATAACCGCAGCTCCTGAGTCACGTGCTGCAAGGTGCTCCATACCTGTACCAACGAATGGTGCTTCAGTAATCATTAATGGTACTGCTTGACGTTGCATGTTCGCTCCCATTAGGGCACGGTTAGAGTCGTCATTCTCTAAGAACGGAATACATGCAGTCGCAGCAGAAACTACCTGTTTAGGTGATACGTCCATGAAGTTCATCATTTCACGAGGTTTAACTGTGTTATCTCCCCTGAAACGACATACTACTTCTTCATCTACGAAGTAACCTTTTTCATCAACATTGGCAGTTGATTGTGCCACTACGTATTTATCTTCTTGATCAGCTGTTAAATATTGTACGTTTTCAGTTACGTACGGACGACCTTCTCCATCAAATTCAACTTTTCTATATGGAGTCATAATGAATCCAAATTCATTTATACGAGCAAATGATGAAAGTGAGTTTATAAGACCGATGTTTGGTCCCTCTGGAGTTTCAATCGGACACATACGCCCATAGTGTGAGTAGTGAACGTCACGTACTTCCATTCCAGCACGTTCCCTTGTTAAACCACCAGGCCCAAGTGCAGATAAACGACGTTTGTGAGTAAGCTCACTTAATGGGTTTACTTGGTCCATGAATTGTGAAAGTTGAGAACTTCCAAAGAATTCTTTGATAATTGCTGTAACTGGTCTTACGTTAATTAATTGTTGTGGAGTAATTTCATTTGTATCTTGAATACTCATACGTTCACGCACAACACGTTCCATACGAGAAATACCTACACGAATTTGGTTTTGTAATAATTCACCGATACAACGTAGACGACGGTTACCAAGGTGGTCGATATCATCTACACGTCCGATTAATTCAAATTCGAATCCATCGTTATTTCTACGAGTTCTGATTAATAATAGGTAGTAGTTAATACTTGCTACGATATCAGCAATTGTTAATGTTAGAACATCTTTATTAGGTGCTCCATTACCAATTACGTGTAATACTTGATCATCAGTTAATTCATCGATATCATAGTCATTACCTACTTTAACTTGGTTTACAATTTTGAATAATTGTAATTTCAGGCTATCACTTCCATCAAGACTTTCATTCATATCGAATTCAACTACGTTAGCTGTAGTTCCTAATTCTTCATAAATTCCATCAATGATTTCACGTGTTAATTTAGTACCTTTTTCTACTAAAATTTCTCCTGTTTCTGTATCAACGATTGGCTCTACTAGAATTTGGTTTTCTAGACGTTCACCAACGTGAAGTTTGTTATTTAATTTATAACGTCCTACTTTAGCAAGGTCATATCTTCTTGGATCGAAGAATCTACCGTGTAAAGTTGCTTTTGCAGTTTCTACGTTAGCTGGTTCTCCAGGACGTAATTTATCATAAATTACTTTTAACGCAGTTCCTGTGTCTAGGTTTTCATCTTTTTCTAATGTGTTTAATAGTTCTGTATCTTCCCCGAATAATTTAATAATAGATTCGTCAGATTCAAAACCTAATGCTCTAATAAGCGTTGTTAAAGGAATTTTTCTAGTTCTGTCAATACGAGCGTAAACTAATCCTTTAATATCCTTTTCAAATTCCAACCAAGCTCCTCTGTTAGGAATAACAGTTGTTTTATAGGCATTTGGAATATTTTTTACTTTAAGTTTGTCATCTTCTGTAAAATATACAGAAGGCGAACGTACTAATTGAGATACAATTACACGTTCTGCACCATTGATGATAAACGTTCCAGTTTCAGTCATCAATGGTAATTCACCCATAAATACTTCTTGTTCTTTAATTTCGTCACGTTCTTTATTAATTAAACGTACGCGCACTCTTAAAGGTGCTGAATATGTAGCGTCACGTTCTTTAGACTCATCAACATCATATTTAGGAGTTCCTAATTTATAGTCGATAAATTCTAAACTTAATTTATCATTATTACCTTCTATTGGTGATACATCTTTAAAAACATCTTTTAGACCAGTTTCTAAAAATTTATCATAAGATAATGTTTGAATTTCAATTAAGTCCGGTAAATCAATTACCTCTGATATTCTAGCATAGCTACGTCTTTGTCTGTGCTTACCAAATTTAACTTTTTGCAACTGTGTCACCTCTCAGCTTTTCTCTTAAAAACTAAAAAGAAAATATATACATTTTCTCTTACTTACTTATATAATTTTGGCAATTCTATCTAAAAGAAAATAGAATTACTTGCAATATATCATTTTATCATAATCGTAGCAAGTTGTCAATTATTTTACGGCTTTCAGGATATAGTAACCCTTATTTTTCGTAACTACTTCTACCATTGAAAAAGTATCTTCTAATAATTTTTTACAACTAGCCATTCCTTGTTTTTTTTGTATAACCACCCAAAGCTCTCCTTGAGTATTCAGATGTTTATAACTATCCGTCATTATTTTATGTACAATTTTTTTCCCAGCTCTTATTGGTGGGTTTGTTAAAACTATATCAAAATTTCCTTCAACATTGTCAAAGGAACTACTTTCCAATACTTCTACTTCATTTTCTATTTTATTAAGTTCAATATTTTTTTTAGATAACTCTAATACTCGATTATTTACATCTACCATAGTAAACTTAAATGTCTGGTATTTTTTCGCTAGAAATATAGATATGACTCCATAGCCGCATCCAATATCCGCTACCTTAGCATTTTCTTTATCAGTAGTAAAACTTTCTAACATTGTTTTAGTTCCAAAATCTACGCTCTCTTTAGAAAATACTCCATTATCTGTATAAAATTTCAAATTCTCATTCGCTATTATTGAGTTGATAATTTTTTCACGACTTTCCGTCGTCGGATTATTTGTATAATAATGTTCCATAATAAAGACACCTCTTAAAATGAAAGAAAATAGTATATCCCATAGCTAGACACTTGAGATATACTATTTTTGTTATTATCATCGTATCAAATATTCTCAAATAGAATATTATTGTTTATTTACATCTATCTTTTTATCTACTTAGAATAGAAATTATTTAACTTCTACAGTTGCTCCAACTTCTTCTAATTTAGCTTTGATTTCTTCAGCTTCTTCTTTAGAAACTCCTTCTTTAAGTGTTGCTGGCGCACCATCAACTTTTTCTTTAGCTTCTTTTAGTCCGTCTCCAGTGATTTCACGAACAACTTTGATTACTTTAATTTTTGAGTCTCCAGCGTTAGCTAAAACTACGTCAAATTCAGTTTTTTCTTCAGCAGCTCCAGCAGCAGCTCCTCCAACTACAGCTACAGGTGCAGCAGCAGTTACTCCGAATTCTTCTTCAATTGCTTTTACTAAGTCGTTTAATTCTAAAACTGACATTTCTTTGATAGCGTCTAAAATTTGTTCTTTAGTCATTATAAATTTCCTCCGATTTTTAAATTATATGTTTTTAATATTTTTTTATTTATTAAGCTTCTTGTTCAGCTTTTTGGTCTGCAACAGCTTTAACAGCTAAAGCAGTATTGCGCATTGGCGCTGTTAATACAGATAGTAACATTGAAAGTAATCCTTCGCGACTTGGTAATGTAGCGATAGCTTTAATTTCAGCTTGATCTGCAACTTTTCCTTCTATAACACCAGCTTTTAGTTCTAAGTTTTCGTGTTCTTTAGCGAAATCGTTTAAAACTCTAGCAGGAGCTACAGCATCGTCTGTTGAGAAAGCAAAAGCATTTGGTCCAGTTAGAACTTCGTCTAATCCTTCAATTCCTGCTTGCTCCATCGCACGACGAACTAATGAGTTTTTATAAACTTTAAAAGTTAAACCTTCGTTACGCATGTTGTTACGTAATTCTGTTACTTCCGCAACGTTTAATCCACGGTAGTCAGCAATAACAACTGAAGAACTTGCTTTAATTTCTTCTGCGATTTGATTTACTAACTCTTGTTTTCTCTCAATAGCTTTTGACATTGAACTTCCTCCTAAGTAGATTTATCAATTTCAGTACCATTAAAAAAACCTTCTTGCATGCGAGAACATACAAAAAGGCACATAAGTTTCTTTTCGAATTTTGTCCTCGGTAGGTTAATTAAGGATTTCTCCCCCTACTGTCTACGGTACATTTTCAACTGACTTAATTATTCTAATATATATAATTTCATTTGTCAATAGTTTTTTTAAAAAATATTTTAAAAAGAATTCTAAACTAGATATTTCTTCTATAAATTACTTATTTAATCTACTATTACAATATACTTCTATAGCTTTAGAAGTATATTCAGCTACCCCTTCTCCAAACTTATCTATATTATTTTTAAATTCTGGATTTTGTGAATATCCTTTTCCTATATACGAGAATACTTCTACAGTACAATCAAATGCATATTCGTTCATATAGTTATATAAATCTTCTATTTTAGATTGAACTTCTTTTTCTTCTATATCTATATTATTTTTTCTATATTCAGCCATTGAACGAAAAACACTATTAAATTTCTCAGCAACAATATCTTCTTTACCACTCTGTCTTTTTTTAGATTCTTCTATAGTTTCTTGACCATATTTCTCTATCGCTTGATTCTCATACTTATTTAAGTCCTCTTTTTTAAATCCATTAAATTTTTCTTCCATAGTCATTGTATGTTCTCCTTTATATGTTTTTATTGTTTTTTCTATATTATGAAGAATTATTTCAAACTTCTCTTTTTCTTTTATAATTAATTCACGTTGTTGTTCAAGTATTTTTAAACCATCAATATTTTCATCAAGCAATTCTTTTATATCATTTAACTTGAACTTTAGAAATCTATAAAATAAAATCTTTTGAAGTTTATCTAAATTCTCATCTGAATAATCTCTATATCCGTTTTTTAATTTTTCTGGAATCAATAGTCCAATCTCATCATAATATTGTAATGTCCTTGCACTCACTCCTGTAAGTTTTGTGACTTCATTTATTCTCATATTAATTCCTCTATACTTTATATAATATATCACTAGTGATACATTTATTATATACTATAACGTTACGTAAGGGTCAATACTAAAATAAAAAAATCGCTAAGAAAATTTCTTAACGATTTTTTCATGAATATTATTCAAATACTTTTTTAAGATCAATAGCTTTATTTAAAGCTTCCGTAATAACGATACCAATTACCATTACAACAACTTGTGATAATAAAAGTGATCCATAAATAGCTGTGAATGCTTCAAATTCGAATGGAACTCTTGCAGAGTTTTCACCGCTAAAAATAGCAATTTCATATGCAATAATCGGCATACAAACCACTAAGTAAATAACAATATTAAGGATGTGTCTAGCTATTCTATTTTTTACAAATTTGAATACAAAAACACTGATAGCTAACGCTAAACCTGTTCCTAATGTTCCAAAGAACACATCTACTATACCAAGTGGACTAAAAATATTTGCTATAGCTACACCTAAAGTTATAGGGAACCAATATTTTTTACTAAATACCACTAATTGAGATAGTGATTCACTAATACGTAATTGAATAGCACCGTATGAAAATGGTGCGATAGCAACTGTTAAAACAACATAGATAGCTGCTATTAATGCTTGAATAGTTAATACTTTAACTGTATTATTTCTCATTATATATCTCCTTATCTTGTTTAAGAGAAAATAAAGAAGTACTGATTAAGAGAAATCAGTACTTCAAGTTTTTTTTATAGATGGATCTCTCAAACATCTTTTATTATAATAAAGTCAGAAGACAAATAACCTTACCTATGTAAAATTAAATATCAACGTCATTTATACTAACACATATTATATCCATTAGTCAATAAAAATATAAAAAAATTATAAAAAAAGAATATAACGCTAAAATTTTTATAAAAATATCTTGCATTTACAATTTTAATATGTTAAAATGAGGTAGTTGTATCTAACAACACTTAATTCATTGTAATTAAGAATATTAATTAATATTTCTTAGTAATAAAAACTACAATCAGGAGGTGAATCGAATGCCAAACATTAAATCATCAGTATTAAGCGTAAGAAAAGATGCTAAAACTAATGCTGCTAACACAGCTAAAAAATCTGAAATGCGTACAGCTATTAAAAAAGCTAAAGTAGCTAAATCTGAAGGTGCTGCTAACGCTGCAGAGTTAGTAAACCTTGCTTACAAAAAAATCGATAAAGCTGCTAAAACTAACTTAATCCACAAAAACGCAGCTGCTAGATATAAATCAAACCTAGCTAAATAATTTTATTAACTACTCAGGCTTCTGAGTAGTTTTTTTATTACTGCATAGAAGGAAGAATTTAGAGAAAATCTCCAAATTCTTCCTTCTAACTTTATTCTAATTATTACAATTTTTAATTATTCTATTAATAGCTTCTTTAACATTTTCTGGGCTAGTCGCTAGATTTATTCTAATGTATTTATTATAACCTTTACCAAACCAATGTCCAAAATCAATTGCTAAACCGCATTCATCTTGTATGAATTGTTTTGTTGTTTTTTCATCTAGCACTTTTTCTAAATTCACTAAAACTAAATATGTTCCTTCTAGCGGATAAACCTTAATATCTGGAACCTGTTCTGCAAGAGTATCATGTAGTAAATTATAATTATATAATACCGTTTCCTTCAATCCTTCAAGCCATTCATACCCTTCTCTATAGCCTGCTTCTAAAGCAATCTGCCCTAGTAAGCTAGGTTCCGCTTCTAAGTTCTCTTTTTTATACACATCAAAAACTTTTCTGATATCTTCATCAGGGATTAATATAGTTGCGTGAACTAATGATGCAAGGTTGAATGTTTTTGAACCCGAGTTAGCAACAATAAGACGATGATTATATTTTCCATCTTCTAGTGCTAATGCAGAGATTTGCTTATGATTATTATATGTGAAATCTTGGTGAATCTCGTCAGATAATACAAGAACATCATATTTTTCACAAATTTCAAACACTCGTTTTTGTTCTTCTAACGTCCATACTCTACCTACTGGATTATGGGGCGAACAATGAATATATAATTTTACATTATTCTCACGAATTTCTTTCTCAAATGTAGCAAAATCTATTTTAAACTCACCGTTTTCCTCAAGTAACGGCGATTCAACTAGTTTTCTACCACTATTTCTAATAGAATTAGCAAATGGATAATATACAGGTGGCATAATTATAACTGAATCATCTTTTTTCGTGTATGCATGAATCACCCATAAAATTGCTTGAACAATACCAGGAGCAAATCTTATCCATTGTTTTTCTACATTGATATCGTATTTTTGTTTGTGCCAGTTTTTATATTGATCATAATAACTCTCTGGCAACTTAGTATAACCAAAAACTCCATGATTAACACGCTCAATCAATGCTTCTCTTATACTATCTGGTGTTTTAAATTCCATATCTGCAACCCACATAGCAAGAAGATCTTTGTCTCCAAATCTCTCCTCTAAAGCATCCCATTTTAAACTATTTGTATTTCTTCTCTCTACATAATACTTATTTACAAATTCTTCTACTCTACTCATTATACTTGTCCCCTATACTTCTAAAGCTTGTGCAAAATCTTCTAATAAATCTTCAATATCTTCAACACCTACAGATATTCTTAATAAATCTGGTGTAAGACCATAAGAAAGACGTAAGTCTTCTGGAATATCAAAATGTGTTTGAGTTGTTGGGTAAGTAACTAATGTTTCTACTCCGCCTAAACTTTCTGCAAAAATTGCTACTTTTAAAGAACGTAAAAATTTATCAATTTTAGAAGCATCATGAAGTTTAAAACTTAGCATAGCTCCTCTTTTTGGATATAGAACTTCTTTAACATTTGGATTTTTTTCCAACTCTTCTGCCAATTTCATTGCATTTTTTTCTTGTTGATTAAATCTTAATGGTAAAGTTTTTAAACTTCTAATGAATAACCAACTATCAAACGATGACAATACAGCTCCTGTTGTATTAGAAAGCCACGCTAATCTTTCTCCAACTTCTTCATTATTAGTAATTACAACTCCGGCTAAAATATCGTTATGTCCTGTTAAATATTTCGTTGCTGAGTGGACAACAATATCAGCACCCATAGTTAATGGTTTCTGTCTTAATGGCGTTAATAGAGTATTATCTACTATTAATAAAGCATTTTTTTCTTTAGCAATCTTAGCAACTTTTTCAATATCAACTTCTTGCATTAATGGATTAGTTGGAGTTTCTATGAATACAGCTTTAGTGTTGTCTGTAATTTTCATTTCAAGATCATCTTCATCCGTAAAATAGATAAACTTCTGTGCACCTTTACGTTCAAGTTCATCAAAATATCTAAAACTTCCACCATATAAATCTCTAGAAACAAGAAATTCACTATTTAATTCAAATAATTCAAATACTAATTGAATTGCACTCATACCTGAACTTGTTGCTATCGCACGACACCCTTCTTCAAGTTCACATAATCCTTCTTCCAAAATTGTACGAGTTGGATTCTTTGTTCTTGTGTAATCATAACCCGTACTCTCACCTAGTCCAGGATGAGCATATGCTGTAGATAAATATATCGGTGTTACAATCGCACCTGTTACTTTGTCTTTTCTATTTCCTAATTGAGCTAATTTAGTTTCAATTTTCTTCATTAAACAATACCTCATTTTATTAATTTCTTTTCAACATTACTATTATAACATTATATTTACATATAATAAACAGATTTATCTGAATTTTTTGTTTTTTTCGAACTATTTCAAGAGAATCTATTAAAATTCATTGAATTAACGAAAAATGATTGTTTGAAGAATCCTCAAACAATCACTCTCTTTATTAATATTTTTTTTTTTTTAAAATAATACTATAAACATTTTCCCCAGAATATTTATAGCTCATACAATTTTTCTTGGATAATAGAAAAATAAGTACTAACATTATCGACAATTTCACCAGTTAGATAAAACCCTCTATTTATAACAAATAGAAACACTTAGTCATATTAAGTACTCTTCACCCACTAGCTCTTTTCCCTAATGATTTTTCTTCTTTTATAATAATAAGTAAAGTCACAGAAACAAATTATTTTAGCTCCTCAATTAGCTTATTGATAAACAAATCTAATATCAAATATTTATCCATATATGAAGATTTCAATAACTTATCATAATCAGCAGCTAGAATTAATGTCTTCATAATTTTATCCACACTATAATTTCTAATCCCTTGTGTCGCTAGTTGTACTCTATATGGATGAACTCCTAATTCTCTAGCTATATCTTTTTGTGAATAGTGTTCATTTAGAAGAACCTTTACTTTATAATACATTCTTAATTGTCCGCTAATAAGTGATAATAAGAAAATCGGTTCTTCTTTTTTTAACACTAAAGAATTGTATACTACTCTTAATTTCGAATAATTTTTCCCGAATAACTCGTTAGTTAAACTGAACACATCGTATTCTAGACTTCTTGTCGCTAGTAATTCGATATCTTCTCTAGTAATCTCTTTCTTCTCATCACAATAAAGAAGTAGTTTTTCTAATTCTTTTTTAATATTAGCAAAATCTAATCGTGTATAATTCACAAGAAATTCTGCATCATCTCTTGAAATTTTCAAATTAGAATCAGCAACAGTTTTCACTATATAGCTTGCTATTTCCTTTTCATTAAAATTAGAAAATTCCTTAACTTCTCCTACTTCTTTTATTTTCTTTATAAGTTTTTTTCTACTATCAATCTTTTCAGCGATTTTTAGAATCAACACGACTTCTTCACTAATATTATCCAGATAGCTTATTAATGTATCAACATTGTGCTCCACTTTAAGCTTTTTAGGTTTAGCAAGTAGAAAATTACAATTTTCTGCAACTACTACTTTTTCATTCCCGAATAAGCCACTGCTTCTACATTCATACACTAAAGACTCCAATGTATTTTCATGCATATTTATTTTTATATAGTTAAATTCATCCAAGTCTTTTAAATATTTTTTAGCTATACTCTTTTCATAATCATTAATGGCTTCAAAATTTTCACCATATATTACATAGACATTTTTCATTAATTATCTACCTCAACTTCAAATTTAGAATTCTTATTCTTTACTCTAACTTTTTTATTATTATAATAAATAGAACTCTTTCCAAATTTCATCTCTGTATTCTCTTTAAGGACAATATAATCAATTTTTTTATACTGTGCCATATTCCTTACTTCTTGTAATTTTTTTTCTAAACTTTCTATTACAATAACTTTTCCAACCAGGTCATTTGCTATAAGATCTAGAGAATATTCACTCTTGTTCTTTTTAGCAGAAGTCAAAAGTAAATAATCAAATTTATTTTTTCCTTCATAATTTAAAAGCAAATCGTACTGGTTTATTATATCATAATCCTTATCTTTTTTTCTGTAATCTGTATAAAAATTTTGAATATTGTTAGATGTATTTATCAACATATTTTTTTTATTTTCTCTGATATATAAAATACTCTTTTTTCCTATATTTACATCTTCAATATATGCTTTAGGAGTATGTGTAGCTCCTAAACAAACTAGAATTATTCCAGAAACTCCATAAATAGCACTCATATATTTGAATTTATTTAAGTTTATCAATATAGTTAAGACAAAGATGAATATAACTATTATAAAAAATATGTTTAACTTTCCTATACGAATAGGTTGAGCTATTAAAAACAACTCCTGAATTTTATCGAATATATTGAAAGTAATATTTAATATAGGTCTACAGATAGTATTAAATAGCTGAATATTTATAAGGAATAAAATATAGCTAAAAATAACTAAAGGGAAAATCACAACACTAAAAATCGGTACTAAGATAATATTACTGAATACAGAAATATAAACAATATTATAAAAATTATACATTAATATCGGCATACTTGCTAATGTAGAAATTAGACTGATTCTAAGGGCCCCGTGAAATTTATTCTTAGCTTTTTTAATATAACTTTCAGACATCAGTAGACAAAATGTAATTAAAAATGATAATTGGAAACCGATATTAAAAATAAATAATGGGTTATACATTATTAGTATTAGAAAAGTAAGAAACAAACTGCCAAGCTTATCTATATTTTTTCTTCTAAGCAAGATATAAAATATAATCATAAATCCTGCCCTAAGAACAGAGGCGCTAGCTCCGCTAAGCAACATATACAATGGAACTATAGTCAAGATAATTTTCTCAATATATTCAACACTTACTCTAAATTTTAATAAGATAAAGTAAATTAGAGAGATTAGTACACCTATGTGTAATCCTGAAATAGCTAATAGATGACTTGTTCCTAAATTTTTAAATGAATTTATGTCATATTTTAATAAATATCCTTTATCTCCAAAAATTAAAGCTTGAAAATAACCACTTTTATCAAAGGTTAGTTCTCTATTAATTTTCAAACTTAATTTATTTCTAAGTGTTAAAAATTTAAAATAGACAGAATCTATATTTTTAACATCATGAATTTCATTAATAGTTACCCTTTTAAAGATTCCCCTATTCTCATTATACTTTTTATAATCAAATGAATAAAAATTAGTCTTTTCTGGAGTATCTTCTATATTAGCATTTACTAATATTTTTCCACCCCAAAATTTTTCTTTAAAAAATTTCTTTTCTTCTTCACTCTTAACTAAATAACTCACTAGCACCTTCTCATCTGAAAGATAGCCAATAGAAGACACATAGGCTCCATTAACATCAAACCTATCCGAAACTACCAGTTCTAAATTTTTATTTTCAACATTACCTAGATACGTAATGTTATTCTTTTGTTCATATGCTCCCCGAATAAAAAAAGCTAAGAAGACTATTACAGAAATAATAGTTTTCCTAGCATTAAGATTTTTATTTTTCCAAGTTATCAGTAGAAAAATAACAATACATAGCATAGATACTATTACATTATAATTTAATAATATCGCCCCTAATGCTAGTAAAGAAAATTGTAAGTATATCATTACTATTTATTTAGTAACCTTTCTACCACATTATTTACGTCGTAATCTACCTTTCTTACGACAACCCCTGATTTTTCTAATAACTCTCGAGCATATTCATTATTTCTATAATCATTTGCATAGCAAATTTCTTTTATTCCTGCCTGAATTATAGATTTTGTACAATTCAAACATGGAAAATGTGTAACATAAATAGTTGCACCTTCAGTTCCAACACCGAACTTAGAACATTGTAAAATTGCATTTATTTCAGCATGAATAGTTCTTACACAGTGCCCTTCTACTACTTTACAACCAACATCTATACAATGTTCATCACCTTTAATTGAACCATTATAACCACCTGAAACTATTCTCTTATCTTTAACTATCGTCGCTCCAACAGATAACCTACTGCAAGTCGATCTAAGTGATAATAGGTGGCTTTGAGCCATAAAGTACTCATCCCAACTAATTCTCTGCATAACTATACCTCTATTTTATCTTTAATTTTCTCAAAAGTAGCTTTTCCTATTCCGTGTACTTTTGTAATATCTTCTTTCTTTTTAAAATCCCCATTTTTTTCTCTATATGAAATAATTGCCTCAGCCTTCGTTTTTCCAACTCCTGAAATTTTCATAAGTTGTTCTTTATTAGCAGTATTAATATTAATCACATCTCCATTAGTTGAACTTGTAATGCCATCAGATATTTGTTTCGGCTTTTCTCCATGTTTAAGAACGTAGATTACCATCTGATCCTTTACTTTTTGACTCAAATTTAAAGTAGAAGTATCAGCATCATCCAAAAGTCCACCGGCTTCTTCTATTAAATCTTTTACCCTTTTATCTTTTGTCGTTTCAAATACCCCAGGATGTTTTACTGCGCCTTTTACATCAACAAAAATCTTTTCATCATGTTTATTTTCAGCTTTTTCATCCTTATTTATTGCCTCGTTGCCATTGGCATTAGAAAAACTAACACCACTATAATCTTCTGTCTTACTCTGATTATAATAAAACAAACCACCGATTATCAGAACAAGACTGCATACAAACGCCAAAATAATAGATTTAACATTTTGTCTAAAAAATAATATGACATCTTCCTTCTTAATATTCATATGTCTCTCCCCCTAGTACTAATATTATATCATTAAATTTATTATATTAGTACTGAAAACCTAATTATAGTACATTATTTATATTTAATGTATTTTATGTTATACTGATAAAAAATCACAAAATTCAATTGAATAATTAATTTTTAAAAAAGGAGAAACATTATGGCTAATGAAATGAATTTATTAAATTGGACATTCTTCAGAGAAGTTGCTATTCCGCAAGATATTGCAAACTTATTGATAAACGGCGAACAGCCTGTTGCAGCATTTGCGACAATAAGGGACGTTGCTGTATTTACAGACAAAAGACTTATAGTAAAAGATGCACAAGGAATCACTGGGAAAAAAGTAGAAATCTATTCACTACCGTACTCTTCAATACTAATGTGGTCAACTGAAAATGCGGGTAAAATCTTTGACTTGAATGCTGAAGTAGAACTTTGGACTAAAGTTGGTAAAATAAAAATCAATCTAAAAAAGGATATTGATATTCGTAGATTTGATACATTACTAGCTCAATATATACTGTAGCCTCACAATATAGAATAAAAGAACTAAAAATCCTAAAAATTAGAGTTTTCCTCTAACTTTTAGGATTTTATTTTATTTTATAGTTGAAGTTTTTCTCCGTCTTTATATACTTCGTCGATAATTGCTCCACCTAGACAAACATCTCCATCGTAAAAAACAACCGCTTGTCCTGGCGTAACAGCACGTACTGGTTCTTTATAGACAACTTTTACTTTGTTATCTTCTAATACTTCTACTTCTACTTCAGTATCTGGTTGACGATATCTAAATTTTGCAGTACATGTAAATTTATTAGGTTGTGGATTTTTCGTTGTAAATGATAGTGAGCTAGCTAGTAAACTATCTGAATAAAGTTTTTCATTGTGGAATCCTTGACAAACATATAGTATATTATTTTCAAGGTCTTTACCACATGCAAACCATGCTTCACCTTCAGTATCTTTAGTTCCACCGATACCTAATCCGTGACGTTGACCAATTGTATAATGCATTAAACCAATGTGTTCTCCACGAACATTACCATCTAAATCAACCATCTTACCACTTTGAGCTGGTAAGTATTGAGATAAGAATTCTCTAAAGTTCTTCTCACCGATGAAACAAATACCTGTTGAGTCTTTTTTCTTTGCTGTAGCAAGACCCGCTTCTTCTGCGATCTTACGAACATCTTTTTTCTCAAGTTCTCCAACTGGGAATAGGATATTTTTAATTTGATGTTGTTTTAATTGTGATAAGAAGTAAGTTTGATCTTTATTATTATCAACTCCACGTAACATTAAACGTTCTCCATCAACATCTTTAACTCTTGCATAATGCCCTGTTGCTACATAATCCGCACCTAAATCTTCAGCATATTCTAAGAAAACTTTAAATTTAATTTCTTTATTACACATAATATCTGGGTTAGGTGTACGACCTTTTTTGTATTCATCTAAGAAGTAAGTAAATACTTTATCCCAGTATTCTTTTTCAAAGTTTATAGAGTAATATGGAATATCTAATTGTTCACAAACTTTAATTACATCTTCGTAATCTTTTTCCGCAAGACAAACTCCTCTGTCATCTTTTTCTTCCCAGTTTTTCATGAAAACTCCGATAACATCATATCCTTGTTGTTTTAGAAGATATGCTGTTACTGATGAATCAACTCCACCACTCATTCCAACTACTACTTTTTTGTTGCTATTCATTATTAATTCCTTTCTTTAATTCTTTTCTCTAAAGTTGCAATCTTTTCTACAACTTCATCAATTAATTCTTTGCTTGTATCAAAGCCAACACTCATTCTTACAGAATGTGCAGCACGTTCAATATTATACATCTCTGTTATTATACGACTTCCTTTAATATTTCCTGAACTACAAGCAGATCCACCAGAAATATAAATATCACGAGCATCAAGATATGTAATCAGGCGTTGAGCTTCTATATTTTTAAAATAAATATTTAATATATTCGGCAATGAATTTTCTATAGTACCATTTACTTCAAATTCAACTCCATTCTTCTTAAGTTCAGCTATAAAGTAATTTTTTAATTCTCTAAGGGTTGGGATTGAATTTAACGTCTCTGATAAACAGTCATTAAGAACTAGTATCCCTAATAAATCCGTTGTCCCAGAACGAAGACCATTTTCCTGACCTCCACCTAATAATAGTGGTTCAACATCTCCATCTTTTGCGTATAAAAATCCAAAATTATTAAGTGAACCCAATTTATGAGCAGATGCTGAAGCAAAATCTAATCCTAATTCTTTCACATCAATTTCTACTTTACCTAAAGCTTGAACAATATCACTATGCAATAGTATATTTTTATCCGAAATAAGTTCTGAGATTTCTTTTATAGGATTTAGTACTCCTGTTTCATTATTCGCTAGCATAATTGAAATTAATACCGTCTTAGAATTAATCTTCTCTTTTAATTCATCTAGAGATATAGCTCCACTTTCATCTACTGATAATTCATGAATCTTAAATCCAAACTTTTCAAGTCTTTTAGCACTAGCTTTAACTGATGGATGTTCTATAGATGAAATTATTATTTCTCCTGATTCAAATCTAGTTAGTACATGATTAAATACTGTATTATTACCTTCAGTTCCACCCGAATTAAAAATTATTTCATTACTATTAGCATTTAGAGTATTAGCTATTTTTTCGCGTCTTTCACGAACTATCCTATTATTTTTCTTTCCTAGAGTATGGCCACTACTTGGATTAGCATAGATTTCTTTTAGTATATTCATATTCTTTTCTATGATATCAAAATGTTTTCTTGATGTTGCTGCGTAATCTAAATAAATATTCGCCATATCATCGCCTCCTAATATTAATCATATTATATTTTAACATAAATAATGGTCAAATAAAATCAATACCACTTTGTAAGATAGAAATTCATAAGTTATAAAAATTATTAATCCCTTTCTTATCAATATAGAAAGGGACTAATATTAATATTATTTGATTTTTTCTCTTAGTTTACTTATGACTATTATTAATATTGCCAATACTCCTGAAACATACAACAATATATTTTGTTCCTCTAAAATAGGAGTATTAATCACTCGTGGTTGAGTGTATACTAAATAACAAAATGTCATTGGATAAAATAGAAGTTTTGCAGATCTTGTAGCACTAACTTTCTTTAATACTCTAACACTACTTACAATCGGAACAGTTATCAGAATATACATCCAATCAATTGGTAGTTTTCCGAAAAAGTAGGCAGGTATGATACAAATAAAACTTATGAAAGCTATTATTTTAAAGATTATTGTATATACTGTATACATAAAATCCGCAGAATTTTTTAATTTGAATAAGCCATTAACAATAATTAAAATAAAAATATAAGTACCTATAGTAAGTTTAATTTCATTACTAATATTGTAGTTAGACCCTTGTGTAATAAATGTAGAAATATTCATATATAAGTACATTATTATAATCGGAATATATGTCCAAACATACGCTAGGAATTTACTATTTTCAAAATATGGTACTTCCCATTCCCAGATGTACTGTCTATCAATTACTTCAAGAATAAGGGCATCTAAAAATGTTCCTGCTATTAAATTAAAAAGAACATCTTCAAAATTTCCTCGTGCTAACATTAACATTATAAAATTAACAATTACAAATAGTCCGACTCCCAAGAAACCTGCAAAATATATCACCAACGCTGCTGGTGTGTTTTTAGAAGCACTCTGTTCGTATTTATTAAGATATTCCGTATTTTCTACTACTAAATAATTATATATATTTGAAATATTTGAATTATCTTGTTTATTTTTTAATATACCCGCCAACAACGATCTTACAGGGAAAAATTCAATTTTTGTAAAATCTATATTACAAATTTCTGTCCAAAAATCATCATTCATTTCTGAATCCTTAGAAACTATTTTTGACAGTTCTCGCATACTTTTTAAATCATTAACATTCTCTTTCAACCTATCGACTAAAAGTAATGCTTGTCTACGACTTTCTTCTAGTTTTTTTTCACTAATATTACTCACTCTTCAACTCTCCTATTTCTTTATAATTATTTAAATGTAATAATTCCCAACATCTTCTAACATCTTTAATCCTAACTCCTCAAATTCTTTATCTTCAACACGTTTCGTATAGTTCAAAATACCCAATGCCGAGATAAAAATCAGGCAGTACTCTAATTCCTCAGAAATAACTTCCTCATTTGAATGTTCATAATAATATTTTAAAAATAGCTCTTTTTTAAATTTATCATTATCTAAATCTTGATAGAAATATTTAATAAAATCTAAATAATAACTAGCATACTTTACTCTTTCGAAATCTATCAATACTAAATTATCGTCTTTTCTCATAATGTTTCTGAGACCGAAATCACCATGAATTAAAACTAATGTTTTTACATATTCTTCATCTAATTTACTAATATTTTTTAGAAATTTAGAATGAAGCTCACTTATTTTAGTATACTCTTTTCTATCAGTCAATCTATATACATTTTTTTCTAGAACTTTTCCCAATGAAATTTCTTTGTCATTTTCAATTGAGAGCCAGTTTCCTCTATGAAAATCAGATATTAACTCTGCTATTTTTATTATGTCTTCATTATTTGCATTTTCTTTACTTAGTGGAATATAGTCTTCATATTTCAAAACTAGTGTAGAATACTCAGGAAAATCTAATAAAAAATTACCTTTATTTCTTAAAACTTTATACTCTAGTCTATATTTTAATGGATCTTTAAAAATTTTAACGAAAACTTGTTTCCCTAGTCTTTTAGAAAATCCTATAAAATGCTTATTTTCAGAAATATGATTTATTTGTTGTAAATTAGTATCTAATAATTCATCAAGTTGTCTTTTCATAACTACACCAAAACATTTATTAAATGGGAGTGACTCAAAAATCATGATTTTAAAAAAATCAATTTTGTCGAGTCACTCCCCTTTTAATGCTTATCCTCTAACTTCTTCTAAGTCTAATGTTGACTTCGCATTTAGCGTTAATGGATTAGCAAAAATATTATTTTTATAATAATAGTATCCTGCTGCCCCCATCATCGCGGCATTATCACTGCAATAACTCATTTTTGGAATAAGTACTTCTACTCCTAATTGTTCTTCTAGTTCTAGGACTTGCTTACGAAGTTCACTATTACCTGCAACACCACCTGCTAAAATCAACTGTTTAACACCTAGATTCGTAATAGCTTTCTTAGTTTTTGCGATTAAAACTTCAACTACGGCTGTTTGGAAGCTGCATGCTAAGTCTTCAGGTACAATTTCTTCTCCTCGTTGTTTTGCATTATGAACGAAGTTAATTACAGCTGACTTCATACCTGAAAAACTAAAGTTATAATCATCACTATCAATCATTGCCCGAGGGAATTTATACTTATCTTCACCCAACTTAGCTAGTTTATCTACTTTAGGTCCTCCAGGATATTCTAGATTTAACTGTCTTGCGACTTTATCGTACGCTTCACCTACAGCATCATCGTGAGTAGAACCTATTATTTCAAAATCAAGTTCATCTTTTAAATATACAAGTTCAGTATGTCCTCCACTAACTACAAGTGCTAGAGATGGATATACTATATCATTATCAATATTACTAGCATAGATATGACCTGCAATATGATGTGCTGCAATTAGAGGCTTATCTAAAGCATAACTTAATGTTTTCGCCACATTAACACCAACTAGTAATGAACCTATTAACCCAGGTCCTTGTGTTACACAAATTGCATCTATCTCATCTAATGTTGTTTTCGCTTCTTCTAGAGCTTCTTCAACAATTTGCATCACTACTTCTATATGTTGTCTACTCGCTATTTCAGGTACTACCCCTCCAAATTGCTTATGAGTTTCAATTTGACTACTTACAATATTCGATAGTACTTCTTTACCATTTTTAACCACAGCCACACTAGTTTCATCACAACTTGTTTCTATCGCTAAGATAGTTACATTATCTAAATTCTTAAATTCTTTCATTGCTAAAATCCCTTATCATTACATAAGCATTCTCGCCATTGTTTTTGTAATAATTCTTTCTTATATCAATAGTACTAAATCCTGCTTTTTCATAGATAGTTATTGCGGGCATATTACTCACACGCACTTCTACAATCGCTTTTTTTACACCTTTTAATTTTAAAAGTTGCATAACATAAGTAAAGAAAATTTGACCTAGTTTTTTATTTTGATGAGGTTTATCGATGACTATTTTATTAACTTGATATTCATCAGCAACTAACCAACCACCGCAAAAACCAATAATTTCATCATCGTTAAATAATCCATAGTATTCTGCATTTGCGTGTTCAAGTTCAGACTTAAACATATCTTTTGTCCATGCATCATCAAAATTATCAATATCTATCTTCGATAATACATCTAGATTACTTATATCAACTCTATCTACTTTTATCATTTTCAAGCTCTCTTTCTGCTTCAGTTTTTCTTAAGTATTGTGGTTTCATATTATAACAATCGACTTCTTCTAATGAATCGTATATTTTTACAACATTTGCTGCTCGGACCATTTCGTCATTTTTTAATCCATCAAGAAGAAGTTCATTTAATTTTTCTATATCCTTACTGATATATACAAATTCTTTATTCTGAGAAACAAGGAAATCGTTGATTTCTTCAAGTGAGTAATACCCTTCTTCTAATGTTTCTATTAAGTTACCGTCAATATTTTCGTATACTGCACCAAAAACATTACCACGGCGTGCATCAATAAATGGAACAAGTAACTTATTACTATCGAATTCCAATAACGCCTGTAATTTTAAAGAAGAAACTTTTTTTAATTTAATCTTAAGTGTATAAGCTAGTGTTTTACATACTGCTGCGACTACGCGAATTGCTGTATATGAACCTGGTCCCTCACTAGATATTATTTCTGTTAAATCAGTTTTTTTCTTATTTGCTTCTTTTAAACAATTTTCTATTTCTTCTAAAATTACCGCGGACAAGTTATTGCTACATACAAAGTTTTTTTCGGCTAGAATATTTTTTTCTTCAAAACATGCAATTGAACATACACCATTCGAAGCTTCTACAATTAAACTTACCAATTTTCACGTATCCTTTCTTCTATTTTTTCATATTCACCATTAGAAATAATTTCAACTTCTCTATGGTTATCTACTAATCGAATATTAAAAATTAATCTTTTTTTTGGTAAAAATTCTTCAATAAATTCTCCCCATTCGATAACACTAACATTATCTTCAAAGAAAATATCTTCAAATCCTAAATCTTCATCACTATCTTCTAAACGATAAGCATCAATATGATATAGTTTTCCATTTGGATACTTATACTCTTTCATTATATTAAAAGTTGGTGAATTAACCACACTCTTAACTCCTAAATATTCAGCCAAATACTTAGTAAAAGTTGTTTTCCCTGCTGCTAAATCTCCATTTAACAAAAGTACTAATCTACTTTCAATACCTTCGCTAACTATTTTTGCTAAACGTTTAGTATCTTCTAAATCTTTTATTACTATTTTTAACATTATTAAACCTTCTAAATCTTTATTTATATACCAACTACTATAATATCATATTTACCAGTATATTCCAACAACTAAAGGTATAAATAATGTTTATGGAAATAATGGGGCTGACCCAAAAGTCCTGAAATTTAACAATGTGTATATGAGAATTCACAGACGCAGTGGTTTATTGATATCTAAATTCACTTTATAAAAGCTTTTTAGATATCTAATAAACTGTGCGGGGAGGACTCAACAAAATCGACTTCTCCGAAATCACGATTTTTGAGTCACTCCCTTTCACTAACTAACTCATTCGCTCTGTAACTAGTCCTGATAAAACCATAAAATAACGCCAAGATATTACTATCTCAGCGTTATTATTACTCATTTAATCCGTCGTTAAGTCAAGTCTTATTTTACTACTCTTACTCTTGAAGTTCTTTCAATTGATGCAGCTTCTTGTAATTTTTCACCAAATGGCATTTGAGCACGTAATACTAGGTTAGCTGGAATATTCCATTCAGCAGCAACTTTTTCATCAATTACTGGGTTATAGTGTTGAATGTTAGCTCCAACTCCAGCCTCTGCTAATGCATTCCAAACTGCAAATGATGCAATTCCTGTAGATTGTTCTGACCAAATTGGGAAGTTATCAGCGTATGCTGGGAATTGTTCTTGAAGACCTTTTACTACATCGTGATCTTCGAAGAATAAAATTGTTCCGTATGCTGCAGCAAAACTATCGATTTTACCTTTTGTAGCTGCTTTAGCTTCTTCATTTGGTAAGAATTTTTCTAATTCATCAAATGTAATATCCCAAAGTTTTTGGTGATTTTCACCTAGTAAAACTACTGCGTGTGCAGTTTGTGAGTTAAATGCACTTGGTGAGTATTTAACTGCATTATCGATAATTTCTAATACTTCTTGTTCTGAAATTGGTAAATTTTTACCTAGTGCATAAACACTTCTTCTGTTTTGATATAAATTTTTTGCTTCTGTCATTATTATGTCCTCCGTTTTTTGGCTATTGCCAAACTTTATTATTTGTTTTATAATTGTTATATATATAATTATAATATATACAAAAATTTTATCAAGTACGTTTTTTAAAAATAGTAAGTATCTTTTATGATAGAATTGTATAATACCAACAAAATTTTAAGGAGATTTTTTATGGAACAACAAGAACCTTTTGGAAAATGCCCCTTTTTTACAACTCAAAAAATCTTATCTGGAAAATGGACAATATTAATTCTTCATCTACTAGAAGATAAAAGTGTTAGATTTAATGAGTTACAAAGATCACTAGGGACTATTACCCAAGCCACATTAACAAAGCAATTAAAACAATTAGAACAAGATGGGTTAATTAATCGTAAAGTTTATGCTCAAATTCCTCCAAAAGTTGAGTACAGCTTAACAGATATCGGAAAAAAATTCCAATCAGTACTTAATGAATTAGAAATTTGGGGCAACGACTATATTGAATATTTAAAAGAAAATAAAGAAGCAGTATAAAGTTATGGATAAACTAAATGAAATTAAATCAAAAATTCACCTACTTTCAGATCAACAATTAGATATAATACATAGACTTATTTCAACTTGGAAGATTGAAGACAATAAAATTCAAACAGATGAAAATCTTGTCAAAAAAATATATGAAAGTACAATATCACCTATAGAAGATCCTTTAAAGAATTATTCAAAAGAAGAACTCTTAGAAGAATACGGTGTCTTATTTTATAATCCTAAAGAATCAACTAGCGAAAATTTCGGAGAAGTTTCAATCGAATATAATTATGAAGGGAACACTCAATCACAAGAGGTTAATAAGTACACAAAAACTAGCAAATTGTTTAATACTAATGAAAATAATTCGAACATAGAAACTTCGAATCATTATCAAAATACTGAAATAGATGATTTCGATCCATTATTCCCTGATACTGACTTCGATTCATTAACTGGTCTTAATAAAAGCAAATATGATGACCTAGATTTTTCTGCATTAATTTCTAAAAAGCCAAATTAGCTCTACATTCTATAAAGGGGAACTTATCGAAGATACCTATTTTTTCAAACTTAAATAAATAAATTCACTATTCAAAACTCAAAAAGAGAAGCAAAATTAACTGCTTCTCTTTTTTTGAAGAATTATTTTTCTTTACGACGTCTAATTACTGACAATGCTAAACCTAATAACGCTATACCATAACCAGCAATAGAATTACTTTCTAATCCTGTATTTGGTAATTTTTCAATCTTGTTAGCATTAACTTTTCCAGATGAAGTATTTGTCATTGGCTCTTTGACAGTGTTTGTTTGATGAGGATTTACGTTTGAATTATTATTATAGTTGTTATTATTATTGTTATTGTTGTAATTGTTGTTTTCAGCCACTCTTTGTTTTTCAATTACTTTTACTGGAACATTAACAATAACTTTTTGACCGTTTGGTAACTCTATTTCTACAGCTACTGATGGTTTTTCACCTGGTGTCTCAGTTTTTGGAATTTCTCCCACTTTTGTAATTTTCCATCCTTCTGGTAAATCTACATGTTTTTTAACGTCATTTTCTGAAATAGGTGTACCAACTTCTACCACAATAGGAGTCACATTTGGAGTTACAATTACTGGCACATCCACAGTAACTTTTCTACCATCAGGTAATTCTATTTCAACAGTTACTGAAGGTTTATTACCTGGTGTTGTAGTTGTTGGGATTTCTCCTACTTTCGTTATTTTCCATCCTTCTGGTAGATCAACATGTTTTTTTACATCATCTTGTGTTATTGGAGTACCTACTTTAACTACTATTGGAGTAGTTTTTGGTGTAACAATTACTGGTACTTTTACAGTAACTCGTTTTCCTCCTGGTAATTCAATAACTACTGGAATACTAGGTCTTTCACCCGGAACATCTGTTGATGGTTTATCCCCTATACTTATGACTCTACCACCTTCTGGTATTTTAACATGTTTTTCCACATCTTCATTAGTAATCGGATCACCAAGTTTCTTAACTATATCTTTTATTGGTGTAACGTTTACCGGTACTTCTACCTCTACTTGTTTTCCATTTGGAAGTTCAATTTTAACTTTAACTGTTCCTTTGTCTCCTGGTGTATTTACTTTAGGAATTTCACCTACACCAATAATTTTTCCACCTTCTGGGACTTTAACATGTTTTTCAATATCTTCTCTTGTTAATGGAGTATCGGTAACAGGTGTTTCTATTCCAGTTGCTGGAGTTACAGTAATTGGTACTTCTACTGTTATTACTTTTCCGTTTGGTAATTCTACTGTTACTTTAACTGGTTTTTTCTTACCTGGTGTTGTTAAGTCTGGAATGTCTTCTACTTTCGTTACTTTTCCACCTTCTGGTATTGTAATTCCTTTAGTGTAGTCTTCTGGTTGTAATGGTGTTTTAGTAACGGGAATTTCTAAACCTTTAACAGGCGTCACATTTACTGGTACTTCTACTGTGATTACTTTTCCATTTGGTAATTCTACAGTTACTTTAACTGGATCTTTCTTACCTGGTGTTGTTAAGTCTGGAATGTCTTCTACTTTCGTTACTTTTCCACCTTCTGGTATTGTTATTCCTTTTGTATAATCCTCTGGTGTAAATGGTGTTGTTGTCACTGGTGTTTCTATCGGTTTAACCGGTGTTACATTTACTGGGACTTCTACTGTGATTACTTTTCCATTTGGTAATTCTACTGTTACTTTAACTGGATCTTTCTTACCTGGTGTTGTTAAGTCTGGAATATTTTCTACTTTCGTTACTTTTCCACCTTCTGGTATTGTTATTCCTTTTGTATAATCCTCTGGTGTAAATGGTGTTGTTGTCACTGGTGTTTCTATCGGTTTAACCGGTGTTACATTTACTGGGACTTCTACTGTGATTACTTTTCCATTTGGTAATTCTACTGTTACTTTAACTGGATCTTTCTTACCTGGTGTTGTTAAGTCTGGAATATTTTCTACTTTCGTTACTTTTCCACCTTCTGGTATTGTTATTCCTTTTGTATAATCCTCTGGTGTAAATGGTGTTGTTGTCACTGGTGTTTCTATCGGTTTAACCGGTGTTACATTTACTGGGACTTCTACTGTGATTACTTTTCCATTTGGTAATTCTACTGTTACTTTAACTGGATCTTTCTTACCTGGTGTTGTTAAGTCTGGAATATTTTCTACTTTCGTTACTTTTCCACCTTCTGGTATTGTTATTCCTTTTGTATAATCCTCTGGTGTAAATGGTGTTGTTGTCACTGGTGTTTCTATCGGTTTAACCGGTGTTACATTTACTGGGACTTCTACTGTGATTACTTTTCCATTTGGTAATTCTACTGTTACTTTAACTGGATCTTTCTTACCTGGTGTTGTTAAGTCTGGAATATTTTCTACTTTCGTTACTTTTCCACCTTCTGGTATTGTTATTCCTTTTGTATAATCCTCTGGTGTAAATGGTGTTGTTGTCACTGGTGTTTCTATCGGTTTAACCGGTGTTACATTTACTGGGACTTCTACTGTGATTACTTTTCCATTTGGTAATTCTACTGTTACTTTAACTGGATCTTTCTTACCTGGTGTTGTTAAGTCTGGAATATTTTCTACTTTCGTTACTTTTCCACCTTCTGGTATTGTTATTCCTTTTGTATAATCCTCTGGTGTAAATGGTGTTGTTGTCACTGGTGTTTCTATCGGTTTAACCGGTGTTACATTTACTGGGACTTCTACTGTGATTACTTTTCCATTTGGTAATTCTACTGTTACTTTAACTGGATCTTTCTTACCTGGTGTTGTTAAGTCTGGAATATTTTCTACTTTCGTTACTTTTCCACCTTCTGGAATTTTAATTCCTTTAGTGTAATCCTCTGGAGTTAATGGAGTTGTTGTCACTGGTGTTTCGATACCTTTAACTGGTGTAACATTTACTGGTACATCCACTGTTGTTGTTTTTCCATTTGGTAAAGTAACAGTTACTTTAACTGCATCTTTCTTACCTGGTGTTGCTAGATCTGGAATATTTTCTACTTTTGTAACTTTTCCACCTTCTGGAACTTTAACATATTTAGCAATATCATCTTGTGTTAAAGGTGTATTCGTTACTGGTGTTTCAATTGGTATAGGTTTCGCTTCTACGACTTTAATCGTTGCTGGGACTTCTACCAATACTTTTCCATTTTTATCTTTCACAACTACTGTTACTGGTTTATCTCCAATAGTTGTTGCATCAAATGGTTCTTTTTGTCCATCTGGAATTTTATATTCAAATGTTGAACCTTCTGGATAATCACTTGGAGTAATGTTATCTCTTGCTTGTGGTTTTTCAGTTGGATTTACAGGAATCAATTGTTCTTTACCTTCCACTACTTTCACCTTAGCTGGAACTTCTACCAATTTATCTTCTCCGTCTTTTGCTTCTACAATAACATCTTTTTCTCCTGATGTTGTTGTATCAACTGGAATTTTATATTTGAATGTTACTCCATCTGGATATTGTTCAGGATCAATACTCTTAGTTGCATCTGGTTGTTTATTATCTTTATCTACCGGTACATATTGTGTTTTAGGTTCCACTACCATTACTTTAGCTGGAACTTTAGTAATAACTTTGTCTCCAATTTTCGCTACTACGACAACGTCTTTTTCTCCTGGCATTGTTGTGTCTACTGGAGTTTCATAAGAAAACTCTGTTTCTTTAGGGAATGCTTTAGGATCAATACTTCCTTCTACATTTGGTTGTTTTTTATCTTTGTCTACTGGTACAAACTGTGGATAGCTTTCTACGACACGTACTGTTGCAGGTACTTCTGCAATAGGATTACCCTCTTTATCTTTTACGATTACATTGACTGTATAATCTCCCGGAGTTGTAGTATTCACTGGATTTTTTGGATCATATTCAAATGTTGAACCATCTGGATATTCTGTTTTATCAATACTGTTTTCTGGATTTGGTTGTTTATTATTTTCATCCACTGGAACTATTTGAGGAACTCCCTCTACTACAGTAACAGGGACTTTAACAACAGTTTTTTTCTCTACTCCATCAACAGTGTACTTAACAGTCACATTTACATCAGTATCATCTGATAAATCTGAATTTTCTACATTCTCATCAATACTTACATTCGTAACATTTGCTGGAAGTTTTCCTTTAAATTCACTGTCTTCGATTGATTCTTTTGCCTTAGCAAGAGCTTTTTCTTTTGCTTTTTCTTTATCACTATCTTTAGCAACAATTATACCTTTCGGTGTTGGTTTTGGAAGAACTATTACTTTAACTTTTACTGGTTCTGTTAAAGTTTCTCCATTTTGATCTGTGTAAGTCACCGGCACAGTGACTTCTTTCACACCTGATTTAGCTGTAATATCTTTTTCTAAATCTTTAGGCTCACCTTTAGTTCCATTTTTACCAGGAGTAACAGCGTCAGTTATATCCTTAGCTGTAATTTCATCTCCTTCAAAGACAACTTTAGATGTTGGAGTTGAAGCAACTACATTAACAGGAACATCTACGTTAACAGAGACATCATCGATAACTTTTCCTGTAACATTATCTCTATATTTAACTGTTACTGTTACTGGAGTTTGTTGACCGTTTTTATCAGTTTTTGGAGTGACGATAGCGTCGTCTGTTATGAATGGAGTTACACCTTCAGGAACATTTGTTAGTCCATCTATTGCTTTTTTAACGTTTGATCGAATCGCATCAATTAAAGTTTCATTTGGTGTTCCGTTTAAGACCGTAACCCCTTTTGGTGACGGTTTTGGTAGAACTTTCACAGTTACTTCAACCAATTCATCACGTTTAAATTGATTTGCTCCATAAGTTACTGTTACTGGAACTTTAATCTCTTGACCTGCTTTTCCATCTGTAGAAATATTACTTACGTCAGGATTATTAACTTTACCATCTTTGCCAGGTGTTACAGCTTCTCCTACTTTTTCAGAAGATGGTTTATCGCCTTCAACTACATAAACCGTTTTTACTGTTGACACACGTGGTTGTACTTTAATCGTAAACTCTTGAGTTATATTATCATCCGTATCTTTTTTAGTATCAAATACTGGGTCTTTATCAAACGGATTATCTACAATATCATACCCCATTGATTTCAGTACATCAATACGAGTTTGTACATCACTTTCAGGAATTGTTTCACCAGATTTACCAGTAAGAGTTAATGCATGGTCGGTTAATTCAGTTTCTATTTGAGTTTTTGGATCTACAGATACGAATTTAACTTTTGCTTTTTGATCATCTTTTTCATACGTAATCTTGATGTTTGCTTTTGGATCCGTAATTTTTGGTGGTTCATATCCTTGTTCTGAATTTGCAGGATTAACTGGTACTAATGGTGTCCCGTTTCCATCTTTCGGAGTATATCCATCTTTATGAGGGATTACCTGTGTAATTTCACCAGTCTTAGTTGGATCATTTGGATCATTAGGGAATGGAATTGGATCTCCGTCTTTACCTGTTGATGGATCAACTGGAATCCAGCTTCCAATCTTCGTATACGTTACTTTTTCACTCACTTGAGGAATAGTTGTAGTATTTTTATCCGGTGTTGTTACTGGTACCTCTGTTATTTCTTTTTTATCAGCTATATAACCAGTAAGAGTCTCTACATTAACTTTAGCAAATTTTTGACTATCCTTAGGACCTTCCCAGTCTGTATAATTTACTTCCTTAGTCACTAAATTAACAGTCGCTTTTCTAGTAAACGGTACTGTTTGTACTGTATCATCTTTCGCCTTTTCTTCAGTTGCTGTATCTGATTCTTTCTTCACATATGAAATCACACGTTTTGCTGATGTATTTAAGTCAGATTTGGCTAATCCTTCGGGCCATTTAAGATCTGGATTTTCCCCATTAGGATCTACTGGGCTGTCTTTTTCATGTGGTGTAGAAGAAGGTACTTCAACGATTCTAGGTTTTAAAACAATCTCAAAAGTTTGAGAAGGTTTAGAAACTCCTGCCACAGTATCCTCTTGATCATCGAAGCTAGGGTGAACTCCATTTATATTATATGAATCACTTTCTATTTCATAACCTTTACCTTTAAGTTCTTTAATTTTGTTAGAAATCTCATCACTATTTGGTAAAGCAGCACCTGGCTCTCCTGTTAATTCAACTGTAGTTGTACTTTTACCGTCAGTAGTTTTAACTACTACATTCGCCTTTTGATTTTTTTCTATATATTTATAAACAACCTCGATAGGATTTTCTGTTAAAGTACCTGAAGCATTATTTGGTAAATCAGTTTTAACTAATTTATATACAACTCCATTTTCTGTAAATTCTTCTTCTGGAGTTACTGAATAATTATTCCCAACAATATTTTCTAATTTAGCTGTTCCATCTTTTAATATATTCTCTTTAATAACAGAAGTCGTATTATTAGCTTTAACATATTTTACGGTTACTTTCCCATATTTCGCTTCATCATATGCAGCTACAATATTTGAAACAGCATCATACACCGTACCACTAGTTGATGTTCTATTATACAGACTTTTTTTAAGGTACTCTTTAAATATATAATACTTGTTATCTGCTCCTTTTATAATGTATGGTGCCGTGGCTGTTGTTGTTTTTATATTATTATTTTGAGTCTCTACTTTTTTTGTAGTATTATTAGATTCCGTAGCAACATTTGCTTCTGTAAAATCTTTTGTTGGTGCAGTAGTTGCAAACTTATCTACCTCTGCTGTTCCATCTTTAACGATAGATTTCGCTTTTAATATTGAATTATTATTTGCGGAATTAACATAACGCATTGCAACATTCCCGAGTTCTAGGTAATCTGATAACCAAGTACCATTAGTATCAAATTGATTTTTCTTTGGATATATCCATTCAAATGTCATAGTTGGTGAAAATTGACCATTTAAATTTCCTTCTTCTCCATCTTTTGTAACAGTAATTTCTTCTTCTGTTGGCCCAAATTTCTTAGTATCACTGTGATATAGTTTTAAAGTATCTTTCACTGGTTCACGTGATACACCTAGTGCTGCCCAGTCCACTTTATATAAAATCCCTTTGCTTGCTTTTCCTTTTACTATTTTAATAGTTACTTCATCTTCCGTTAAATTAGTTACTTGGAAGTAAACATCACCTCGTGGTTCTTTTAAAATAACTCCATTTTCATTTACTTTTGAGTTAGCAGTAGTAATATTGTTTTGGACATTTGCTTTAGCTGGTTTAAAATCTCCAATTTTAGCAAATTTATTTAAATTCTTATTTTTTAATTTAATTTTTATAGTAGTACCAGTATCATACTCATATTTATTAGATGCAAGTCTGAATTCTTCATTGTGAGATAATAATTCTCCGCTTTCACTGATATCCATACTACCTGTAGTTGAGAGTACTGAAGGTGCATTACTTTCTTTATCAACTTCGATATTAGTTTTATTCATGATATATTTTTTCTCAACAACAGGTTGATCATTAACAAGAATCTTACTTGTCACTTCTTTGGCTTCACTAATTTGTGGATAACGTAAACTGTAATTATTAATAGAACCTTTAAATGTCACATCAGTTAAACTCTCAATAGCTGAAGTGAATTCATAAATAAATTGTGTTTTAGTCCCTCTATTTTGAAAATGTCCTGCTTCTTTTTCCTCTAAAGATACAGAGTCATCACGTTGTGCCCAAAAAGATGTTTTATTCTGTGTTCCATTTTTCCCATAACGCTGATTATATAACTCTTTTGTTTCCGTTAACTTTGCAAAAACTTTTCCGTCTTTACTTAATTCTTTAGGCAAACTATCACCATTTCCCAACTCTTCAAATGTAATGCTAAATTTATCGCCCTGTCTATAAGCTCCATCCTTGAATTTTAAGTTATAAGTAATATTATTTACTCCTGAATAACTACCCATTCTAGGTTCTGTTGAAATAGAACCACTTGCTGTAATTTTTCCTCCATCAATCGCTACATCATTGTTAGATTGCGATTCTGGAGTTCTAAACCCACTTTCCCCTTTTCCAGGAATGGCTTTCCCATTTCGTGGATCATTATTTTTATTAACTTTTTCTTCATTAGGTTCAGTAGACGCTTTATTCATACTTTCTAAGACGAAAGCTTTATTTTTTAGTTCTACTACTTTTCTATTTATCTCTTCTTGAGTAACTGTTGAATCTTTCGCTAAATTTTGTGCTGATATTAATTCTGATTTAGCTTCTTCTATGGCTGATTTTGTTTTATCTGTTACTCCAGCTTTTTCTATGGCAGATTGTAATCTATTAATTGAGTTTTCTAATTCTGATTTATTTACCTGTTTCTCAACTTTTGGTTGTGCTGATTCTGCTGGTTGTGTTGTTTTCTCATCTCGTGTTGGTTGTGTTGTTGTTTCAAGTTTGTCTTTTTCATCAGAATTTCCTAATTTCGAAATTGAGTCTATATTTTTCCCAGTTGATTCACTATTAGTATTTTTTTCTACACTACTTAAGTTAACAGTTGTGTCGGATGATTGACTATCACTGGCAAATGCATTTGTCCCTAAAAATGCAAAACCTGCTGCTATCAATACCGAAGCTGTCCCTACTTTGAATTTTTTTATACCGTAGTAATTAATTTTTTCTTGTTTCTTCTGAATAATCATTTTCTCATTATTCTTACTATACATTTTTTATCCCCTCCTAAATAAACAATAAAAAAATATAATTTCTAAATTATATAAATATAAATAA
>ERZ773044.28-NODE-28-length-104250-cov-6.73048_pt1 | contig 104250 bp, 70 predicted proteins | sample MGYA00511897_ERZ773044 | MGnify/ENA primary metagenome ERZ773044 (study PRJEB29015, sample SAMEA2738116) | human oral metagenome | biome: human oral; feature: human-associated habitat; material: saliva | place: China | collected 2170 ...
GCCATGACGCGGTGCGAGCCGCGGTGCTTCTTCGCGACGGATGCATCCGGCTCGGGCAGGGGAATCGGGCCGGCGGGGCGAACCGCGGGCTTGTCCTCGGCTTCCGCAGCAGGATGCGCCGCGGTGTTCTGGTGTGCTTCCGCTCGGTTAGCGTCAGCCCGATTCGACGCGGACTGGGAGGGCTTCACCTGGGCGGCCTCGTTCGGCGCGTGGGTCTCAGCGTTGGCGTTCACGGCAGGTTCTGCACTCATTCCAGGCTCCTTCGGGCTCACGATAATCAGCCGCGCGCGCGGGTTCCTCATCGTTGAAAGCTACCACCGGGCCGGTTGGCTGGCTCACACGCGGGCGCACAGCTTCTTCTACTCTTATCGTACCCAGCGGCCCGGAAGGCACCAAACTATGCGGCGTTTTGACACGCCCCAACCGCACACGCCCGGGCAGGCTAAACCGGGCACGCTAAAGGGGAGCCGACACCTTTCGGTATCGACTCCCCCAGTATCGGCGAGAACGCGGGCTACTCGCTCACGTTCACGCGGTGAATCTCAATCGTCGCGCGGGCCGGCTTCTTGACCGACTTCTTGGCGGGTGCCTCCGCGGAATCCTCGGAGTCATCAGCCGCGGAATCCTCAGAGTCAGATTCCTCAGCCTCCTCGTCGTCCTTGAAATCGCCGCTCTCAACCTTCGCGGTGTGCTCGCGAATCTTAGCCTCACCCAAGCGGAGCGTCGCGTACAGCGGGGCAGACACGAACAGCGTACCGAACATGCCCACCAGAATACCCACGAACAGCGACAGCGACAGATCCTGCAGCGTACCCGCACCCAGCATGAACGCACCAATGAACAGGATCGCGCCCACCGGCAGAACACCCACGATTGCGGTGTTAATCGAACGGACCAGGGTCTGGTTCACGGCCAGGTTAATCTGCTCGGCGAAGGTCGTGTCGCGGCGTTCCAGCACCCCGTCCGTGTTCTCACGAATCTTGTCGAACACCACCACCGAGTCGTACAGCGAGTAGCTCAGAATCGTCAGGAAGCCGATAATTGCACTCGGAGTAATCTCAAAGCCGAACGCGGCGTACAGGCCGACCGTCACCACCACGGTGAAGAACAGACCCGCGATAGACGCCAGCGACATCTTCCAGGTGCGGAAGTAGAAGGCCATACCCACCAGGGCCAGGATCACGAACACCACGAGGCCCCAGAAAGCCTGACGGGTCACATCCGCACCCCAGGTCGGGCCCACGAACGAGGAGGTCACGTCATTCTCAGAGACTCCGTACGCCTCCTGCAGAGCCTTCTTCACCTGCAGGGTCTCGTCGTCGCTGAGCTTGCTCATCTGCGCGCGAATCGTGCCCGGCGCAATATTGGTCACGTGAACCTCGGAGGCGTCCTTCGCCTTCTCATGAATGACGCGCTCGCCGGTTGCGACATCGACGTGCGCGGTCTTCGAGACCACGAACTCCGAACCGCCGCGGAAGTCAATACCCAGGTTGAAGCCTCCGCCAACCGCCGGAATCAGAACCGAGACGGCCATCAGCAGCGCGGCCAGGGCCAGCCACAGGCGGCGCTTACCCACGAAGGGGTACGAGCGGGCGCCCGAGTGCAGGTCGTTACCGAAGCGGGCAAAAGCATTAGGTTTCACATCGGTAGCCATGCCTAGCTCTCCTTCTTCTCGTCCGAAGCGGAAGCGGCGTCGTCGGAGGCCGGCTCCTCAGCCGCACGTTCCGCACGGCGACGCTCGGCGATGCTCAGCTGCTTCTCCTCCGGGGTGCGGATGCGACCGGCACCGCGGTACAGCGGCGTGGAACCCAGCGACTCAGGCGACAGGCCCGAGTGGCGGTGACCTTCGCCGAAGTAGCGGGTGTTCGCCAGCAGGGTCAGCGCCGGGTGGGTGAACAGGTAAACCACCAGAAGGTCGGCGATTGCGGTCAGGCCCAGCGTGAACGCGAAGCCCTTCACCGAACCCACGGACACCACGTACAGCACCACGGCGGCTAGCAGGTTCACGGCCTTCGAGGCCAGAATCGTGCGGGATGCGCGCTTCCAACCGTGGTTCACGGCCGAGGGAATCGTGCGGCCCGCACGAATCTCGTCACGAATACGCTCAAAGTACACGATGAACGAGTCGGCCGTCGCACCAATCGCCACGATCAGACCGGCCACACCGGCCAGGGACAGGCGATAGTTCAGGGCCCAACCCAACAGGGCGATCGCCTCGTACGAAATGATGCCGGCAACCACCAGCGACGCAATCGTTACGAAGCCCAGCAGGCGGTACTGGAACAGCGAGTAGATGAACACCAGCAGCAGACCAATCAGGCCGGTTAGCAGACCCACGCGCAGCTGCTCCGAACCCAGGGTTGCAGAAATCTGCTGCTCCGACTGAATCGTGAAGCTAATCGGCAGGGCGCCGTACTTCAGCTGATCGGCGAGAGCCTTAGCCTCCTGCTCGGTGAAGTTACCGGTAATCTGCGGCTTACCGTCAGAAATCACGGCCTGCGAAATCGGGGCGGACAGCACCTTGCCGTCCAGCATAATCGCGAAGCGAGCACGCGCATCAGAAGAGTTCTGGGCGCGAATCGCGTTCAGGCGGGAAGTGATGTTCTGGAACTTCTCGCGGGCGGCATCGTTGAACTGAATGGTCACAGCCCAGCGACCGGTGGTTACGCCCTGGCCGCTGGTCTCCTGGGTGTGGCTCGCGGTAGAAATATCACTACCATTCAGCTCCACGGGACCCAGAATGTACTTCTCCTTGCCGTCGGCGGAGCAGGCCACCATCGGCTTGGTCGGGTCGGCGCTATCCGCGTCCTCGCTGCGGGCCGCGGTGCAGTCCTTCGCCTCGTACTGCTTGTACAGGTCGGCGGTAATCCAGTTGCGGTCCGAACCGTCGGTCGGCTCGGCGGTCGGCTTGGGTAGCTTGTCGTCCGCGGTGCGGGATCCCTCGGCAACCGCGGCGCCTTGACCGGCCACCAGGACCGGGCGGAACGTCATATTTGCGGATGCCTGAATCAGCTGGCGGGTCTCGGAGCTAATCGTGCCGGGAACCGAGACGACCACGTTGTTACCCGAGCCGAAGGAGGTGGTGACCTCCGCCTCAGACACGCCGGCGCCGTCAACGCGCTGACGAATAATCTCAACCGCCTGGTTCAGCTGCTCCTGGGTAACGTTCCCGTCCGATGATCCGTTGACCTTCGGGGAGAGAATCATCTGCGTACCACCCGAGAGGTCCAGGGCCAGTTTCGGTGCCCAGGAGCCTCCCGAGTAGGTGCTGCCGAAGATGCCGGCAGCCATCACAACCATGAGCAGGACCATCGAGAGGAGCGCCCCTCGCGCGGCTGCAAGCGGTGAACGCTTAGCCATAATGTTCCTTCTATGAGTATTTTCGTGTGTAGATTTGGTGTTCTACAGATTCCTTAGCGGACGCGAAAACCCGACGCCGAGTGCGCGGCGCCGGGTCGTTCGGTCTTAAGTTACTGGGCGGTCTTCGAGGAGTCCTCGGAGACGCCGCCTTCCGCGGGAACCTGAGATTCCGCGGATGCCGGCTCGACGTCCTCGGTCAGGGGTGCGGCGGGGGCCTCGTCCTCAACAACGCTCATAATTGCGTTCAGCGCCACGGTGATAACAACGCCCTTAGCCAGCTCCAGCTGAATCTTATTGTCATCGAAATCGGTGCTGACGACGGTGCCGTAGAAGCCGGAACCGGTCATAACCTGAGTGCCGGGGACGAGAGACTGCTGCATTGCGCGCAGTTCCTCCATCTGCTTACGCTGACGCTTCTGGGCGGAGAACATCATCCATGCCAGCAGCGCCATCATGGCAATCATAATCAGGAGGTTAAAATCCATGGTCTCACTTTCGCATCCGCACCTGCGCCGCTCACCGCGCGGGTTGAGCGTGCTAAAAGGCGTGGAATCGTAGATACAGTACGTATCCATCCTACGCGAGAGCAGGAGCTTTAGCGCACCGAACCAGCGTTTTTGTGAGGTTTACCTGAGTTTTGTCCAGCCCGTGGCGTAATTTTATGTCGTCGATAAAGCCCAATGGAACCTGCAGAAGAGTTGTTGCGAACCTGCAGAAGAGCCCGCGGGAGGGGCGATATCTCCCACGGGCTACTTGCTGTATGTCTTGGCCGGTGCGGCTCTAGAGCTGAATCTCGGGGGCCTCCATGCCCAGGTGCTCCCAGGCCGCGGGTAGGGCCACACGACCGCGCGGGGTGCGACCAATCAGGCCCTCGCGCACCAGGTAGGGCTCCGCCACGGTCTCCACGGTCTCGGTCTCCTCCCCCACCGCAATGGCGAGGGTGGACAGGCCAACCGGCCCACCGCCGAACTTGTGGATGAGCGATTCCAGCACGGCACGGTCCAGGCGATCCAGGCCGCGCGAATCAACCTCGTACATGTCCAGGGCGGTCGCGGCATCACGCGCGTTGATGCGGTCTACGCCGTTCACCAGGGCCCAGTCGCGCACGCGGCGCAGCAGGCGGTTCGCGATACGGGGTGTGCCGCGGGAGCGACCCGCAATCTCGGTGAAGCCCTCGGAGGTAATCTGCATGTCCATCAGGCCGGCGCTACGGCGCAGCACCAGCTCCAGCTCCTCAACCGAGTAGAACTCCAGGTGACCGGTAAAGCCAAAGCGGTCGCGCAGAGGCCCGGGCAGCAGACCCGCGCGGGTTGTTGCACCCACCAGGGTGAACTGCGGAAGCTCCAGCGGAATGGAGGTCGCGCCGGCGCCCTTACCCACCACGATGTCCACGCGGAAGTCTTCCATCGCCATGTAGAGCATTTCCTCGGCCGGGCGGCTCATGCGGTGAATCTCGTCGAGGAACAGCACCTCGCCGGGGGTCAGCGAAGATAGAATCGCCGCCAAATCCCCGGAATGTTGAATCGCGGGGCCGGAGGTGATGCGCAGGGGTGCGTCCATCTCGGCGGCGATAATCATGGCCAGGGTGGTCTTACCCAGGCCGGGAGGGCCCGAAAGCAGCACGTGATCGGCGCTGCGGCCGCGCATCTTCGAGGCCTCCAGCACGAGGGAAAGCTGCTGGCGCACGCGGCGCTGACCCACGAAGTCGTCCAGGGATTTGGGGCGCAGGGCCGCCTCAATCATCTTCTCTTCGGGCTCTTCTTCCATCGCGACCAGGCGCTGCGCGGGCGCACCCGGGACGCCGGGCACCTGACCGGGGAAATACCCTCCGGAAACCGGGGATGCCGCGGCCTGCGGATCGTAGGGGTTCTGGGTCATAAAATTCTTCTTTCGTGGAGTGAGTGAGACGCGAGGTAACGGGCGCGCCAAAATCAGCCGGGGTCAGTCGGGGCTCGGCGAGCGGCCCTAGTGGCGACCCACCGTGTTCTGCGTACCCAGGGATGCGAGCACACCGCGCAGAGCCACGCCCACCGGCTCGCTCTCGGCGGAGGGATTGTGCTTCACGTACGCGTCGATGGCGGCGGAGGCGTCCTTCTCGCTCCAGCCCAGGGAGGTCAACGCATCCAGCACCTGCGGCTTCCACACGATACCCTGACTCAGCGGCAGCTCGTCGGTCTGGCCGTCGCTCAGAATCAGCTTGCCGGCAAGCTCCAGCACGATGCGGCGGGCACCCTTCGGGCCGATGCCCGGAACCTTCGTGAAGGCCTTGTCGTCACCGGTGGCCACGGCTCGCTCCACCTCCGCAGCGGTGTGCACGCTCAGCACCGCCAGGGCGATGCGAGGGCCGATGCCCGAGACCGAGAGCATCATGTCAAAGACCTCACGCTCGGCCGGTTCCGAAAAACCGTAGAGGGTCATGGATTCCTCGCGCACGATCATGGTGGTCAGCACGGTGGCCTCCTCCCCAGTGCGCAGCTTGGAGAGAGTGCGTGCGGTGGCGTGCACCAGCATGCCGAAACCATTAACGTCAATCACCGCGTGGTCAAGCCCCACCTGGGCCACGCGGCCGGTCAGCGATGCAATCATTCTCTCCACCTTTCAACGCCCCGCGCCGGGGCGAACGATACTGCACTCCCCCGCGGCCTGCTGTGCCGCCGGCGCGCATCGGGGCCGGCGGGTATGCCACGGGAAGATACTATCAGTATATTAGAATATTTCTTCTGAAATCAAGGGATATTCGAATTCTTTAGCGAATTCAGCTCCCGGTACGTTCGAAGGGGTAACGAGTCGGCACTCCTAGCGGCGGGCTTTAGCCTCCGCCTCCATCCAGGCGCGCTGCGCGGGGGTCAGCGAACCCGCACGGCGAGCCTTCGCGGGCCGCGAACCCTGGTGAGTCTGGGTCTGGGCCGACATGTTAATACCCGAACCGATGCCGCCGCCGCGCCAGCCGTGGCAGATGGCGATGGCCAGCGCATCGGCCGCGTCCGCGGGCTTCGGCATGGCGTTCAAACCCAAAATGCGGGTCACCATGCGGCCCACCGAGGCCTTATCCGCGCGACCGCTGCCGGTCACCGCCGCCTTCACCTCGGAGGGCGTATGGAAGAACACCGGCACGCCGCGCATCGCCGCCGCTGAAATCACCGCGCCCGAGGCGTGCGCCGTACCGATCACCGTGTTCACCTGCTCCTGCGCGAAGATGCGCTCAATCGCTAGGGCGTCGGGCCGGTAGGTGTCCAGCCAGTGCGAGGCCGCGTTGAAAATCCAGAGGATGCGCTGGTCCAGCGTGCGGGCCGGGTCGGTGCCGGCCACGCCCACGTTCACGAAGTGCGCCTTGCGGTCCGCGGTCATGTCCAGCATTGAGAAGCCGCAGCGCGTGAGGCCGGGGTCCACGCCCATGATGCGGGTCGCCCCCGGCACGCGGTCCACGGCGGCGACCGTATGGTTTTCGCGCATGCTATCGCGCGCGGCGGATGCAGCGTTCACGTGTGCTTTCCTTCCACAGTTCGCTTTCCAAAGTTCGCGGGGTCTTCACAGGGTCTTCACTGGGTCTTCGCGGGGTAAAGTCTGCGATACCGCAGTTCGCGGGGTCGCCAGCCGGAGCACAGCCGGGTGTTTAGGCCAAGTGTTTAGGCCGGGCGCTGACCGGCATAACGTTCAAAAGCCACCTCCCGCCGGGTCCACGCGCGGTGGGCCGGCCGGGAAGTGGCTTCAGTGCACGCTCAGAAGTGGCGCGCTCGGGCGGTGACTACTCGGCTTCCAGCTGAGCAGCAACCTCGTCAGAGACGTTAGCGTTCGAGTAGACGTTCTGCACGTCGTCCAGTTCCTCGATGGCGTCTGCCAGCTTCAGGAACTTCTTGGCGCCCTCGGCGTCCAGGTCGACCTGCATGGTCGGGCGGAAGACCGGGTCGTCGTTGTTGTACTCCAGGCCGGCCTCGTCCAGAGCCTTACGAATCTCGGGCAGGTCGGTCGGTGCGGAAACAACGGTGAAGATATCGCCCTCGTCCAGGACCTCTTCGGCGCCGGCATCCAGAACAGCCATCAGAACGTCGTCCTCGGTCAGACCGTCAGTCTTGGTGACCTCAGCAACGCCCTTACGCTCGAACAGGAACGCAACCGAACCCTGGTCAGCCATGGTGCCGCCGTTACGGGTCACGGCCAGGCGAACCTCAGACGCTGCACGGTTACGGTTATCGGTCAGACACTCAATGTACAGAGCGGTACCCTGCGGGCCGCGTGCTTCGTACATGATTTCGGTGTAGTCGATGGTCTCACCGGTCAGGCCGGCGCCACGCTTGATAGCGCGGTCGATGTTGTCGTTGGGGACGGAGTTCTTCTTCGCCTTCGACACAGCAAGGTCAAGAGCGGGGTTACCGGCGATATCGGCGCCACCCATACGTGCCGCAACCTCAATAGCCTTAATGAACTTCGCGAAAGCCTTCGCGCGCTTGGCGTCGATAGCGGCCTTCTTGTGCTTAGTAGTCGCCCATTTAGAGTGACCCGACATTCGTATCTCCCTTAGTCAAAACCTCTGCGCGGGCACGGCGAAACGTTCCGCGCACTGTACTATAACTCAATCAACTATACCGTAGCGGAGGCGTGCACCACCTCTTAGAGTGCACGCCAGCGCCCGGAATAGCACGTCAGTGAACCGCTAGCGGGGGCGAGACGCGGCCGAGGCGCGCGCCTTCTCCACCAGCGAGTCGTCAATCGCGTTCGGAGTGAACTCGCCGAAGCGGCGAATCGCGGCCTGCTCAATCAGGTAGTCCGAAATCTTCGGGTTCTTCGGCAGCAGCGAGCCGTGCAGGTAGGTGCCGATGACATTGTGCACGCGCGCACCCTCGTAAGAGTCCGTCACGTTGTTGCCCTCGCCCTTGGTCACGGTAGCCAGCGGGGTGCATCCGGAACCCAGGTAGGTCAGGCCCGAGTGGTTCTCAAAACCGATGACGGTGCCGAACTCCTCGGACTCCTCAACAATGTTGCCAATCAGGCGTTCGTCGCCGCCGACCGTGTGCGCATCGAAGATGTTGATGCCCTTGAGCACCTCGCCCTCGCGGGTGCGGAACTCCCTCCCAAACAGCTGGTACAGACCGCAGATGACGAGCATGGGCACGCCGTCCTCGGCCAGCGAACGCAGGGTGCCGCCGATGGCGTGCAGGTCGTCCTGAATCACGGACTGGCCGGAGTCCTGGCCGCCGCCGCCGAGGATGATGTCAACATCCTCGGGGAAGGGCTGGCCGGGGTTGTGGTCCAGAATCTGCACGTCGAAGCCGTGTGCCTGCGCGCGGCGGGCCAGCGCCAGGGTGTTGCCCCAGTCGCCGTAGATGTTCATGTCCAGCGGGTAGAGCTGCACGATGCGCAGCGTCTTGCCGTTGTTCGGGCCGGGCGCCGGGGTGCCCTCAAAAGTGTGGGTTGCCGTCATTATGAGACCTTCTCAACGTCGGTAATCTTTGCCAGCTCTTCACGCAGGGCCAGCATGGCGGTGTAGGTGCAGAAAATACGCATGGGCGCGTTACCGCTGGAGGCAATGAACTGCTTGAGCGCATCGGACAGGTTCTCGTCGACCTCGTCGACCTTCACGCCGTCGTGTTCCAGGCGCAGCGCCATGTCCCAGGCGCGCACGCCCGAGACCATCTGCACGCCGGTGCCGCGCAGGCTGTCGAAGTCGACGTCCCACAGCCAGGACACGTCGCGACCGTCAGCGTACTGGTCGTTAATCGTAATCATGGTGGCGTAGTCGTCAGCGTTTGCGCTGGCCAGGGACAGGCGGAAGCCGCTGGGGTTCTTCACGAGCAGCAGCTGCAGCGGGCGGCCGTTAACGTTCAGGGTCTCACCGCGGCCGAAGGCGGGAGTAATCTTCGCCAACTCTGCGATGAGCTTATCTTCATTGAGCTTCTCGCCCATGACCGCGCGGGTCAGCGCCATCGCGCCGGCGGCGTTGAAGATGTTGTAAATGCCGTACAGGTTAATCTCGCCGACCTTCTGCTCCCCCGCCACGTCGAAGGTTGCGGAGGTTCCGGAGAAGGCGGTGAGGGTGACGTCGGCGTCGGGCAGGGTCTGCTTCGCGACGGTTCCGCCGCGCATCTCGTCGTCCGAGGGGAAGTAGGAGCGAAGGGACTCGGCCAGGCCGTAGTATTTGACCTTCACGCCCGGCTGCACGTTCTCGGCGAGGGAGCGGATGCGCGGGTCCTCGCGGTTGAGCACCACGGTGTTGGTGGTTGCGGCGGCCACGGTCGCGAGCATGCGGCGGGTCGTGTCAATCTCGCCGAAGCGGTCCAGCTGGTCACGCAGAACGTTCAGCAGCAGCGCGTAGTCGGGCTTGACGGCCTTGACGAAGTGCACGGCGTGCGCCTCGTCGAGTTCCAGCACGGCGATGTCGGCCTCAAGCTTGCCGGTGAGGGTCATCTCGCCCAGCAGGGCGGCGGCCACACCGCGCACGAAGTTGGAGCCGGTGCGGTTGGTGAAGACCTTCAGGCCCTGCGCTTCGAGCAGCTGAACGGCCATCTTCGTGGTGGTGGTCTTACCGTTCGTGCCGGAGACGACGACCACGCCGTAGGGCAGCTTCGCGAGCTCTTCGGCTACGAACTGCGGGTGCAATTTTTCCATGACGAGGCCGGGGAACGCGGAGCCGCCACCGCGAAGCTTAGTCGCGTAGCGCACGCCCTGACCCAGAAGGCGAATGAGGGGTTTGGACATGCTTACCATTTTAGTACACGCGCACGGTGCCGCTGAAAGGTACGGCGGGGGCGTTCGCTCAGACCAAAACGGGCCGCGGTGGGTTTGAACCGTGCCGGGCGGGCGGCTTTAGAAGAGCGAGCCCTGCACCCTCACCCGCGTGAATCCCCGGTCGGGAACGACCAGCAGGTTGCGCCACTCGGCGGTGTTGACGAGGAACGCGGCGTCGGGATCGCCCACGTGGGCGCTCACAAACTGGCCCGCCGCGCCCGTGCAGAAGAACCCGGCCGTACTGCCGTCCAACGTCGAGTCGCACGGTGCGAGCGGTTCCGGGTTGCGCGCGCGCAGGGCCGCGTACGGGCGGTTCATCGCCAGGGAGGGAACCCACGGCTCATCCAGGGCGGATAGCTGCAGGTCGGGCTCCCTCGCCAGGAACTCGGTGAGGGCGGCGCGGGCGCGGGCCACCGCATCCTCGTGGGCGGTGCGCAGCTGAGCACCCGGGAGCGGATGCGTCCAGGCGCGGTACTTGCTCGCCACCTGTTTGACCTGGCCGATTCCGGCGAGGGCGGTCACGGCGTCCTCGGCGCGGCGTATGGTCAGCCCGTCCGGGGCAAGCGCAATGTAGGTGGCCGTGGCGACGGCCTGCTCGTCGAGGCGGCGCGGGGTCGAGGTCAGAGAGCTCGTGCCGACCTTGTGGGTGCCGTCTGGGAACGTGGCGATGTAGAGGCGGTGCTCCAGCATGGCGTAGGCGCGCATGGATTCGGTGAGCGTTCCGGGGTACAGGTGCGCGCTGTGCAGGGCGGTGAATTCGTCGCGGGCGGCGCATCGGGGGCATTGTTGGCCCCGGTCGATGCGGGCGGCCTCGGGGCACGGGTGACGGCGGGTTCCGGGGGTGCCGGGATCGGTCGAGCCGGTCGTGTAGCCGGAGCAGAAGCGGTACGGCGCGCCGGATGCGTCGCGGGCCACGCGCAGGCCCAGGTAGGCCCCGGGGGTTAGCGGCACCCGGAGGCGTCGGCCTGTGGGGCGCACGGACGACTCGGCACTCTCAAGGCCAGCCTCGTTAGGCCCGGGTTGGCCCGTTCCGGCCTCGACAGCCTCTAGCTCGAGAACGGGGCGGCGGTCCACCCAGCGCAGCTGCCGCCATACGAGGGCGCGCGGAGCGGTTTCGCCGCCAACGCCGGCGGCAGGTTCGGTGGAGCAGGCCTCGGCACCGTCGAGGGTGTTCTCGAGGAAGGCGTTCTCAAGCAGATTGGGGTAATCCATGACTATCAACTCTAGCGGTTTGAACGGCCCGAGAAACGCTGCAGAGCAGCAAAGAGCCGGCCCGGCGGGGCGCCGCGAAAGAACGCTCTCAAAGCGCCGCGAGCCCGAGAGATAAGAAGTACGGGCCGACCTAGCTCAGGCGGGCGAACCCCTCCGCGAGCGCCGAACGCATGTCGTCCAGGGTGCGCGACATGGTTTTGGTCTGGGCAATAATCGGCAGGAAATTGGTATCGCCGCTCCACCGCGGCAGAATGTGCTGGTGCAGATGGTCGGCAATTCCCGCGCCGCCCACCTTGCCCTGGTTAATACCAATGTTGAAGCCGTCGTTGTGCGACACCTCGCGCAGAACCTTCATGGCGAGCTGGGTCAGCTGCGCAATCTCAAGGGTTTCCGCCTCGGTCGCATCGTCGTAGAAGGGAATGTGACGGTACGGGCACACGAGCAGGTGCCCGGGGTTGTACGGGTAGAGGTTGAGAATCACGAAGGCGTGCTCGCCGCGGTGCACGATTAGAGACTCCTCGTCGCTGCGGCCGGGGGCGGTGCAGAACGGGCAGGTCTTTTCGGTGTAGTCCTTCTGCCCGCCGCTCACGTAGGCGGTGCGGTGCGGGGTCCACAGGCGCTGGAACTGGTCGGGTGCGCCGGGTAGCTCGAAGGAATCCTGCACCGAGGGTGCGGCGGTCTCGGGGGTCGTGTTCTCGCTCATAGTCCCATTCTATAGCGTTTTCACGTTCCTACCAGGGGTGTCCACGGGTCGGCAGCGTGGGTCGGCAGAGGCCCCGCGGCAGAAGCTAAAAGGGGCGCCGGTCCCGTCCACAAGAACGAAACCGGCGCCCCTCAACGCTACGGGCTCTAGCCCTCGAACTTCGTCAGCTGCACCGTGCGAGTCTCACCGCGGAAGGTGAAGGAGAAGGTCAGCATGCCGTCGCGCACCGCAAATTCCTTTTCGGATTCCGAAGATGCCAGCGGGTTGCTGTCCATCGTTCGGCGGTCGCCGACCGAGGTCCAGCTGTAATCCCCCTGACCGGCCTCGAAGGTTCCGACCCAGACGACCGTGGCCATCTCTTCATAGTTGAGGTGGTAGGTCACGGTGATCTTATTGCCGCGCACCACGGCAGCCACGTAGTTCTCGGTATCACCGAGCTGTAGCCACGTGCTCTCCGTCTGCGATGCGTCATCGCGCGGAACGTAGGTCTCGGAACTGGAGGAGGGAACCTCGGAGATAATCTGAATTTCCGAGGTTGCCGCGCCGGACGGGGTGGCACGAGCAGAGGCGAACGAGGCGTCATCGACGGTGACCGTTCGGGCGGCCAGGGATGCACCATTCGATGAGCTAGAAGCGCCGGCCGTTGTGGAGGCGCACATGCCCAGGGTGAGCGCACCGGTCAGAGCCAGCACGCCCAGAGTGGTTTTAGAAGCCACGGATTGCTCCTATTGATATGAGTGTTTGAGTGAGAGTTGTGAGTGCATGCCGGAACGAAACGAACATAAAACAACACCCCGTAGCACGCGGGCTACAGGGTGTCTTCGTACGCCAGCACGTAGATAGTGTATCCGCAGTGGTGACCTATTGTGTAGACCTACTAGGCATCTTGAGCGATAGTTTCCTCACATTTTGACTTTTTGGGGAATAGTTTCGAGCTAACCACCCGGGGTGTCTCGCGGCCACAATGAGGGGTTGATGCGCTGTAAATTAAATGTTGCTTACCGTTGGATTAAGTGCGTTCAAGGTGCTTCGATACGTTTTGAGGGGAGCACCTGCTCGTACCCTCCCAAACCCCTCGAAACAGGGCCTCCCGAAGCTACTTGCGGGAACGGAATGAGAACTTCTCACGAATAATCGTGAAGGTCTGGCGGGTTTCCTCCAGCAGGGCCACGGGCTCCTGCTCGGATACATCCTCGCGCACCGCAACCTCGCTACCGGTAGCGCGACCGGTCTCGGCACCAGAGTCAGCGCGGTCAGCGGCAACCCGGCGACTGAATCCAGCCCACTCTTCACTCGGGCCTTCAGCTCCCGAACCGCCACCCCAACCAGCGGCGGGCACATCCGTCGCCGCGGGTACCGGACGAATACCGTCCTCGTCCACCACCTCCCGAAGCGTGTAGGCCGGGTTATCGCGACGTGCATACTCGCGGGCCAGTAGCGCCCGAAGCTCCGCAATCTCCAGGCGAAGGTCGTCCACGTCAGCCTTGGTGGCGGGGTGCTCCTGCTCCTCCACTCCCCCGATTTTCTCGATAATCCAGCTCGCGAGCGCACCGGTAGCAACCGCAACCAAGCCCACGCCGTACAGCATGACGATCACTGCGATGACCCTGCCGATGCCGGTGACCGGGTAAACGTCGCCGTAGCCGACCGTGGCGAGGGTCGTGAACGTCCACCAGTAGGCGGTAGGCAGGTCACGAATCATCGCGCCCGATTCGGAGGACTCCACCGAATAGATCGACAGGGCAAACATGATGATAAAGATCGCGGTGTAGCCGAAGAGCTTCATCCCCAGTTCGGAGAGCCTCTTGTACTGGCGGTTGGCGGTCAGGTGAATCATGGCTAGGAAGCTGACGATACGCCACGCCGGCAGCAGCACGATGGCCAGGTTCATCAGGTTGTGCGTGATGAAGTAGAGTCGCCGCGGCGCCAGGTACAGGCGCACACAGTAGTCGGCGGCAAAGAGGCCCCACAGAATCATCTGAATGATGTTGAGGTACCCGTCGTACGGCTCCTGAATACGCGTGCTCATGATGGGCGCGGCGAACGCGAGCAGGTACAGCACGGACGCCACGAACATGGGCGTGGAGGTGCGGTCCTCCCACGCGGCCAGGTTCTTCTCGCCGCGGTACTTGCTGAGCGTGCGGAAGAGGCGGGTTCGCGGAGTGTGCGCCGGGGCCTCGGGGTGGGTCTCGGTGCGGGTGACCGTGCGGATGGTGGTCGTCTGCGTTCCGGGTTCGCGCACCTCGCGGGCGGTTTCGGTACGGGTGTCGGTATAGGTTTCGGCGGAGGACTCGGCGGAACCAATGCCGAGCGCGGACCGGGGCACGACGGGAATACCCTGCGTGCGCGGGTGGTGGCTCGTGCGGGTAATGCGGTGGCTCTCGCGGTGCGTGCCGTCGGGTTCGTCGCTGGTGGCATACTCTTCGACTACCTCTTCATAGTCTTCGTCCCGCGCGGGATCGTACGCGTCGTTGTCCGCGGGGTCCTGTGCCTGATTCTGTGCCGTCCTATCCATAGGAGACATGATACTCTGCGCCGTCTGGACCCCGAGTGCCCCGAAGCGTTCCCAAGCGTCCCCGAGTGCCTCGGACGGGCCGCGGGGTGATTCTGCTGGTACCGACGCGGCGAGTTTTCGTTGCACCGTATGCACAGAACTGGCACAATGTGTGGTGCGTGCATCAGCAGAAAATGCGAGCGCGCACCGCCGATACCTTCCGACCATGAGTCCACACCGGAGTGCCCCATGACCCCTTCACGCTACCTCTCCCCCGTCTTTCCCACCACGCCCTCGACTCTTCCCGTGCACGGCCTGCACGGAGGCCGTGCACGGACCCGCGGCATCGCGCTGACCCTGGCCGCGGCCCTCGTCGTGCCTCTGAGCGGGTGCGCCACGCCGAACGCGGATTCTTCCGCCTCGGCCTCGGCCAGCGTGGACGGTTCGCTTGCGGTCAGCCGCGGGGTCGCCCCCGTTAATGAGGAGCGTGAGGGCTACCGCCTGTTCTCGGGTCGAGGCCCCGTCGAGGAGGCCGTGTTCGAGGGCCCCTCGGGTGCCGGCTCGTACTCCTATATTGAGTTTGAGCGGCGCGGCGAGCCGACGGCCCCCATGCGCGTTTCCCTACGCGATGAGGATGGGACCTCGGTGGAGTTCCCGGCGGGTGAGTCGGGTGAAATGGGCGGCGTGTGGGTTCGCAATACCGCGGAGGCTCCTTCCGCGAGCGCGAGTGGTTCCGGGGTGTCGTTGAGCGCGACGCGGGTGACTGCCTCCACCTCGAACCTGGCCGATGACGCGCAGTGGGTGGTGTCGGTGCGCTCGCTGGGCGTTGATTCTTCTGGCGAGCTGACCGCCCCGGAGGGCCTGGCACTCGTGAGCCAGACGCTGTCTTCGGGCGATATTGTTCAGCAGGGCACGCGAGGTTTTGTTCACGATGCGATGGGCCGCACGAGTTCTGCCGCCGTGGAGAACCGTTCGGACGCACCGATTCGGGTGTACTGCGCGGGGACCACTCGCCAGGAGCGGAGCGTGCCCTCCGGCGGCCGTGTTTTCCTGGATGATCTGGGGGCGCGCGCGGCGGGTAAGTCGCCGCTGCTGTGCGGTGTGGTGGCCTCGGATGCATCGGCCCGCTGGACCCTCACGACGCTGAGCTCCCGCGCGTAGACGAGGATTTCTTCGACGAGTCCTAAATCTTTCACCCCCTTGCGGCAGGGGGGCACCGGCGCGGGGCGGAAGGCCACTCTCCGTTCCCCACTCCCCCGCTTTGTAGCGCCGCGAGCCGAAGGAGAAAATACCTCTCATTCTGAGCTTCGCCCTCTCAGCTCGCACCCAGCTCGCGCCCCGAAAGCGCAATGGCCGCCACCTGCCGAATTGTTACAGCGCCCGGCGGGTGGAATCTAAAAAATCCGAATCGGTCCATATGCGGCGTAGACGCCTCCCTCGAGTGCACGCAAAAACCCACGGGATGCCAATAGCTACAAGGGGAAACCACATCACTGCCCGGCGCATACCCGGCGCCCCATATAGTGACAGATAGTCGCCAAGCTTAGCCAACGCTAAGAAGAAAAGACGGGGTTCAAAGGAAGATACTGGATACAAGGACAGCATTACGCTCTTCACCAGTAAGGAAGCTCAAGATTATGACCGTTGTGTCAAACACGTCCGAAGCACTCAAGTCCCCCTACGCGGACACCCTCAATCGTCTACTTTCCGATGCACGCGCAGAAGCCGTCGAATCGAGCGTCTCCGAACTCGAACGCCTCGCTATTGCACACGACGCATCCCACTACCTGCTCGTGCCCGCCGGCCTGGTCCGCCCCGACTCCGCCGAAGACGTCGCAAACATCTTCCGCGCAGCCGGCGACCTCGGCCTGCCGCTGACCTTCCGTTCCGGCGGTACCTCCCTCTCCGGCCAGTCCAGCGGTGACGGCCTGATGGTCGACACCCGCCGCCACTTCAAGAAGATTGAGGTTCTTGAAGACGGCAAGAAGGTTCGCGTGCAGCCCGGTGCGACCATCATGATGGTCAACAACTATCTGGCACCCTACGGCTACAAGCTCGGCCCGGACCCCGCCTCCTGGTCGGCCTGCACCATCGGTGGCGTGGTAGCCAACAACTCCTCCGGCATGTCTTCGGGTACCGCCTACAACACGTACAACACCCTGGACTCCATGGTGTTCGTGTTGCCCAGCGGCACCATCATTGACACCGCAGAACCGGACGCCGACCAGAAGCTACGCTCCCTCGAACCTGAACTTCACGAGGGCCTGCTACGCCTGCGTAAGCGCGTGACCGAGAACCCCGAATCCATGGCGAAGATTCGCCAGCAGTACTCCATGAAGAACACCATGGGTTACGGCCTGAACTCCCTGGTCGACTTTGAGACCCCCGTGGACATTCTGCAGCACCTGCTGATTGGTTCGGAAGGTACCCTCGGTTTTGTTGCTTCGGCAACCTACCGCACCCGCCCGATTCTGAAGAACATTTCCACCGGCCTGCTGGTGTTCAACAACCTCATTGATGCTGCACGCTCCGTACCCGAGTTGGTTGCTAACAAGCTCGCTACCGTGGAGCTGATGGATGCCACCAGTATTCGTGTGGCTCAGCGTACCGGCCAGGCTGCGGAGGCGCTCGCCGCCATCGACGTGAAGGATCACGCCGCCCTGCTGGTTGAGTTCCAGGGCAACTCCGAGCAGGAGCTGAACGACCTGGCTGCCGCTGCGGCACCCATGTTTAAGAGCCTGCCGGTGGCTTCGCCGGTGTCGATGACCAGCAAGCTGTCTGAGCGTAACGCCCTGTGGGCGGCACGCCGTGGCCTGTACACCACCGTGGCGGGTAACCGCCGTTCCGGCACCAACGCACTGCTGGAAGACGTGGTTGTTCCTGTTGAGGTTCTGGGCAACACCTGTAGCGACCTGACCAAGCTGTTCGACTCGCACGGCTACAAGGATTCCGTGATCTTCGGCCACGCGAAGGACGGTAACATCCACTTCATGCTGAACGAGCAGTTCCGCGACCCGAAGCAGCTGGACCGCTACCGCGAGTTCACTGAAGAAATGGTTCAGCTGATTCTCGGTAACGAAGGCTCGCTGAAGGCTGAGCACGGTACCGGCCGTATCATGGCTCCGTTTGTGAGCCGCCAGTTCGGTGACGAGCTCTTCGATGTGATGCGCCAGATTAAGCGCCTCATTGACCCGAAGGGCTTCATGAACCCGGGCGTTCTGCTGGTTGAGCCGGACACCGACTACGTGACCAACCTGAAGGTCGCTGAGACCGTTGAGGAAGAAGTCGACCGCTGTGTGGAGTGCGGCTACTGCGAGCCGGTCTGCCCCTCCCGTAACCTGACTTTGACCCCGCGTAAGCGTATTGTGCTGCGCCGTGAGATTGCTGCCGCTGAGGCGAACGGCGACCACGAGCTCGCTGAGCGCCTGCGTAAGGAGTACGAGTACTACGGCATTGAGACCTGTGCAGTGGACGGCATGTGCCAGACCCGCTGCCCCGTGAACATTAACACCGGTGACCTGATTCGCCGCCTGCGTTCTGAGAACCAGGACAAGCTGGCCGCTACCGGCTGGAAGATCGCCGCACAGCAGTGGGGCATCATGGACAAGGTCGCCGGCAAGGCCCTGACCGTGGCGAAGAAGCTGCCGTTCCCCGTGGTACACGGCACCACCGATATTGCCCGCAAGGTCATGGGTGACGACATGGTTCCTTCCTACAAGAAGGACCTGCCGGTTGGTGGCCCGGCACGTAAGCCGCATAAGGACGCAACCGCTGAGATTGTGTTCTTCCCCGCCTGCGTGAACTCCATGTTCGGCGGCGTGGACGGCGACGGTAAGCATGACCCGGTCAACGCAACTCAGGCGTTCATTCGCCTGTGTGAGCGTGCCGGCGTGAAGTACCGCGTCCCTGACAATATTGGTGAGATGTGCTGCTCCACCCCGTGGAAGTCGAAGGGCTTCACCGACGGCTACTCGATCATGAGCGACCGCGTGCTGAAGTCCCTGTGGGAGGCCACTGACGGTGGCCGTCTGCCGGTCGTGTGCGACGCTTCGTCCTGTACTGAGGGTCTTGAGGTGATGCGTGAGAAGGTTATTAAGGCGCTTGAGCACAAGATTGTGAACGGCCTGAAGCCGGGCGAGCCGGACTTCTCGCGTCTGCGCATGTACGACGCGGTGCAGTTCGCCGCCGACAACATGCTGGATAAGCTGACCGTGTCTGCTCCCCTGCCGTCGATTGCTCTGCACCCGACCTGCTCCATGACGCACCTGGGTACTCAGCCTGCGTTTGAGAAGATTGCGAACGCGATGAGTGACGACGTGTACGTGCCGAAGCACTGGGGTTGCTGTGGTTACGCGGGTGACCGCGGTATGCTGCACCCTGAGCTGACTGCAAGCGCTACGGAGGCTGAGGCTGCTGAGCTGAGCGAGCAGAAGCAGTTCGCCGCATACATTTCGGCTAACCGCACCTGTGAGCAGGGTATGACGGAGGCGACCGGCCACACCTACCAGAACGTGCTGCAGCTGCTGGAGCGCACCACCCGCTAAAAGGCTGAGCGCATAGCAACGGCATAAAAGAAGGGACCCGGCGGGCTATCTGATGGATAGTCCGCCGGGTCCTTTTGATGACTTGAAGTATCTAGCAGGAATCAATAACCCTGTATTATTGCTACTCAGGACCCCTATGAGGGTCTCATCTGGATTATTCACTCACGACGGCAGCGAAGGAGCACCGTGTCTATCACCCCGGCTACTGTTCAGCTACATACGACCCTCTGGAAGGGCGATGTTAACGAGCGCATCACCTATCAGCTGTATAACCGCAACATTACAATTGATAAGCTTCCGCGCACTCTGCTGGATAAGTATAAGGATGAGGATGAGCTGCAGTTCTCGGGTATCTATTTCCTCACGAATTCTTCGACTGATAATCCGCGTATCTATATTGGTCAGGCCGCAAAACGAGTGAACGGTAATGGGCTCATGGGTCGCATTCGTGAGCACGACCGCCAGAAGGACTTTTGGGATACTGCGTATCTAATTGCGCCTACCGATAATTCTTGGGAGGCGACGGAACTGAACTACCTGGAAAGTGCGTTCTGCCGTCAGGCTCAGAAGGCCAATCGCTATGCATTGGAGAACGGCAATATCCCATTCTCGGGAAATATTGCGAAGGTCAAGAAGGCCATTCTCAGCCCCTTAGTCCATGAGGTTCTTCTGATGCTTCGCGCAAGCGGACACTATATGTTTGAACCCGTTACCTCGGAGAATATTACTCCCACCGTTGCTAGTTCGCAGCCGGAAATAACACAGAGCACACAGCAGAACCAACCTACCGAGACTTCTGTTGGTACAACCCCATTTTCCGATGACTCTCGCCCGGAATCTCATCCGGCTTTTGCCGATGCGGTGTTCCGTATCAAGCGAAAGAATCTGGCGGTCCCCGCTCGTGCGCGAATTGTGGGTAACCTTGGGGCACGCGTGAACGTCGAGGTTTTTGAGGGTGAGGTTCTGCCGGTGCGTGCGCCGAAGAAGGCTGAGGCCCGCTATCTGAAGGATTTGGAGTCCTTGGAGGTCACCCGCAGCGAGCAGGCTACCGCCGGTCATCTTGAGGGTTTGAAGATTGTGAAGCCGATTGAGTTTACAAGCCAGTCGGCGGCATCGAAGTTTGTCGTGGGTAGCGCATCGAACGGCAATACTGATTGGGTTTTGGAGAGCGATCCAAGCGTTTCGCTGGGTGCATTCTTGCAGAACCTTGAGGACTCTCAGAGCTAATCCGATCCCCTGCACTCAGAAAGGGCCCGGTGGGTTATCCAATATGGATGGCACGCCGGGTCCCTTTAGTCAGTTGCAGCACTTATTTTCGACTATTAAATAGTCCAATAATCAGTACTGCTATTGAGATACCGTAGAGGATTCCAAGCACTAGGTCGCTGACATTTGACACTACGTTCAAGATAATTGCCAGGATTAAGAACAGCATCCCAACAGGAACATACTTATTCGACTTCATACGCTCGTGCTCCCTCAACAATCAACAGTGAGACATCATTTTCAGGACCATCCAGCTACCCATTTTCTGAATGACTATGGACGTTCGCCTTACTACCACGCTAGCACTCTGGGGCTAAAAACTAGCCCGCGACACAACTTTCTGCACCCAACCGCACTCCCCCACCCGCGCCTCCTCAAGGCATATAAAAACCACCCCTCCGCAGCTTGCCACCGCAAAGTGGGGTGATTTCTATATGCGAGCTAGACCAGAGAAAGCCTAGTACTACTCACCAGCTTCAGTGCTGGGTTCAGATCGCTTTCTAGGACGACTGAGCCGTTCGGGATCATCTGTGCATACTGCAGGAAGGTGCCGATTGTTAGGTCTTCGTGTGCGGTTTCCGGCTGGGTTACGCCGGATGCGCTCGCAACGGTTGTTACGCCTCGTGAGTCTTGTCCGAGGTTTCGGACGCGTTCGGCTTGGATGATTTGGGCGTAGAGTGTTCCGTTGATTTCGGTGACGATGATGACGGCTGATTCTCCGGCGATGTTACGGGAGCGGCGGAATACGTCAGCGACTTTCTCAGCCGGGGCTGCGGGGATGACGTGGCATTCTCCTCCGGCGCGTTGAGCCGCTGAGGTTACAAGTGCGCGGTGTTCTGGATTGCGGCGCGCAGACAGGTTGAAGCGTCCAGCGATGCGAGCTCGTTCTTTCATCACTTCAATGCTTGCCATTCTTCAATCCTTTCAAATGCGCCTTCTACGATAAAGGCTGTTGCTTCTTCGTAAGCAGCGTTGCTTTCCATAATACTATTCAGGGGTCGGTTCTCTTCGACTACAGAACGGTCACTGCGGTACTTGTAGTGGTGGTAGTGGAAGTTCCGGTGGGAGGAACAGCCACGAATTACCTGCCAGTATTTATCCCGTTCCTTCTCGTCGCGGCTGGACAGGGCAATACTGAAGTTGTACGCCATATCCCGAGCCGGGTCGGTAACTGTACAGGTTGTGTGGCGGTCTGTGATGCGGAGGGTGTTCTCGTCATCGAGGTAAGAGATAACGGGAGGGTAATCCCAGGTTTCGCTGCAGCTGGGGCACCGACAGTAGAATTTCTCGCCGGATATGAGGCGTTTCTTTTTCGCCATGGTTTTCACTCCTTCACATGGGTATATGAACCCTACCGTGATTTTGAGGAGCGTGGGCGCTCGTTCGGCAATCTGTGGAAAACTAGCTTCGAGAGCAAAAAAGACGACCTGTGGAAAACAGTGCAAACTACCTTTAGAACATGAATTCATGACCGGTAACTGCCAGTCAAGCTATTCATCAGATGCGCTCTTACAGAACCTTGAGGGTTTTCAGGTCTAACTTATTCTCAACAACGTAAAAAGAGGACCCGGCGGACTATCCAAATGGATAATCCGCCGGGCCCTTTATATACCCTACCCAAAAATTTCCGTATCAAAAATCAGGAAATCAGAATAGTGCCTTTCCCCGGTTAAGATATTTTAATTATCAATCTCCAGGAGCAACCATTTCTTCAACGCTGCGTACCTCTTTCGGCGAGCAGCTAGATCAGATGAATTTCGAATACCTTCCGAATAATCCTGAGAAATTTCTATCAGGGAATCTTTATAATCTTCCGAGATTTCTTGATTCTTCAGTTCAGTTAAAATATCATCATCCACCAGATCAGAGTATCCATCAGCTCGTTTAAGTATATTGACAGATTCCTGGAAAACAATTAATTTATTCACATATTTCTTCAATTCATCAACGTCACAAATATCAAGATCCCATAGAGCGTAAATTAGAGTATACAAATCGACGATATTTGACCATCTGGTCCTCTTCTTCCAATCAATACACTCCTCCAGACTGTCTAGGATTTTCAAGAATTTTATTGAATCATCCCTGTATGATTCAAAATCTCGAGAAACAGACTCATAATTATCCTTTAGGACTGATTTCTTATTTCCCAGACCAAAAAGGCAAGTAAGGAACACCTCGGCAAAGAATTCCAAATCGCCCCCTCGCAACCTACGGGATCCGCTAAATACTCCAGAGCGAATAGCTAGACTACTTGCTGCACAGTCCTTTAAGAAATCATAGAATTCTCCAGGATATAGTGCACTTCTCAGCTCTTGGTCAGTCAACACCATATTGACACGATTCACTCGAGCAAAGACCTCACGAATTACACTATCATCAACATTCGACAATCTCCTCACAGGAATTCGATAACCCCAGAATCGCTTTTTTTCGTCGTCGGTGAAGTCCGAAAACTTTTTTCCAGAAAAATTCTCTTTAGAATATTCAGTTTCAAGAGATTCTTCATCCAGCTCTAACTCATCACGGTAGAACTCCATAATTGACGTCATTCTCTGCTGTCCATCGACTACCTGAATAGATTCATCACCTTCGGCATCCGTCTGATATGCCAGATAAACCTCAGGGACAGGATAGCCCAACAATATTGTTTCAATCAGAGAAATTCGCGCTTTTACAGGCCACACAAAATTTCGCTGATAGTCAGGACGCAATACCAAAGCGCCAGCCTTTTGCTTGTTTTTTATTTCAGACAAAGTAATAGATTCAATTTCAAACTTTATGATCGACTGATCACCAGAAGACTCAATAGTCATTTGTAAACCTTTCTTAAAAATCAGAAACTAGTCGGACAGAATTTCTTTATATACTTCTTGCACATTATTGACATGATATCGCAAAATGGATTCATGTGTTCGATATATTTTAAACACTACCTTATTTTGATAAAATTTTTCCCCCAGCTCCATGGCAGCATCCTCGGCCGCCTTCTTCCATTCTCCTTTATTTGGAAGAACATCCATAACACTACTCCTAAGAATTAGACTCTCCCTGGATAGCAGTTCCCTGTAAAATTTTTCATCTTTTTTAAGTTTTGTAGTAGCTTCATCGTTGGAAAAAATTTCATTAAACCTTTTCCAAACCTTTTCAAACAAAAATGAGTCCACAATAGCGACATCAATGTCAGAATCCTCGCAGAAGCTAGAAAACAACCTATCCTTTTCCCTACTTGTATTTAAAGAATAGCCAGTCCTTGAGCTTCCGACCACAATTATGGAAGTTGCCGGAACGTTTAGCCTCTTTGCTAAATTATGCCTCCATTCAGCATAATCAATAGAATCTGGCCACATCGCCGGAGTTCCTTCTAAAATATTCGATACAACATACCACGAAGGAGTTCTTTTATACTTTTCATATTCTTCTATAAAGTTTTTCCTATTATGGGCTTTCTCTTCAGAAAGATTTTCCATTACCCTCCTTAACTAAAACTAATGCCATCGAAACTCGAATAAAATTGCTATTTTTAAATAATTGCCACCCCTTAAATTCTTTGAATCTAAATTGAGTAAGTATACGCGGATTGTCTGATGTGCATCCAGACATCCTTATCCGAATCGTACAATTACCGGCACTTCCGAACGGCAACGAACGTTAGCGCCATCACTTACATTAGCACGAAGACACCCGCCCGGACTAGGGAAAACTCCACCACAACACACTTTTCTGCACCCAACCACACTCCCCCACCTTCGCCTCCTCAAGACATACAAAAATCACCCCCTCCGCAGCTTGTCGCCACAAAGGGGGTGGTTTCTATATATAGGATCGGTGCAAGTCCGCCGGCTCAGCTAACCACGGTCAACCGCAGCCAGCATCGCCGGCGAACCCGCATCCTAAACCGCTACTACTCAGCAGCCTCAGCGCTGGGCTTGGGGTCTTCGTTCACGCGGTTGCGGATATGCTCCACAATACGTGCCACAGCCTCATCCACGGGCACACCGTTCTCCTGCTTGTTACCGCGGAAACGGAACGAAACAGCGCCGTGCTCCGCATCCTCACCGCCAGCAATCAGAATGAACGGAACCTTCTCAGTAGACGCAGTACGAATCTTCTTCGTGAAACGATCCGAACCGTAATCCACCTCAACACGCACGCCGTGCGCACGCAGCTTATCCGCGATCTCAGTCATGTAGTCGTTGAAGGCCTCAGCCACCGGCACACCAATCACCTGAACCGGCGACAGCCACGCCGGGAACGCACCCGCATAGTGCTCAGTCAGCACGCCCAGGAAGCGCTCAATCGAACCGAACTTCGCCGAGTGAATCATGACCGGCTCCTGCACGGTGCCGTCAGCAGCCTGGTACTCCAGACCGAAACGGCTCGGCTGGTTGAAGTCGTACTGCACGGTCGACATCTGCCAGGTACGGCCAATCGCGTCCTTCGCCTGAACCGAAATCTTCGGGCCGTAGAACGCAGCTCCACCGGGATCGGGGACGAGCTCCAGGCCGGTCTCCTTCGCAACCTGCTCCAGAACCGCGGTAGCCTCTTCCCACTGCTCATCGGTACCGATAAACTTATCCTTCTTATCACCCTCAGTGTCACGGGTGGACAGCTCAAGGTAGAAGTCAGTCATGCCAAAGTCCTCAAGCAGGCTCAGCATGAACTTCAGCAGGTGACGCACCTCGTCCGGTGCCTGCTCCTTCGTCACATACGAGTGGGAGTCGTCCTGGCTGATCATGCGCACGCGGGTCAGGCCCTGCAGCACGCCGGACTTCTCGTCACGGTACACGGTGCCGAACTCGAAGAAACGCAGCGGCAGCTCACGGTACGAACGGCCACGAGAACGGTAAATCTCGTTGTGCATCGGGCAGTTCATGGCCTTCAGGCGGTAGTTGCCGTTGTCCAGCTCCATGGGCGGGAACATGCCGTCCGCATAGTACGGAAGGTGACCAGAAGTGTAGAACAGGTCTTCCTTCGAAATGTGCGGGGTGCTGACGTACTGGAAACCCTCCTGAATGTGGCGGGTGCGCACGTAGTCTTCCATCTCGCGCTTAATCACGCCACCCTTAGGGTGAATCACCGGCAGGCCGGGACCAATGGTCTTCGGGAAGGAGAACAGGTCCAGCTCACGGCCCAGGCGACGGTGGTCGCGGCGCTCCGCCTCAGCGATGCGCTCCTTGTAGGCGACCAGCTCGTCCTTAGTCGGCCAGGCGGTACCGTAAATACGCTGCAGCATGGGGTTCTTCTCAGAACCGCGCCAGTACGCGCCACCGGCACGCATCAGGGCGTAGCCGTTAGCGATCAGCTTGGTGTTCGGCAGGTGCGGGCCGCGGCAGAGGTCCTTCCATACGGTCTCGCCGGTCTTCGGGTTCACGTTGTCGTAAATGGTGATTTCACCCTCGCCGACCTCCACGGATGCGCCCTCGGCAGCATCCGCGCCAGAACCGGGGCCCTGGCTCAGAGAGAGCAGCTCCAGCTTGTACGGCTCATTCGCCATCTCGGCAACAGCCTCGTCGTGGGTGACCACGCGGCGGCGGAACAGCTGACCGGACTTGATGATCTTCATCATCGACTTCTCGATCTTCTTCAGATCTTCCGGGGTGAAGGGCTCAGCCACGTCAAAGTCAAAGTAGAAGCCGTCAGTAATGTACGGGCCGATGCCCAGCTTGGCGTCCTTGCGGTACTCCTGCACCGCCTGCGCCATCACGTGCGCAGCGGAGTGGCGCAGCACGTTCAGGCCGTCCGGCTCATGAATGAAAACCGGCTCAACGGAATCGCCAGCAGACAGCTCGTGGGAGAGATCAACGAGCACGCCGTTCACGCGTGCCACAACGATCTTCGGGTCGTCAGCGAACAGCTCAGCGGCAGTCTTCGCGGTAACCTCGCGTTCCTCACCGGAAACGCTAATAACAATTGCTGAAGAATCAGCGGCAGACATAAGTCTCCTTAACTCAGGCGCTCGCGGCCGCTCGGGGCGCCGCGGGTGCGCATACTATTCCGCACTGTACTGGTGCACGGACACACACCATCTTACAACGGCTCCCAGCCAACGCTCAGCTTGAGGGCGGACTAGTCCGCATGATGCTCACGCGTATGCTCGTGAACGTCCGTCACAATGTGACTAATGTGATGGTCCTTCAGGCGATAAATCGTGGTGCGGCCGTGCTGCTCGCGGTCAATCACGTGCGCCTCACGCAGGATGCGCAGGTGATGCGAGGCGAGCGGCTGCGAAATACCCAGGCAGGTGTGCAGCTCGCTCACGCTGTGCGGGCGGTGCACCAGGTGGTGCGCAATGGCCAGGCGCAGCGGGTTCGCGAGCGCCGAGAAGATCGCCACGGACGGGCCGAACTGCTCCTCCCAGTCCTTGGGGCCGCTCCCCTCGAAAAGAGGTGCGGAGGCGGGCGCCTCGTGCGCCTGTGCGGAGTGGTCTGCGTGGTGGGTGTTAGCTTCGGCGGAATTTTCGTGGTGGTCTTCGTGGTGGCTAGTCATAGTATTTTCACCTTATGTACAGGTGCGGGGCACGTCAAGGAAGTTACGCCTGCGCGGCGTGCTTTCTTGACGTGCCCCTCTCCCCTATGCGCGCTAATACTGCTGGTGCGTCCGGCTAGCGGTTAGCGACTGCCACCTGCAGGTAACCCTCGGAGGACTTTACGCCCTTGTCGGTCACCGCGCGGTAGCGAACCAGCGGCGCGAAGCCCTGCTTCGACTTGGCGGTCACCGCAATGCCCTGGGTGCCGTCGGGCAGGTTCACCACGCGGTAGGTGCCGTACTCGTCGCTGTAGGAGCTGACGACCTGGCCGCGCTGGTTCAGTAGCTCCAGCTTCTTCACGGTCTCACCGCGGCTGAACGCGCCGAAGGAAGCCTCGTCGTTGTTCAGCACCGCCACGTTCTGGGTGGTACCCGAGTACAGCGAGACCGAATCCTCGCGGGCAATCGGGCTGTTCTTATCCACAACGTGCACCTTCAGCGGGATCGAGTACAGCTGCGCGGCGGCACCCTTCTTCGCCTTCACGTCGGACATGCGTGCGGGTGCCTTGCCGGTGCGGTTCACGGTAATCTTCGAACCATTATCGCGACGCAGGTCCCAGGTGGTGCCGGTGACCTCGTGGGTGTTCAGATCAATCGAGTAGGTGCCGGTCTTGCCGTTGGAGGCAAAACGAATACCGGTCTCGGCGCTGGAGAACTGGCCACCAGCGGTGTTGACCTTCTCCTTGTTCACCCAGCGGCTGGGGCGGAAGTTCGGGGTCTGCTCGATTTCCTGGAAGTTGTAGTCGCGGGCGTAACGGTAGTTCGGGGAGACCTTGTGGCTCTGGTGCACGCTCTGCGCCACGGCGGTTTCACCCGAGTAGACGGTGGCGTGATGCTCTGCCGGCTGGTAAATCACGCCGGAGCCGGTTCCGGTCTTGCCGTAGGAGTCAGCGGGGAAGCTGAACTTCACGGCACCCGAGGCCTGGTTCACCGCGGTCGCCTGGCTGTCGGCGTCGCTGATGCGCGGCGCATCCGGAGTGCGCACGGTGGCGCGGCGAACGCGCAGGCTACGTGCGGTCACGGGGCGTGCAATCTTCTCTGCGGCGCCCTGCTTGTCCTTGTCGGCGGCGTTATCTGCCGCGTTGTCGGTGGCGGCCTTCGCATCGGCGGCGGCGTTCGTCTCGGGAACCTGCAGGCCCTCGCGGCGGGCGGCGTTCTCTGCGGACTCGGTGTAGTTCACCGGCATCCACTGCACCTGCTGCCACGGGAACTGGTTGCCCGTAAAGCCGCTGGGCACGAAGTTCGCGAACATGGCGGCCAGCTGCGGGTCTTCCTTGTACACGTTCTTACCCTGGCGCGCGTAGGGCGCGTAGGAGCTGGGAGCCTCCAGGTTGAAGGCGTTGGTGAAGAGGTTGTGGTCCGTCAGGATGAAGCCGTATTCCTTCATCGCGGTCAGAATCATGCGGGTGAGCTGGTCGTCCGCGTGGCCAGTGTTGGCCAGGAACTCCTCCACGTCGAAGCTGGCGGGCAGGAAGCCACGCTGGCCGGCACGCGGTGCGTTCGGGTACTTGGAAAGGTCCAGCTTGCCGTCGGTACCCTTCGCGGGGAAGGAGGCGCTCATGGCGGCGTAGTCGGCGGCAGTAATGGAGACCATGTGGTTGATCTTGCCGGCCTTCAGCTCGTCCACGCCAATCTGGGTGAGCTCGTTGGCCATGCCCACGACTGAGGAGGTGCCGTTCTTGAGGGTCAGCCAGTAGTTGTCCTCGCCCACGCCCTCGAAGTTGGGCTTGGCGAGCATGTAGCCGCCCGAGGAGACGTGGTAGGTCGCAGGGTAGTCCACTGCCACGGGAATATCCACGGTGCCGCGGGTTCCTGCAGGCACCTTGTAGGTAATCTCGCCGGTGGTCTCGTTGATGGACGCGCCGGGCACGTTCTTGGCCAGGCGGAACTTGGCGCCGCGCGCGATCGGGTACGAGGTGCGGGCGTTGCCGGACTTCACGTCGATGCTTACGGGGGCCTTGATGGTCACGGTCTGACCGGCGTTGCCGCGGCCCACGGTCTCGTACTGAATCTTGGTGCTCTTGGGGGTAGATGCATTGCCGCCGCCAACCTGTACGCGGGCGGTGCTGGTGTAGGTCTGGGCGTCGGCGTCCTTCACGAACTTGAAGTAGGAGCGCCAGATGCCGGTCGCCTCGTCGTACAGGGCGAGGGACTGGTCACCCGAGAGGCCGTGGTCTTCGGCCAGCCAGCCCGGAATCGGCACGCCGCCGGTCAGGATGCGCTTATTCTCGGCCTTGGCGTTAACGCGCTGGTCACGGGAGACGACCTCGACGTACTCCTGGTGCGGGTTGGCGGAGTTCACCGCGAGGGTCGGGATGTTCTCGTGGGCGCCAACGGTCTGGGAGCGGTCCTTACGGACGGTACCCGCGTTAATGGCGGTGGTGACGGGGTGGTTACCGGCGTCTGCGCTGTACTCGAGGAAGGTGCGGCTGATCTCGCTGCTGTTGGGGGCAACGGCTTCGGTGCCGGTGAGCTTCTGCGCGGCGAAGGAGTCGCTGGCGAGCCTGCCACTCAGGGGCGAGGTGTTCTCGGTGGTAATCAGGTTTTCCCGAGTCAGGGACGAGTTCACCGGTGCCAGGGTGTTGATGGTCTGAGCGGCCTGGTCGTCGTTCCAGTAGCAGGTGGGGCCGGGTGCCACGGAGGTGAGGGTTGCGAGGGTCGGCACGTTCTTCTGGCCGGCCTCAACGCAGGTGGTTCCACCGGGGGTGCCGTGCTCGGTCGTCGAAGCGGCGGGAGCCGCGAAGGTCGCCGGCAGGTTGGCGCCGGTGATGGCGGTGGCCAGTGCCGCGGTAACGGCGAGGGATGCGCGGCGACGGCCGGCAAAGCGCGGGTTCGCGTGCCGCTCCGAGCCGGCGGCCAGACCCGTCGCGGAGGTTAGCGCGAGGGCCTGCGTAAAGTTCTGCGCGGCGGCCTCAGCAGTGGCTACCGCGGGGTTCTGTACCTGGTTTTTGGGTGCAGTAATGGTCATGCGTTTTTCTTCCGTTCGTGTCGGCTTGTTTGAGTGAGTGCGTTTGTATGAACAAACACGGACGTGAGTGAAATATTCGTCTGCGAGTGCGTTGCGACGCCCCCGAGAAACTGGCAGGAATTCCCAGGAAACTCTCAGACAATCCCCATACCCTACCGACTCCCGAGGGGTAAGCGCAAAACGAGAATGTGATAGCAACCACTCATATAGTCGCTAAAGGTTTAGGTTCAGGGTGAATTATCACTGCACTGTAATGTACTTATCGGTGTTCGATTCAAAAGAATTTGCACCGGAGTGTCTAAGCCTTCCTCCTAGTCAGAGGAAACTCCCGACGAAAAAACAAAAAATCCGCACCCTTCCCCGAAATGGTGCACCAAATAAGACCACCGTGACCCCCGACATGACAAATGTTGAATTTCTCACACCTGGCCACATTCTGGGACTCCTATCCCATCGCACCCCCGCAGCCACCCCGCCACAAACACCTCGAACCCACTCGCACGAGGGTGAAATCAGGGTAAAGGTTGAGGGTTTTCGCACCCTAATCACCCTCTTGTGCACAGAGTAATCATTCATCCCTGCAATTTTTCTTACCCTGAAATGTAATCTCCATTACGCGGTTTCCACTAGGCAGATAAGGCATAAAAAGGCATCCCACCCGCGCCTTGCCGACACGGATGGGATGCATAAGTATTCGGTTCTGAAGGCCTTCGAGAGACCCGTGCGAAGGACCGCAATCCAGGCCTTCCAGTAGGAACCGGCACGAAACCGTATCAGCCGAACCGGTCCCGCATCGTCCCTATCCTGCAGGCGCTCCCCTACAGCGCGCCTGCCTCCGAGCAGACATTCACCAGCTCGCCGATGCCCTCGATGCGGGTGCGCACCTCCTGCCCCGGCTTCAGCCACCGGCGCGGATGCAACGAAAGCCCCACACCGGCGGGCGTACCCGTGGCCACGATATCGCCGGGCTCCAGGGTCATGAACCGCGAAATGTACGACAGCAGGTACGCGGGGCTGAACAGCATGTCCGCGGTCGAGCCGCGCTGACGCACCTCACCGTCCACCTCGCAGGTCAGCTCCAGGCCAGCAAGCGGATCCACCTCGTCGGCGCTCACGATGACCGGGCCGAACGGAGTCATCGCATCCCAGTTTTTACCCTGGAACCACTCCGAAGAACGCCCCTGCCAATCGCGCACCGACACATCGTTGATGACCGTGTAGCCCATCAGAGCCTCAAGCGCCTGCTCCTCGGTGGCGTTGCGCAGGCGCACCCCGACCACCAGGCCCAGCTCAACCTCCCAGTCGACCTTCGTGCTGCCCGTGCCGTCGTCGGCAGGCATGCGAATCTGCTCATTCGGGCCGATGAGCGCGTTCGGGAACTTCGCGAACAGCGCCGGGTACTCGGGTACCGGCAGGTTCATCTCTTCGGCGTGGTCGCGGTAGTTCAGGCCGGCGCACACGACCTTGCCGGGCTTATCCAGCGGGCGCACGAAGGGCAGGGATTCCCAGAGCTGCTCGCTGTGGCCCATGACGGTCGCGCCGTTCTCCTTCAGAATCGACAGCGCGTTTTTCGGATCACCAAAGTTCAGGCGGAACCGGCTGTAGAAATTGAGCAGAGGGCTCAACTTGGCCGGCAGCTCGTAGACCGTTTCCTCAAAGAAACAGACGGCGCGGCTGCCCTTCTCGTCTTTAATCTGACCCCAACGCATATGCGCTCCTTTGCTTTACTCTAGTGCGTTTACTGTGTACGGATGTTCCGGCGTTTCGGGCCGCCTACTTGAAGCCGTGGCTCGCGTAGGCCTCCACGATAGCGTCCTCAAGATCCTCCATGAACAGGCTCGGGTTCGCATCCTGCGCCGCGCCCACCGTCGCCGGGTTGAGCTCCATGCCGAGGGCGCGGTACACGTCCGCGGTGACCGCCCGCAGCGAGGCCGAATCGGAGACCACGATGCCCGTGCTGAACCACCAGCCACCGCTCACCACGCGCTGGGCCGTGCCGACCAGCTTGATGCGTCCGCCGCCGGCGGATTCGGGAAGCTGCGCGTACACCGAGTACTCGCCGGGGCAGTACTCCCCCGGGATCTCGCCCACGCGCGCATCCACGCCGACCTCGCGCAGGGCCTGGGCGAACATGGAGCCGAAGAGCCGATAGCGTACCGTGTTGCCACTGCGGGCGTCGGTGGCCGGCTGGAAGTGGTCCACCACCAGGCATCCGCGGTGGTACGCGGCGGCGTGACCGCCCACCTTGCGCACCAGGGTCCTGAAGCCGTGCTCCTCGCACGCGGCCACGGCATCGGCGAATCCGGGGTTCAGCTCATCGCGGCGGCCGAACGCCACCGTGGGGTTCGGCTGGTACATGCGCAGGGTCGCTTCGCGCTGGCCGCTTGCGACCTCGCGGAGCATCTGCACCGTCTGCTCGTGGTGAATGAGGATATCACCCGACTCGGGCGTGGTTTCTCGAATAATCTGCACGTTCCTATCTTACCGGCGGCCTCGAAAACGCCCGCGCAGAAAAATGCTCACCTGTTCAAATGCGCCAGATTGCCCCTTTAGCATGGCACCCCCAAACGCTAAGATTAAAGGTGCTAGGGTGCGGTACCCCACACAGCCGCACCGAGCATATAGACACAGCATGACAACGCAGAAGAAACGCACTCCGCGCCCGGTGAGAACCCCTCCCCGAGCGTGCCAACCTGTACGTTTCGCAAAGGAGATCGGACCATGACACAGTCCACCCCCGCCAACGCAGCGGCGCCCACCGCCGCATCCGCCGAGGAGGTGAAGGCGGCGAAGTCCAAGCGCACGAAACTTATCGTGCAGGTTGCCATCATCGTAGCCGTCACCCTCGCCATCTGGTTCGTTCCCGCCCCCGAAGGCGTCGACCCGCGCGGCATGCACATGCTCGCCATCTTCGTCGGTACCATTCTCGGCCTGATTTTCCAGCCGCTACCCACCCCGTCCGTGGCTCTCGTGGGTCTGGCCGTCGCCATGATTACCGGCACGATGGCCGCCAAGAATGAGGCGCTGACCGGCTTCGGTAACTCCTCCATCTGGATTATTGTTGCCGCGTTCTTCATCGCCGACGGCTTCCTCATCACGGGTCTGGGCAAGCGCATCGCACTGCTGTTCGTGCGTGCGCTCGGCAAGTCTTCCCTGGGCCTGTCCTACGGTATGGCAATCACCGACCTGGTCCTCGCCCCCGCCACCCCCTCCAACACTGCGCGTGCCGGTGGCGTGATTTACCCGATTATCCGTTCCCTCTCCGAGGTCAACGGCTCCACCAACGAAACCCCCGAATCGCGCCGTAAGCTCGGCTCCTACCTGCTCATGACCGAGGCGCAGGTCAACACCATCACCTCCGCCATGTTCCTGACCGCTATGGCGGGTAACCCGCTGGCGCAGAAGTTCGCGCACGACCACAACATCAACCTCGACTGGGGCACGTGGGCCCTGGCCGCCATCGTTCCCGGTCTTGCCGCGTTGATTGTCATGCCGTGGATCATGTCGAAGATTTACCCGCCGACCATCAAGAAGACCCCCGACGCACCCGAGCACGCCCGCCAGGAACTGCACGAAATGGGCCCCATGAGCTCCAAGGAATGGATCATGCTCGGCACTTTCGTGCTGCTGCTAATCCTGTGGGTGACCGGTACCGCACTGGGTATTGACGCCACCAGCGCCGCTTTCTTCGGCATCGGTATTCTGCTGGTGACTAAGGTCCTGACCTGGAAGGACATGGCGAAGAACTCCAGCGCATGGTCCACCCTCATCTTCTTCGCCGTGCTCGTCGGCATGGCAGACCACCTGAAGAAGCTCAAGGTCGTCGACTGGATCGGTCAGCAGGCGGCGCACAGCGTCAGCGGCATGGCGTGGCCCATGGCGTTCGCAATCCTGGTTCTGGCGTACTTCTTCATCCACTACATGTTCGCCTCGAACACCGCCCAGATCGTGGCCCTGTACGCTGTGTTCCTCGGTGCGGCCGTCGCGGCGGGTGTTCCGCCGATGTTCGCGGCGCTGTTCCTCGGCTTCATGGGCAACCTGATTGGCGGCATCACCCACTACGCATCCGGCCCGGCGGGCGTGTACTACGGTTCCGGCTACTTCAGCGTGGGCGAATGGTTCAAGATTGGCTTCATGGCTGCTATCGTGAACCTCGTCGTCTGGGGTGTAGTCGGTACCGTGTGGCTGTTCGCGCTCGGCTTCGCCAACTAGCGGCCCAGACCCCGCAGCGGCTTAGCTCGGCATAAAAGCACTGTATAAAAGCACTGCAAAAGCCCGGTATTCTCACGTGAATTTTCGTGTGAGGACGCCGGGCTTTCGCATACCCGCATAATGCCCGAAAACAGCGCAAAGCCTAGTATTCCCCCACCCCCTCCGCTAGGGTAGAAGAAAGACCCAAAGCACCTTGGAGGATGCCGTGCATCAGGACCAGCACATCACCGCCCAAACCGCCTCTCTGCCCAACTCCAACCCTGCGCTGACCGAGCCGCAGCCGCTCGGCGCGTTCCCCGCCGGTTTCCTCTTCGGAGGCGCTACCGCCGCCAACCAGTTCGAGGGCGCCTGGAACGAAGACGGCAAGGGCCCCAGCCTGCAGGATGTGCTGCCCGCCGGCGGCCTGTACCCGCGCACCGCCGAACCCACCGAGGACAACCTCAAGCTGGAGGGCATCGACTTCTACCACCGCTACCGCGAAGACATCGCCCTGCTCGCGGAGATGGGCTTCAAGGTCTTCCGCTTCTCCATCGCCTGGTCGCGTATCTTCCCCCGCGGCGACGAAGAAACCCCGAACGAGGCGGGCCTCGCCTTCTACGACCGCCTGCTCGACGAGCTCGAAAAGCACGGCATGGAACCGCTCATCACCCTCAGCCACTACGAAACCCCGCTGCACCTGGTCGAGCAGTACAACGGCTGGACCAGCCGCAAGCTCATCGGCTTCTACGAACGCTACGCCCGCACCGTGTTTGCCCGCTACGGCAAGCGCGTGAAGTACTGGCTGACCTTCAACGAAATCAACTCGATGCTGCACCTGCCGTTCATGTCCGGCGGCATTAACACCCCGGCAGATCAGCTCAGCGACGCGGACCTGTACCAGGCGATGCACCACGAGCTGGTCGCCTCCGCACGCGCCACCGCTGCGGCACGCGAACTGGCACCGGGCGCCCAGGTCGGTTGCATGATTCTTGCCATGCCCACCTACCCGCTTACCCCCGACCCCGCCGACGTACTCGCCGCCATGCAGACGGAACAGGCGAACTTCGCGTTCGGTGACGTGCACGTGCGCGGCGCATACCCCGGCTACTTCCTGCGTGCCCTGCGTGAGAAGGGCGTGGAGCTGAACATCACCGAGCAGGACCGCGAGGACCTGAAAAACACCGTGGATTTCGTGTCGTTCAGCTACTACATGTCCACCTGCGCAACCGGCGACCCGGCACGAGGCGAGCGCGGCGAAGGCAACATCCTCGGCGGCGTGGCGAACCCGACCCTGCCCGCCAGCGAATGGGGCTGGCAGATTGACCCGACCGGCCTGCGCGTAGTCCTCAACCAGTACTGGGACCGCTGGCAGAAACCGCTGTTCATCGTGGAGAACGGTCTGGGTGCCCGCGACGAGCTGGTCGAGGTGAACGGCGAGCTCACCGTGGAAGATGATTACCGCATCGACTACCTGCGCCAGCACCTGCACGCGGTACGCGAGGCGATTGAGGACGGCGTGAACGTGCTCGGCTACACCACCTGGGGTTGCATCGACATGATTAGCGCCTCCACCGCGCAGATGTCCAAGCGCTACGGGTTCATCTACGTGGACCGCAACGACGACGGCTCCGGTTCCCTGGAGCGTTACCGCAAGAAGTCCTTCCACTGGTACCGCAGGGTGATTGCCAGCAACGGCGCGGAACTGTAACTGGTAAGGCTCTAGACGTTCTTCCTTATGCGGCGACTCTAGACGCTGAACTCCGCGAAGATCCCGGCACGCTGAACCCCGCGCGGCTAACACGCGAAACTCAGCAGCAAAAAGCCCCCGAGACTCTGAATCTCGGGGGCTTTTGCGCATGTCCGTTATGCCTAGCGCGGGCGGCTCTAGTTTGTAGGCAAATCTAGTCCATGGGCAGGTCGTTCAGGCTGGTGGACACGTACTCCCACCAGGTCGGCACCAGCCCCGCGTTCATCGCAACCCGCTGCGACAGCATGTGCGACGGGCTCGTACCGTAGAACGGCAGGTAACCCTCCGCCAGGGTGAGTCGGGCGGCATCGCGCACCAGGGCGCTGGCGATGCCGGCACCACGCCAGGCGGGCAGCACATCAATACCGATCTGGCGCATAATCGGCGAATCGTCACTCAGGCCAACCATAGCGATAGGGTCTGCGTGCACAGGGGCGCTCTCCCCCGCTGTGGGTGCGTCAGGTGCATCCTCGTCCACCGGGTATGCGGCAAGCACCATCACGTCCGGGCGGCGTTCACTAAAGCCCAGGGCGTTTGAGTAACGCTTATCCCCGCGGAACGACTCGATCTGCTCTTCGCTCAGCAGGTCCACGCGCAGGCGGGTTACGCGCGCTTCCGTATCCTCCGGGGCAACCTCAAGCGCCCCCGCGGAGGCGTTCGCCTCCCTGCGGATGGTGCGCTCGCCCGTGATTTCGGCAAGCAACGCAGCCTTTAGCTCGGCGGGGTCAACGCGGCGCATCATACCTACACCGGGCACGGCACACTTGACCTCCTGCGCCTGCACGCCCTCGGGTACGACCGAGTTCAGCAGGGCGCGGCCGGGCGTGTAGTAGATGCTCGTGCCGCTGACCTGCTGGGTGTAGGGGGTGAGCAGTTCGTTGAGCTGGCGAAGCTGTGCATAGTCGCCCAGCCAGTTCGACTGGTCGCCGAGCATGTAGTCGATGGCCTTTTCGAGTACGCGCGGATGCTTGGCGCAGAGAATGCCGACGCTCGCGTAGTTGGCGACGCGCAGCTCCCAGATGTCGTCGTTGCGGCGGCGTGCGGCACCCATCTTCTCGGAGGGAGGCTGCACGGTGGCGAGTAGCGGCAGGCTCTCGGCTTCAGGATAGTCGCGCAGCTCTTGAAGGGCGCGGCTAATCGACCCGGGCGCCTGGCAAAAGTCCGCCTCCAGCTGGGTGTGCAGGATGTGCCGCGCACGGTCCAGGGTGGTCACGGCACCGCGACGCGCACCGAGGGCGGTGAGCTTGGCTTGGGCTGCTTTGACGCGATCTTCGGTGTTCACGGGGTCCTCTCGTTCGTCATTGAGTTTTTGGTTGAGATGCGGTCACCGCATCCCGCCGCAGTGTCATCGACGGGGAGACGGGGCGGCAATACGGTCTCAGCCCGACCCTGCGCGCCACACGGGCGCGGGGTCGGGCTGCCTACGCTATTTCAGAATTTCCGCCAGGAAGGCACCGGTGTGCGAGCCCTTCACCTGAGCCACCTGTTCCGGGGTGCCCTCGGCGATGACGGCGCCGCCGCCGCTACCGCCTTCGGGGCCCATGTCGATAATCCAGTCGGCGCACTTGATGACGTCCAGGTTATGTTCAATGGTGATAACGCTATTGCCCTTGTCCACCAGCGATTGCAGCACGGCGAGCAGCTTGCGGATATCTTCAAAGTGCAGGCCGGTGGTCGGCTCGTCCAGCACGTAGATGGAGCGGCCGTTGGAGCGCTTCTGCAGTTCAGTTGCAAGCTTCACACGCTGCGCCTCACCGCCGGAGAGGGTGGTCGCGGGCTGGCCCAGGCGAATGTAGCCCAGGCCCACGTCCACGAGGGTGTTCAGGTGGCGCGCAATCGGGGTGAACGCGGCAAAGAATTCAGCTGCTTCCTCCACGGGCATTTCGAGCACGTCGGCAATGGTCTTGCCCTTGTAGTGCACCTCGAGGGTTTCGCGGTTGTAGCGCTTGCCGTGGCAGGTTTCGCAGGGCACGTAAACGTCCGGCAGGAAGTTCATTTCAATCTTCAGGGTGCCGTCGCCGGAGCAGTCCTCGCAGCGGCCGCCCTTGACGTTGAAGGAGAAGCGACCCGGGGTGTAGCCGCGCATCTTCGCCTCGCTGGTCTCTGCAAACAGCTTGCGGATGTGGTCGAACACGCCGGTGTAGGTGGCGGGGTTCGAGCGCGGGGTACGGCCGATGGGCGACTGGTCAACGTGAATGACCTTGTCCAGGTGTTCCAGCCCGTCGATGCTCCTGTGACGGCCGGGCACCTGCTTGGCGCCGTTGAGCTTGTTCGCCAGGGAGGTGTACAGAATGTCGTTGACCAGGGTGGACTTACCCGAGCCGGACACGCCGGTCACCGCCGTGAACACGCCCAGTGGGAAGGACACGGTCACGTTCTTGAGGTTGTTTTCGCGGGCACCGCGCACGGTCAGCTGTCGCTTCTTGTCCACGGGGCGGCGGGAGGCGGGCACCTCAATGCTGCGGCGGCCAGCCATATAGTCGCCGGTAATGGACTTGGTGTTCTTCAGCAGATCCTCAAAGCTACCGGAGTGCACGATTTCACCGCCGTGCTCGCCGGCGCCGGGTCCCACATCCACGATCCAGTCGGCTTCGCGCATGGTGTCTTCGTCGTGCTCGACCACGATGAGGGTGTTGCCCATGTCGCGCAGCTTGGTGAGGGTTTCGATGAGGCGGCGGTTATCGCGCTGGTGCAGGCCGATGGAGGGCTCGTCGAGCACGTAGAGCACGCCGACCAGACCGGAACCAATCTGGGTGGCCAGGCGGATGCGCTGCGCCTCACCACCGGAGAGCGTGCCGGCGGAGCGTGAGAGGGTCAGGTAGTCCAGGCCCACGTCCAGCAGGAACTGCAGGCGCGCGTCGATTTCCTTGAGGACCTGCTCACCGATCTTGGCTTCGCGGGCGCTGAGCTGCAGGCCGCGCACGAAGGCGAGCGCGTCGGCGAGGGACAGGTCGGTAATGTCTGCAATGGACTTGCCGCCGACCTTCACGCCGAGGATGGTCGGGTTCAGGCGCGCGCCACCGCAGGAGGGGCAGGCGACCTGGCGCATGTACTGTTCGTAGCGGTCGCGGGCGAAGTCTGATTCGGTTTCTTCGTGCTTGCGCTTGATGTATGCCTTCACGCCTTCGAATCCGGAGGTGTAGCGACGTTCGCGGCCGAATCGGTTGCGGTAGGACACCTCAACTTTGTAGTCCTTGCCGTCCAGGATTGCGGCGCGGGTTTTGGCGGGCAGGTCTTTGAAGGGGGTGTTCAGGTCGAAGCCGAGCTCCTCCCCCAGGCCGGCGAGCAGGCGCAGCCAGTATTCGGTGGTTGCTTTGCCCTGCGACCAGGGGGCGATAGCGCCTTCGCCGAGGGTCAGGTCGGGGTTGGGTACGAGCAGTTCGGTGTCTACTTCCAGGCGCGAGCCGATGCCGTCGCAGGCGCTACATGCGCCGAACGGCGAGTTGAAGGAGAAGGCGCGCGGCTCGATCGTGTCGATCTGCAGCGGGTGGTTATTGGGGCAGGCGAGGTTTTCGCTGAAGGAGCGGGTGCGTTCGGGGTCGTCCTGCTCGCGGTCCACGAAGTCGATGAGCACGCGGCCGTCGGCGAGCTTGAGCGCGGTTTCAATGGAGTCGGTCAGGCGCTGGTGAATACCGTCCTTAATAACGATGCGGTCGACGACCACCTCGATGGTGTGCTTGTACTGCTTGGCGAGCTTGGGCGGGTCGGAGAGCTGCACGGTTTCGCCGTCCACACGGGCTCGCGAATAGCCCTGGGTGAGCAGGTCCTTGAAGAGGTCCACGAACTCGCCCTTGCGTGCGCTGACGACGGGCGCGAGGATCTGCAGGCGGGTGCGTTCGGGGTACTCCTGCAGAGTGTCCACGATCTGCTGCGGGGTCTGCTGGGTGATTTCTTCGCCACATTCGGGGCAGTGCGGGTGGCCGATGCGCGCCCAGAGCAGACGCATGTAGTCGTAGATTTCGGTGATGGTGCCGACGGTTGAGCGCGGGTTCTTGGAGGTGGACTTCTGGTCGATAGACACCGCCGGGGAGAGACCCTCGATGAAGTCGACGTCGGGCTTGTCGACCTGGCCTAGGAACATGCGGGCGTAGGAGGAGAGCGATTCGACGTAGCGGCGCTGACCTTCCGCAAAGATGGTGTCGAAGGCGAGGGAGGACTTGCCGGAGCCGGAGAGGCCCGTGAAGACGACCATCGCGTCGCGCGGGATGGTCAGGTCTACGTTCTTAAGGTTGTTTTCTCGGGCACCCTGCACACGAATACTGGTTAGGTCATTGGGTTTGAGCGCGGTGCTTCCGTGTGCCGGACGGGGTGTCATCGAAAATCCTTTCGTCTTATCTTCGAATTTAAATTCTACACCTTAGCGCCCCGTAGCCGGCGGGATTAAGTTGCCGGCGTACGGGGCGTATGGGTGCAGTGCGAAGCCGCACGGCAAGCGCGAAGCATCCGCAAAAACGCGCGGAAGGAGGGGCATCGCGCACGCACGAAGAGACATTCCAAATTCGCGTGGCGGCGAGAGCGCGCCGGGGCCGGGCTACCAGCCGCGGGTGCCCCACTCTTCCAGGTGGGGGCGCTCGTCACCGAGGGTGGTGGAGCGGCCGTGGCCGGGCAGCACGATTGCGTCATCGTCGAAGCCGCCGAAGAGCTTTTCGAGCACGTTGGAGAAGAGTTCGCCGAATTGTTGCGGGGAGTCGGTCTTACCCACGCCGCCGGGGAAGAGGGTATCGCCGGTGAACAGCAGGGTTGCGGGGGTGCCGTCTTCCCAGGTGGTTTCGAGGGTGTAGACGATGGATCCGGGGGTGTGGCCGGGCACGTGCAGGGCGTGAATGACGGTGTCAGAGAGATAGAAGTCGAAGCTTTCGCCGCCGTGCAGGCGCTCCTCCACTTCGAAGTTCTCCTGCTCCTTAATGGCGTCGGCATCGGCATCCCCGGCGGAGGTGATTGCGCCAGTGAGCTTCTCGAGCTCGGCAATGGCGCGAATGTGGTCCCAGTGGCCGTGGGTGACCAGGATGCCGGTCAGGCCGATTGCGCGGGGTTTGAGGGCATCAAAGTCTTCTTCCTTCTCCATGACGCGCACGCGGCGGTCCTCGGCATCGGTGAGTTCCAGCTGCGGGCAGTCCTGAAGTAGTGCATCGAGGGTGAAGGCGTAGAGTTCCTCGGCTTCTGCGGCCGGGTCGATGAGTACCTGTTCGCCCGTGGCGCGCATGGTGATGAGGTAGACGCTATTGTCCATCTCGGAAATGCTGAGGGCGCGCACGGTCAGTTCGGGGTTCTCGAAGATGAGGGTGGATTCGGGGTATGTAGTCATACTTCCAGTGTAGGGGGTGTTCCGGTTGCGGAGGTGCCGGGGTACTCCCCTGCGGGATGCGCCTCGGCGGTTTCTTGGGTGCGCTCAACTTTGAACGCACAGCCTTTGCCCGGAACGGGCTCAGCTCGGATGAGGTTCCAGCCGAGGCACCGCTTGAATTTTAAAAGTTAAACAGAGAAGCGACCGTGCATCGATACACAGTCGCTTCTCATGACACCCAGGGGTATCTATCACTCACTCAAACACAAGCAACCCGAGGACTTTGGAAATCTCACGATTACTTGATGCATCCATCATAGCGGAGTTTTTTCACTCTGTCCGGTGGGCCATTTTGGTACGGAGTGCCAATTTAAGTGACCGAAGCCTCACTGTAACCGTTCTGTAATAATTACACCCGTTTTTTAGGATATCCATACGTACCAATTTTATTTTTCAGCTCCAATAAGTGAGCCATATCACTGAAAAAAATTTTTTGGCCTTGCTCTAATTTGGCACTCAGATGCATCTTTCTCAGTGGGCTTCAGTGAGACATGCGCGGAAGTAAAATACCCCGTTTTCCCTTGATATTCCGCGGAACATCAACCTAAACCTAAAGAAACTTTCTAGTTGAAGCAACTACTTTTCACCCTATTTTAATCACATTGCCTCGCGCCACCCGCCACAGAACAGCCCACAAAGGCCTCCGATAGAAAATCTTATTGGTCTGTTCCACCCCCGAAAACATCCCATTCGCTAATGCTTTTATGAACGAGGGCCTCACCCTCCGCTCTTCCGCGACCTCAAAAGTGTAACCTCGAAAATTTTCACAAAAAAGAAAAAATACTAGTCAAGGTCGTATTTTCACAAAATGCAGGTGTACAATTCGCTTAAAAATCAACCTCCAGAGGGTGTTTAATGAAAGATAAGGCTCAAGCGAATATCAAGAAGGAAAAATAACACATACGGACCAATTTAAGATTTACGGGCCCCGAAAGGGCCCCTCATAGAACCCCCTTACAGCCCGTATATAACCTCCTAAATAAACCCTCCAGCTCACAGTGAGGGTGACCTTAAAACCACCTAGCGGAGCTCCCTAAAGACGACGATCGGCGAAAACAATCGACGAATCGGCAAGGCCAGAGTGCCCACCTGCGAGGCTAGGTCACCACCCGGCAGACCCCATATCGGCACACGGCGCGCAGAAAGGCGGCGCCCCTCCCCCGCTCTAGGGAAGGAACGCCGCCTCTTACCAGCTATAGATTAGCTGAAACAGCCGTCTTAGGACAGACCGACCATCACGCCGTTCTCGTCGAAGCCGATGCGCTCAGCCGCGGGGCTCTTGCTCAGGCCCGGCATGGTGCGCATGGTGCCGCAGATTGCGTAGACGTAGCCGGCACCGGCAGCCAGGCGAACCTCGCGCACGGGCAGGGTCCAACCGGTCGGAGCGCCCTTCAGCGATGCATCCGAAGAGATGGACAGGTGGGTCTTTGCAATGACCACGGGCAGGTGCGAGTAGCCCAGCTCCGCAAAGCGCTTGAGCTGCTTAGCGGCAGCCGGAGCAATCGAAATGCCGTCCGCGCCGTAGACCTTGGTCGCGACCTTCTCAATCTTGGTCTCGATGGAGTCCTCAAGATCATAGGTGTACTTCAGATCCGAAACGTCGTCGCAGGCCTCGGCCACAACGTTCGCCAGGTCGATGGTGCCCTTACCGCCCTCGGCCACACCGTGGTGGATGGCCACGCGAGCACCGGCTTCCTCCGCGATACGGCGAATCGTCTCGTGCTCGGAATCGAAGTCGGTCGGGAAGGCGTTAATAGCCACGACCGGCTGAACACCGAAGTCGCGCACAATCTCGATGTGCTTCTTCAGGTTCTCCGCGCCCTTCTCCACGTCGGAGGGGCTTTCCTGCAGCATGCCCTCGGGCAGGGGCTTGCCCGGAACAATCTTGTACAGGCCGGAGTGGGACTTCAGGGAGCGCACAGTCACGACCAGCACTGCGGCGTCCGGCTTCAGGCCGGAGACGCGGCACTTGACGTTGAAGAAACGCTCGGCACCCATGTCGGCACCGAAGCCAGCCTCGGTAATCACGTAGTCGGAGTACTCCAGGCCCACGTAGTCGGCAACCACGGAGGAGTTACCGGTTGCGATATTGCCGAAGGGGCCGGCGTGAATCAGGGCCGGGGTGTGCTCCAGGGTCTGCAGCAGGTTCGGGTTGATGGCGTCGGCCAGAATCACGGACATTGCGCCGTCAGCCTTCAGGTCGGCCGCGGTGACGGGCTCGCCGTCGTAGTTCAGGCCAATCACGATCTTTGCCAGGCGCTCGCGCAGGTCCTTGAAGGAGGTTGCCAGCGAGAGAATCACCATGATTTCGGAGGCACTGGTGATGTCAAAACCAGTCTCACGGACCACGCCGTCCATGCGTTCGCCCAGGCCCACGACGATGTTGCGCAGGGAGCGGTCGTTCATGTCGATGACTCGGCGCCACTCGATTGCGCGCGGGTCGATGCGCAGCTCGTTGCCGTGGTGCAGGTGGTTGTCAATCATGGCGGCCAGCAGGTTGTGGGCCGCGGTCACGGCGTGGAAGTCGCCGGTCAGGTGCAGGTTCAGCTTCTCCATGGGGACGATCTGGGAGTAACCGCCACCGGCTGCACCGCCCTTGATGCCGAAGGTCGGGCCCATTGCGGGCTGACGCAGAGCCAGCGCAGCCTTTCGGCCGGTCTGTGCGAAGCCCTGTGCGAGGGAGACGGAGGTCGCGGTCTTGCCCTCACCAAGCGGGGTCGGGGTCACCGCGGTAACCACGATGTACTTGGAGCCGCGCTTGCGGGCGGTCTCTGCGTTGGTGCTTTCGTCGAGCAGAACCTTGGCGACGTACTTGCCGTAGGGTTCAAGGCGATCTTCGCTGATGCCGTTCTCTGCTGCAATCTTGCTAATCGGCCACAGATCGGCAGCAAGTGCGATTTCGAGGTCGGAAGGGAAAGGCTTCTTCGTCATTGTCATCCTTCGAGTTGTACGAATCATGCTCTTTTATTCTATGCCCTAGCTCACGCATTTGTCCCTCACCTCGCCGTCCCGCGCATCAAGAAAGTGGTTTTTAACGAAAGTCATCCCCGCCTCCGGTACCCTCTTCTCTCGGATAGGGGCCGACTGCGGGGATGCTTAGGAACGCTCCACGGCCGCGATGCGCAGCGCAGCAATCCAGGCGTGCACCTAATTCATGGTCAGCAGAACCTTGGTGGCGGTACGCTGGTCCATTGCCTCGTAACCCTTAGCAGCCTCGTCGATGGGCAGAACCAGGTCGAATACCTTACCGGGCTCAATTTCGCCCTTGTAAATCAGGTCGATGAGGGTCGGCAGGTACCTGCGCACGGGGGCGGGGCCACCCTCCAGGTGCACCTGCTTGCCGAAGAGCTTATCGGTACCGATGGAGCTGTCGTGCGGCACACCCACGAAGCCGATGTAGCCGCCGTGGCGTACGCAGCCGAGCGCCTGGTCGAAGGACTGCTGGGTGCCGACAGCCTCCGCGACGCCGTGTGCGCCCACGCCGTCGGTGAGCTCCAGGACCTTAGCGATGCCCTCCTCACCGCGCTCCTCCACGATGTGGGTTGCGCCGAATTCCTTGGCGAGCGCCTGACGCTCGGGGTTGCGGGACATGATGATGATCTTCTCCGCGCCGAGCTGCTTAGCGCCGATGACTGCGCTCAGGCCGACCGCACCGTCGCCAACAACGACGATGGTCTTGCCGGGGGCTGCGCCGGCGGCGTCTGCCGCATACCAGCCGGTGCCGAGCACGTCGGAGGCGGCCATGAGATGCGGAATCTGCTCCGCGGTGGGTGCAGCGGGGGTCTTGACGAGGGTGCCGTCCGCGAAAGGCACGCGGGCGTACTCTGCCTGGGTGCCATTGGAGCGCATGCCGATGAAGGCGTCGCCCGCGGCAATTGCCTTCAGGCAACGGGAGGGGTAGCCCGCGGTGCAGGTTTCGCACTCGCCGCAGGAGATGCAGAAGGAGCCGACGACGAAGTCGCCGGGGGCTACGGTGGTGACCTCGGAGCCTACCTCGACGACTTCGCCGATGTACTCGTGGCCCATGGCCTGGTGGTCGACGGGCTGTGCGCCGCGGTAGGGCCACAGGTCGGAGCCGCAGATGCAGGAAGCCGCGAGCTTGATGATGGCGTCGGTGGGTTCGAGCAGGGTCGGCTTGTCGACCTCGTTGACAACGACCTTACCGGGGGCTTCCATGACGACTGAACGCATGATGTTCCTTCCTGGATTTGGGGATAGTGGTTCCACAGTACGCCCCGCACCCCGATATATCAACAGTCTTTTATGCTACGGGGTGAAGAGTTTGTAGCGAGGTGCCCACAGCTGGAACCAGGGTGCCGCTCCCCCCGCTTCCCTAGCGCTTCCCGCTGCATCCTGGCAGGTTAAATGGCCCGGTTAAACGGCGGAACCCCCGCGCATCCACAGTGGACACGCGGGGGTTCCGCTCGGTTTGTCAAGCCTTATATCCCAAGGCAAGAAAGGGTGCTTAGAAGTCCCAGTCCTCGTCCTCGGTGTTCACGGCCTTACCAATCACGTAGGAGGAGCCGGAGCCGGAGAAGAAGTCGTGGTTCTCGTCAGCGTTCGGGGACAGCGCCGACAGGATGGCCGGCGAAACGTTGGTCACGGTAGCCGGGAACATTGCCTCGTAGCCCAGGTTCATCAGGGCCTTGTTGGCGTTGTAGTGCAGGAACTTCTTCACGTCCTCGCTCCAACCCACACCGTCGTACAGGGAGTGGGTGTATGCTATTTCGTTCTCGTACAGTTCGTACAGCAGGTTGAAGGTGTACTCCTTCAGCTCTGCCTGACGCTCCGGGGTCTCCTTGGCCAAGCCGCGCTGGAACTTGTAGCCGATGTAGTAGCCGTGCACAGCCTCGTCACGAATAATCAGACGAATCAGGTCGGCGGTGTTGGTCAGCTTTGCGTGCGAGGACCAGTACATGGGCAGGTAGAAGCCAGAGTAGAACAGGAAGGATTCGAGCAGGGTCGAGGCGACCTTCTTCTTCAGCGGGTCGTCACCGGTGTAGTAGGCCAGAATGATCTTGGCCTTCTTCTGCAGGTGCTCGTTCTCAGAAGCCCAGCGGAATGCCTCGTCGATCTCCTTGGTGGAGGCGAGGGTCGAGAAGATCGAGGAGTACGACTTCGCGTGCACGGACTCCATGAACGCGATGTTGGTGTACACGGCCTCCTCGTGTGCGGTCACGGCATCGGGCAGCAGGGAGACGGCGCCGACGGTGCCCTGGATGGTGTCCAGCAGGGTCAGACCGGTGAAGACGCGCATGGTCAGCTGCTTCTCTTCGTCGGTCAGGGTCTTCCAGGAGGGCACGTCGTTGCTCAGCGGCACCTTCTCCGGCAGCCAGAAGTTACCGGTCAGGCGGTCCCAAACCTCGAGGTCCTTCTCATCCTCGATGCGGTTCCAGTTGATGGCCTCAACGGCGTGGTCGACGAGCTTCACCTTTTCGCTCATGATAATTCTCCGATTCTTGGGGGCGGTGACGACTCATCTGGGCCGCGTCAGGCTCCGCGCGAGTCACCCTGAATCGCGCGGAGCCGCGGGCCGGCCGCTCCGCCCCTTTAGTAGTTATGGTGTGTCAGCTCAGGCTGAATGTCTCCAACATTCGGGCCTAGAGCATGCAGGATACGCAGCCTTCAACCTCGGTACCCTCAAGAGCCATCTGACGCAGACGGATGTAGTAGATGGTCTTGATGCCCTTACGCCATGCGTAAATCTGGGCGCGGTTGATATCGCGGGTGGTTGCGGTATCTCGGAAGAAGAGGGTCAGCGACAGGCCCTGGTCCACGTGCTGGGTTGCCACGGCGTAGGTGTCGATGATCTTCTCGTAACCAATTTCGTACGAGTCCTGGTAGTACTCCAGGTTCTCGTTGGTCATGTACGGTGCCGGGTAGTAGACGCGGCCGAGCTTGCCTTCCTTGCGGATCTCAATCTTCGAAGCAATCGGGTGAATCGAAGAGGTCGAACCGTTGATGTAGGAAATCGAGCCGGTCGGAGGAACGGCCTGCAGGTTCTGGTTGTACATGCCGTGCTGTGCGACGTCGGCTGCCAGCTGAATCCACTCCTCGCGGGTGGGGATGTGGTGCTTAGCGAACAGCTCGCGGGTACGCTCGGTCTGCGGTGCCCATTCCTTCTCGATGTACTTGGCGAAGAACTCACCGGAGGCGTACTTCGAGTTCTCGAAGCCCTCGAAGCGCTCACCGCGCTCCTTAGCGAGCAGCATGGAGGTGCGGATTGCGTGGTAAGTCACGGTGTAGAAGTAGATGTTAGTGAAGTCCAGCGCCTCTTCGGAACCGTAGAAGACGTGCTCGCGTGCCAGGTAGCCGTGCAGGTTCATCTGGCCCAGGCCCACGGCGTGGCTCATCTTGTTGCCACGCTCGATGGACGGCACGGAGCGGATGTCGGACTGGTCCGAGACGGAGGTGAGCGCGCGGATTGCGGTCTCCACGGTCTTGCCGAAGTCGTCGCCGTCCATGGTGAGGGCGATGTTCAGCGAACCGAGGTTGCAGGAGATGTCCTTACCGACGGTCTCATAGCCGAGGTCGGCGTGGTAGGTGGACGGCTCGGAAACCTGCAGAATCTCGGAGCAGAGGTTCGACATGATGACCTTACCTGCGATGGGGTTCGCACGGTTGACGGTGTCCTCGAACATCACGTACGGGTAACCGGACTCGAACTGAATCTCCGCGATGGTCTGGAAGAACTCGCGAGCGTTGATCTTGGTCTTGGTGATGCGTGCATCGTCGACCATCTCGTAGTACTTCTCGGAGACGTTGATGTCGGAGAAGGGCACACCGTAGATGCGTTCCACATCGTACGGGGAGAAGAGGTACATGTCCTCGTTCTTCTTGGCCAGCTCGAAGGTGATATCGGGGATCACGACACCCAGGGAGAGGGTCTTGATACGAATCTTCTCGTCGGCGTTCTCGCGCTTGGTGTCCAGGAAGGAGTAGATGTCGGGGTGGTGCGCGTGCAGGTACACTGCGCCGGCGCCCTGACGTGCACCCAGCTGGTTAGCGTAGGAGAAGGCGTCCTCCAGCAGCTTCATGACGGGGATAACGCCCGAAGACTGGTTCTCAATCTTCTTGATGGGTGCGCCGGATTCGCGCAGGTTGGTCAGGGCGAATGCCACGCCGCCGCCGCGCTTGGAGAGCTGCAGGGCCGAGTTGATGGAACGACCGATGGACTCCATGTTGTCTTCCATGCGCAGCAGGAAGCAGGAGACCAGCTCGCCGCGCTGCTTCTTGCCCGCGTTGAGGAAGGTCGGGGTGGCAGGCTGGAAGCGGCCCGAGATAATCTCGTCCACGATCTCCTCGGCCAGCTTCTCGTTACCCTCTGCCAGCAGCAGCGCCACCATGCAGACGCGGTCCTCGAAACGCTCCAGGTAGCGCTGACCGTCGAAGGTCTTGAGCGCGTAGGAGGTGTAGAACTTGAAGGCACCCAGGAAGGTCGGGAAGCGGAACTTCACGGCGTAGGCGCGCTTGAACAGGTTCTTGATGAACTGGAAGTTGTACTTCTCGAAGAGCTCAGGCTCGTAGTACTGGTTCTCGATCAGGTACTCAATCTTCTCTTCCAGGTCGTGGAAGAACACGGTGTTGTTGTTGACGTGCTGCAGGAAGTACTGACGTGCTGCCTGGCGGTCGGCGTCGAACTGAATCTTGCCGTTCTCATCGTAGAGGTTCAGCAGAGCGTTCAGCTCGTGGTAGCTCATACCCCGGAACTTCTCGGGTACGGTGTTGCCGGTGTGGCTCGCACCGAGAGTCTCTAGTGCTGAGGGCAGTTTTGCGTCCAAAATGCTTCCAATCCTTCGTTGACTTTTTCTACATCTGCTTCGGTACCCATGAGCTCGAACTTGAAGAGAACGGGCACGTTGCACTTCTTCGCGACGATATCTGCCGCGATACCGAAGAGCGGACCAAAGTTAGTGTTGCCGGATCCAATCACACCGAGCATGTTCGCGCGATTCTGATCCACATTCAGGAACTTTACCACCTGCGGGGGAACATTGCCTGCGCCTTCAGGCTTGCCGTAGGTGGGAACAATCAGCACGAAGGGCTCATCGATCACCAGGGTGTCTTCGCCGGTGCGCAGGGGCAGACGGAGACGGCGAGCACGAAGCTTCTCCACGAACTTGTGGGTGTTGCCGGAGATGGAGGAGAAATACACGACGAGTGGCGCGGATGCGTCCGTCAGAGCCTCGGTCGCTCGACCCTCAGAGGAGTTACGCGCATCCATGAGAATCTTGCGGATTTCTGCGTGTTCATCTGCGGGGTTGGGCGTGAGGACGGTACTCAACGTGAGCTCCTTACTTCGTATGTGCCGGTATGGCTGTGTGACGCCGATTCCGTTTATGTGGGTTTTCGGCTGGATTTACGCTTCCAAAGCGTTGATCTTATCGGGGCGGAAACCGGACCAGTGCTCCTCGCCTGCGATGACGACGGGGGCCTGCAGGTAGCCGAGGGACTTAACCATCTCAAGGGCCTGAGTGTCTTCGGTGATATCAATCTTGGTGTAGCTGATACCCTTCGCGTCGAGGGCGCGGTAGGTCATGTTGCACTGAACGCACTGGGGCTTGGTGTACACGGTCACTACCATGAGAGTGCCTCATACTTTCTCCCGCTCAGGCGGGCTTATCTTGTGAATGATTCTGGCGTGTTTTCCTAGGGGCTCCACCGTCGTACCTCTACCCTGCCGGGGCGGTGCCGCCCGTCGTGCGGGGGCGGATCTGCTACCTCGCGGTTCTGCGGGGAGGGCCCCGAGGGGCCTAAGCGGTGGAACCGAGTATTAATACTACATCTAGTGCCAAGAAATTTCTGCACCACAAGATGATGTGGTGCGCGGGTCGCGTTTCGTTCGATAAACCCACAGCCGAACCCACTTAATGGGGTGCCTAGCGGGCTTATCCACACCCGCCCGGTGGTGGAGTTCGCCGGATTTTCGGGGACCTCGCGAGGTTATCCACAGGTGGGGTTTAAGTTGGGCGGCATTTTGGTTGGCCCTCCCCGCTCGTTTCTTAGGGTGCTTTTAACCCCTATGACGTTTTAAGACGTCCGGGGCCGTATCCCTCGGGCTTGATTTAAGCGCAGATTTAACACTCGCCCAGCATGACGCGGAACGACGGGGTTTTAAAGACGAACAGGTTTTCTTAATGAGCCCTTAACCCGGGGGCTGACCGCGACGAAGGGGTGTGATTAAAGCTGTACAAAAGATTTTTAACTCTTCGCGACTGGCCGGTGTGTCGTTGGTTTAAGTTGGTTATGCCTTAAACACCCCACAACCCCGATGGACGAACCGGAATCTTCGGGGCGGGTTTCAGAGCAGGTTTGAGGTCCCACCGAGCCTCGCACGCGGCGAAGGCCGACCACCCGTGCTGGAGTGGCCGGCCTTCACCGCATATACGCGTATATAGGGTATGCGTGGGCGCAAAACGTGTAGCTGAGAACGTCTAGAAGTCGATGATGCCCAGATCGCGTAGCTTCTTGCTGAGCGTCACGCCGTCGGTGGCTTCGATCCACAGGGGCGAGCGCATCATCTGCTCGGCGCGGTGGTCGCTCCACACGCGGCCCGAGGCGAGCACGGACTCCCCCACCGTCAGGTTACGAATCACGATGGCCGCCACGTTGTCCGGGTAACGCACCGCGAAGCCGTTGTAGATATACGGGTCGCGCTGCCCGTCGTCACCAACCAGGATCCACTTCATCTGCGGGAACTCCTCGACGAGACGCTGCAGGGAATCCACCTTGTGCTTGGTGCCGGACCGGAACCAGCGGTCGGGGGTCGGCCCCCAGTCGGTGAGCAGGAACGTACCGCGCGGGTAGCCATTACGACTCAGGAATCGGCGCAGGGTCGGGGTAATGTTCCACGCGCCGGTGGACAGGTACATGAACGGCGCATTCGGTTCGCTACGGCGAATACGGTCGGTCATAACGGCCATGCCGGGGGTCGGGATGCGCGCGTGCTCGTCGAGCACGAAGGAATTCCAGGCGGCCACGAGGGGGCGCGGCAACATGGTCACCATGACGGTGTCGTCGACGTCCATGATGACGCCTAGCTTCTGCGACTCCGGCACGATGTAAACGCTGGTGACTACGGCGCGCGACCCGGGCACGTACATGATGACCTCGTGCATGCCGGGTTCCAGGTCAATCTCAAGCTTCACGTCGAGCACGCCGCCGCGGTCGGTGTACGCCTCATATTTGGTACCGTCGATGACGATGGTGACGGGCGCATCGGACATTGCGGTCGCGGTAAAGGCACGCCAACCTCGCATGGGATTAGCGGTGTCTTGGGTACCCTCCACAACCTGCAGAAGTCGCTCAAGGTCGACCGTGTTGTAGAGGGCTCGGGCGATGATACGAACCCAGCCCGGGTTCCCCTCGGATGCAACTCGTCCGTACCCCTCGCTGGGAACAAGAATCGGCTCGCGGCCGGCGGCGATAGCGCGCTTCTCGCGCCAGCGGTGCAGGCGGTCGGCCACGCGGTAACCGATATTAACCGCCTCGTCAGCGGCGTCATTGACTAGGTTGCGCAATTCGTTATCCCCTCAGACTCTTACCCCACTAGTGTAACTGAGCCCGTCCCCTCACGGGCTGAGCCCAGCACGTCGATACCTTTAAATACGCGGGTGAGAACGTGGCCCCGCTGTGATATGCGCATTATTTGGGGTGACGGGGCCGTTCTGGTTCTTGTAGAACCCGCGCGGGCGTTATCCTGGAAGGTATGATCCACTCACAGCCTAACCGCCGACTTTTTGTGCTTGGCACCGCTATGCTTCCACTCATCGCAGCCTGCTCGAACAAGTCGAATAACGACTACGACAGCACGAGCGGCAACTTTACTCCCTACCAGGCCGGTAGCGATAGCCCCTCCGCTACTCCCCGACCCATAGCTACGAACTCGCCGACCCAGTCCGTCACCGGTAACCCGATTGATAAGCCGCGCGAGTGGCCCGGCGTGGGCAACGCTCTCGTGGGTGAGGGCAAGTACATCGCGTGGACGGTTGACGACGGTGCCAGCCCCGAGGCTATTCGCGGCTACGCCGAGTTCTCCAAGCGTACGAATACTCGCCTGACCTTCTTTATTAACGCCTCGTACGTGGGTTTCAAGAACAACGTTGATATCCTCCGTCCGCTGGTTCAGAGCGGGCAGATTCAGATTGCGAACCACACCTACAACCACACCGACCTGACCACCCTGGACGCCGAGGGCGTGAAGGAGGAGCTACAGCGCAACGAGGACGAGATTATGAGCATCTTCGGTGTCTCGTCTAAACCCTACTTCCGCCCGCCGTACGGCCATTATAACGAGGCCGTGCTGAAGGCCGCCGGTGAGATTGGCTTTACCCGCCCGGTCATGTGGAACGGCACGACCGGCGACGAGGCAAAGACCAGCGCCCGCGTGATTTACATGCGTTCGCTGCGCTACATGCTTCCGCAGCAGATTGTTCTGGGCCACCTGAATTACGAGACGATTATTCCGATTCTGGATAAGCTCAAGGGCCTGCTGGACGAGCGCGGCCTGACCCCGGTCACGATTCGCGACTACTACGGCGACGCCTCGGAGGAGGAGATCAAGGCAGCGGCTCCCAGCCCGACCGCAACCCCCGAGCCGAGCGAGACTCCCTCCGCGGAGGCAACGACCGAGGCTCCCTCGCCGACCCCCACTCCTACTCCGGCCCCGACCCCCCGGTACGAGGATGAGGTAGCAGCAAACAAGCAGGCTACGACTGCACCTGCGGCGGCAACCACTACGGCTCCGCCGGCTCGTACGACCGCCGCACCTGCGGCTACGGCTGCACCCGCGGCTACTGCCACGACCGCGCCGGCGGCTGCTCGCCGTTAGCCGCTTCGGCTATATCTTAGGTACAGTAAAAGCCCCCTCGCACCGGTTGAACCGGTGCGAGGGGGCCTTTGCATCACGACGTATCCGTATGGTGTGCGTTCCTTAGGTACGTCGTTTCTAGGCGTGACGGTGTTCGGAACGGTATGCGGCGGGCGTGGTACCTGTCCACAGGGTGAAGGCGCGCACGAAGCTATTAGCTTCAAGGTAGCCGAGCATGAACGCGATAGAGTCCATGCTCATATCCGTGGTGGAAAGGTACTGCTTGGCAAGGAGCAGACGCACATGGTTGAGCTGCTTGCGGAAGGTGGTGCCTTCCTCAGAGAGCTGCCGTTGCAGGGTTCGGGCGCTGGTGACGAGCTTGCGGGCTACGTCTTCGATGGTGTTCTCCCCTGCCGGGAGAAGTTCCACCAGGGCGGCACGCACTCGTGCTGAGGTGCTGTCCTCCACGTCCAGTTGCGAGAGCCTGCGTGAGAGCTCCGGCTCAAAGTAGGACCACATGCTCTCATTGTGGGAGATGAAGGGAATCTGCAGATCCGAGAGTTTGAAGGTGATGGCGTTGACTCCAGTCACTTCTACCGGCACACCGAGCAGCTTCTCGAGGGAGGAGCTGACCGGGTAGACGCTTTCCGCTCGAAGGGGCTGTATCTGCTCTTTGGTTGCTGAGCGGATAATGTGCAGGATAAAAGCGAGTTCGCCTTCAGCCAGGAATGTGGGGATCTGGATTCCGGGTTCATCTGCCTCAATGTAGAGGGTGCTTTCCTGCCCCAGGGTTTCGAGGCGGTAGCGAATCGGCCCGATGAGGGGCTTATGCTGAGCTAACCGTTCGATGCACCGCTGACCGTTTTGAGCGCAGTACGCCGCGAATATGGGCGGGCTGAAACGCTCAACACCGTCAGATGTTGCCAGGCGGATAGCGAAGTCCTCGGAGGGAGCCAACTGCCCTGCTGCTTCCATGAGAGCTAGATAGTCGGAGCCGGACAGGGCTGGTGTTGCACGGCTGAAGAGGTCTTCTGCCAGGCCTGCTTTGCGGAGCACTTCGCCGGGATCAATGCCGAAGGCGGTGAAGAGCTGTGAGAACTGGGCATCCAGTATGTAGGTTTTCATAGGGTGTATCTTCCCTGTATCTTTCCCGCATCTTTCCCGCGTGGCGTATGCCGCGGCGGGTGTGGTGTGGGTGCGGGTACGGTGCGGGTGCGGGGCGGTTCTTCAGATGCCGGTACGGTTGCCGGTTACTTCTTTGCGCTACCTGCAATCTGCTGGTCGTAGACGAAGTTCAGCGTTGCCTTGCGCGGCATCATCGGGGAGAGGGAAATGAGGGGCTTCTGCCATGCGACCAGGCCGGAGACAACGTTGATCTTGCCTGCAATCATGCCGTCGTAGCCGTCCTTGGCAACCTGTGCCGGGGAGACAGCGTTAGCGAAGAGCTTGGTGTCGTCCAGGCCGCCTGCTGCCGCGAAGCCGGTTGCCATAGCGCCGGGCATCAGGCAGGAGACGGTCACACCGGTGCCCTGAACCTCACGCCACAGAGCGTTGGACCAGCTGGTGATGTACGCCTTGGTAGCGTAGTAGACTGCCTGCAGCGGGCCGGGGATGGTAGCCGCGGTGGAGGAAACATTCAGGACCTTACCGGAACCGCGCTTGATCATTTCGGGCAGGAAGAGCTTGAGCAGGCGGGTGGGGGATTCGATGTTCACAGCAATCATGGACATGTCATCTTCCATGGAGCGTTCGCGGGCGAAGTCGCCCTGACCGCCGAAGCCTGCGTTGTTGATGAAGTAGTCGGGCAGGATGCCGAGCTTCTGGCACGCGTCGAAAATCTGCTGGGCGGCTGCTTCGGTGGAGAGGTCCGCGGCGATGGTGTATGCCTTCACGCCGTAGTCCTTTTCGACCTGTGCTGCCTGTGCGTCGAGCTTGCTCTGGCTGCGGCCAACCAGGATGACGTCGCCGCCGGTTGCTGCGTGGATGTTGACGAATTCGGTGCCGAGGCCGCCGTAGGAACCGGTGATGAGTGCGGTTGCCATGAGATGTTCTCCTTGAAGATTAGAAACTTGTTTGTGGATTCCGCCGAGCTTTTCGGTGGTTTCCGTTGCTTTGTGGTTACAACTATACGGAGGAAAATACGCCAGTGATATAGCAATTTGCGCCAGGAATCTGCAAAACGCGCCAACTCTGCTGGCGTTTTGGCGTTGTCTCCGCCGGGGCTTCGTAACCATGCATCTTCTATAAGGGGCGGCACGCGGCAGGGCACACGGGAGAGCTTGAAGACTAGCGGCGGGAATAAACGCCGGGGAATAATCGCGGCAGCCGGGGCGTTAGGTGAGCATACAGGGCGGCAGCGTGCCGCATCCGAGTATGAGAGAGGAATAGATACCATGCGTATTGATATTTGGTCCGATATTGTGTGCCCCTTCTGCTACGTGGGCAAGCGTAACCTGGAGCAGGCGCTCGCCGAGTTTGAGCACCGTGACGAGGTTGAGGTGGTGTGGCATAGTTTTGAGCTGGACCCGTCGGCTACGGAGAATCCTGCCGTTTCGCTGCCTGAGCTGATTGCCGATAAGTATCAGATGCCGCTGGAGCAGGCGATTGCGACCCAGGAGTCGTTGGCGGAGCGTGCCCGCGAGGTGGGTTTGGATTTCAATTGGCGGCAGGCACGCTACGGTAACACCTTTGATGCGCACCGCGTGATTCATTATGCGGCGGAGCAGGGTTTGGCGTCGGCGGCGGAGGAGGCGTTTAAGCTGGCGTACTTTACGCAGGGCCGTTCGGTGCAGGATCACGAGTCGATTCTGGATATTGCTTCTGAAATTGGCCTGGATACTGCCGAGGTTGAGGCGGTGTTGAAGAGCGACCGTTACGCGGCGGATGTGCGTGCCGATGAGCAGTTGGCGCGCCAGCTGGGCATTAATGGTGTGCCGTTCTTCTTGATTGAATCGAAGTGGGCGGTCAGTGGTGCGCAGCCTGCGGAAATGCTGGTGCAGGCGCTGCGTCAGGTGTGGGAGGAGACTCACCGCGTTGAGTTCCTGAACCCGCTGGTGGGAGCGACTGGTGACGCGGCAGGTAACAATGCTGCGGAGGCGGGTCCGTCCTGCGATATGAACGGCAACTGCTCCTAGCGACAGTTCTGGATGGAGCTGCCCCGGCGGGGGTGCTACTCCCCTAGCGTCCCTAACTAATGCAGACACCTTAATAGAGCGAAGCCCCCTTGTGTCGGTTCTTGCGTGAACCGGTACGAGGGGGCTTCTATCACATCAGCGTTGATTAGCTCGGGCACCCGCGGCACAGCGTACAGGTTACCTCGGTTAGCGGGGCTGGTAGGTACGGACACGCTCCGCACGCGCGCGGCGCGCCTCGGCATCCCGAAGAACCGGCACCAGAAGACGCACCAGCTGCTTAATTCCACGCATCACCAGCTCAATCCACAGCGCCGCAGACAGCACACCCGCCGCGCGCGGGTGACGGCGACGCACCCACCTCAGCGACAGCAACGAAAACACGAAATACGCCGGGTACAGGAGAGCCTCGCGAAAACGGTGAGCCTGCCGAACAACGGGATTCTGAGAAAGCTTCTTCATACCACCAGTATATCCAGCCGCACGGCACGGCCACGCCGGAGCACCGACTAGGCCCCGGACTCGCCCTCCAGCTCACCCGAAGGCTTAACCGACGCACCCTCCACGGGTACAGAAGCCGCGGCGCTACCCGACAGCTCAACCATGGAGTCCTCCCCCACCAGCTGCGAGGGAGAGGAGCCCTCGGGGCCCGACAGGATCGTCACGTTCATGCGGCGCAGCGCATCCGTATCGGTAATCGTGTCGTCGTTATCAATCAGGTACACCCGGTAGCCGTCTGCGGTCAGGCGACGCATCAGCTCTAGGAGCATATTCTGCGCCACCTCATCCACCGCGTATACGCGCGTCACGTCCAGGGCGACCTTCGAGCCCTCCATCGGGGCGTCCACAATCTCGCGGATCACGCGCTCCACACCCGCGAAGCGAATACGGCCCTGCAGCTGAATCAGGCGCATGGCCTCGGGTCCGGAACCAATCTGGTAGTCCGCGCGCAAGGCCGAGCGCGCCACCGTCGGCACGTTCATCACATGCATGCCCATGTCTTCGGAGAACTTCTCGAAGAGCTCCACGCCGCGCACGCTATTGCCGTGCTTATCCAGGCGCGGAGAGAACGTCGCCACACCCAGCTGACCCGGAACCGCACCGATGATGCCGCCGCCCACGCCGCTCTTCGCCGGAACGCCCACCTGGGTTGCCCAGTCACCCGCGGAGTTGTACATGCCGCACGTGAACATGACGCTCAGCACCTGACGCACCACGCCCTTCGGCACAACCTGCTCCCCCGTCACCGGGTGCACGCCGTAGTTCGCGAGGGTCGCGGCCATCAGCGCCAGGTCCTTGACAGTGACCATGAGCGAGCACTGGCGCGTGTACCCCTGCACCGACACCTCCGGGTCGCCCGTCAGGATGCCGTGGCCGCGCAGCATGTGCGCAATCGCGTAGTTGCGGTGCGCGTGCTCCAGCTCGGATTCGTACACGCGCTCATTCACCGACAGGCGGCGGCCCGCAAAGGCCGACAGACCCGAAATGACGCGCTCCATGCGCTCGCCCTGCGTGGCCCCCGGAGGGCCCACCAGCGAATGGGTGGTGATAGCACCGGCGTTAATCATGGGGTTCAGCGGCTTGCCCGAGCCGTCCTCAAGGGACAGCTCGTTGAAGGGCTCACCCGAGGGCTCAACGCCGACCTTCGCCAGCACGTCATCAAAGCCGCGGTCGGCCAGGGCCAGCGCGTACACGAAGGGCTTGGAAATCGACTGGATCGTGAACTCCACGTCGCTGTCACCGGCGGCGTACTGCTCGCCGTCCACCATCACGATGGACGCGGCCAGCTTATCCGGGTCCACGGCGGCCAGCTCGGGAATGTAGTTTGCCAGCTCCCCGGAGGTATCGGAGACGACCGTCGTCAGGGACTCGGTGAGGTACGTGGCGATGGGTGAATGCATGGTCTCCTCCGTGATGCTGATTCGGTGTTCGGGGTACGTTCCCGGATGCGCCGGAGGACCCGGGCATACCCCATCTACGAGTGTATCTTTTGCCGCCAAAAGCTACCAACTACTGCCGCGGATGACGACGGAGTGGACAGCGTGGGCTAACGCGCGGCGCCCGCGCGCACGACCGGGTTCTGGGTGCCGGGGACGTAAAGCCGGCTAGGGGTGGCGGACCGACTGCGGCTCCTGGCCACCCAGCTCGGCGGTCTCCAGCTGGAAGGTCGAGTGCTCCACCGACACCTCAAAATGGCTCGCCACGCACGAACGGATACGGTCCAGAATCGTCACCGCAGACCCGTCGCGGAAGCACGAATCGGCAACCACCACGTGCGCGGTCACCACCGGCAGGCCGGTCGCCACCATCGAGGCGTGCACATCGTGCACCTCCACCACACCGTCAACACTCAGCATGTGCTCGCGCATCGCATCCAGGTCCAGGCCGTCCGGGGTGAACTCCATGAGCACCGCCGTGGTCTGCTTCATCAGGCGCACCGCACGCGGCACAATCAGCGCCGCAATGAACAGACCCGCAAGGGCATCCGCCCGGTAGAAGCCGGTCAGCCAAATCACGATAGCCGCCACAATCACGCCCAGCGAACCCAGGGCGTCGTTGAGCACCTCCAGGAACGCGGCACGCATATTGAAGTTCGCGTTTCGGCCCGAAGCCAGCACCGCAATGCCGATAACGTTCGCCACCAGGCCGACCACGCCGAAGACCAGCAGCTCGGCGCCGGGCACCTCCGGCGGGGCAAACAGGCGATGAACGCCCTCCACCGCCGTGTAGATACCCACGGCCAGTAGCAGCACCGACTGGCCCAGGGCCGCCAGTACCTCAATGCGTCGGAAACCCCACGTGTGGCGCGAGGTTGCCGGACGCGTCATGAGCGAAGCCGCGGTGAGCGCCACCAGCAGCCCGGATGCATCCGTAATGGCGTGCGCCGTATCGGTCAGCAGGGCGAGACTTCCTGTAACCAGAGAGCCAACCGCTTGCGCCAGCACGATGACGAGCGCCAGGGTAAAAGCCACCAGCAAGCGCGGACGCATCGAGGCGGCTTCCTCCGGACTGTGCATATGAGAGTGGTCGTGGTGACCGCCGTGGTGAGAGTGTGCGTGCTCTCCCATTAACCTTCTCCTTGGGGGTTGTGGCCGACGCAGAATCGCCGGGGCGAGAAGACCGGCACGAGCCGGCGGGCGACGCAACCGAGTGAGGGCCCGTCGCCTCCAGAGTGAAACCGCGATACAGAGTCTAGAGATAGCAAAATCGCCCGACTCTTACGAACCGGGCGATTAGCACCTCAAACGAGGTTTCCGTGGAGATAAGGGGACTCGAACCCCTGACCCCCTGCATGCCATGCAGGTGCGCTACCAGCTGCGCCATATCCCCATATTCTGTTATGTTCCTCAACGAGGCAACATGAATATATTACACACACCTCAGAGGGCTACGCAAATCGAGGACGGCTCAAATTCAAAAAATTTTCCAAAAACCTTAGGAGCTCCGAGCCGCCCCGCCCGAGGCCCGCAAAGCACCGCGAATACGGCGAAGGGGTGGGCCCGTGCGCCCCGCATGTGCACCACATGCAGGGCACCGAATCCGCCCCCTCACTCAAACGCTACAGAACGCGCACCGCGAAAACGTCGCGCGCCGAGCGACAGCCCGAAGGCCTAAGCCTCGTCCTGCGCCGGGATGATGCGTGCGGCCTCTTCCTCGGACTCAGCCTCGATATCGAAGGGAGCCTCGTTCTCCACACCCAGCTCGATGCGCGGGGCCTGAGCCCACAGGCGATCCAGGGCGTAGAACTCGCGGTCCTCCTCGTGCTGAACGTGAACCACGATATCGCCGAAGTCCAGCAGAATCCAACGACCCGAGGAACGACCCTCACGGCGCACCGGCTTCAGACCGGCCTGCTCGCGCAGGGCGTCCTCCACCTCGTCAGCCACGGCGTTCACCAGGCGCTCGTTGTGAGCGGAGACCACCAGGAAACCGTCAATCAGGCCCATGGCGTCGGAGGCATCCACAGCGAACAGGTTCGTTCCCTGCTTTTCCTCCGCCGCACGGGCGGCAATGCGCAGAGCCTCAACCGAGGACTGTGCAGCAGTCATATCTTCCTTTCTTGCCGGTCATTCCCACCGGCAGCACCCCGCGGGGTGCGTTCTCACGGCCTACTTCGGGCCAAAAATCATAATCAAGCCGACAACAACCAGGGCCAGCAGCAGAACCATCCACAGCCAGGCCAGGGAGGTCTTCTGGGCCGGCTTCAGCACCTCGTGCTCCGACTGGTTCTCGGTGACCTTCTCGGCGAAGGACTTATCGGAGTCCTTCTTCTGAGCGCCGCCATCCTGAGATCCACTGTCCGCGCGCTCCACCGATGCCACCGGTGCGCTCTTCGACTCGGCAGACTCCTCTGCGGCGAGCTCGGCCATCGCCACGGAGTCCTCGGGATCCTGGCGGTCCACCATGCGCTGCAGCAGTTCCTCCACCTCGTCCGGGCTCAGTGCCACGGTCGGGTCGCCGTCCACCGAATCCACGGTGTCGCCAGAAACCGAGCCGTCCAGAACGCTCAGGTCCAGGCCCTGAGCGTTCACGGCGCTCACGCGGGTGGGCAGGTTGGAGGATGCGTCGTCCTTCTGCGCCTCGGGAGCCTCGGAAGCCTCGGGCTTCTGAGCATCCTTGGGTTCCTGGGCGTCCTTGGGCTCGGGGGATTCCTCGTCCTCAGCCGGCGCGGACGCGTAGCCGACGACGCTCTCGTCAACCTTCGGCTCGTCGCGCACGAGGTACTCGTGCATCTTCGGTTCGGGCTCCTCCTCCTTGACCACGGTAATCACCGGGATGGAAGAGGTCAGCGGGCTATCCACCGCCGAGGGGCTGGTGGCATCCACACGGTTCTTCGCGATCTCGTCGGGACGCAGAACGCGCAGGCTACTGGTCAGAGGGGCCGGCTCGTGCAGCTTCTCCTCGTCGTTCGCCTCGGTCTCAATCTTGCCCTGGGCCGCCAGCGCCGCGAAACGACGTTGAACCGCCAGAACCTGCGGATCAATCGCGCCGGTGTTCACCACGGAACCCATATTCTCAACGGGCTTCGGGTTCTCCCCGCGGCGGTGTGCGCGCAGGTACTCGGCGACTTCCTCACGGTAACGGGCGAGACGGCGCGGACCCATCACCTTAGTCGGCGGCGGCACCTCAATGCCGTCTTCGGTCACGTACGTCTCGTAGAGGTACGCTTCGTCCTCGCTATAGGGCTTCGAACCCGCAGCTTCACTCATGTGTTCCCTCATTATTCGTCGATTCGGGTGACTGCTCCGCCTCATCCTTAACTCGAGGCAGGCCGTCACGGTAGGCCGTCAAAGCGTCCTTCTTATACAGCCCATACTTCGCAATGTACTGCACCACGCCATCGGGTACCAGGTACCAGATGGGGGCACCCTCAGCCGCGCGGCGGCGAATATCGGTCGAAGAAATCGCCATCGCGGGGATCTTCAGCGTCGTAATATGACGCCCCTCCGCAAGGGGAGGATCCAGCGTGTGATCGGGACGGGTCACGCCCACGAACGTCGCGAGGTCCCACAGCTTATGGGCATTGCGCCAGGTCATAATCTGGCTGATTGCGTCCGCCCCGGTAATGAAGAACAGGTCAGCATCGGGGCGCAGGCTACGCAACTCGTTAAGCGTATCAAAGGTGTACGTGGCGCCGCCACGGTCAATATCAATACGGCTCACCGTAAAACGCGGGTTCGACGCGGTCGCGATCACCGTCATCAGGTAGCGGTGCTCGGCATCGCTCACGTGCCGCTCCCCCACCTTCTGCCAGGGCTGACCGGTCGGAACAAAAACGACCTCGTCCAGGTCGAACACCGCGGCGACCTCGCTGGCCGCCACCAGGTGCCCGTGATGAATCGGGTCAAACGTTCCACCCATCACGCCCAAACGCACCCGTCCAGGGATGCGAGGGGGAATCGACTCGGAGCTCGGGGCACCGAAATCAAGCTGAATAGGCTGATCACTCACAGAAGCCGTCCTTGCTGGGGACAGAGACCGCACCGGAAAACAACGCGCCCACCGGTGAGGATACGGGCAAATACACGGATGCACGCGCGCCACTCGACGGGCCCACGCGGGACGCCGGATGCACGTGCGTACACCCATCTATGCTACCGTCTCGGCGCTAAAAACAACGAAATGACGGGGGTGAGCTAAGCCGCGGGTGGAATACCCGCGACCCGGCTCACCCCCGCCGCCACGATGTGGACTCTACCTAGTCCTCGGTGCCGGGCATGTCGATGTTCTCGTCGACCTTGCCCTCCTTGAGCTTCTTGCGGTACTCCACGGACTCGGTCCAGACACCGGCCACGCGCTCGGATTCCAGCTCGGCACGAGCCGCAGCCTTCGCATCCATGCGCTCCTTGTACTCCACGCGCTTCTGGGCGCGGGTCGGGCGGATAATCTCCTCCAGGCGGGCGTCGGTACCGCGCGGGGAGGAGAGTAGCTCGGCGCCACCGATCATGGTCGGCTCCCAGTCGAAAATCACCGAGTTGTCGCTCTCACCAATCACCACGGCGTCGCCGGCGCGGGCGCCAGCCTTGAACAGCTCGTCCTCAACGCCCAGGCGGGCCAGGCGGTCCGCCAGGTAGCCGACCGCTTCATCGTTGTTGAAGTCGGTCTGCTGAATCCAACGCTCGGGCTTCTCGCCAATCACGCGGAACAGCGGCTCCAGGTTGCGTTCCTCGCGACGAATAGTGAACTCCTGCTTCTTCTTGTTGCGGAAGCCCTTCGGACGAATCACGGGGGTTTCGACGGTCACGCGCTCGGCCTCCTTCTCGGCGGCGGCACGGGCGGCGCGGTCCTCCTCAACGAGCTTTGCCATCGCGAAGATGAGGGGCTTCAGACCCTCGTGTGAGGCGGTCGAAATCTCGAAGACCTTGAAGCCCATCTCCTCGAACTCGGGGCGCACGAACTCGGCCAGCTCGCGGGCCTCGGGCACGTCAATCTTGTTCAGCACCACGATCTGCGGGCGCTCGTGTAGCGGCACGGTCACACCCGCGGTCGGGTCGACCTCGTAGTTCTGCAGCTCGCCGCGGATCACCTCGAAGTCGCTGATCGGGTCGCGGCCGGGTTCCAGGGTCGCGCAGTCAATCACGTGCACGAGCGCCGAGGAGCGCTCCACGTGACGCAGGAAGCGGTGGCCCAGGCCACGTCCCTCCGATGCACCCTCAATCAGGCCCGGCACATCGGCCACGGTGTAGCGCACATCGCCGGCCTGCACCACGCCCAGGTTCGGGATCAGGGTCGTGAACGGGTAATCCGCAATCTTCGGGCGTGCCGCAGAGATAGCGGCAATCAGCGAGGACTTACCCGCCGAGGGGTAACCCACCAGAGCCACATCCGCGATGGACTTGAGCTCCAACACGATGTCGGCCTCTTCGCCGGGAGTGCCCAGCAGCGCGAAGCCGGGGGCCTTACGCTTCGTCGAGGCCAACGCGGCGTTACCCAGGCCGCCCATACCGCCACGTGCGGCGATGTACTCGTCGCCAACGTGCAGCAGGTCGGCCAGGACATTGCCCTCGCGGTCCTTCACCACGGTGCCCTGCGGCACGGTCAGAATCAGGTCCTCGCCATTAAAGCCGTGGTGCATATCGCCGCGGCCGATGTCACCGTTCGGGGCGTGCTGGTGCGGGCTGTGGTGGTACTCCAGCAGGGTCGTAGTCTGGTTGTCGACGCGCAGAATCACCGCGCCACCATTACCACCGTTACCGCCGTTCGGGCCGCCCAGCGGCTTAAACTTTTCGCGTCGCACGGAGACGCAGCCGTTGCCTCCGCGACCGCCGGAAACATGCAAGACCACGCGGTCCACGAATTCCGCCACGGGTTCTCCTATCTTGGAAAGTCTTCTCTTCGCCACCGCACGGCACACACCAATCATGCTGCGGATGCGGCGGCAGGCGCAGCCGGGTTGGGGCGCGCCTCCTCGCGAGGACCGCACAGCGTGCGGGCTACTCGCGGAATGGGAGTTATAGCGAGAGGGGGTAGACTCGCGCCTACCCCCTCTGCCCTAGCGGTGAGTATTACTCAGCTGCAGCCAGGATGTTAACGACCTTGCGGCCCTTGCGGGTACCGAACTCGACGGTGCCTGCTGCCAGAGCGAACAGGGTGTCGTCGCCACCGCGGCCAACGTTCAGGCCGGGGTGGAAGTGGGTGCCGCGCTGACGAACGATGATCTCGCCTGCGTTGACGGACTGGCCGCCGTAGCGCTTAACACCGAGGTACTGGGGGTTCGAGTCACGACCGTTACGGGTGGAGCTTGCGCCCTTCTTGTGTGCCATTCTGTATTCCTACCTTAGGGTTGAATTCCGGTTCGCTTCGATTACGCGTTGATAGCGGTAATCTTGACGGTGGTCAGCTCAGCGCGGAAGCCCTGACGCTTCTTGTAACCGGTCTTGTTCTTGTACTTCTGAATAACGATCTTCGGACCGCGCAGGTCCTCGACCTTCTCAGCAACAACCTTGGCGGAAGCCAGGGACTTTGCGTCAGCGGTGACCTTGTCACCGTCGACGAGCAGCAGCACGGGCAGCTCGATGGTGCTGCCGGGCTCGCCTGCAACACGGTCAAGGGTAACGAGGTCGCCGACGGAAACCTTCTCCTGGCGGCCGCCAGCGCGTACAATCGCGTATGCCACTATGGGACTCACTTTTCTCGACAACTTGCTTCTTGAATCTCACTCGAATGAGCAGCCTGCGCTTTCATTGCTGTGCGCCCTCCGCCGGTCGAATAACCGCGAGAAGGAGGAACGGCCCGTGCGTTCCGACGGGATTGCCCGCCGGAGCCAACACGCGAGGCTCACCGGTGGTGTCTCTCTCCCGCACGTTCCAACTTCGGCCGAGTACTCGACCGAGCCGAAGACGATGCGGGTGGGAGCGGTGTCTCCCGCTGGCCCTGCGTCGATAGGGCTTCACTGAGATAAACACCAGTCCTTAAGAATACGGCATGAGGGACGGGCCGCGCAATAGAGTCACCTCACCGAAATGTGTGGATGCGGCGTGATGCTCCTCAACCCCGCCTCCCGGCACACTCCCCCGGCACATTCTCGGTAGGCTCCCCTCACGCGCTCCCCCGGCGGGCGAACGGCGGGCGCGAAATAACAAAGCTGAAACGACGAAGGCCCCGGCGGCATGGATTTCTCCACCCGTCGGGGCCTTCGTCAGCTGCGGCTACGCGTGAGCCACGGGGCTAGTCGTCCTTACCCAGGCGCTTAATGTCGGCGGCGGCAACACCGATGCCGAGCATCGTCGGAGCCGAAGCTTCTTCGGCAGCCGGGGCCACATCCGCCACGGATGCGGAAGCCACCACGGAACCGTGAGCGCTCTCGGCGGTATCGACGGTCACGACCTTCGAACCCACGCCGGCGCTCGAAGCGGCGCGGCGGGTGCGGCGCTTACGCGGGGCCGGAGCGGACGACACAACCGTTGCGGGCTGGGCCGGCTTCTGCTCTGCCTTCTCCTGCTGCGGCGCGGCGGGCTCAGCCGAGGGGGCGCCAATCACGCCGGTCACAACCGGGCGGGTACCCTGCTCGCGCTGACCGTTCTGCTCGGCCGACTCGGCGGCGCGGCGTGCGCGGCGACGCGATGCGCGGGGAGTCTCGCGGACATCCTCGATGCGCAGGTCCTCACGCTCAACGCGCTTCGACTCGGCCTTCTTCGGCTCAGAACGCTCGGCGCGCTCCGCACGCTCGGAACGACGCTGGGAGGAACGCTCCTCGCGACCCGGGCGGGAAGATTCACCCTCGGGGCGAGCGATGCGGCCGGCCTTCTGCGAGGCACGGGCCTTCGCCTCACCCGCGCGAATCGCCTCAAAACGATCCGAGGAGCGGCTGAATCGCGGATCCAGCTCGGGATCAACGTGGTGATCCAGCACGCCGGCATCCGAACCCTCCACCGCTGCGATTGCGGTATCGTCCAGCTCACGACGCTTCTCGGAGCGGTTCTTACGGGAGCGGCCCGAGCGGGACTTCTTCTCCTCGCGCTGAGGCTGTTCCTCGTCCTTCTCCACGGCGGCCGCTTCCTCCTCCACGCGGTCGAAGGCGCTGGCCAGCTGCTCCAGGGAGAAGCCGCCCTGCTCGCCAACCCACTGGCCGTCGGTCACATCGGCGACCTTCTGCTCGCGTTCGGCGACCTCAGCGTGGGCCTGCTCGCTCGCCTCGGCGATACCCTGAATCTCCTGCTCCAGGGAGAGCTCAGCGGTCTCGGCGCGACGCGAACGCTTGCGGCGCTTACGCTTCTTGCGGGTCGAGGTGGTCTCCTCCGAACCGCTCTCGTTCTGGACGGAGGCGGCTGCCACGGCGGCCATCGCGTTGCGGCGCTCGGCCTTCTTCGACTCCAGGGCGTCCTGCTTCTGCTGGTCGCGTGAATCCTCGCGGGAGGCCGAACGGGCACGCTTGCGCTCGTTACGGTCGTGGCGGTGAATGAAGTCGGAGGCGCCACCGCTGCGGCCGCTCAGCGGCTGATCGTGAACGATCAGACCGCGGCCGGCGCAGTGCTCGCAGGGCTCCGAGAAGACCTCGAGCAGGCCGGTGCCCAGGCGCTTGCGGGTCATCTGAACCAGACCCAGCGAGGTCACCTCGGTCACCTGGTGCTTGGTGCGGTCACGGCCCAGGCACTCAATCAGTCGACGCAACACCAGGTCGCGGTTCGACTCGAGCACCATATCGATGAAGTCAATCACGATGATGCCGCCGATATCGCGCAGACGTAGCTGACGCACGATCTCCTCGGCCGCCTCCAGGTTGTTCTTGGTGACGGTCTCTTCGAGGTTGCCGCCGCTACCGGTGAACTTACCGGTGTTCACGTCCACCACGGTCATGGCCTCGGTGCGGTCAATCACGAGCGAGCCGCCCGAGGGCAGGTAGACCTTGCGATCCAGCGCCTTAGCCAGCTGCTCGTTGATGCGGTAGTGGTCGAAGAGGTCGTCCTCACCGTCCCACTTCTGCAGGCGCGAAATCAGGTCGGGTGCCACATAGGTCACGTAGGCTTCGATGGAGTCCCAGGCGTCCTGACCCTGAACAATCATCGCGGTGAAGTCCTCGTTGAAGACGTCACGCACGGTCTTAATCATCAGGTCGGGCTCCTGGTAGAGCATCTCGGGGGCCAGCACCTTGCGGGAGTTGGCCTTCTCCTGGATCTCTTCCCACTGCGCGCGCAGGCGGTTAATGTCGTGGGTCAGCTCCTCTTCGGAGGCGCCCTCGGCCGCGGTGCGCACAATCACGCCGGCACCCTCGGGCAGCTTGTCCTTCAGAATCTTCTTCAGGCGCGCACGCTCGGTGTCGGGCAGCTTGCGAGAAATACCGGTCATGGAACCGCCCGGCACGTACACCAGGAAGCGGCCCGGCAGGGAGACCTGGCTGGTCAGGCGGGCACCCTTGTGACCAATCGGGTCCTTGGTGACCTGCACCAGCACCGAATCACCCGGCTTCAGAGCATTCTCAATCTTGCGGGGCACGCCGTCCAGGCCGGTGACGTCCCAGTTGACCTCGCCCGCGTAGAGCACGGCGTTACGGCCGCGTCCAATATCGACGAAGGCGGCCTCCATAGAGGGCAGCACGTTCTGCACCTTGCCCAGGTACACGTTGCCAATCAGGGAGTCCTGCTGGGTCTTCGACACGAAGTGCTCGGCCAGCACGCCGTCCTCGAGCACACCAATCTGGATGCGGCCGTCCTTCTGACGAACCAGCATCTGACGGTCCACGGACTCGCGGCGAGCCAGGAACTCGGCCTCGGTCACGATGTGGCGGCGGCGGCCCAGGGAACGGGACTCGCGACGACGCACGCGCTTGGCCTCCAGGCGGGTGGAGCCGCGCACACCGGTCACGGTGTTGGATGCGTGGGAGTCGGCCAGGCGCGGTGCACGCACCTTGGTGACGGTCTCGACGTCATCCTCAACACCGCCCTCAATCTCGATATCCTCGGTACCGCGGCGGCGGCGACGACGACGGTGGCTGGTGACCTCTGCCTCCGCGGCGGCCTCCTCGCGGCGGCGCTCCATGCGGTCCTTGCGCTTCTGCTCTTCGGCGGCGGCGCGGCGGGCCTCACGCTCGAGCTTGGCGGCCACGGCGAGCTCGCTCAGTTCCTCGGGCTCGGGGGCCACGAACAGCGGCATCGCACCCATGGGGGTGCGCGAGCGTAGCTCCTGCAGCTTCTCGCGCTGCAGGTCGCTCAGGGTCTTAACGGGTTCGGCGGGTTCCTCGGGTGCCTTCTCCTCGGCGGCTTCTTCGACGGCGGAGACCTCGGCCTCGAGCACCTCGGCCACGCCATCGGTTGCGGCGGGCTCCACATCTGCGGAGCTGGCCTCTGCGTTCTCAGCCTGCTTCTCAGCGGCCTCCTCTGCCTCGGCCTCAACCTCGGCTTCCGCGGCGGCTTCGCCCTCAACAAATTCGGCTTCGGCGGTCTCTTCTGCAGCTTCTTCGGCCTTTTCCGCCGTGGTCACCTTCTCGACCTTGGCGACCTCTTCGACCTTGGCAGTCTTCTCGACGGCCTCGACCTTGGCCACCTTCTCAACCTTGGCGACCTCTTCAACCTTCGCCACGCGCTCCTGCGCGGCGGGAGCCTCCGCCGCCTCAGCCTCGGCGGGCTGCTCTTCAGCTGCCGCGAACAGGCTGTTCAGGGTCGAAGCAACCTCGGCCTCGGACACCGCGGGAGCGGCGGCCTTCGGCGCGGGGGCGTGCTTAGCCTTAGCGTTACGCAGATTGGTCAGGCCCGTGGCGATGGCTTCGTCCAGGGGAAGCTCGGGAGCCTTCTCCTTCTTCGGACGTCCCGGGCGGCGACGCTCAGCGGGAGCGGCCTGAGATTCGGAGCTCTGGCGAACATTCTTACGCAGAGTTTCACGGGTTTCTGCGGAGGCGTTCTTCTCCTCCGCGAGGGCGTTCAGCGCCTCAAAAACCCCAAGTTCGACGTTCTTCTCGTCAGACATTAATCTTCTTTCGTCATACCCCGCTCCGCATCGCGAGGATTTTTGACAGCGCGCATACAGCGCAAAGCCTAGTTGCCGTCACCGCGGCTCAAGCCTCTCCCTGCGAGCGCGCATACGTGGGGCGCGGCCCGGGCGCTATCTCTTTCAGCGCCGTCATTCGTGGGGGCGAGCGGGCGGAACGCAACGCGCACCGCAACGGTCACAGCCACCCCGCAATCGAGCACGGCCACGCCCTCCCTGGGCGTCCTGCCGGTCTTCGGGATTCTTCGCCGATGCGGTCCGGTCCGCGCGGTGCGACAGTCATGCTCCGCGGCTTACGGCCGGCGCTTACGGGTACTCTCCCTCGATGCGGTGGTGGGGATCTTCTGCGCGTGCGGGGCGCACAAGACACCGTCTTTCATTATACCCGTACGCAGCCCCCTCGAGGCTACCCGGGATGTGGGCTTAAGAGACGGGCGAAAAACCCGGCGAGGCGCAAGAAAGCCGGACGGCGCGCGTGCACCATCCGGCTTCATTCAAAAATTTTGGAGACACCCGCGCGAAGCGGGGTGCGCATAGGGTGGGATTCCCCCGGTGACCCTGCGGGAATCGCCAAAGAGAGAGGCTAGTCCAGGCCCAGCTCGGCGTCGCGGGCCTCGCGTGCCTGCTGCGCCAGCTTCGGGTCGGTCGGAAGATACTCCGGGCCCGAACCGGTCGCGAAGGGAACCCCCAGGATAAAGACGAAGGGCGAGAGGACCAGCAGGATAACCCACAGCATGGAAAAGTGACCGGCGGTCAGTAGCAGAAGGGCAATCAGGAAAATTACGGCGGCGCCACCCATCGTGGCCATTCCGGCAGTCTTCACGGTTCTCCTCAGTGGGCAAAGGAACGTACCCGTCCATTATACGCACGAGGAACCGCACGTGCGGGGCCCCTCCCCTCGCAGAGGCTGAGACGAGTGCGCATCCGCTCCACTCTATTCGGTGCCGCGGGCGCAGTCACAGGGTGCAGAAACGGGGTGCAGAAAAGCCCCGGCAGCCGGGCTACCGGGGCGTTCCCTTCGGTTCCGAAACCGAGGGGTTACTGCATCATGCCCATGATGACGTCAAAGAAACGAATCACGATGATGCCAAAAATCAGAATCAGCCACAGGCCAATCGCGAACCACGACCAGGCGCGGGCGCTTTCGCGAACCGACGGCGAGGCGGGAATGACGCCAGCCGAGATGTTGCGCACCGTGGTCTTCACGAAGAGGGTGATGGTCATGACCCACACGATCATGCAGAACAGGCAGAGAGCGTTGATATGGAAGGTCGTCTCAAACCACAGCCACATGATGAAGGCCGCCGCGGCACCCAGGCCGATGTTCAGGCAAATCCAGAACCACCGCTTGAACTGTGCCCCGGCCAGAATCGCCGCGCCAATCGTCACCACGATGGAGAAACCGACCAGGCCGATAAAGGGGTTCGGGAAGCCGAAGGCCTCGGCCTGCGGGGTGCGCATGACCGTGCCACAGCTCAGCAGGCCGTTGATGTCGCAGACCGTGGTGTGGCCGGCGTCAACGTAAATCTGCAGGCGCTCGTACACCAGAATGGCAGCGGAGGCCAGGGCGATGAGGCCGGCACAAATCAGCCAGCACCCCAGTCGGCGATCCATGGAGGTCGTCGTTCCCTCCGCTCCCTCCAGCCGACCGGTGTGTTCGTTCTCGGCCTGGGGCGGTTCGGTGGTACTCGATGCGGCGGTACTCATGCGACTCCTTGTGGTAGTTGGTTGACCGTGGTGTGTCACCGTGGTTTGTCCGGAATATGCCGTGCCCCGTTCTACTCGCGGTCCCGGAAGGACCGGAGGCGAGCTCGGGTCGGGTGGTTTCGTCCCGCTGGGCGGGCCCGAGCCGAGGCTTCGGGAACGGGCGATATCCGGTGGTGCACGGAGGCACCCCGGATTCGGCATCTCAACTATCCTAGCCTCTTCCGGCGGTAATCAGTACGTCATCCGACCAATTATTTCGCGATACCGCGCTTTTTTGGTCCGTTCGGGGTCAGACGTAACCGTTTGTTCTCTCTCGCTTCTTTCCCGGGGTCTTCGGGGATTTGGGCCGGCCGGCGACTAGTCGGGCTAGTCCTCCTCGGAGTCCTCGTCGCCGAAGAAATCCTCGGTGTACGAGTCGCCCAGCGGCAGGCCCAGCGAATCCTCCAGCGAAGAACCCTGCCCGGGCTCGCCGCCCAGCTCGGCCATGATGTTGTTCAGCAGCTCATCCGGCTCAGCAGAGGCAGCCGCAGCCGCCGCGGCAGCCAGAGTCGAAGCCGACGCCGCACCCGCAGAACCCGCATATGCACCCTCGGCGGGCAGCTCGTCCGGCAGCTCCTCAGCCTCGGCACCGGGGGTCTTCGCCTCCGCGTGCTTGGCTAGCAGGGTGCGCGCCTCGCCAATCACGGTGATTGAGCCGGTAATCAGCACACCTGCCGACTCCTGCTCGAAGAGAGCGTTCTCCATGGCGGTGGCAATCGCCTCGTCCAGGTGCTCAAACACCTCAACCGAGTCTTCGTCAATGCCAGCATCCAGGGCGAGCTCGTGCAGGCGCTCCGGGGCAATCGCGCGCGGCGAATCCGAGGCCGACAGGTACAGGCGGAACGTGCCATCCGAGGCGTCCACGTATTCCTCGCGCATGGTCTCAAACATGCCCAGGGCGTCCTTCTCCCCCAGGATGCCGACCACGGCGTGCAGGTGCGACAGCTTGAACGCCTCGGTTAGCGCGGCCGCGGAGGCGCGCACGCCGTGCGGGTTGTGGCCCGCATCCAGGATGGTCAACGGCTCGGTACGCACAACCTCCAGGCGGCCCGGCGAGCGCACCGATTCGAAGGCGGCGCGCACGACGTCCTCGGGCAGCTGACGCTGACCGCCGAAGAACGCCTCCACGGCGGCGAGAGCCACCACGGCGTTCTGGGCCTGGTGCGCGCCGTGTAGCGACAGCGGCACGTCCGGGTACTCACCGGCCAGGCCGCGCAGGGTCAGCAGCTGACCGCCGACCGCGAGCTCGCGAGAGACCACGCCAAATTCCACTCCCTCGAAGGCGAAGGATGCTTCCTTCTCGCGAGCGGAGGCGAGCAGCACGTCGGCCGCCTCGGGCTCCTGGACGGCCGATACGAGGAAGCCGCCGGGCTTGATGATGCCGGACTTCTCGGTTGCGATTTCGGCGAGGGTTTCGCCGAGCATATCGGTGTGGTCCAGACCGATCGGGGTGACCACGGAGACCACGCCGTCAGCAACGTTCGTGGAGTCCCAGGTGCCGCCGATACCGACCTCGAGCACCACCACATCCACCGGCTCATCCGCGAAAATCGCGAAGGCAAGCACGGTAACGGACTCGAAGAAGGTCAGGGCGGGCTCGCCACGGGAGGTCATCTCGGCGTCCACAATCCGCAGGTAGGGGGCGATTTCCTCCCAAATGCGCACGAAGGTGGCGTCCGGCACGGGCGCGCCGTTGATGCAGATACGCTCGGTGACGCTTTCGAGGTGCGGGCTGGTAAAGCGGCCCACGCGCAGGTCGTGGCCGAGCAGCAGCGCCTCAATCATGCGGGCGGTGCTGGTCTTGCCGTTCGTGCCGGTGATGTGGATGACCGGCGCGGCACGGTGCACGTCACCCAGGATTTCAACGGCGCGGGCTACCGCGTCCAGGCGCGGTGCCATCTTGTTTTCGGGGGCGCGCGCCAGCAGCTCGCCGTAGACCCGCTCCACGCCCTCAAGGTCGGGAATTGCGGGGTAATTCTTCTCGCTCATTGTTCTCCTCACTGGGATAGCCGGTCGGTGCCGGCAGGGGACCGTCGTGCGGCGGGATAACCGTGCGGCGGGATAGACGACGGGCCGCCCCGCCCAACTATGGGGGCGGGACGGCCGTACGGTTCAGGCGTACTAGGCCTTAGCCACACTGATGGACAGCTCGGGGCCCTCGGTCAGCTTCAGGGACACGGCGAGGGTTTCGCCGGTCACCAATGCCTCGTTGGCGCGCAGGGCCGCCAGGGTCTCCTCGGGTGCCTCGATGGAGAGGTTGATGCGGTCCGCAACGTTCAGGTCGGCGTCCTTACGAGCCTGCTGAATAGCGCGGATGGTGTCGCGGGCGATACCCTCGGCCACCAGCTCGTCGGTCAGCTCGATGTTGAGGACCAGGAAGCCGCCGGGCAGAACAGCCGCGGCGGTGTGCTCAGCACCCTCAGCGTCGGCGTCGACCACGGTCACCAGCTCGTACTCGCCCTCTTCCAGGGCCAGACCGCCGTCCAGAGCCTTCACGCCGACCAGGACGGTACCGTCCTCGGTCACGGTCCAGTCACCGGACTTGGATGCCTTAATGGCGACCTGCACCTGCTTGCCCAGACGCGGGCCAGCGGCGCGAGCGTTCACCTTCAGCTGCTGGGAGATGCCGTAGTCAGCCGGGTCGACGGTGTCGGCGCTGACCAGCTCCACCTGGCGCAGGTTCAGCTCGTCCTCGACGATGGTCGCAAAGTACTCCGCACCCTTCTCGCCGAAGGCGGTGCCCAGGGCTGCGAACTGCTCGGGTGCGATTGCCACGGTCAGCTGCTGCAGCGGCTGGCGCACGCGAATCTTCTTCTCCTTGCGCAGTGCCGAACCGGCAGAGCAGACCTCACGCACGGTCTGCATGAGGGCCAGCAGGTCGGACTCGTCGGCGAAGGCGGATGCCTCGGGCCAGTCGGTCAGGTGCACGGAGCGTTCACCGGTCAGGCCGCGGTAGATTTCCTCGCTGCTGAGCGGCAGCAGGGATGCGGCAACCTTCGACACGGTTACCAGCGCGGTGTACAGGGTGTCGAACGCGTCGGTGTCCTCGTTGAAGAAGCGCTCGCGGGAGCGGCGCACGTACCAGTTGGTCAGTGCGTCGGCGTACTGGCGCAGGGATTCGCAGGCGTTCCAGATGTCGTAGGAGTCCATCGCTGCGGTGACCTGCTCGATGAGTTCGCGGGTCTTGCCGAGGATGAAGCGGTCCATCACGTGCTGCGAGTCGTACTTGAGCTTGGCGCTGTAGCCCTCACCGTTGTTGGCGGCGTTAGCGTACAGGGCGAAGAAGTGGTAGACGTTCCACAGCGGCAGCATGACCTGGCGAACACCCTCGCGGATGCCCTGCTCGGTCACGATCAGGTTGCCGCCGCGCAGAATCGGGGAGGACATCAGGAACCAGCGCATCGCGTCGGATCCGTCGCGGTCGAGGACCTCGGAGACGTCCGGGTAGTTGCGCAGCGACTTGGACATCTTCTGACCGTCCGAGCCGAGCACAATACCGTGGCTGATGACGTTCTTGAACGCGGGGCGGTCGAAGAGCGCGGTGGCCAGCACGTGCAGCACGTAGAACCAGCCGCGGGTCTGACCGATGTACTCGACGATGAAGTCTGCCGGGTAGTGGTTCTCGAACCATTCCTGATTCTCGAAGGGGTAGTGCACCTGTGCGTAGGGCATGGATCCGGAGTCGAACCAGACGTCGAGCACGTCTTCCACACGGCGCATGGTGGACTTGCCGGTCGGGTCGTCCGGGTTCGGGCGGGTCAGCTCGTCGATGTACGGGCGGTGCAGGTCGGGCTCGCCGTCCTTGTTCAGGGGCAGGCGGCCGAAGTCTGCCTTGAGCTCTTCGAGGGAGCCGTACACGTCGATGCGCGGGTAGTTCGGGTCGTCCGAAACCCACACGGGAATCGGGGAGCCCCAGAAGCGGTTACGCGAGATGGACCAGTCGCGTGCGTTCTCAACCCACTTACCGAACTGGCCGTACTTCACGTTTTCCGGGATCCAGTTAATCTGCTTATTCAGCTCGTACATGCGGTCCTTGAAGTCGGTGACCTTCACGTACCAGGAGGTGATTGCACGGTAGATGAGCGGGGTGCGGCAGCGCCAGCAGTGCGGGTAGGAGTGCACGTAGGACTTCTCGCGGATCAGCGTATCGTCTGCCTTGAGGGCGTTGATAATGGTGCGGTTCGCGTCGAATGCCTGCACGCCTGCGATCTCTGCCAGGGCGGTGGAGCCGGAGGCGGTGGGCTCGGCGAAGAGGTTCAGGAACTTTGCGCCTTCGTCGAGGGAGAGGATCACGGGGATGCCGTAGCCCTCACAGACCTTCTGGTCGTCTTCACCGTAGGCGGGTGCCTGGTGGACGATACCGGTACCGTCACCGGTGGTGACGTAGTCGGCGACCAGGATCTGCCAGGAGGTTTCGGTGCCCCACTTTTCGGCGTCTGCGAAGTAGTCCCACAGCGGGGTGTAGCGCACGTGCTCGAGCTGGGAGCCGGTGTAGCGTGCGGTGACGGCTGCGTCTGCGTCCTTTTCGGGCTGGTCGCCTTCGTAGCCGAGGTCCTTGGCGTAGGAGCTGAGCAGGTCGGAGGCAATCAGGAAGGAGCGGCCCTCGAACTTGCCTGCGCCGGGTACGACGGAGTATTCGATCTCGGGTCCGACGGCGAGTGCCTGGTTGGTGGGCAGGGTCCAGGGGGTGGTGGTCCATGCGAGTGCTTCAACGCCGTCGAGTTCCGCGGCGACCTTCTCGTCGGCACCGAGGGCGGTGTCTGCGGTGAGGCGGAATGCGACGGTGACGGTCTGGTCCTGGCGGTCCTTGTACACGTCGTCATCCATGCGTAGCTCGTGGTTGGAGAGAGGAGTCTCGTCCTTCCAGCAGTAGGGCAGCACGCGGAAGCCCTGGTAGGTCAGGCCCTTGTCGTAGAGGCGCTTGAACGCCCAGATGACGGACTCCATGTACTCAACGTTCAGGGTCTTGTAGTCGTTTTCGAAGTCGACCCAGCGTGCCTGGCGGGTGACGTACTTTTCCCACTCGTTGGTGTACTTGAGCACGGAGGCGCGGGCGGCATCGTTGAAGTTGTCGATGCCCATTTCGAGGATTTCGCGCTTGTCGGTCATGCCGAGCTGCTTCATGGCCTCGAGCTCTGCGGGCAGGCCGTGGGTGTCCCAACCGAAGCGGCGTTCTACCTTGTGGCCGCGCTGGGTCTGGTAGCGGGCGACGAGGTCCTTGGCGTAGCCGGTGAGCAGGTGGCCGTAGTGGGGCAGGCCGTTGGCGAAGGGAGGGCCGTCGTAGAAGACGAACTCGTTCTCGCCGTTTTTACCGGCGGGGCGGTTCGCGATGGATGCGGCGAAGGTATTGTCCTTCTTCCAGTAGTCGAGGACCGCTTCTTCGAGTGCGGGGAACTTGGGCGATGCGGTGACGCCGCTTCCTGCGGCTTCGAAGGCACTCGCCTTGGGATATACGTTAGACATTGGGTGCGCCCTTATCTTGTTGTTCTCATCGTTGAGGCAACGGGCGCGGTACGCGGGTGCGTGCACTCGTCGCCTCTCAGCCGGTGAGGGTTGACATGACGGGTGCAAGGACGCCTGGGCATCGCTGACCTGCCGGGCTGTGCCGGGGCTTAGGATGCGGCGCGGTACCACCTTGCTTACTGAGTTAACCAGCTCAACGCACCGAACCCTTCCGGGGCTGCGTGGCGTCGCGTGTCCGCGATGCCTAGCCACCGGAAGAGCGGCGCGTTGGGCGGGTATCAGTCGCTTATTACAGCTATATCGGGCTTAACCGTCCGGTTCTACTGGGACTACATCTCTTCCGCTAAGACGCCCTCGCCGCAGCGATTGACGGGCGCCCGCAGGTGCGGTCCGTTCTTCCGAATTGCTCGCCGGTGATGGCCGGGTCGTTGCAAACACTAATAGTTTATGTGGCTTTTGGCTCCGAATGCAACCCCGATCGGTGTGGGTTTGAACGCCTTCACTCCCCTACTGTCCCCACGGGGTCCGGGGAATAGACGGGTCACTCTTCCGCGAGTTTCCGAGCCCCGAGGGTCCTTATTAGACCCCCGCGAGCCGCGTACTCGGATGTGTCACCCAATGTATGTTTTTGCATCGACGCATTGTGGCTTTAAGTTGGTTTTGAATTTTGGTATCGAATTTTTGAAAGCACCTTTCGGGCGACCACAAGATATTGGGTTGAGAAGAAGACTCGTCCACTAGATATTCATCTCGCGAATTTTTTCGCCCCTCCACCCCCGGTGTGGGAACTAATTCTTGCGACCCACGGGGTGATGTATAGCGAGTGAATAGAGTGCATATTCGGGGATTGCAGAGCGATTTTCCTTGGCTAATTAGCCCGTTTTCTTCGCCCATTCGATAGATTCCAGACCCTCCCAAGGGAGAGTTACGCGTCCCACTCACCCTGTCTCATTGCCAGAAATTTAGTCACTCCTCCAGAGGGTCCAGGTCTTAAATGTGATATAAATCATGTTCTCCAACGTGCTTCGCACCCGCCTATCACCTCCCCCACTCCCGTCATCGTGATGCAATCTCGGCACCCTGGAATCGACTACCGCCACCTGGGCTCAAAATTCTCCCAGGGATTACCAAGGCTTAATTTCATGCATTTTGAACTCATTTAATATAAGATAATTCGTATATACATCAATGATGATTCTAGGGGTTCTGTCATGAGGAACCCGTCAAAGCTGACGGTTCCAGACCTGCACGAGCTGGATTAGTGCAAGCCGTAACGGCGCACATCCCCCGGTTTCATCGTTGATTCATGCGTGCGCCCCGTCCCAACGGCAGAGCACGCCCAATGCACCTTCCGGCCTTCCGGTTACGCAGCCGGGTTTGTCCCGCGCGAACCACCCCTATCACGAATACAACCACGCACCCACCCCGCGCGTCCCGGAATCTGAGGATGCACTCGTTGAGGGTTGGGAAAAATATCCGGGCCCTTTGAAGTTGACCGGCGAGTATCAGCCGGCCACTTCATCCGCCCCGGCGCAGAACGTGCCCAAGCCCCTCAAGACTGTTCCCCACCGTGACGAACCGACTTTCGAGGGTGCCTACGAGACGTTGCGTGCGTACTATAGCGCCCTCATCACCACGCTTAAGGATGGACACTACGCGTCTCAGGCGGTGGAGCTGATTCATCCAGAAGATCGAAGTGCTATCGCTGAGATTAACGCGGTCAAGGAACTCTACGAGCAGAAGGGCTGGTACATGGAGTTCACCTGTAGCATTTCGATGCAGAAGACGGAGCCGGTGGGCGCGGTGAAGGACGGCGACGGGTACGTGGTGATTTATGTTGATGCCGAGTACTCAGCCACCGCCGTTCACCAGCCCGACGGCACCGAACGCAAGATACCGGCGATTACTCAGGTAGCCATTCCGCACGTGATGCTCTACACCGAGGGTAAGTGGTGGAGGATTAGCGTCCCCTACATGAACGAGCGTCTAGGAACCGGTTCGGATTCTTCCGGCAGCTCCGGCGATTCTCACGGACCCTCCGGTGTCTAGGGCCGCTTGATTCCGGGTGATTCGCATTGGGTAGGTTCAGTATCTGTTCCTCCCCGAGTTCGGGTTAGCGTGCACTTAAAGATAACGTTCAGGGTTTTTTGACGAACCTTTCAAACGGGTCACTTATAGTCGAACCCGGATGCTCCCCCGCGTTCCTCGCACCGAGGTTTTGGGGCCGAGCATCCGGGTATATCCGTACCGCGCACCATACGACAGGACCCCCGCAATACCGGCGTACACACAAACGCCGCACCACGCGGGCCTACATCAGGAGGCCACGATGTCTTTCCTCAATCAAGCACCCAGCCGACGCAATATCCTTCTGGGCGGTATTGGCCTTGCCGCTCTTGCCCTGGCCGGATGCGCCAAGGATGTCCGTCCGCTTGCCGACGGGTCGGCTTCCCCCACTGACTCGCCCAGCGGTTCTTCCAGCACCTCTCCCAGCTCTTCCGACAGCGCGTCCGCTTCGGCTTCTTCCAGCGCCTCGGGCAGCACCCGAATCATCCCCGAGGATGAATACCTCAAGGATAGTGACAAGTACCTCGGTCCCCTGAAGTACGAGTACAAGGAGCTGTCGAACAAGTACGTCGAGGCCACCGATACCTCCCCCGCGAAGAACGTCCCCACCCCGGTCATCGATCAGACGGCGCGGCGCACCAACACCCTCGAGGGCGCCTACAAGACCCTGTGCGCCTATCAGAGTTCTTACGTCTACCTCATGCGTACCGGCACGATTGAGTACGCTATCAACCTCATGAACAAGGACGATACCAAGCTCAGCGCCGAGCTTCTCAACGTCCACACCCTGTATTCTAAGGGCGGTTGGGTCAAGGGCTACGAGAATAAGATGAGTATTCTCTCGGAGTACAGGACGCGCGCTTACGCCTCGACTGAGCTGAGCGCGGTGTCCTTCCCCTGCGAAGACTGGGCGAGCGAGTTTACGACCTATCAGAACGGCTCGAGCCAGGTTCAGGAGGCAAGCACGATTCAGGTTCCCGTGATTCTGGTCTTTGACCAGGGTAAGTGGAACGTGACCAGCGCGGAATTTTTCAGGTCTGAATACAGCGAACGCTTCAAGAAGATTTTCGCTGGTTCCGGTGGTTCCTCTTCGAGTTCCTCCGGTGGCTCATATTCCGGTACCGGAGTCTACGCCTGCGCTGGTGACGATTGTGACGCAACCAATTGCACGGCCAATTATGCCGAGCGAACGGAAGCCCGTGTTAAGCCCCCCAGTCCGGCAGCCGGCCCACGCGCGCGTTCCGAACATGACGATAGCCCCGCGTCCCTGACAACTAGGAAAACCAGGGATGCGGGGCTATGCCTTGATGTCTCACGCTCCTCCCCCGCGGCGGGCATCGCACCGGGAGTACAAACGGAGCATGAACACAGCGGAACGTTACGAGGTGGCACGCTCGCGCAGACGCTCGTGAACCTCGCTCACGAAACGGTTCTGATCATCGCGGGCGTAGTACACGACCTCGCCAATCACGGTGATGGCGGGCGGCTTCACTCGGGCGCAATCGGCCTTCGCATTCTCCAGGGTCGTCACGGTAACCCGCTCGTTCTCGGAGAACCCGTTTTCGATGGTCGCCAACGGCATCTCGCCCTCAATCCCACGAGAGAGCAGAGACGCCACCGTATCGGGCAGGGTGCGCACGCCCATCAGCAATACCACGGTGCCGGAGGCACGCAGAGTTGCCTCGACCGCAGCCAGGTCATCCTCAGAAAGACCCGAATGGCCGGATACCACGGTGAAGATTGAGGACACACGGCGCAGGGTCACCGGGATACCAGCACGTCCGGGAACGGCGATAGCGCTGGTGATGCCGGGAATCACATCGGCCTCAAGGCCCGCCGCGATGCACGCATCCAGCTCTTCGGCGCCGCGACCGTACACGTACGGGTCGCCGCCCTTCAGACGCACCACGGTCTTACCCGAAAGCGCGTAGTCAATCATGAGCTGCTGGATGCGGGACTGCGGAACAGCGTGCTTACCGGGCACCTTGCCCACATCGACGATGAGGGCGTTGGGGGCGTACTCGCCGTATTCCTGCGGGGCGAGGTGATCCAGCAGGACCACGTCCGCCTCACCCAGAGCACGCACAGCGCGCAGGGTCAGCAGGTCGACGGCGCCGGGGCCGCCACCGACAATGTAGACCTTGCCGGGGTGCTCGGCGCGCTCACCGGGCAGGGCGATACCGCGCTCGGTCACGCTGTCATCTAGGCTGTGACCGGGCGCCCCGCCCGCGAGCACCTCGTCAATCGTGGCGAACTCGCGGGGCGGGAACGGCGGAATCTTCGGGCCCATACTAGGCTGCCGGAACCGGGTTGAGGTCACTGGGATTACCCACGGGAATCTTGGTACCGGTCACCAGAACGGTGTTGGACTCGCCAGCCTTGACAGCCGCAATCTCCTCGGGGGTTGCGGGGCGAATCTGCTCGCGCTCCAGCACGAACAGGTGCGATGCCTCGTCGCTGCCGTTGGGCTCGTTGATGAAGGCGCGGAAGCGGCGCAGACGACGCTCGTCCTTCAGGGTTGCGGCCCACTCGTCCTCGTAGGAATCCACGTGACGCTGCATGTCGCGCTCGAGGTCCTCGCACACACCCAGGGAGTCCTCGATGAGGACGGACTGCAGGTGTGCCAGACCGTCGCCGTGCTCCTCGTCCAGGTCCTCAAGCCAGCGAGCGGTACGCTGCAGCTTGTCCGCGGTACGGATGTAGTACATCAGGTAGCGGTCGATGTAGCGCACGACATCCTCGCTGGAAGCGTCCTTGACGAAGAGGCGGCCGTGGGCGGGGGTTGCGCCACCGTTACCACCCAGGTACAGGTTCCAGCCGTTGCTGGTTGCAATCAGACCGACGTCCTTGCCCTGAGCCTCGGCACACTCGCGGTTACAACCGGAGACACCGAACTTGAACTTGTGCGGGGAGCGCAGGCCGCGGTAGCGGTTCTCCAGGTGGATTGCCATACCGACGGAGTCCTGAACGCCGAAGCGGCACCAGCTCGAGCCCAGGCAGGACTTCACGTTACGCAGGGACTTACCGTAGGCCTGACCGGATTCGAAGCCGGCGTCGACCAGGCGCTCCCAGATGTAGGGCAGCTGCTCGAGGCGGGCACCGTACATACCGATACGCTGTGCACCGGTGATCTTGGTGTACAGGCCGAACTCCTCGGCAACCTCGGCGATGACGGCCAGCTTCTTGGCGGGAATCTCACCGGCGGGAATACGCGGGACGACGGAGTAAGTGCCGTCCTTCTGCATGTTCGCCAGTGCGCGGTCGTTGGTCTCCTGCAGACCACCGCGGCCGGAGTCCAGCACGTAGGAGTTGCGGAAGGAGGAGAGGATCGATGCAACGGTCGGCTTACAGATGGCACAGCCGTCGCCGCCGTGACCGAAGCGAGCAATCACGGAGTCGAAGTCGTCCAGGTTGGTCAGACGCACGGCCTCGGCCAGCTCCGCGCGGGAGAAGTCGAAGTGCTCACACAGGGCCTTGGAGACGGTCAGGCCCATCTTCTTCATCTGCTGCTCGAGGGTCTTCTGCAGCATGGGCACGCAGGAACCACACTGGGTACCGGCCGTGGTGCAGGCCTTCAGGGATGCCACGTCGTGGTTACCGTCAACGATGGCCTCACGCACGGTGCCGAAGCTGATGTTGTTGCAGGAACACAGGATTGCGTCGTCGGGCAGTTCGGTGTCGGGGATGCCGTCGCCGCCGCCAGCTGCGGTCAGGTAGACGTTCGGCTCGGCGGGCAGCTCGCGACCCAGCAGGGGCTTCAGGGAGTCGAAGGGGGCGGTGTCACCGACGAACACGCCACCCAGCAGGGTCTTGGCGTCGCCGCTGGTCACGATCTTCTGGTACATGCCGCGAGCGGGGTCAGCGAACAGAACCTCGAGGCAGCCCTCGGTGGTACCGCGGCGGTCACCGAAGCCGGCCACCTGAACGCCGGAGAACTTCAGCTTGGTGGCGATGTCGAATTCCTCGACCTTTGCCTCTTCGTTGTCGTTGAGCAGGTTGGCTGCCACGGCGTCGGCCATAGCGTTAGCCGGTGCAACCAGACCCCAGGTGCGGCCCAGCACGCAAGCAACCTCACCGATAGCCCAGATGTGCTCGTCGGAGGTGTGGCAGGCGTCGTTGACGACGATACCGCCGCGCTCGCCAATGTGCATGTCGGCGGCACGAGCCAGCTCGTCATTGGGGCGAATACCGGCACCGAAGACCACCATGTCGGCGGGCAGGGTGCGGATGTTAGCGTCCTCGGAGGGAGAGTCTGCGATGGAGACGGAGACGACGTTACCGTCGGCATCCTTGTTGATACCGGAAATGAACACGCCGGTCTCAATATCAATGCCGGTTGCCTTGATCTGGGCGTTCACGGCGTAACCGCCGCCCTGGTCCACCTCGACGGAGAGCAGCCAGGGAGCCACGTCCAGAATGGTGGGCTCCGCGCCGAGTTCCTTCAGGCCCTCAGCAGCCTCGAGACCGAGCAGACCACCACCGACAACGATGCCGCGGGGTGCGCGGCCCAGGGTGGACTGCAGGCGGTTGACCTCGGAAACCATGTTCTTCACATCATCAACGGTGCGGAAGACGTGTGCTGCGTCCGAGTTGAGAATGGGGATGCGAACCGCGCGGGAACCGGTTGCAAAAATCAGAACGTCGTAGGGGTACTCGTTACCCTCGGTGTCGGTGACGACGCGGCGGTTACGGTCCAGCTTCTCGGCATGGCAGTTGTTGACCAGGTTGATGTTCTCAGCGTTCCACAGCTCCGGATCGCCGAGGGTCAGATCCTTCTCGGGGTCCTTGAAGAGCTGCTCAATGGCAACGCGGTCGTAAGGGGTGTAGGGCTCATCGTTCAGCACGGTGATGGTGTCTGCGGCACGACCGGCTGCCTCTGCGCCCTCGTGGTATGCGCGAACAAAACGCCATGCGGCGGGTCCTGCACCGACAACGAGAATGTTGCGGGGGGTGTTCGACATGGATTTTCCTTTCCTAGTTTGCGATGCGATAGCTCTGCATCCTCGCCGTGGGCGGCGATTATGTCCCTGGGATTCGTCCCGTAACTTATTTGCGGCGCACATGCCGCAACACGGAAATCCCGGATTTGCCAAGATAAGGGGGTCGTACCGACGGAGCGCAAGGCCCCGCGAAACCTCTTATCTTCTGCAACTCCTGAAAATTACGAAACATTTTTGTGTGGGATTATGTTGTTTTCTTCAGGTGCCCAAAAATGATTCCGAGCTACGACTTTCATCGTACATGGTAGCGCAGGGTACGGATAGCCAAAATCAGCATTTTGTGAGAAAAAATTCTGAAAAACTTCCGCGAAATAACAGCCCAGATGAGGGCATACACACCTCCGGCGGCAGCGGATTTAGGTAAGGCTAATCTATAAAATTTAGGGTTGTATTTTAGGGTGAAAATAACCTTTAGCTTTCTCGCGCGCCCCATTTCCCAATGTGGGTTTCATAGGGTAAACTCCAAACAAAGAACACGTGAATCGCAATTACGCCCAAACCGTGATTGATCTCGCCTCCGCGCGACACACACCGTTTCGAAAGGAAAACCCCATGGCCGATAACTGGGTCCGCATCTGCGCCGAATCCGATCTTGAAGAGAACTGGGGCGAAGTCGCCCTGGTCGACAACCATCAGTACGCCATCTACAAGACCAAGCACGGCATCTACGCCAGCGATCACCTCGACCCGCACAGCCAGGCACTCGTTCTGGCCCGCGGCATTATCGGCGAGAAGAACGGCCACTCCACCATCACCTCCCCCCTCTACAAGGAGGTCTACGACCTGACCAACGGTGAGTGCCTCTCGGACTCCTCCTACTCCCTCAACGTGTACCCCGTTGAAGTCCGCGACGGCGACGTCTACCTGCTGGCCAACTAATTCGGACAGCTCATAGACAATTCAAAATTAACGAAAGGCCCCCGCTTCCTCTGAGGAAGCGGGGGCCTTTCGCGCGGAACGAGCCCAAATTAGTTCTTAGGCGGCAAGCGCCTCATCCATGCGATCGACAAAGCACTCTGCCACAACCCTGGCGGACGCAGGGTCCTGTGCGTTCACCAGCGGCGCGGCGACCTTCACCGGCAGGCCCGTCGAAGCGGCGTCACGGCGCATCTTACCGGCAAAGAAACCCTCCGCCAGCAGGTAGGTTGCGGCGTACTCTGGCTTATACTCGGCCACCACCTCGTGGAACTTCGGATCGATGGAAGCGATAAAACCGTGCTGAACCTGGGTTCCCAAGGCCTCGGAGAGCAGCTCGGCGGCACGCTCCATATCGGCGCGGCCATCGGCGCGGGAGGAGCCGGCGGCGCCCTGCACCACGACGGAACCGTTCTCGGGGGTCCAGCCGGCCTCTTCAAGGCGGGTCCGAGCCAGGCGAGCAAGGCGGGAATCGGGGCCAAGAGACTCAGCGATTACGATACGTTCGATGCCGCTCGCGCGGGCTGCCCGGCGCAGGTCCACCTGGGTATGGAACCCGGTAGAGAGCAGAATCGGGACAATAACGCAGGGCTCGTCCTTGGGCAGAGCCGCCGCGGCATCATCCACGCTGGGCGATTCGACATCAACATAAGCCTCGTGCACGCGGTATTCCACGCCGTCAGTACGCTGGTCCAGCAGGGAACGCACCTGTTCGCGAATCAGGGCGATGGCTTCACGGCCGACAGCGGAGTCGGTACCGTGAGAGGTCGCGAGAACATTCAAAACAGTCATGCTCCCATTGTAAAAAATTCCCGGGGCAAAATGCCCGGCCCACACAAATTTATGAGCCACAAAAGCCCCCGCTCCCCCACTCAAATCGAGTGAGACAGCGGGGGCTGGTGAGGGCAAACTCGAGGCCCGAAAGCAGTTGAGGTGACAACACTGCTGAGCGCCCACGCCCGGCGAGTCACCGGCGTGAACCGGAATTTACACCCCGTCGCCCTCAGCTCCTGAAAGCCTTATTTGCGGCGCGAGGAGTGGGCCCAGGTCATACCCAAAGAGCCCAGAACCATTCCACCACCAATGGCCAATAGTACGGCCAGTGCGGATGAGGAGGCCATCATGCCATGGGCCAAGTCGGCTTCTGAGGCCTTCACCCCGTCACGGCCCTTCTGCTCGGAACGCACCTGCGAGGAGGAACCATCCAGCGTCGAAGGCCGTCGCGATTGGGTAGCGGGCTCGGTTTCTGAGGGCGCGCTCGTACGAGCGGTAGCCTGCTCGTCCTGTGCATCGCGTGTGCGGTAGCCTAGCGCAGATGAAGAAGAGGCAGCGGGGCGGGCAACGGCCTCCGTCCCCTCTTCGACAGAGATGGTGGGGTCCTTCCGGTCCCCGGCCAGGGCGGTTGCAGAACGTACGCCTCGGGTCTTCGTCTTATTCCCGTCACCAGCCACTTTCACGGCATTCTGCTCCTCACCGCTCGAGGCCGTTGAGGGGGCCGCAGAAGAGGTGCCAGCCACTGCGGAGGATGAAGAATCCGAGGAATCATCAGTGGAGGTGTCGTCGCTTTCACCCTGGGAATTTCCGGTATTGTTACTTCCTCGAGAAACGGTGAAGCGTACCGTGCTGACCTGGACATCTCCACCGCTGGTGGCGTCTATTGCCACTACCAAGTAGGTGCGACCGGTCTGCAGGGAGGCGCCGGGTACACCCAGCACCGCCTCAAAGCTTCCGGAGGAGAGGTCCGAAGGGTTCACCCTCACAATAGCTAGGGCGTCACCCACCGTACGCCCATCACTGTCGAGCTCCATGAGCATCAGGTCATACCCGTTGTCATTCGTTGCAAAGTTCTTGCCGCGCACCGTAACGGGCTTTACCGAATCGCTCGAGTTAACCTGGGAGTTCTGGATTGTCAGGCGAGGACTGTCTCGGTGATTCTGCCTACTTGCCTGAGCCTCGATCTTTTCGGAGCTAATCAGCTGAATATGCTCCGGTTCCTTTGTGACGTTCGGGGACTGGGTCACCACCGGCTGAGGAGTGGGGGCTACGGTAGAAGGAATATGCGTGGGGCTGGGCTGCGGTGAGGGAGACTCCGGGGTGTCTTTCTTCTCTACCGGTGTGGAGTCGGTTGCCGAGGGGCCCTTCGAGGACGCATCCTCACCGTGGGGCGGGGTAACTCCCGGCTGAGTAGAATACCGAGGATCGGAGGGAACCTCCACCAGGGTGTCGCGATCTCGCGCCAGAAAATCTACGCGCGTGATACCGTAGGCCGCATCCGTCAGGGTGATGGCGTAGAACGTTCCCTCAGCGGGCAAATCAAGCAGAAGCGCTACTTCCCCGGGGGAACCCCCTTCGGTCGGGGAGACAGAACGGTGGGTGCATTCCTCCGTCGACGTGCACGAAGTAACTTCTACCAGCACGCTCTCGGCAGATATTCCCTGAGGAAAACCCGACCAAACGAGCAGGGCAACACCGTTCTCACGGTGAATGGTCAGGTTAATATCACCCTCGTTAGGGTCATCGAAGTCGACGTTCGATTCCCCCTCGCGACGTTGCGTTATGGGGGCGTCCGAGTCGCCTACTCCAGCGACATCGTGTAAAGAGGGCGTAGGGTCGGCAACAGTATCGACGGCCATGGATGGGGCAAGCACCCCACTCTGCAGTCCCGCAGCAAGGGTCGCAACGGCAACTACACGGCGTTTTATAGATAATGTGCTCATGCAATGTGTCTTTTCGTGGTGTTTAACGAGGTGCTCCCACCCCCCGATTATTCTTCCAATCCCACACGGGGTAATCGACCGAGCCCTGGACAGAGTATCTATCCGGTGGCGTCCACGCCATACGACCACTGAGATGTGGGGTCAGGGTAAGGAGGAGTCCACGTCTATATATCGGCTTCCTCAACCCTATCATGAACTCCGAGGTTTATTCACTCAAGGGTATTTTGACTCCCCTAAACGCTGTCTTTACGCTCGGGGGAGTCGGCAAGTCCCGTAGATGCTTACCGGCGGAATACCCGAGACAGGGAGAAGGCATTCCTCCGAATGGCCATCCATACGGCGCCCGCCACCAGGCCCAATCCCACCAGTCCTACGGTCCAGAAGGTCACCCTATAGTCGGAGGCTTCCTCCATAACGTGTTCCGAAGAGGACGCCGCTTTCACGCCTTCCTGCTGCCCCGCGGTCGATTCGGAGTGCACCTGAGAGATAGGGGCGTTAACCTCAGCGGAACGGGAATTACCTTCCGTCTGACGGGTGGGGGTTAGTCCCTTGGCGCCGTCGGTAGGGGTCAGGGGCTGCGCGGCAGATGCCGATCCGCTCTTTACGGAGGCGCCGTCCTCCCCATTAGGCATTGCGGTATCGGACCCCGCGGCGTATGCCGAGGTCAGGGGTGACTGCCCGGCGGATGCATTGGTCTGGGGCGCCATAGTGCGCGCTTGCGCCAGAGCCTGAAGTCCCTGCTGACGGCGCTCGGCACGCGCCTGACTCTCACGGGTTGCGGTGGAATCGGCCCCGCTAGAACGGGAAGCGTTCGAGCTACCGTCGGTTGCGTTAGAAGAAGCATGAGAGGAGGCGTTCGCAGAGTTGTCGCTCTTCGCGGTAGTGGACGTTGAAGTAGCGCCCGTTTCATCGCGGCGAGTGGCGGAGGAATCCGCGGTATCCTGCGATTTCCCGGCACTCACCTTAAACCGAACCGAGGCCACAGCGGTGTCGTTGTTCTGCTCATCGACGTACACCAGGTACGCGGTATAGACCGAATCGGTCTTGAGAAGCGACCCCGGAACGCCAACAGCCACCTCGAGTTCTCCTCCAACGATGTGTGCAGCGTCCACGTGCGTGTACGAGACGGCATCGCCTCGGGGATTACCCTGCATATCGGTCTCAAGGACCATCAGGTCGTACCCGTTCTCTCGGGCGGGCAGGTTCTTTCCGACAACGGTCACGGGCTTCGTCTCTGCGTCAGAACGCAGCTCGGCGTAGCGAACGTTCAGCGTTGGAGCGTTCAGGTTCGCGTTGTCTCGGGAGGCGGTCAGGCCTCCGGGTACCTCGCTCACGATCTGAGTGCCGCGCTCCAGGCCGCCTGCTGCTTTCGGGGTAGGCGAAATCGAGGGCTGCGGATGACGGGCCTCTTCACGCGCTTTATCCAGGATATTCTGCGTTTCGTCGTCAAGACGGATTCCCGACGAATCACTGTCGACGTCCCCGTCACCGACAGGAACGATATGGGGAATAAGCGAACCGGCAGTAATTTTGAACTCCCCGTATCCCTCATCGAAGCTGTCCGTGTCGAGGACGGAGATGGTGTAGTAGCCTTCCTTCGGCGTACTCGGTAGCGTGAGCGTCAGAAGGGTAGAGCCGTCCTGGGCTTTCACTGCGCTCAGCTGCTGGGGAGTATAGGTGACTACCTCTCCGGATGCTTTACCGGAGACGGTGTAGTACTGAACGGCCACGAGATAGCGGCTCGAATCATTGATGTACTTCTCTTCGTAGAGAGGTTGCAGATTGAGGGTCACCCGGTTCTGTTCCACAGAATGAATTAGAACCTCAAGCGTATCGAGTTCAAGGTTGAAATCTTGCGAGGGACAATTCTGAGGATTCTCCGAATTGAGAATAGTAATAATACACTGCTGATCGACAGAAAAACCGGTTCCCTCCACCGCGGAAGCATTGGGTAACACAAACATACCCGTAGTTGCTAAAACGGAAAGCGTCAGGGCGCGGAAAGTTCGAGGTCGTTGAGTGATCATGATAGTGCCATTTCAATCGAAGCGGACGCACAACCTGCTGATAAGGAGTAGCTCACCACAAGCCCCTCTAACGCAATAATTATGCGTGCCGGTACATCGGTTACATCCCAGCCTAACACGAGTATTAAGATTTTAAATTCATTGCATTTGCGTGCTTATTGTTAGGCAGTATATGCACCTCAGAGTAAAACACTGTATGGCCACCCCTAAAAACATCGTTATCGAAAAATACGAATGTTTAGAGGGAAGGTCGAACACCCCGCAAACAATTATTTCAATCGCCATAAAAGCCCAGGTGCACGACATATAGTGTCCAATCCAAGCCCTGAACACAGGCCATTCACGGTGTTATAACGTATAAACGTTCGCGTCGGGGGCCCACAAATCCACCTCTTATAAACCATCAAAATCATTTACACGCCATACAAGATTTGATAAAAACCCATTGCATAATGCGACACACATCTCACATAATGCAAAGACGCCCCGAGGTCGGTAATGCTACGCATCACCGCCACGGGGCGCCCTTCGAGGTAAATGCTCTGCTCCCCCCGCGCCTATGCGTTCGCGTCCATCGTCTCAGTTGCCGCTACTTCAGCAGAGGCCTCCGCCCGACGACGATACCGGTTCACCACCACGGCGCTACCCACGAAGACAACCGAACCGGCCAGCGCAATTCCCAGCGGCACGGTACCATCCGGCAGGGGTACATCTTCCGAAGCGCTTGCCTCCAGTTTCTGAGAATCGGAACCACCGCGAGCTTTCGTGCTTCGCGTATAGAACCCGTCGGAGCTCAGGCGAGAACCTTCCCGTGCAGCAGGGGCAACGCTCTCAGCGCTTCCCGCTGACGCCTGATACCCCATCAGATTCACGATGGTGCGTCCGCCAATAAAGGCTGCGTATCCCGACATAACCGGGGTGACATTCGATGCGGTAACGGGGTTACTCGTGACCGCATGAGCCTGCGGGGTTGCCCGCGCAGCCGAGGCATGGGCATGAGCGACATGATTCAGAGCGACATCTGTCGAAGGAATATGGGGAACGGTTTCCCCAGTGATTCCTCGAGCCGACGAAGATTCAACCGCAGAGGGTGAAGCATCACTCGGTGAGGAGATATCTGCCGGCAGCTGCTCACTCGAAGAATGAACCACAGTGCGCCTAGGCCGATTGTTGGCGTCTGCAGTTGAATCCGCCGAGCTGGCGCGCTGAATAATGCTCACGCTGAAGGCAGAGGTTGCCATGAGCCTCAGCTCATCGGGAGACTCTCCCCCCACCGCCACCACCCGGTACCGCTTACCGCCAACGAGTGAGGTTCCGGGGACCTTCAAATCAGCCGAGAACGCGCCGTCCCTGACCTGCTCGGGGCTCACGTGGGTCGTGGCCAGGGGTGCGCCGACGGCTCCCCCGTCGGCAGGCATCTCGAAGACCATGACGTCATAGCCCAGGGAGCTCTCCCCCACGTTCTTGACGCTCGTGTGAATCGTCTGAAGATCGCTTGAGCCTCGCAGCTCCGCGGTGGAAATCTCAAGAATGGCCTCACGGGTTTCCGCGGGAATCTGATTCGAGGAGCGGTTATGCACCAGGATACGGTCGCCCTCGGGCTTGGGCGTATCAGAAACGTCGGTGGTAGATTCAGAACTACGGGGCTCCCCCACATCACCGGGTTTCTCAGATGCAGTAGCGGAGGGGGTCGGCGAGGCGCTCTCCGAGGCAACCGGAGCCGGGGCCGGAGCGGCCGTGGGCTGCGGACGGTCCTCTCGCTCGTCCTTCGAAGGCTCGGGATTCGGCACAGGATGGGGAGTAGGGCTCACCGCATCGATGGGTGCACGCTGCACACCCGGGGTATCGGGAAAGAAAAGATTCTGACGTGAGGCGAGAAGACCCTCAACGCTCTCGCCGTATTCGGGGCGCAGCTCAACGAAAGAGGAGTTGCCGGTCTGAAGGTCGGTAACCTCCACCATGTAGGCCTGTTCGATATTCAGGCGCTGGTGAATACTCACATCGAGGTAGCCGTCTTCATTCTTCGACGCGGTCAGCTGTGAGGCGGGGACCACCATCGAGGCAACTTCCAGACCCTCCATGGTAACTGCCACAAGGCGCACCTGCACGTGATCGAGAGACTTCACCCCGCCCAGACCAATCAGGATGTAATCCTCACTCTGGCCTAGCAAATCCATGATGAAAACATCAACGTTCGTAGCCTGGGGTTCAGGAGTGTTCGCAGAGGGAGACGCACCATGCGGCTGTGCATGTGCGGATGATACGAAGGAAGCGGGGGCCAAGGTTGCAGGGGCCAGCGCACCTCCCAGCCCGAGGGCTGCAGATGCTACGAGGGCCGCGCCGCGAGCAGTTCGCTGCGTGGTAAACATGGTCACCTTTTTCGTGAGTGAGTAAGTGAGCGATAGGTTGTGCAATCCCCCACGCTCAGAAGTTCGGAAGTGAGAGCGGGGAGGCGGCCTCTCTTATCGGTGACCATGTGCGTTTTAGAACGCGTTTTGCTCCGCGAGGGCGGGGCATAGAGAGTGGCAGTACCGCCGGTCAATGCACTCTAAATTATAGGTATAACCTTAGAAAAAGTTAAAGACGGGGGGACGCCTCTTTTGTTACAAAGAAGCATCCCCTCGTCTTATCTCACGTTATGGCTTGTGAGAGGGTATTTATCAGCTTTTTAGGACCGGGAAGTGAGTTGCGCGTCCCGGCGGCCACGGCGGGTCAGGAAGGCTCCCGCAACCAGAGAGAGCGACCCTACCGCGCTGATCGTCAGCATCCCGGAGGTACCCGTTGCAGCCAGCTGCTCACGCTCACCCTTGGAGGCCGAAGCCGTAGCCTTCTGAGGCTTCTGACCGGCACGGTCGGTAGCCCCACCGGTAGCACCCTCGGTAACCGGAGCAGATTCGTGCGAAGCCGACTCATAGGATACAGGAGCCTCGGATGCGACAGCCACAGGAGCGGACTCCTTCGATTCTTCGGCCGGTGCCGGGGCGCTATCGGAGGGAGTAACCGAGGGCTTCTCCTCCGCCGGCTTTTCAGCAGCGGAGCCGCCGTAGCTCGGCTCCTCGGTTGCCGGCGCTTCGGTCTGCTCGGCAGGCAGCGAGTCGGAAGGACGCGAAGCATCCACGCCGTCACGCTCCACTGTGAAGCCGCCGGTCACGATCTGCACGGTTCCTCGGGAGTCCTCGTAGACTGCGCTTACACGGTAGGTCGTACCCGGCTTCAGGGCGTTGCCCGGCACCTGAAGCTGCGCGGAGAAGGAACCATCCTCCACACGAGCGTCCCCGGAGGCAATGGCCTCACCGGCGGTTCGGCCGTTAGAATCCAGCGCGTGCACCTGCAGGGCCACGGGACCGGAACCCTCGAGACCTTCACCGGTGAAAGTGAGCGTCTTTTCCGAGTCATTCTCGGGGACTGCGGTCTCTTCCACGCGCAGGCGAGCACCCACGGCCACGGATGAATGATTCGTCGATTCGGCTGACTCCTGCTCCTCCGCGCGATCTGCCGAGGCGTCGCGCACCCGGTCGAACCGAGTGTTACGCGGCAGGTCGTAGTGGCGTCGAGGGTCGGTTTCCGGGAGCACGGGGTCCTGTTCCTCAGCGGGAACAATGGAAGCCTCAGAAGCTTCCGGCTCTGAGGTCGCGGGGCGAGGGGCCGCCGGGGTCTCTTCCGCCTGCGCTCCAACCTCTTCAGCCTCTTCGTCGGCAGGCTCAGCGGCTGCGGTCTCAGCAACGCTCCAGCCATTGGTGAAGGGAATCTCAACGCTCTGAGCTGCTAGGCCGCGGGAAGCCGAAGGAGCGATTTCAACGTTCAGCACGTAGCGCAGATCGGGATGCACATCTTGCAGAACGGCTAGGCGCGCACCGGGTACCTCGATGCCATCCAGAAGCGTGCCGTTGACAACATCGGCTCGTGCCGGGGAGGCAGCCAGTACGTGGCGATTGCCCTGCTCATCAACGGCGTAAATCGAGGTCATGATCTCGAAGGCCTGCGCATCGCCCAGGCCGGTGGCCTTGTAGACGATCAGGTTCTGCTCCTGCGGAATTTCCAACTGACCCGACAGGATCTGGGCATTGAGCGGCTCATCCTGAGTATCCGCAGGCTGCACCTCCAGGGGCGTCCATGAATTGTAGGAGGTGTCTTCGACGGAATAGCCGAGATCGGGGTTGACGACGGCGGTTGCCACCACGTACTGCTGGTTGGGGTCGAGGATTCCCGCAGGCAGGGTGAGCTGAGTGCTAAAGCTACCCTCGTGCACATCGGAGACGGGGACGAGGGTCATGGTCACCGCACGGGCACGGCTCAGGGCAGCCAGGGGGTACTTGCGGTACTCACTGACGTACACGGCGATGCCATGCTTCTCAACGTCCTCGCCCAGAAAACCACTACCGCTAACGGTGATGCTCTGGGAACGCGCGGGGTTGATGGCAGCACCCTGTTCGACCTGCACCGAGGGGCGCACATCGCGGTCAGAACGCTGGGCGCGGTTCTGCTGAACGTTAGAGGAGGAAAGGCCGCCCGCATTGTGCACTGGAATCGCGGCCTGGGCCGCACCGGTGCCGGCGGTCAGAACGGAGGCCGCAATGGCGGCCGTTGCTCGGGTCTTTGAGTGAGCGGGATCGGGCATGAAACACACCTTTTCTGTGAGTGTGAACGATACCCTTTACGCGACAACGACGCCTCAATTCCCGGCGGGAAGATGTACGGTTGGTTCCTTCGCGAGGTTGGTAGCCTTGCGATAGGGGTCTCCTCGGCATGGGCAATGGGTTCCGAGAGGTAAAACTCTCAATCTCCATCTGAGGTGGAAGTCTGTGCGAGGGGAATCGCTCTATTTATCGGTAGTTCCACACTATCAATAGAAAAGGCCTCTTGAGGCCCAATACGCTTTACGAGCCAACTATTTTTTTATGCAATGAACCACAAAACGGGTTTTTTGTCCAAATCTCCCCCACTAATCATCCGCAAAACATATCGACTAGGTAAAATACCTCAACTCTCCCTTCAAGGTGAGGGTTTAGAGCGAACGTAAATAGGTAGACTCTGCAGTGCTATATGTGCACATTTATGCACATATAGTTATTTTCTTTCGGGTGTAAGGTTTTTGAGGTCTCGCATCAATCAGTAGCGCCAACCCCCTATTCACCGGCGATGCGAATGACTCTCTTGCCACGCGTGTGACCGGCCTGCAAATCGCGGTAGGCCGCACGGACATCCTCAATCGTGAACCCGTACACGCGATCCAAGCGAATTGACACCTTCCCATCGGCGACCAGCTCGGTTAGGGTCTCGAAGTCCCCGTGTTCCGAATGGCGGGGACCCGTAAACTGTGCTCCCCTAATCATGACCTTGGGCGAGGGAACGAGGGTTCCAATGTCCTTGCCCTTCAACCCCAGCGAAAAGGCTAGGGTCACGTAGTCGCCACCGTAGCAGTCCAGGAACTTTGTCACGCGACCCTCGGCCGCCTTGAGCACTCGTTCCCTCACGCCCTCGCCATAAGCAACCGGCATGGCCCCCAACGACCTGATAAACTCGGCATTCGCGGCCCCTGCAATGCCAATAACGCGTGCACCGCGAGCCACGGCATACTGCACGGCGACGGACCCAATTCCGCCCGAAGCCGCGGAGATGACCACCGTATCGCCCTCACCCACGCCAATATGGCGGAAGGCGCCTCCCACGGTCAGGGCCGCGACACCCATTGCGGCCGCGTGCTCAAAATCAATGGAGGCGGGCTACGGCAAATTCTTCGACGGGGTTATCCGGGCCCCTCGAAATTCGAGGCTTTCACTTCCGGGACGCTCGGAACCGATAAACCCCCACCCCGCGAGCGCGGGAACCCTGTCATGAACAAATCGACACCGGTCTGTCCATCCATTGCGGCTGCAACGTTCCGTGGAGCGCCGCATCGTGCGCCCTCACTATTCTGAACACACAGAAACGTCCTCGCGGTCTCCCGAGATTATTTTAATCCCGAGGAAACCGCGAGGACGTTTCATACGGCGTTACGCGAAAGGATCAACCCTAGAGGCTGCGGCGACGCAGAAGCATCAGCGCAGCACCGGCGATCAGCGCTGCGGCGCCGACACCGGCAATACCTGCGACACCTTCAGCGCCGGTGTGAGCCAGCTGCGGCTTCGAAGAGCTATCCGAAGTGGTGCGGCCGGCGGTATCGCGAGCGCTCACGGTGTGGCCACTCTGGGAAGAAGCGGTCACCGGGGTGTTACCAACCTTGGCCTTGGGAGCCTGCGAGGAGGGAACGCGAGTCTCGGTCACGGTCACGGAACCGTCCTCGCTCATTTCCGCGGTGAAGACGCTGGTGGTGCCGTCGCCGTTATCGCGAACGGTGGTGTTATCGTCGTTGCTTGCCGCGGGCACCGTGGGGGCCGGGTGGTCCGCATCGCTCACGGAGGCGGTGGTGACAGCCACCTGGTGCACCAGGCCGTTCGGGTCGCTGGTAGCCACGAGCGCGTACACGTAGCCGGGCAGCAGACGATCGGCGCGCACGGAAAGCTTGGTGGTGAAGGTGCCCTCCATAATCTCGGATGCGGGCACATCCTGAACGGCCAGAGCCTCACCGGTGATGTTGCCGTCGGCATCCAGGCGGTAGATGGCCACCTGCACGCCGCGGGAAGCAGATTCGTGGGTGAATCCCGCGCCGTTGACAGTCACCACGTTGTACTCGTCGTTCGGGTCCAGGCTTGCGCTCTCGGTGGTGAGGGTTGCGTTCTGAGGTTCAGGGGCTGCCGGGGTTTCGGGAGCCGGAGTCTCGTCAGCCTTGGGAGTCTCTGCCTTGGGGGTTTCCGGGGCGGGAGTCTCATCAGCCTTGGGGGTCTCCGGAGCCGGAGTCTCGGGGGCGGGGGTCTCGTCTGCCTTGGGGGTTTCCGGGGCAGGAGTCTCGGGGGCGGGGGTCTCATCAGCCTTGGGGGTCTGAGCACGCGGAGTGGTAGTCTCGGTTACCTTGAAGGAGGAAAGAGCCACCAGCTTCTCGGCGGGCTGAGCCTGGGGGTTGCTGACAGCAACCAGAGCGTAGGATGCGCCGGCGGGAAGCTGGGCTGCGGGAACGCTGAGGGAAGCGTTGAATGAGCCGTCCTTGATCTGTCCAGCGTCAACGGTGATGGTTGCAATCGGTTCACCGGTAATCTGCTGGTCAGCGTCCAGAGCGTAGATGCTCACGTTAACAGAGGCACCCACCTTGGCCCCCTGGAAACCGGATGCACGAACCGTAATGGTATTGATGGTGGCGTCTGCGGGGAAGTCAGTTTCCTCAATCTCGATGGCAGGATCGGCCTGCTCGGTCTTGGGATCTGCCTTCGGGGTTTCCTCGGTCTTCGGTGCCTCGGTAGCAGCGGGGGCCGGGGCCTCAGCCTTCGGTGCCTCTGCCTTCGGGGTTTCCTCGGTCTTCGGTGCCTCGGTAGCAGCCGGGGCCGGTGCTTCAGCCTTGGGTGCCTCGGTCTTCGGTGCCTCGGTCTTCGGAGCCTCAGCGGCAGCAGGGGTCTCAGCCTTGGGTGCTTCGGTAGCAGCGGGGGCCGGGGCCTCAGCCTTGGGAGCCTCGGTAGCAGCAGGGGCCGGTGCTTCAGTCTTCGGAGCCTCAGCGGCAGCAGGGGTCTCAGCCTTGGGTGCTTCGGTAGCAGCGGGGGCCGGTGCTTCAGCCTTGGGTGCTTCAGCCTTCGGAGCCTCGGTAGCAGCCGGCGCCGGGGCCTCAACCTTCGGTGCTTCGGTAGAAGCCGGGGCCGGAGCAGTAACCTCTACGTTTACCTCGCCGTTGGGGTGCTGCGTGACGGCAACAGTCGTACCGCTCTGGTCTGCGGGAGCCTCAGCCGCAAAGGTTGCCGGAATAGCGGCAACGGAGCCTGCGGTAAAGGCTGCCGCTGCTGCAATCTTGTAGACGCGACGGGTAGTCTTCGACATTGTTCCTCGATCTCTGAATCATCGGTGGTGAACCCCGGGAATATGCGCCCCCCTCATCGAAGGCCATCGGGTGTTCAATATGGGTGTGATGCTAAAAGGCTAACATTCGCCCCTGTTCTTACCGGCACCCTACCGCATCCTCTATTCAAGTGTTATCAAATCGTTATAAAACACTCCCCTATAAAGAGGTTGCATACATACCAATTTGCTTACTCAAGTTCTCCGTATCAGGATATGACGATTCTTAAACTTCCCTTTTACTGACGTTTAACAAACCTATGCGTTATTCAGTGAGGAAAAACCTTATAACTACCTGAGAAAACCCCGCTTCGGGGAGTGAGCTTTCACCCATCCCCCAAGCGGGGTTATGTGCGTATTATCCGCAGAACTTCTCAATGAGGGGTTACAGAGAGGGTTGACGACCCGCTACCCCTCGGCGCGAATCACCTTGAATTGGCTGGCCTGAGCCACCGGGCGCAGGGTAACGCGGTCCAGGTTAACGTGGTGCGGAACGTTGAGCGCAAAGGTTACGGTCTGCGCTACGTCCTCGGCGGTAAGCGGATTCGGTACGCCCTCATACACGCGGTCGGCGGCCTCCTGCGAACCCAGGCGGTTCAGGGAGAACTCTTCGGTGTGCACCATGCCGGGGCAAATCTCGATGACGCGCACGTTATGTTCTGCCTCCTCCAGGCGGAGCGCCTCGGTCAAGCCGCGAGCGCCAAACTTTGCGGCGTTATACCCGGCGCCGCCCTCGTACCCATGCTCGGCAGCGGTGGAGGTCAGATTCAGAATCGTGCCGTGACCATTCTGGCGCAGTGCCCCGCTAAAGGCGCGGACCGTATTCAGGATTCCCAGCACGTTCATGCGGTACATCTGCAGGTAATCTTCGGGCTTGCCCTCCGAGACGGGATCCAGGCCGATGGCTCCCCCGGCAATATTGACCAGGGCGTCGACGGTTCCCTGCTCACCCAGGATCTGCTCGGCGGCAAAAGCAACGGCGGTCTCGTTGGTTACGTCGCAGGTGACCGGATGCGCCCCGGTCTCCTGTTGCAGGGTGTAAAGACGGTCGGTGCGGCGAGCCAGAGCGTACACCGTCCACCCGGTGGCAACCAGCTGATGCACGGTAGCTCGACCAATTCCGCTGGATGCGCCGGTCACCACGGCCACTTTGCCGTCTCCGGCCCAGGAGCGAAAGGGAGATGGAGGAATGTAAGTGTTCTTAGTCATATCTTTATCCTAATAAAACGATGCCCGGTCGTGCTCTACAACGAAACACACCGGGCATACATTTTTGGTTTTTTCGGTTTTCACGGCTCAAAAGAACCTCGTCCCCCCGATTACTTGCGGCGACGAGGAAGACCCCAGCGGCTACGGCCACCATCGCGGTAGCCGAGGCGGTGCTCAAAGTACACGGGCGAGCTACTACCGGTCTTCACGGTGTCCGGGGGAACCGTACCCTCGCGTGCAGACATGAGATAGAGAATCGCGGCACCCGGCACGAAAGCGATAATGGGAAGAACGAAGCGCATGCGCGCCTCCCCATAGCCGCTTCGCAAGCTAAGGTGCCCGATGCATGCCGCCACCAGTACCGCCTGAATCAGTAGAACGGCGGTCTCGAAAGCACCCAAACCAAAGAAACTAAACGTACTCATCAATGCCTCCTCAGGATTGGTACTATTTCAGTCTACGCCCCCGAATGATGCCTGCATAGGGTCCGGTCACGTGTTGAAATGATCCGCGGAACACATTTATCTTAGGGTATTAATGACCTATTCCTGCAGCATTTCCGCGTAGCGCATCCGAGCCTTCTCCCCCGTCCCCTACCTACCGCACCACCGTGAAATCTCAACGCCACCGCATCACCGACCTCCGAACCCGCCGCCGAGAATTACAGCAGCGAGCCGCCGCGCACCGAGCATCCACAGGGACCCCCTACCCCGTCGAGGTACATCTACTCCTGGGGCAGACCTACCTGGACCCCGCTTCCTGGGATGCTCTCCTTCACTCCCGCGGACCCGCCGTTGCCCTGCGTCGCGCACGTTTCGCCCCGCGATACGACCAGCTTCTGCGCCGCCTCGAAGAAGCCATCACCCGCTACGAACGCCCCTGACAACCCCTCGAAGCACCCCGCAAACGGCCATCGAGGCCGTGACTCACCACATCCTCGGCGCACAGCCGGCACTGAAAGCTGAGAGAATTCCGTGAATATGAGAAAATAGCCCTTATGGCTGAAAACATTTTGGGCTCAGACTCGCCCGTACAGATTAACGTTCCCGACCGCCCCGCCCTCGAAGGCCTCGAAGAGAAGCTCTCGCAGCGCTGGGCCGATGAGAAGACCTACGCATTCGACGAGAACACCACTCGCGAACAGGTCTACTCCATCGATACCCCGCCGCCGACCGCATCCGGCTCCCTGCACGTGGGTCACATGTTCTCCTACACCCAGACCGACGTCATTGCACGCTACCAGCGCATGACCGGCAAGAACGTGTTCTACCCCCTCGGCTGGGACGACAACGGTCTGCCCACCGAACGCCGCGTTCAGAACTACTACGGCGTTCTCTGCGACCCCTCCGTGCCCGACAACGATTCCTTCCGTGACCTGATCACCTGGAAGGCAGACGGCACCCCCAAGCCTGACCGTAGCCAGGCAAAGTGGCCGCGCATCTCCCGCAACAACTTCATCGAGCTCTGCGAAGAACTCGCGGTTGAGGATGAGAAGGTCTTCGAGAACCTCTTCACCACCCTGGGTCTGTCCGTGGACTGGTCGCGTACCTACCGCACCATCGACGCACACTCCCGCAAGGTTTCCCAGCTCGCCTTCCTGAAGGACCTGGAAGCAGGCAACGCCTACATGGCAGAGGCCCCCACCATGTGGGACGTCACCTTCCGCACCGCGGTCGCCCAGGCCGAGCTGGAAGACAAGGAACGTCCCGGCGCGTACCACCGCATCAGCTTCCACCGCCCCAACGGCGAGAAGGTCTGGATTGAGACCACCCGCCCCGAGCTGCTGCCCTCCTGCGTGGCCCTCGTGGCACACCCCGACGACGAGCGCTACCAGTCGCTCTTCGGCACCACCGTCACCTCCCCGCTGTTCGGCGTTGAGGTCGAAATCAAGGCTCACCCGCTGGCACAGCCCGACAAGGGCGCCGGTATCGCCATGATTTGTACCTTCGGTGACACCACCGACGTCACCTGGTGGCGCGAGCTGCAGCTGGATACCCGCGCACTCATCGGCCGCGACGGCCGCTTCTCCCGCGAGGTTCCCGAGTGGATTACCTCCGCCGAGGGCCGCGAGCGCTACGAGCGCATGGCAGGCGCCACCGTCTTCACCGCGCAGAAGACCGTCGTGGAGATGCTGGTTGAGGCCGGCGAAATGGACGGCGCCCCCAAGCCGATTACCCACCCGGTGAAGTTCTACGAAAAGGGCGACAAGCCCCTCGAGATCGTCGCATCGCGCCAGTGGTACATCCGCAACGGTGGCCGCGACGCCGACCGCCGCGAGAAGCTCATCGAGCGCGGCCGCGAGATCAACTGGCACCCCTCCTTCATGCGTAGCCGCTACGAGAACTGGGTTGAGGGCTTGAACGGCGACTGGCTGATTTCTCGCCAGCGCTTCTTCGGTGTTCCCTTCCCCGTCTGGTACCCGCTGGACGCCGAGGGCGAGCCCGACTACGAGAACCCGATTCTGCCCACCGAGGATATGCTCCCGGTGGACCCCGCCTCGCAGACCGCTCCCGGTTACACCGAGGATCAGCGCGGCGTGGCCGGCGGCTTCGTGGCCGACCCGGATGTTCTGGACACCTGGGCCACCTCCTCCCTGACCCCGCAGATTGCAACCGGTTGGGGCGTGAACCCGGACCTGCACGCAAAGACCTTCCCCATGGATCTGCGCCCGCAGGGTCACGACATCATCCGCACCTGGCTGTTCTCCACCGCCGTGCGTTCCGAGACTCTGGCCTCCTCCGTGCCGTGGTACAACACCGCGCTCTCCGGCTGGATTCTCGACCCGGACCGCAAGAAGATGTCCAAGTCCAAGGGCAACGTCGTGGTTCCGAACGAGGTTCTGGAGAAGTATGGTTCGGATGCTGTGCGCTACTGGGCGGCTTCTGCTCGCCTGGGTGCCGACACCGCCTACGACGAGGGTCAGATGAAGATTGGCCGCCGCCTGGCCATCAAGCTGCTCAACGCCTCCAAGTTCGTGCTGAACCTGGGCGCAACCGAGAAGTCCGTCATCACCTCGCAGGCTCAGGGCCGCGTGCTCATCAACGCCCTGGACCGCTCCCTGCTGGCTCGCCTGGCGTACCTGATTGAAGAGGCAACCGCCGCCTTCGAGAAGTACGAGTACGCTCGTGCCCTGCAGATTTGCGAGAGCTTCTTCTGGTCCTTCACCGACGACTTCGTCGAGCTGATTAAGGACCGTGCCTACGGTGCTCGCGGCGAGGCGGAGCAGGCTTCGGTTCTGGCCGCTCTGGCCACCACCCTGGACGCTCTGCTGCGCCTGTTCGCGCCCTTCCTGCCCTTCGTGACCGAAGAGATTTGGTCCTGGTGGCGTGCGGGTAGCGTGCACCGCGCCGAGTGGCCGCAGGCACTGCCCATCCTGGAGGGCACCCTGCTGGCTGAGTACTCCGCTCAGAACCCGACCGCCGGCATTTCGGCCCAGTGGGTCCTGGCTGATGCCAACCCGGCTCAGATTGACTCGCTCAAGCAGATCCTGCCGGATGTTGCTGAGGCCCTGGGCGGCCTGCGCAAGGCAAAGAGCGACGCGAAGGTCAAGCAGCGCACCGAGGTTGAGTCCGCTACCATCGCGGCTCCGCAGGCACAGCTGGACCGCATCGAGGCCGGCCTGGGCGACCTGAAGGCCGCCGGTAACGCACGCGAGCTCTCCCTGGTGGCAGCTGAGGGCGAGCTGGAGGTTCGCGATGTGGTGCTCGTGGTGGAGGAAGCCGCCGAGTAGGCGATGCATCCGCGATTCGTCGTCGCTTGTTGCGCAACGCTCAGCCTGCGCGGAGACGCGGATCCTTCTAAGCACCGATGGTGAATAACGCGAGGCGGGGAGGTACCGTAATTTCGGTACCTCCCCTATTGCTCTATTCTTTTCTTTCAGCCGAAAGGAAATTTGTTATTTTTTCATACATAAAATCTCGTTCTCAACGACCACTCGTAATGCAGGTCTTCCGGCTCCGTGCGCCTCAGCTATAACACCCCCGAATCCCCTGGACCTGGGGATTTATCTCCCAGATAGCCCTTCTCCCCTCCCTATTATGTGGGGTTGAAACCCTCTCATTGCAGATTATTGCGTTTGTGTGCATATTTTTTGGGTCCCCCAACCGCTAATCAACCTTATTAGATTGACGGTCACTTTTTTGTATGATGGTTTGCGAGGGTTCCCCTCAATTCACTTCACTTCAGCGAGCGCACGCCACCGGTACGAGCCAATAAGCCGACCAGCCACACCACTACCCACCGCCGGGGTGCGATGTCGCATCCCGACCCTACCCGCGCGTCATGGCTGGCGCGTACGACCGCTCATGATTCCCCATTCAGCATCAGAACACACCCCTGCGAGGCAGGCGAACTACTCCGCCCCCTCACCCGCGAGGCAGAGCTCTCCCACCCCGGTAACGGCTGACGCCCCCTCAACCGACACCCCGAGCCAGGACCAGCTCCAGCACTACCTCTCCGTCCTCGGCGAATACATCCGCCAGGCACGCGAACACGCTCAGACGCTCCACGATTCTTACACCAACGAGGTCTATGAGCTCTGGCACGAACACATCACCTACTCCGCCGCCGCTGATGAGGCCAGTATCGCCTCCGGTGCTCTGAACGCAGCCGAGCTGGAGGAGCTAACTCGCAAGTGGGTGCGCCTCATGCGTGAGGGTCGAGACATGCTGCACCACGAGACAACCATTGCCGCAGACCGGGCAATTGTGCAGGACGGCTTCCCCCTCAACTAGCCCCCCCTCCGGAAAAGACCTCGGGCCATTCTCCTCCGTGGGCCTTCCGCAACCGGGGCTCCCGCGCAACGAGCTTTTGGTATAGTTTTCTGGCACCAGTTCAGCGCACAGAAAGGGCGCGCATGTCCCACCCGAAACGCATCCTACGTCCCACACGTAGCGAAGTTGCGCCGCCGGTTACGTCGCCGCCCGTCTACCGCGGCGATATTGACGCGCGCGGCACGGCGCAAAACCTCGTCCCGCGCAGCTTGTGGGTCGATTTCTGGGACACTCTCTTCTTCATCTTTGCCGGTGTGGCCTCCGTCGTGCTGACCTTCATGATTCTGGCGAATACGGTTGGCCATTCTTTCTGGGGTTTCCCCATTGCCTTCATTTTCTGGGCGGTCACCGCGTACCTGACGCTACCGCGTTTTCATGCAATCATGACCCGCATCTACGTGCCCGACTACTTTATTGGGCGCACCCGCACCCCGGACGGTCGGCTCGGTGACCCGGTCAATATCGGTCTGATTGGTACCGAGGAGCAGATTCACCAGGTCATGCAGGACGCCGGCTGGACCCGCGCTGAGAACGTCACCCTCGTCTCCTCCTGGAAGATTATTATCTCCACCATCACCCGCCGTTCCTACGCGGAGGCGCCCGTCTCCCCGCTGAAAATTTTTGGTAAGACGCAGGCTTTCGCCTACCAGAAGGAAGTGGACGGCAACCCCGAGAAACGCCACCACGTGCGCTTCTGGAAAACCCCGGACGGCTGGCTTCTGCCTGGCGGTCACCAGGTGGATTGGTTAGCGGCGGGCACCTACGACTCCGGTGTGGGTTTCAGCTTCTTCACCCTGCAGGTCACACACCGCATTGACGGTGAAACCGACTTTGAACGCGACTACATTGTGGAGTCCATTCAGTACGCTCACCCGGAAACTCACGTTGAGATTCTGCACGATTTCTCCTCCGGCTATCACGCCCGCAACGGCGGCGGCGACGCGATCCGCACGGACGGCGCGCTCCCGGTCATCGTGCTGAACAATGAGGGACTGGAGCCGCAGGAGCAGGAAGAAATTCACCTCTCCAGCGCGCACGACCTGGCGTACCGCATGCCGCTGAGTCTGCTGGTCGGTTCGGGTATGCTCATCGCCGTGACCCTCGCCGATATTGTCAACAGCGTCATTCTGGCGCTCAGCCGACCGGCCCTGCGAGCCAAGCTCCTCGAGGAAGGATCCGGCGACGATCTTGATTTGCTGAGCCTATTCGATCAGGTGGATAGCGACGTGCTGCTGACCATCACCAGCGCGGTGTTGATGGGCTTCGTAGCCGTCTATTCTGCGGTCCACCTCTTCCTGCTGTGGAGCACGCTGCGCGGCTCGTCGAAGGCTCGTCGATTGGCTCTGCTGTTGACGGCATTGAACTTCGCGGCGATTACCGGCGGCGTGCTGTGGGGGCACCACTCCCTGCTGCTGTCCACGATTTTCTTCCAGCTGGGCGTTGCGGTGTTCGCAATGTTGGCGTTCACCTCGGACG